>Ga0210396_10000319_pt1 | contig 69593 bp, 57 predicted proteins | sample IncBWH17OmetaG_FD_155466 | JGI IMG/M metagenome (GOLD analysis project Ga0210396, IMG submission 155466) | Forest soil microbial communities from Barre Woods Harvard Forest LTER site, Petersham, Massachusetts, United States - Inc-BW-H-17-O ... | reverse complement strand
TAGGTAATAAAGGCGTAAGTAATAAGCAAGGCCACAAATACAGCAATGTAAATATCGGAACCGGTGTATTATCCCCCGATTACGCTCCTGCCATCTGGAATCCGGCAGCAACGTGTAATTACAATGTAGGTCGTACCATGGCCATCACAGCAGTCGTTATCCATGATACCGAAGGTTCTTATGCAGCATCCATTGCCTGGTTTCAAAACTGTTCTTCCGTTGTAAGCGCTCACTATGTAATTCGTTCTGCCGATGGGCAGGTTACCCAAATGGTGCTGGAAGCCAATAAAGCCTGGCATGTAGGTTCTGAAAACGGCTATACTATTGGTATAGAACACGAAGGATATGCCGCTCAAACCGGATGGTACACGACGGCTATGTATACCAACTCTTCTGCTCTGGTAAAAGATATCTGCAACAGCGGTTACGGTATCAACCCTAAAAACCTGGCTTTCTGGCCCTGGGCCGCCACTACCGATTACAACGGCACCAGCACACCCAATACCTGTACAACTATTAAAGGGCATCAGCATTATCCCAACCAAACGCATACCGATCCGGGTGCAAACTGGGACTGGGAAACTTATTACCGCATGGTAAACAGTACGGTTCCAACAGCCACTGTTTATACTAGCGCTACAGGTAATTTTTATGATTCCGGTGGATCGGGAGGCAACTATACCAGTCTGGAACGTTCTGTATGGACCATCAGCCCTACCTCGGCCACTACGGTAACACTTAATTTCTCCAGCTTTAATACCACTAAAAATTACGACTACCTGTTTTTGTACGATGGCAATTCCATCAATGCCCCCCTCATTGGTAAATACACCGGCACCACAAGTCCAGGAACGATTACATCGAGCGGAGGATCTATCACGGCCGAATTCCGCTCGTCCTGTACCGGTACTTCTCCGGGATGGGCTGCCACCTGGAGCATCAATGGTATAGCCCCGGGACCAGACAATACCGCACCCACTACCCTCGTAAATATTCCGGGAATCTGGCAAACAGCCAGTTTCAACGCTTCTTTTACCGAAGCCGATAACGCAGGTGGCAGTGGACTTTTCAAAAGCTTTTATCAGGTCATTGATCTGAACGGCACCGACTGGAGAGCCAATAATACACAAGGATTTTTCAGCGATAATTTTAATCAAGCTGCTATCAGTCCCGAATGGACTTCATCCGTGGGTACCTGGCTGCTTAATACCACCAATGTGAGTCTGGAACAAACGGATCAGACCAATGCCAATACGAATATCTATGCATCGCTTACGCAGAATCTGTCTAATGTATACCTCTACAACTGGTCGGGAATGATCAGCGGTACGGGCACGAACCGGCGTGCAGGTCTTCATATCTTCTGCGACAGTGCAGGGCTTGCCAACCGCGGAAACAACTACTTCGTTTGGTTTAGGGTGGATCAGAGCGTATGCGAATTTTATAAAACCACCAATAATGTATTCAGCCTTGTCAATTCAGTTGCTATGACTACCGCTGCCGGGCAGTGGTACGACTGGAAAGTGGTTTACGATCGTTCTACCGGCAAGCTGGAAGTTTTTCAGAATAATGTTTTCATAGGCAGTTATACGGATCCAACTCCGATCAGCAACGGAAGTTATATCTCTTTCCGAAGCGGTAATTGCGACTGGCAAATACAGAATTTTAAAGTATACCGTTCCCGGGCGGCTAACACTCCCGAAGCCATCAGTGTGGGCACCTGCCCCGCTTGTATGCTGCGTTACCAAAACCAAAACCCTTCCACGCCGGCAGGAAAAGTAAAATCCATTGTACGCGACTCGGCCAATAACTTCTCCACCATCGTGAGTCAGGATATCAATGTAGACTGGACACCGCCTGTTAATCCCATTTGGGTTAACGATGGCACCGGCGCCGATCAGGATACCACCTATGTAGGAACTCAGCTAAGCGCTGTATGGGCTTCATCGTCCGATCCCAATTCAGGAGTCAATCTGTATACCTATGCCATGGGTACCAGTGCAGGCGCCACCGATCTGGTTAGCTGGACCGGCAATCTGCAGGATACTGCTGTTACCAACACCCCGTTAAGTTTAGTGGTAGGTAAAACATATTATACCAGTGTGCAGGTAACCAACGGAGCCGGTTTAGTTTCCGGCATTGTAAGCTCCGACGGAGATTATTATGCAGGAGCCGCCACCGGAATAAAGAATATGACGGCACCTGTTACTTCCATCATGGCTTATCCTAACCCATTCGGAAGTTCCACTACCATTGTTTATTCTCTTGCTGAAAACACACCCGTTACCATTTCTTTAGTGGATGTCTTGGGTCAGCAGATACAATTACTGAATCTGCCCGATCACAGTTCCGGTCAGCACCAATTTACCATTGATGCAAATGCACTGGGACTTTCCAAAGGAATGTATTTTCTGGAGATGATTACTGCCAATCAGGTGAGAACGCTTAAGTTGAGTGTGAAGTAGGAATAAGGGAATTAGCGAGATGCTATCCTCCCCCTTGCCCCCTCCAAAGGGACGGCAATCCCGCAGTGCGGGATTGAGCGAGCATGTGCGCAAGCATATCCCCCTCTGGAGGGGGCAGGGGGAGGATGTTAGCCAATACACCAATAGATTCTTCACCCTCATTCACTTGCCCTACGCTTCTGTTCAGAATGACAATGTGTATGCTCACCCATACATACAAAAGGTACACTAATACCAACTCTTCGTTCACCGATACCATCTCCAACTATCGATATTCTCTCTCCTCCTTCACCGATTGGTACTAAACCTTCACCTTTACCTCCTCCTCCTTCACAAATCCTATCTCCAACTACACCGATCCGTCCTACTCCTTCGCCTATACCACCTTCCTGGTCACAAATCCTGACAATTCCTTCACCGATACCATCTTCAACTTCACGAATTGTATCTCTTCCTTTAGCCATACACTCTTTTCCTTTAGCTGGAGAGTCTCCTCCTTTAGCTATAGCACCTGTTCGTGAGAGCCTACATGCTCTATTCGTGAATTTAGATGCTATTTTCAGACAGATTGACAGTATTCGTGAACCTTTAGATACAATCGGCGAAGGAAATGTTCGTCTTCTTTTACCGGGAGATACTCTTCGTGTACCGAAAGGACAAATTCCTGAATAAATTGTCAGAATTTGTGACAAAAAAGACACTTTTTCTTCACGGGGAGATACAATCGGTAAAGGAAAAGACACTCTACCTAAAGGAAAATAGTCTTTTCCTTTAGATGGAGAGTGTCCTACTATAGATACACCACCTGTTTTGAAGTTTCGGAATAATATTTGGCGACAAATTGTCAGTGAGATCTTCAATCATTCTCACATCACTTCATCAAACTTGCCTTTAACTTATCTTGTTCCGCCACCCTCATCCGCATTTATACGTATTTCCTTCTATCCGTAAAATCACGTAGACAAAGGGCTTTCAAGCTCTTTTAACTTTCAATTTCTATTGAACCCATCTGAAATTATTCTCCCTGAGAATCACTCCATTATCACTTTTTTTGAAAAAAGCTGGCCCAAAAGTGCCTGCTCGATTGTTGTACCTATAGAAAGCGGCCCAGAAAAAAGAAGGCCGAGAAAAAATAAAAACTGCACTACGTAATTATACGGAGTCTGAAATGAGAAAGAAAAAAGGAATAAAAAAAGAAGAAATAAATAAAAAGCAATTGCACTCATGAGCTCCTGAAAAGTATGATTCCGCGGCTCACGGAACAATACCTACAGGTGAGTGCATGATCCGGACATCCTGTCCCAGACAGGATGATACCGGCGAGTACCACTGCCGAAAGACGGAAGTGGAATAAAGACAGAGAAAATCTCTGTTTCATGAATTATAACAATTAAAAACTAAAAACAATGTCAAGTAAGCCTAAAGTTCCAAAAAAAACGGTGGCCTTACTTCTTTCAAAGAAGTCAACGCCCCAGGTAATTGCCGATGCAAAATCCTATGTACAAAAGATGACCGGCAATACCAATTTCCCTACACCCAGTCCGGCGCTTGCAACGGTAAGTACCGAAATTGCAACGCTGGAAGCGTCCTATGGTGTATCGCTTAGCCGGGTAAAAGGATCGGTAGCACAAATGCATTCCGATCTGAAAGCCCTGAGCATTACCTTGAAGCTGCTGGCCTCCTATGTGGAGAATATCGCCAACGCCGATCCGGATAATGCAGAAGCGATCATCAACAGTGCCGGCATGACGGTGAAAAAACACACACCGCTTCCACCGAAAGTGTTTACGGTGGAACAGGGTGCTACACCCGGAGTGGTGCTGGTAAATTCAAAAGCGGTTAAACGCGCTTCCTATATTTACCAATACACCACCGACCAGAACAATGCAAACAGCTGGGTGGATGGTTACAAAAATGTGAAGGTGAAAGGAAGTATTACCGGTCTTACACCAGCTACCCGTTACTATTTCCGGGTAGCAACAGTAAGTACCACCGGTGAAAGCTCCTGGAGCTCTATCATCAGTTTTGTGGTGAATTAAGGAGAAGGGATGAGTGCTGATTAAGTAAACCCCTTCCGGTGAAAGCCGGAGGGGGTTTTGTTTTTGCTATATTTTATTAGTTCAGTGAAAACTGAATCCATTGGTTCACATTTATTCCAGCTTTCTTGCAATATTACTATCACTAAATATGGCTTTCTAAAAGGGAACAGGGGCAAAAAGTTACAAGAAGGGTTACTGCTTAATAAGTTTTATCGAGGAAGATCTAGTTCCGTATTGAAGCATCATTAGATAGACCCCGCTTGAGAATAAAGAAATGTCTATTTCGCCAGTTAAATTATTACTATTTGAGGCTTGAATAAGTTTTGTCCGATATACTATTCTCCCATAAATATCAAATATTTGAGCAGCACCGTCTTCTAAAGAATTAATCTGGGACATAGAGAATGAAAATTTCCCAGTTGATGGATTTGGATATACAAGAACAGACTCTTCAGGAACAATGTTCTGGACGGACATTATACAATCTGAAACTTGTAATGCTTTTTCCAATAACTCATCTCTTTTATGGCGTATTCCAATTTGAGTTCTATATACTGTGCTATCAGGGACAATACCAATTCGTTCGGTACTATCCCCATTGGGGTAGTATATACCAAGTGTTGTGAATCCAGTTTGAATATCTAGGCTAGGTTTAAAAGTAGTTACATTGCCATCTGTTCCGGCAGTTTGACTACCAATTTTGATTACATTAGGCATAGCTTCTAACATCATACACGAAAATTCAGCTTGGCTTTGCGTTTCTTGATCTACCAGAACAATAATTTTACCAGTATATGGAGACCCATTTCCGTTTATCCCAAGAGAATCATAAATCCAAAAAAAAGTTCCAGGGTAACTAGTATCAGGAATACTGATTTTCGCGAAACGTTTAGGGCCTGAATACATTAGGTTCGCAATATTCCAAGCTGTTCCATTGGGATAATTTCTAAGATCGAAAATTATTGATGGACAATTCTTCAAAGTGGCATACATGATATTAACATCAGATTGCTGAAGATTTCCCATATTAACATAACCCACATTGCAATTAAATTTTTTCCATTTAACTGTAGCAAGGCTATCGTTTGGATAATAACTCGTGAACCATGGATCCTCATAGCTAAAATCGCGAGACCAGTTTATCGATTGCATCGCTCCAGTGCTGTCTGTATAAACGATTTTAATTGGCGAATTGAATGGCCCATTTAAAATATATTGGCACATAAATCGATGAAATACAGAAGTGTTTCCTGCGGAAATATACGGACGTAGACTATCTTCCCAGGCTGTTGTGGACATGCCGTCAATTGATTCGATTGCATCACCTTCATGAATATAGATGTGCCCGGATTTTACAACAACATATTTATTTTGAACATACCTTAGGACTAGCTTTGGCGAGTAATATTTAGGAAATGGAAGGTTAGTGCTATATGTTAAACCTTCCGTATGAGCATCATTTAGAGAAGCAGTTACTTTTTTAAACGAACAGTAGAATATACTATCACTGGGTGCATTTATTAAAGGAATGATATTTCTATACAGCGTAGAATCCCAAGGTATGTTCTGAACGTAATTGTAGGGATTAAAATATCTGATAACGTTCCAATATTTGAATAGAAGTAAACTGCGGTGAATTTGGTCTGGATAATTAGAATAAGTGTTGTTATTTAATATTAAGCTGTCATGAGGAAAAACTAGCCAGCCCTGGTAACTGCTAGAGTAATTATTATTTTGTACCCAACAGCTTGAATGAGGCCGAAAATTGCTTTTAATAGTATCTAAAAGGGCTCTAATGTTATTATTAAAGATAGAATCGTTTATCCATGAAAAATCTCGGTTTCGTTTTAAGGCAGGAGAGATCGTGTCGGGTAAAATCGCGGACGCAGTGGACATTGGCCCGGCAATATTCAACAATGTATCAATGGCATTGTTAAAATCATTCTTTGTAATTGCACTTTCTATTAGAGGTAATGTCCTAACTAATGCACTATCCCAATCAATTTGGCAAGTTGAAACACGAGAATGATAATATTTGACAAACCCCCATACCTTACATGAATAATATAACTTAGTATTTAGTGAGAGGGGCTGGGTGCACGCATCATTGAACCCAATGACCAATGAAAAAACAATGAGAATAAGTTTCGTTTTCAAGGCTCACATATATGAGTTATCTGCTGATGATTATCTTCTTGATAGAGGATGTATCTTTACTCGACAACTGAACTAAATACATCCCACTCGGACATTGAAGAGAAACTTCAAATAGTGTGCTTTTTTGTTCAGAGCTTAAGAGTTTAGAAAAAACAACTTTTCCAAGCAGATCCATAATTTTTAATTCACTATAGTCTCCAGCCTCAATATTAATCATCATTGTTCCATTACTAGGGTTAGGGTATACTTCGATCTTATGCGCTATATCTAGTTCATTTATCCCTGTTGACATTGATACTTTACGTACACAGTGGTTGTTAAATTGAGTTATAAATAAATCTCCAGCAAGATCTAGTGTAACCCCACTTGGGTTTCCTATTTTTGCTACAGTTGCTAAGCCTCCGTCGCCGGACAAACCGGACTGTCCGTTTCCTGCGACAGTAGTTATAATACCTGTCACTGAATTTATTTTTCGAATACGATTATTAGAAAAATCCGCGACAAAAATGTTGCCAGTGGCATCCACACTTACGTCTACTGGGTAACTAAATCTAGCAGAAGTTGCTAAACCACCGTCACCAGAAAATCCACTCTGTCCATTACCTGCAATTGTAGTTATAAAGCCTGTAGAGGCATCAATTTCACGAATTCGTTCATTAAACTGATCAGCAATGTATATATTCCCAGATTGATCTAGGGCTACGCCAGCTGGGTAATTCAGCTCGGCTGAAACAGCGGGGCCATTATCACCCGAGAATCCCGGATTTCCATTTCCAGCAATAGTGGTTATAATACCTGTAGAGTGGCTTATTTTCCGAATTCGATGGTTATTTTGGTCAGCAATGAAAATATCCCTTGAGTTATTTACAGCCAAATCGTTCGGGGAGTTGAGTGTCGCAAGAATTGCTTTACCACTATCTCCTGAATATCCAGCACTACCATTACCACCTATTGTAGTTACAATTCCAGAAGATACATCAACCATTCGAATTCTATTCTCATGACTATCAACTATATAATAATTCCCAGCACTATCCACAGCAACACTTGTTGGCCAATAAAATGATGCATATATCGCTAATCCACTGTCCCCGGCATAACCCGTGGAATGATCACCGGCAACAGTATATATATTGCCATTTAGAATCTCGATCTCTCTAACGACACTATTCCCTTGATCAGCAATAAAAACATTGCCAAGTCTATCAACACAAGAATTCCATGGATTACTAAGTAAGCAATGAAGAGCAGAACTACTGTCCCCCGAATAACCTGCAGTACCATTCCCTGCAATAGTTGATATAATCTGAGCTTGGCCGGAAGAAGAGAAAACACTTAGACAAAGACAAATTAAAGCAAAAATTTTTACGTTTTTTTTTCCGGAGTTAGAGCGAGGATGACTACAAAGTAGACAAAATTGGAAGTAATTCATCATCTAATGAGGTGTTTTTCAATTTTCAGTTCGAATCACTCTTAATTCAAATATAAGACTATTTTAAGGCTTTTCAAATAGAAAAAGCATTTCAAAGTCATATATTATAGCTTTGAAACTTTGCCTTAGCTGTAGAAATTTCATATTCACCCTCTCAACGAATGACTGGATTCTCATGGAAAACAAAAAACAATAATGATCAAGGTGCAAACATGATGCTTGGCCAAAAAATATGCAGCAAATTGACATAAGTATTCATCACGACTCCTACGAAATAGCCTAATTTCTTACATGTGTAAGAAATCTATCAAAATTTAGAATCAGGTGTTCACCATTAAGAGAAACTAGTCACTTTCTATCCATTTTTTGTCAAATGATCTTGTTATCAGTTTCAAGGGAGCAGAAAATAAATCCCTAATGAGGACTAGTAGATAACCCAAAATAATCACATCTGCATATCCTGCAAACCGTCGGTATTGGTTTTGTTATTTTTGCGTTTGAAGAGCGCTACATCAAACTTTCCGAAACGGTAGCTGAATACCAGACGGAAGAATTGCTGGTCGCGTTCGCGGGAAGAATCCTGAATAAAATAAGATGAAGAAGAATGGGTTTGTACAATACGCGATTTAAGCATATCGGCACAGTTGAGGGTGAGGGATGCTTTGCGGTCTTTCAGGAACTCATATTTTAAACCTCCGTCAATATAATATACCGGTAATGAATATCCCTGTGCAGTGGCTCCACCGGAGAAACTGGATCCACCACCGAAACCGCCTCCAAGTCCACCCCAACGGCCACCACCACCGCCTGAATTAAGAGGCAGATTGGATTTGGCCGTATACTCACTGGTAAGCTGCAGACTCAATGCTTTTGTAAAATGGAATGTGGTAGCCAGCTTGGCAAACCAGTTGAATCGTTTATTGATCAACCCGGCCGATACATTGGTGGCATCGATAATACTATAATACATATTCACATTGGCGGTAATATCCATTATTTTTTTGACCGCCACCTTCCCCACCAGCTCAGCTCCATACGAATTGCTTGACAAGGCATTCTCGTATGTATTAATAACAACCTCCCGATGCAACACGGAATTCATTTCCAATATCTGATAGTTGGTAATCAGATCGGAAGAGTTTTTCCAGAAACCGGTAAACATAAAAGAAGACGAACGTGTGAAATTCCGGAGATAGCTCAGCTCCATGGAATTGGTGAATTCGGGGCGAAGAGCCGGGTTACCTCTTTTAATATTTAAAGAATCGGAATAGTCGGTTGCGGGTATAAGCTGGAAAAAGCTGGGACGGTTGATACGCCGGGTGCCGCTAAGCTGTATATCATCTTTATCGGTGAGATGATACGTGGCAAACAAACTTGGGAAGGGAATAACGGGATATTGGTATTGATATTTGGTGGTGGAGTCGGCAAAATGTCCTGCATAAAGCGAGCTTTCCACCCTTAAACCGGCCTGGTACGAGAACTTCTTAAACTCTTGTCCAAACGTTCCATAAGCAGCATATACCTGATCGGTAAAGGCATAATTAACACCGAAGGCATTCAGTTCTACAAACTCATCGCTTACAGGGTTCAACAGATAGCTATTGTTGAATGACGTGTAATTTTTAATAGATGCCCTTAATCCGGCTTCCACTTTAATGTTTTTCCCATAAGGACTCTCATAGTCGGTTTGCACGGTGGTAAACTGGCTGGTGCTTCCACCCTGTTGCTGCTGCTCTACCGTACTGCGGAAAGGATTGCCCGAAGCATCATAAAAATTAGTCAGGTAGTCGCCATTCGTGGTTCCGTTATTGGAATTATAATTGACATCGGCCGTAAGCGTTCTGCCATCTTTGGGAAACAAATGTTTGTACTGGAGCGCTCCTCCGAGTGAATTAAAATCCCGGCTGGCCAGTGAGCTTCGGATATTGGTCGATTCTCCTTTATAACCCGGATACAAGGTATCCGTTACGGTATTCAGCAAATCAGTACTGTTCACATGGTTTTTACCTACCGTTCCGGATATGGTAAATGTATTCCGGTTATTCATAAAATAATCAAAGCCTCCGCGGGCGAATCCGAAATATCCATCGGAAGAGTTCGGATCCGTCTGGGCGATATAGGTATCGGGGTATCCGATTGTATTGGTACGATCCGTAATATTTTCTCCTATGGAATGACGTTGATGAACTCCCAGACTTACAAAAGCATTGATCTTTCCCTGTCTCACATTAAAATCACCGTTCCCGTTAATCTTTCCGCGCATATCCACACCGGCTCTGATACCGCCGTTATAACCTGTTCTCCTGTTTTTCTTTAATACGATATTGATGATACCGGCCATTCCACCCGATGCATCGTACTTGGCTGATGGGTTGGAAATAACTTCTATACTTTCAATGGCGTCGGCCGGAATCTGGTCTATGGTAAGGGTGCTGGGACGGCCATCCACAAAAATCTGAGGACTTGCATTACGCATGCTTACATTACCATCCAGATCTACCGATATAGCGGGTATTGTTTTCAGGGCATCCTCTGCCGTACCACCGGTAATGGTTATATTTTTCTCGATATTGTATATCTTCTTATCCAGTTTGATTTCCACATCGGGCCTATCCGATTCAATCACCACTCCTTTTAAGGTATTGGTAGAGAGGCGTATGTTTCCCAGATCTTTATCAACCATGCTGGCCATCGCACTTCCTCCTCCGCCGCCGCCGCCCGAATTATCTCCTCCTGAACGCCCTTGTTTCATGGCTTTAAAATCAAGGTTAAAGGAATATTTAAACTCATGTGAGCGGTATCCGAGTGCACTGAACTTTATTATCAGCGGGCCCGTTACAGGAAGATTTTCGAGATTAAAATCACCGTTTGCTTTGGCCAAATCGCCTGTCAAAAGGGCATTGCCTCCCGAATGTTTGATGGTATCATACTTGTAGCCAAACACCTGTATAACGGCATACTCCAAAGGTTTTCCGGTTATACTGTCTATAACCTTTCCATACAAATGCCCTATATTGGAATTCATGGATCGGCCTCCGCCGCCGGTATATTGAGCGGAAGCCAGCAGGGAGACAAAGAAGAAAACAGACAGAAGAAAGCGGCCCCGGTTCATGGATGGCATCATTAAGAACGTAAAGTTATGAAATACAGCCCTTCTGCAGCATAGGAAATAGACCTTTAGGGCTGGAATCACGACCAAAAGGAAGAATCACGCTGTCGGATCGCGGCATTTCCTGCTTTCTCCTTAAAATTCTCTTTACATTAGCCTTTCCGCTTCTATCTTAAGCCTGTTTTATACCGGAAGATTTTATTCCTTATGAAGAAATTATTATTTCTGTTTTGTCTGTTACAGACAGCGCTGACGGCTCAGGTTAGTGTTTCGTTTGCCATTCATAACAATTCCCATCCGCTTTTCCGGGAGCCAGATGACCTGGCCATCTACTCCACCGTTTCCTCACTTCCCGACACCTTACTTTCCGGCACCAGACTTTTTCTGAATGGTGAATGGCATCATGAACCTGGCAATGAGCAGATAGCCTGGGATCTACTCATGCATCTTTACAAGAATCAAAACGTGAGAGTCTTATCCGGCGAGATGAGCGTGAGTACCGCTTATCTTTTGAACTATTATTCCGAAACAGACCAGGAAGAACCGTATAGCCAATGCCTGAGTCGTTATGGTCTGGGCCTGGAAGAAAGATGGTTTTTCCGGCATCTCTATGAATTCAATAAGGACAAAACCAAAGAAACCCGCATCGCTATCCGGGGAGTGGATTCAGGAGGCGATGCCAAAGATGCTTGTGAAGCCATACGTTTGATTCTTGAAAAAAATTCAATCGTCAACGAGTTGAACGATTACAATACAATGTTAAATGAGATTGGGGAAATGGATCCCGACAGCACCATGTCTGTTGCTAAAAAATTTCTCTTCCTCTACAAAGGCAACTTACCCAAATACCATGTTTTATTCAAGCAGGAAGAAAAGATATTTGTGGATCTGATCCAGGAACTGATCTGCGAAAGCTGTGCCACATTCGGTTCCAGCGATAGTTCCAAATGGGCCACCCGGGAGAACTTTATTTATTCCAATATGGTTCAGGTACTGGAGGAATATCCGGGGGCAAATGTTTTTGGAAAATTCGGCAGTGCTCATACTGTTTTAGACACGACTTATGCTGGCGGAAATGCTCCCCTTCATTGTTCTTCGTTCGCCAGCCGTTTACAGCAGTCGACTGCTTCTCCCATAAAAGGAAAAGTGTGCGTACTTCTTGATTATACCTATAAGGCGGGAGGCATCCTGCCCGACGGTAAGCTCTCCAAAGCATTCAGAGAGCAGCATCTGGGTCGGATTTATTATTTCTCCGGTAAGCTTTCGGGCAACAATCCGCCCTACTGGAATGAAGCCCGTAGTTCTTTCGGGGTAGCTAATTTTGCCACATACAAAAGCAGTTTACATAGATTCAAAAAAGACAGCATCGTTTCGTATGAAGGTTATGGGGAGGTGCATAATAAAAACATAACGGCCGGAATCAATTATGGAACAGATGAGTTTATAACCCTGGGATACCAATCCAGTATATGTGAAATTGGATCCGGGCTTCCTGAAAGCGAGGTTGGGTTAGAACTTACCGCAAACCCGGTTCATCCGGTTTATGGCTTTTCAGGAGAATTGAAATCAGGTCAGTTGGTTTACGCAGGGCTAAAAGCGAGTGTATATGACGATACCTACAGTTGTTCTTTTTATTTAAAGCCGGAAATAGGGGTTGGATGCAAATACGTTTATCTGATGTATGGATACGATATACGTACCCTGGGGGCTCCCATTCAGCACCTTAACAAAAACAGTTTTATGCTCACCTTTAATATTCCCTTCTCTCCAAGGTATTAAGATCCTCCGGCAAGACTGCTGCCTTCAATGCGCTTGAATAAATTATCGCGGTAAAATTCACTCACAGGCACTTCCGCATGCTCCAGCTTGATACGGTTGTTACGGATAGACAGCATTTTATCCATCGACACAATAAACGATTTATGAACGCGGATAAAATTGCGGGAAGGAAGCTTTTCTTCTATTGCTTTCAGACTCATACGGGTGATGACCGGCCGGGGTGCGTTGCACAGGTGAATCTTTATATAATCCTTCAAGCCCTCTACATGAGTAATATCATTAATCACCACCTTCACCAGGTTATAATCGGCATTTACAAATATGTATTCCTGTTCCGGAGTAGTTTCTGCTACAGCGGGTTTGTGCTTTAGCTGGTATAGTTCAACCGCTTTATTAGCGGCTTTCAGGAAACGTTCGGTGGCAACCGGTTTTACAAGATAATCCAATACATCCAGATTAAATCCTTCCAGGGCAAACTTATCATAAGCCGTAACCAGGATAATCATCGGGGCTTTAGGAAGACTTTGCAAAAACTGGATTCCCGTTATTCCCGGCATCTGAATATCCAAAAAGATAAGATCGATCGCTTCCTTCTGTAATACTTCCAGGGCTTCAAATGCATTGCGGCACCGCTTTACAAGCTGTAAAACAGGCACCATGCGAATATTATCTTCGAGCAGATCGAGCGCCAGCGGCTCATCATCTACAATCAGGCAGCGGATCATTGGAATGTTATTTTTAAAATTACGTTAAACATCGTATCCGTCTTCTCTATTTGCAACGTGTAATGATTGGCATACAATAGTTTCAGCCTCCGTTCCACATTCTTTAATCCTATGCCGGAATTTTTATCCTTTTCTTCCTTGCTCGCCGGGTCGTATTTGTTCGATACCTGCAGATGAAGTTCATGATCCCAGGTAAGTAGCCGGATACTGATTTCGGGGGTTTTAATCATTCCCGTACCATGCTTAAAAGCATTTTCCACAAAAGGGATCAGCAACATGGGTTCAATATCATCGCGGGACGAGTTATTGATTTCAAGATTCAGTTTCAACTCCGTACCGAAACGCTGCATCTGCAAATCAATATAATTACGAAGATATTCGGCCTCCCGCTCCAGCGGAACTTTCTCTTCATCCGACTCATACAACATATAACGCATCAGATGACTCAGTTTAATGAGCGTTGGTTCCAGGATCTCTGATTTTTTACGGGCCAGAGAAACGGTGTTATTAAGCACATTGAACATAAAATGCGGGCTCACCTGAGAGCGCAGGAAACTCAGCTCCGTTTTAAGGTTTTCATTCTCTCTGTCGCTTCTCTCCTGCTCTGTCCGGATTCTATCCAGGATAATACGATAGCTGGTGCTTATGGCCACAACAAAAAAACCGGGAAGAAAGGAGCCCAAAAAAAAGTCGGCGTAATGATGATGCCGATGCATATGTAAGGGCGGAGAAGCCAGTGAGATGAGTGCCCCTGCACCGGATACGAGACACAAAACCGCCAGGATATACCAGGTTACATTGCGTTTATATAGCACCGCCGGAACAAGGAGGTAGGCATTCAGATAAAAAAGTCCGATAATATAAGTATGGAAAACAATGTAAAATGTATTCAGAAAAAAGCTAACATCCAGTTTATCCCCTGCTACATATCGGATAATAGGAGCGAAAGCAAAAATACAGACCCAGGTGATACTGTGAATAAGAACAGCTACCGGTACGGAAGAGGCAAAACGTTTACTTTTCATAGATAGGATGAACCCGTCTGACTCCGGAATCCTTGTTTCGTTTAAAGCGAATCTGCGTTTTCTCCTGTCCCGATATCATTGCTACACTCATTTTATCCATGATTAAATATACGAAAACAGCGAACGAAGCCCCCAAAGAATATACCAGAACCTGAAATCCGTATACAGAAGAAGGTATTAAGTCTTTACATAAACAATAATCCTTGATTTATAGCCTGTTATCCTTCCGGATCCTTAGCACAAATCAGGCTTCTTTCCGGCTAAATTGATTACAGGTTTTTGCCTACATTTATTTCATGTATGTAACACGAAATATCTTACTAAAAGCATGAAATATTATCTGTTTTATACTTTACACGTGCGATTCCGTAGACTTTCGATTAAATGATTTGAGATGGAATCCTGTCATAAATGGAACGCAGATTATTATGATTCTTATGATTTTCGCAGATTATCAAAATCATAATTAATCATAACGATCCTATTTTATCAGCGTTCCATCAAGTCAACTTGTCAATAATATGTAACAAATGAACAACATCAACTATACGTTCCATAACCAATTCATCTTTCGGGTACCCCGTTTACCATTGGATATCACTAAGCTGGACCAGACCAGCCTTTTCCGGATAAGTCAGGAGGCTTTTTTCAAAGAGGCTATATTCCTGGCCTCACCGGTATTACACAACGAATTAATAAAATGGCACAACGGAGTATTGACTTCCGAAAAAGAGATTAGCAAACTGACCATATCGCTTGGAAAATATTATTCCAGGATGCAAAGCCGCTGTACGCCCTATGGTCTTTTTGCAGCTTGTGGAACCGGGCAATGGTCGGATAAAACCAATATCATCCTCCACCACCGTGCTATGCGACATACGCGTCTGGATATGAATTTTCTGTGTTCCCTGGCACAAAACCTGAGCGGACATGCGGCACTTTTCCCGCTACTGCGTTTTTATCCAAACAACAGCCTTTATATACTTGGCGGTAAGTTCCGCTATGTAGAATATAAATATGAAAACAACCGACGTGTTCATCAGATCAGCAGCGTCGATCATAGCGATTACCTTCAACATACCATAGATAGCGCCAAAAAAGGTGCCTTATGGAGTGAATTGACAGAAGCATTAACCGATGAAGATATCAGCAAGGAGGAAGCAGCAGAATTTATTCTGGAACTGATCCGCAGCCAAATCCTAGTTACGGAGCTGGAACCGGCTGTTACGGGCGAAGAGTTTATTTTTCAGCTTATCGCATCGCTTCAAAATAGGGAGCAGACACATCCCCGTGAAGAGATCAAAGAAATCATCCAACTACTGAATAAGGTGCAGGAGCAGATACAGGCTATGGACACCGCATTTACAAATGACATCAGTGCTTACAAACAGATCTCTTCAATCCTTAAAACACTTAACACTCCAATAGAAGAAAATCAGCTTTTTCAAACCGATCTGTATGCACAAACCGAAGTCTGCAAACTTGGTACCGGTTATCAGCGGGAACTGGAGAAAGCATTTGGCTTTCTGAATGCTTTAAACCCGCCGGAAGAACATGCGAGATTAAAAAAATTCACGGAAAACTTCCGTCTGGTTTATGAAGATGCCGAAATCCCCCTGCAGGAGGCGCTGGATACCGAAACGGGGGTTGGTTATACCGGCAAGGATTTGCACGGGGTTAATCCCCTTATTGACGATGTATATATACCGGGAAAGCAACACGAGGGGGAGTTGAAATGGAACAGGCTTCAAAATCTACTGCATCGTAAACTGATCAGCGCATCGGCCAATCATGACTATACGGTATCCTTTACCGATGACGATGTAAAGGATATAAATCCTGGCACCGATCAATTGCCAGATACCATGGCTATCCGGTTTCGCGTGGTGGATAAAAACGGAAAGATTTTCTTTCACAACTCCGGAGGATCCAGTGCCGCGAATTTGCTGGGACGCTTTGCGCATGGTGATGAATCTATACTTAGCATCATCAAAGACATAACGGATCATGAACAAAAATTATACCCCGGCAAACTGCTCGCCGAAATTGTACATCTCCCCGAAAGCCGTCTTGGCAATATATTGCTCCGTCCTACCCTTCGCGCTTATGAAATCCCATACCTCGGGAAATCCGCTCTTCCCTCAGCCAATCAGATTTTAGTAAACGATCTGATGATTTCCATACGCAATGGAAAAGTCCAGCTCCGATCCAAAAGGCTGAATAAAATCATTGTCCCCCGTCTCAGCACCGCTCATAATTTTTCTTCCAACGCCTTGCCCGTTTATCAGTTTCTGTGTGATCTTCAGACTCAGGATTTCGGCAAATCGCATCTTGCATTTAACTGGGGGGTGTTTCATAACCAGTTTACATTTCTTCCCCGAGCTGAATATCAAAATACAGTGCTTGCCCGTGCAAGCTGGCAATTTCAAAAGAATGATTTTCAAATCCTGCTTGATCCTAAACCCGCAGATGACATGGAACTGGTAACACGTTGGAGAAAACAATGGAACATGCCAGCGCTTGTTGTTCTGGCCGACGGAGATAATGAATTATTGATCGATCTTGAAAACAAATTCAGTGTTCGAATCCTGATACATACAATCCGGAACAGGGATCGGATCATTCTGGAAGAGTTTCTTTGGGGTCCATCCGGGTTACCCATCAACAACCCTAACGGACAGGGATACACCAATGAATTCATTGCCATCCTTCATAAAACAGTGCCTGTAGAGAAGGATACAAATCCTGCAATCGTTGCATACCCCCAAGCTGCATTAGCATCAGCCAGTGCGAATGTGCAGCGACACTTCACTATCGGCAGTGAATGGCTGTACTACAAACTTTACTGCGGAATAAAAACAGCCGACGGTCTCCTGGCCAACACCCTTAAACCACTGGTGGAAAAGTTACTCGAGAGAAAATTTATTGCCAAATTCTTCTTCATCCGATATCAGGATCCCCATCATCATCTTCGCATCCGGTTCCTCTTAAATCATCCTAAGGATATAGGATCCGTTATTGCAATCATCTCCAGCTACTTTGAGCCTTATATGAAACAAGGATTGATACAACGCATACAAACTGATACCTATTCCCGGGAACTGGAACGCTATGGGCCTGACTGCATAAAACAGGCTGAATCATTTTTCTTTACCGACAGCATGGCCACATTGAATCTGCTTGATCTTACCGCAGGAGAAGCAGGGGAACAGATTCGATGGCAGTTTGCACTCCGCAGCATAGACGAATTGCTTGACACGTTTCAATATAAAACGCCGGATAAGCTGGGCATCCTGGAACAGCTCAAAACATCCTTTACACAGGAACATAGCACCGGCAAAGATCTGAAAATACAGCTTGATAACAAGTTCCGAATGGTACGTAAAGAAGTGGAAGACATTTTGGACCGCAGCAAAGATGAAGGACGGGAAATTACTCCCTTGATCGGATTGTTAAGATGGAAAGCGGAACAATTGCAGCCCATAGCAGCGAGTCTTATGCGATTAAAGACAGAAGACAAACTCAGTGTGCCCATCGACAATCTTTTGATCAGCTATATCCATATGATGTTAAACCGCATCTTTATAGCACGCCAACGGACTTATGAAATGGTTTTGTACGATTTGCTATTCCGTTACTACAAATCGGCCGAAGGGAGGCAAAAAAAGGCTGCTTCCATTCCTGTATCGGATCTCACATAAACAGTGACTGGTAAAGGGTTTCTATTTTCTATCTTTGTCTGTGAACTTCCTGGCACACCTATATCTTTCCGGCCCTCCCAGTGATATTATGGTAGGCAATTTTATTGCCGACTCGGTTCGCTCCTCTATGGACACGCAGTTTAGCACGGGTATTCAACAGGGGATTCTTTTACATCGTCATATAGATTACTTTACCGACAATCATCCGGAAGTGGAAAAAAGCAAGCAAAAGCTAAGGACCCGCTATCACAAATATGCAGCGGTGATTACCGATGTCTTTTACGATCATTTTCTGGCCCGTAACTGGAGCCATTATTACCCGGACTTTTCCCTTGAACAATATGCCCGGGAAACCTACCGCTATCTGGAAGGCCATGCAACGGTATTCCCTCCCCGTTCCCGCATGTTTTTCGATTATATGGTACGTACCAATGCCTTGTGCCGATATGCGGAAATTGAAGGCATAAAGAATGTGATGCAGGGGATGTCCCGAAGGGCCCGGTTTGTTTCAGGCATGGAAACCTGTACCGAAGAATTAGTCCTTCATTACGACGCCTTTGAAAAGGAATTTCTTGTTTTTTTCCCCGAACTCGAAAAAAGTTGTGCTGCTCTGTTGCTTTCTTTCTGAAAATTAACTCCTGCTTCATACAGGGATAATATAGCCAAGCGAATTTTACGGCAGCTAATAAAAACTCATGTCTACTTTTCCACTTGCTTCTACTGTTCTGCTGATCGGGGTAATCAGTTCGCTGGCCCTGCTGCTTTTTCTTCCGTATGATTTTCGTCCGGAAGATGAAGAGGATGCTGAATAGAACTTAAAGACTCATCATTTCCTTTAGTTTGGAAGCCTGTCTCCGGGATATTTCTACCTGTTCCCCTCCCTTTAATTTGACCATTAATCCACCGTTAAACCAGCTTTCCACACTTTCAATCCAACGCAGGTTAATGATATGCTTTCGGCTGGCTCTGAAAAAGGATTTACTATCCAGGCGTTCATCCAGGTAATTAAGCGATCGCAGAATTAATGGTCTGTTTGTCTGAAAAAAGATCCTTACATAGTTCCCTTCCGATTCAAAAAGCCGGATCTCTTCCAAGCGCACAAACCAGCATTTCTCTCCGTCTTTTACAAATACCTGATCGCTTTCACGTAACAGCTCGGTTCCTGCCGGAAGCGGTGTTGTGTTTTTTATTTCCGCCTTTTCAATTGCGGAAATCTTACGGATTGTCTCGCTCAAACGGTTAGGCTGTACAGGCTTTAGCAGATAGTCGAGCGCATTTACTTCAAACGCCTTTAAGGCATATGCATCATAAGCCGTTACAAAAACAACCTGAGGCACCGAAGGCAGGTCGATCAGTAATTCAAAACCATTCTTTCCGGGCATCTGTATATCCAGAAAAATAACATCCGGTTGCAGCTCTGCTATCTTTTGCATTGCGCTTTCCGCATTATCACATTCACCTACCACCTCCACTTCATGGTATGGCTGCAGCAATGATTTCAGCTCCTGACGGGCCAAACGTTCATCATCAATTATTAATGCTCTCATGCAGGGGTATCATTAATTCGGTGAGTACTGTATTTTCAGTTTCATTGCTTATCTGAAAACGGCATTTCTTGCCATACAGCAATTCAAGCCGTTGTACGGTATTCTGTATTCCAAAGCCTGTTTCAGAATTTGTGTTGCCTTTATAATGTCCGCTATTTCGGATATTAATATACAGCTTTTCCTCTTCTACCCGTGCCGATACCTGCAATTTTCCACCCCCTGTAAGACGGGCAATACCATGTTTAATAGCATTTTCGGTAAGCGTCTGAAGCATCAGCGGAGGCACTTCCGCACGCGAGCATTCGGGAGTTATATCCAGCACCACCTGTAACCGTTCTTCCAGCCGTATCGATTCCAACCCGAGATAATCCTTGAGTACTTTAAGCTCATCATCAAAAGGCACCAGCTTGCTGCGTCCCATCATCAATGTATTACGCAATATATTGGCCAGCTGGGTTACCGCTTCTTTTGCTTTTATCGGATTCTCATCAACCAATGCACGGATACTGTTCATACTGTTAAACATAAAATGAGGGTTGAGCTGAGATTTCAATTTATTAAGCTCTATTTCATTAATAGAAGCCTGCCATTTCAGGTTTTCTATTTCCGATTTTTTATAATTGGTAAAATAGTGAACCGCATAATAAAGAAGTGTCCACAGCACAAAAATGAGCAGGTAACCCAGTATCGTAGAAAAATAAACCGCCGACCCGGGAGAAACAATATCGGCGCGTATGCCCGACCGTTCCATTAGTAATGACAATTGAACCCATACGGTAATATACCCAAACAACGCCGCAAAAAAGACAACGGAAAACAAAATCCGGGGTGCCAGCTTCAGCAGCTCCATCCGGAGCCAGTCAAAACGGATAATAATAAGACGGTATAGGTGGGTAAAGAACAGTCCAAAGAAAAACATGAATGACCACAACCAAACATCACCGGCATTCAACCCATGATTTAGATTGAGCAAGGCATACAACAGCACATAAATAAACCAGCCACCCGTATTGCAAAGCCAATAAAGAACTTGTCTGTTTGTATTCATTTTTGCTACAACTCCCGGATAAATAGGAGTGTTATTGGTTAATCCATGCTTTCCGAAAACGTTTTTGTCCCGGACTCATCAGGTCATCGGCTTCGGCCTCGAGTACATTGGTTTCTTCCGATTCCACCTCTATCAATTTGGCATGAAGCTGTTTGCTCTTCATCTTTCCTCTTCTTCCGGGCCGGAGGATATCCACCTTCAGCTCATCCCCTACTTTGGCACTCACAATAAACTGGGTGATCACTTCCTGTGCATTCTGAAGATTAAGGTCGGCTCCATTAAATTTCAGAATCTGGTCTCCTTTGCGATAGCTCATCGCCTTACCGAATTTATCCAGATGACTGGTTCCTGAAATAAAGAAATGCCTGGTGAGTGTATCATACCCAAGCTCAAAAGCTCCCAGGGTAATTCCCTTTGTCATCTGACGTGCTGAATAATCAATGCCGGCATAACCCAGTAATTCTTTGAAAGGCAGCGGATCACCATCCATTACATAATGTCTAAAAAACTCACCTATCTCCGGATAAGTAAGTCGCACGATCTCATCAAACAATTCATCGTCCTTAAAAGCCTTCTCCCGTCCGTAACTTTTACTCAGATCTTGCAACAGCTCCTGTATCCCATAACGTCCGTCAGACAGCTTCCGGAGTTTAATATCCAGACACATTCCGATAAGGGCTCCTTTCTGGTAAACATTATTATACTGTTCATGATATCGTTTCTCTACCACATGGCGGCTCATTTCGGTAAATGACATGGTATCGTTGAAATGTGAGGCATTTATAATTTTATCATGCAGCATGCCGACATAGGTAGGCAGATCGATGAGCCCGTATTTAATCTGCACGAGTCCCGCCGAATATTCTGTCATGCCCTCATAGAGCCATAAATGCTCAGACATCTTGGGATGCATAAAATCAAAATCTGCAATTTCTTCAGAATGGATGCTGAGGGGTGTCACGATGTGAAAAAATTCATGAGCCACCACATCCCTCAATGTTTGTTTCAGATACTCGCCCTTGATTTCCGGCAATACATAAAACGAGCTCAGGTTATGTTCCAGGGCACCGTTGTTTCCAGTAAGGGTTGGCTGATCGTTGAAATAAAAAATAAAGGCATATTTTTCTATCGGCAACTTACCGCCCAGATATTCTTTCTGCGCTTCGAGCACCTGAGAAATGGTTCCAGCAATAAATGATGCGTTGATCATATGATTGGGCGAATAGGATGATACCAGCACCTGTGCATCTCCGATACGTATTATACTGGTGTCAGGCTTGCAATACATAATGGGAGCGTCTACCAGCTTCATATAGTCGGCAATGGTATATGTATCTGTCTGCCCTTTTGTTTGCATACCCGTAAGACTGGTAGATCCGTAAAAATCGGCAGGTCGTGTAATAGACAGTTGGTAAGTAACCCGTTTCATTCCATCAAAAAATCCGAAGAAACCATGATTGTTCAATACCACATTTTTACCTTCTTCCAGATTCGTTCCTGCAGGTTCAAATACCAGCGGGGCACCGGCCTTGCTATGCCATGAATTTTCAACCAGATAATGGATATGAGCCAGATGCCGGGAATTGGAGATTTTCCAACTGTTTACATCCGGATGATCTACTGTCATTTCTTTTCCCTGATCATCGGTAGCGTGAAAGTCAGATACAAATCTTCCAAAATCATAAATTTCATAGGTCCCCGGAACAATTTTAGGAATGTGATACACAATCTCATCCTGTTCCATCTGCGGAGGGCTTAGTTCTACTGCCAGCTTACCACCTGTTAGATGAGTTATATCGATAGCAAATTGATAGGAAGAACCCATCCCGGTGGCCTGCAAACAAATCAAAGAAAGCAGGAATGTTACCTGAAGGAATTTGTTTTTCATCCGGAACGGTTAGAAGTGTATAAACAAATATACGTTTAAAAAGAAAAAAGCCCTGACGGGAACGCCAGGGCTTTATAGAAGTATGAATTATTACGACTCGTGGATAATGATTTTCTCAATCCCATCGCCCTGACGGATAGATGAAACGATATCCAGTCCATCTATAACCTTTCCGAAACAGGTATGTTGACGATCCAGGTGTTTGGTATGATCACGACTAAGGCAGATAAAAAACTGTGACCCGCCGGTATCACGTCCAGCATGTGCCATGGAAAGGATGCCTTTGTCATGATGTTGATTCTCTCCGTTCAGCTCGCATTTTATTTTGTAACCCGGCCCACCGCTTCCGGTTCCATTCGGGCAGCCACCCTGTATTACAAAACCAGGAATAACCCGGTGAAAGTTAAGTCCGTCATAAAATCCCTTTTTCGCCAGATCAACAAAATTCTTGACTGTATTCGGTGCATCTTTTTCGAAAAATTCGACTTTCATGGTTCCTTTTGCAGTAACGATTTCAGCAGTTGTCATGTTTAATATTTTATGCAAAGATACGAAGGAATGATGCGTGGCCTCCAAAAAATAATGATTCCCTGGCATCGATTAACCCGAATTTGGTCTCTTTGGGCCAAATTGACACGACCCCTCTTTTAATATACAACCCTGCACGACCCCGTAACAGGGCTCTATGCAGCTGATTTAGAGAAAACAGTGTGGATTAAAAAAAGGTTTGTTTTTTCGGATATTTCGTTATCTTCGCGCAGCTTGTAACAAAAGAATGGACCCCGACCCTGAAAATCATTTTGAAGAAACTACGCTTCATATTCCTTATAGCATGTATCCTGCAAGGGCTTAATAGCTTTGCAGCCCCATCTTTTATTGCCCTTACCCGCTCCAATAACGATCCTAAGAATTCAGATCCCGTACATAAAGACACAGTGAAAGCCGATCTTTCACATGCCATGAGCATAAACGATTCGCTCATGCGCTATCCGGCTTATGATGTATACACTGATTTTGACACCTCCGTTATTCATGTGGTTGAAAAAATGGATCTGGCCAATTTCCGTGATTCTATCCGTATTATTGTGAACGATCCTGCTTATTGCGGCTATTATCATCCTTTCAAAGGAGCCACTACCTCTAATTTTGGCTACCGTCATGGATCACCTCATTTCGGAGTAGATGTAAAACTGGAAATAGGTGATTCCGTACATGCAGCATTTGAAGGAAAAGTTCGGATTGCCAAACGTAACAAATCATACGGCAATGTTGTTATCATCCGTCATGCCAATGGCCTGGAGACTTATTATGCACATCTTTCCAAATTACTGGTAGAAGCAGGGCAGGATGTGGATGCAGGCACGATCATTGGGCTGGGCGGCAATACGGGTCACTCTTTTGGAAGCCATCTTCATTTTGAAGTACGTTACAAAGGACTTCCTATAGATCCGAACGATCTGGTGAATTTTGCCGAGTACAAACTGAAACAGGATACCCTTCTTATTACCCGCAAAAGTTTCGATTATGTACATAAATACGTTGCCGGAGCAAATACATATACGGTCAAAACTGCAGGGGCACATGGCAAACCGGGCTATGTAAGGTATTATGTGATACGAAAAGGAGATTCCCTCTCCGCCATTGCCCGACGTTATGGAACGTCTGTTCCTGTACTTTGCAGGATGAATGGCATCAAGACCACAACCAATTTACAAGTAGGTCGGAAGTTGAAAGTAGGTTAAACTCAGAATCCGTCTTCTGCCCAGAATATTTTTGAGTCCTTCAGGTTGAAATAAGCCCATTTCCCGTTTTTTTCCAGGATATCATACATGCCGCCTTCGGAAGATTTGATCTTGTCATAATCGCAATTGAGGATGAATTCTCCTTTCTCATTAATCATTCCTTGTTTCCCCTCTAATGTTACCAAACAACGCCCATCCTCAAAATCGCCTGCTTCTTCATAATCGATGGGGATCACCGGTTTTCCTTTTGTATCAATAAATCCCCACTTGCCTTTCTTTTTTACCCGAGCCATTCCATTTTTAAAATCGCCCGCATACTCAAATTCATGCTCAATCCGGATTACTAGCTTACGATCTGCATAGCCCCATTTACCTTTCTTTAACACCGCTGCATATCCTTCACTGAAATAACGTATATCCTCGAATTCATGAGGAATTACCCATTTCCCACGCATATCTATAAATCCTTTTTTACGAGCCAGCTCGGCTTTAGCTATTCCATCATGAAAACCATTTTGTGCAGCAATATCAGGCGAATAATCATATTGAGGCTCTATTATCTCTTTGCCGGTAGTGTCAATGAAACCGAATTTTTTCCCTTTCACAACCAAGGCCATTCCTTCTGATAAATCCTGAACCAGATCATAATCACAGGGCACCAGATAATTTCCATTGGGTTGAATGATTCCAAACTTCCCCGACTTTTTTACATGGGCCACCCCGTGATTAAAATGTTCGGCCCATTCAAACTGCAACGGTATGACCAGGCTGCCATTGTGATTGATAAATCCAAAGGTTCCGTCTATTTCAACTGCAGCCAGACCTTCAGAAAAATCCTGTGCGCTGGTATACAAACAGGGGATCAGCTCTTTTCCATCTTTTGCAATGTATCCGAATTTATCTCCTTTCATCACCACGGCATAACCCTCTGAGAAATCGTGAATTTCCTGATACAGAAAAGGAACTACCGTTTTGCCCGTTTTGTTGATTATTCCGGATTTTCCGTTTTTCTTAACTACAGAAAGACCCTCATTAAAGGGCTCTACTTCTTCATATTCAAGCGGAATTGCCACTTTCCCGGCTTTGCTTATAAAGCCGCTTTTGCCATTCAACCCGGCTTCTGCAAGTCCTTCTGAAAACCGATCCACAAATTCATAAACGCAGGCTATCAGTTCTTTTCCCGTAGAATCAACAAAACCCCAGCGGTTATTCTGACGGGCAGGATAAAAAATAGTAGCTGCCAGATTCAAGTCACGATTCACATTTTGCTGAAAAGGATAATCCGGGAAACGAATACGAAAGGCTTGTATACTCTTCTCACTTAAATCGCTCGTAGATAAAGCATAAATATTATGCCAGGCCGCTTCCACATTGTGGTTGCCGGGATATTTGTGAATAAAGGTTTCATATTCCTCGACCGAGTTTTTGGGCACGCATAAAGCATATACCATATTCTCGGCGTCTCTTTTGTAAGGACTTTCGGGGTAGTCCTGTATAAAGGCTACATAACTTTTTTCGGTTCCATCGGCTGTTATGGTTTGATAGAGGAGTTGCTCATAGTGTGCTTTGGAGATCGGAAACTCCTTTGCATCCGGATAACGGTCCATAAATGTCTTCATCGCCTGATACGTACGGGCGCTATCTGCCAGATCAAAAGCCAGGTGATTTCGGAGTGCTATAGCAGACGGGAGTTCAGCAGCTTTACCATGTGCACGGATAAATTCATTCAGTGCTTCCGGGGTATTCTTTTTTATGGCATCCTGGTAGGCCTCCTGATGAATCAAACTCATCAGGCTGTCAATCGAAGATTGGTTGATATTGAATTTGCCACAGCGGTGTTTCTCCCTTTCACTTGTCGTTTTCCAGGTCTGCTCACTTCTTAAGATGAACCGATAAGCGGAATCCACATTATGAAAAGGATTATCGGTGCGGGAATAGATAATACAGAGTCCGTAGCTGGCCCCGGCTTCATGCCGTTTCAATGCTTTTTCAAACAGTTTTTTTGCTTTGAAATAGTCATAGATATGAAGCGTTTTCATCCCCTTTTCCAGGCGGCCGGCACTTGCCGTGATTGACAAGCCAAGAAAAAAAAGGAGCGCGAGTTGTTTACGCATAACGGGTAAAGATAGAAAGAAGATAGAGGATGAAATATAGCTATGTCTCAATTGACAAAATGAAGGTATCTTTGTACAAAATCAATTCATGGATTTTTCCAGAGGTCAGATCATTTTTGCCATCAGTTTTGCCGTCATCTTTATCCTGGGTCTTATCTGGGCCTATAGAAAAGATAAGGTAGTGGATCGCTTATATTTTAAGGGAGTGGCCTGGAAACTATTGCTTGTTATTATATCCGCTTATTCTTTTATATTTTTGATTATCAAAATAATACATAAATAAGGGCTGTGATCTAAGTCAAAAGGCATGGATTGACCTAATGTTAATTATTATAGACAAAAACATGTATTAGAACGATAAAATCACTATTTTTGCTATCGGCCATATTCCAACATGTTTCCTAAGATGAAAAAAATATTTTTATTCCTTCTGCTTCCCTTGCTTACCAGCAGTTTTGCCCATGGAGGTGTTATTATTCTGGAAGGTAAATACCAGAATAAAAACCTGTATGTTCAGAATGGATATGCAGGAAGCGGAGTAGGATTTTGCACTTATGAAGTAAAGATTAACGGACAGGTGACTACGGATGAGATTAATTCCAGCGCCTTTGAAATAGATTTTTCACAGTTTCAGATCAAACCCGGAACCGAAGTAAAGGTTGAAATCAAGCACAAGGATGATTGCACCCCAAAAATTCTGAATCCCGAGGCTCTTAAACCAAAGGCTACTTTTGAACCCCTTGCTATCAGTGTAAATGATGCAGGTACCATTGCCTGGTCTGTAAAGGGCGAACAAGGTGCATTGCCTTTCATTATTGAACAATACCGCTGGAACAAATGGATTAATGTAGGTGAGATAATGGGCGAAGGAACCCCTGACCGGCATGATTATAAATTCCAGGTATCAACGCATTCCGGATTAAACAGATTCCGGGTAAAACAAATCGGTTTTGGCGGAACTGTTAAATACACCAAAGAAATAACGGTTAATTCTACCCTTCCTGCCCTTACATATACCAATTCCAAAGACTCCAAGAAGGTTCAACTTTCCGGTGAATCGATGTATGAATTGTATGATGCTTATGGTAATATTGTCAAAAAAGGTTTTGGGAAAGACATTGATGTAGGCTCTTTTCCCAGAGGGCTTTACTATCTCTGTTTTGACAACCAGGTGGTTGATTTCAAGAAGAAATAAACGACCTCAGTACATCCGATAATTCACTGAGCATCATACCGGTGGCACCCCATACTTCGTGGCCCTCTATGTCATAATAGGGGGCTTCTGCTTTCAGGCCGGGCTTCATAAGCCGTTCTTTTTTCTTCACCTTTGTTTCGTCCAGCAACTCAAAAAGATCAAAATCAACCAGCTCCTGCACTTCTTCCGGTGCAGGATTAAAAACAGGTTTGCTACTTGCACAGGCTACAAAAGGATAAACCAGAAAATTGCTGACCGGTATATATAAGGGGCTGAGTGCCCCCACGATCTCATTTTCGGATATCTGAACTCCAATCTCTTCCCATGTTTCGCGGATTGCAGTTTGCATGATGCTCACATCCCCTTCTTCTTTCCTGCCACCCGGAAATGCCATCTGACCCGAATGAACCCCTTCATAATCCGGCCTTCTGATCAGAAGGCAGCGCCAGGAGTCATTCTGAGGCCATAGCAGTATCAGCACAGCACTTTGTTTATAGGACGGCTGAAGGGTTAACTCGTCTTTGTATGGCAATCGTTTGAACCAGGAAAGGCGGTTATGAGCCTGTTCACCGGGCAGAGGGCCCTGAAGCGCAGTAGTAAGCAACTGACAAAATTCAGGGAAGGTGAACATCGGATGGAGTGCTATCTTTAGCTTAAAGTTAATAAATAGAGGAAATTGTTAAAAAAACGAAACTATGTAAAGCCTGTTTGCGTAAAATAATTAAATAAAACCCACTCCCCATGGATCAGCAAAAGTTGCAGCAGATAATTCGCTGGCTTAACGAGCAGATCAATGTTGCTAACAGCACCATTAATGAGGCTCAGCGAACGCAAAATTACGGAAGATTGGTGATTTATGAAGGTATGCGGGATGCCTACGTAAGGTGTCTTCATCAGTTGGGAGCCTAGTAGCTCCCTTTCTTCAGAATTTACCCTCCTGACATCTGACAATAAGTTTATCTCCGGCCTTGAGTCTTGGGTATCGGGTAAATCCATTTAATTCCTTAAGCTTAGCTACAGTAGTAGCAAACTGTCTGCTTAGTTCATACAGATTATCCCCCTTTTGAATAACGTAATAATCCTGGTCTGTAGCATATGCTGCATACCCCCACCTCATTTTCTTTAATTCTACATGCGGGCTGATGAGACATTGTTCATCAAAAGAAATAAAATATTTAGGGTTGATGGGAATACCCTTAAAACGTGTTTCAAAATGCAGGTGAGCGCCAGTCGACCGGCCTGTTGATCCTCCCAGACCAATCGTTTGTCCCGCAAATACAAAGTCTCCCGGTTTTACTTTTATCTTATACAAATGGGCATAGAGTGTCTCCAGCCCGTTAAAATGCCGTACAATTACCACATTGCCATATCCACCGTAATTACGGGTAGCTACTCTCACCATACCATCAAAAGCACAACCAACCGCATCACCTTTTTTCAGTTCCAGATCAATACCCTGGTGCTGTGCACTGTCTCGCCATCCAAAACCCGAAGTAACAATACCTTTTACAGGCTGTACATAGGCTCCGTTTTTGGCGCCTGTAAGTTCCAGAAAAACAGAGGTGTCTTTCCGTGACAGTTCGTTATTGTAAGGGAATAAAGCTTTGGTATCCCACTTTCCTGAATACATGACATCAGCCGGATAAACAGAAAATGCTCCGAAATCATTTTTGGGATTAGCATTTTCCTTTGCTGTAATGAGATTGTTGATTTTTACAATCATATCACATGGCACCGATTTCTGATCGTATAAGGAATCTATTAATTCTATCAGCTGCTTTTCACTTAACGATTCCAGTGTTGAATACAATTTAGGAGGGCGTACGGTATCCTTAGGTGTATCCGGACCGGAGTGTATACCGATAGCATGCATAGATCCGAAGGACAGCAAAAAAAAGAATAACAGAAGTGCCCTATGCTTCATATAAAAATTTAAGTCCCAGGATTTTAAAAGGATTGCTAAGTTATACTATCTGAAACAAGGCAAAAAATATTTTGTCACTTTTGGATCAGCGGCACTATATAGGCGTCAAAATCCACTGTTTTTACGACCACAGGGTCACATAACCTCCATTTTGGCTCAAAAAGCAGGATAAGTTCGTCTTTTACTCAATTAATATCTGATTTTATATGTCAATATTTAAAATAATAAGAACTTAAATCAGTAAAACATTAAAGCTAAACGACTAAATATCAGACAGTAAAGAGGCTGGTTTTTTATTTTTTATCCTCCTTGTTGAAAAGAATCCTCTTTCTGCCTACTTTTGCAAAAGCCTAATTAATCTCCATGTTCCGATCACATAATATATTGTTAGTCAATTTATTATGCATTCTATTACTTTCCTCATCTCTAACAGCTGGAAATGATAAGGAACAAAACCAATCCAGAAAAGAATTCCATATTTCACAACTTCGTATAGATAGTTTGGGCAAAATCAACTGGCAGGTATTCAATCAAAATGGTCCGCTGGAGTTTGGAATAGAGCAGTTTTTGAATGAGCGATGGGTTATGATTGGCCTTGTAGCCGGTGATGCTGTTATTGATCAGATACCCTACAGCTACTCCCCTCATGTCAACTCCGGCGAAAACCGCTATCGGATTAGCTGGGACGGAAGCGACAAATCAAAAAAATATTCGAATATCGTAACCACCGTTTCCAAAAAAGAAGATGTTTATATCCGGGTAGCAGAAGATAATCTGAGCGTTTCCTTTACAGGAAGCACGTATTACATGGTATACAATCCTTATGGATTTGTTATTTCGAGAGGCCTGGGAGCGGAGATTGACATATCCGATTATAAACCGGGAATGTATTGCATTACATACGACAATAAAGTAGCTACGTTTGAAAAAAAACCGGTATGGTTCAAGAATACCAAACACCCTGTTGTAAGGGAGAACAAACCGGAACATGTAAAAAAGGCAAAGAAGCCTTTTGAAATGTTGCCTCCGTAACAAGCTTTATACCCATTTGATTTTATTATTTCCGTTTATTATTAATCCTAAAACCAGCTCCGTGAAACTCATTACAAAACTTTTGTTAGCGCTTGTAGGCCTTGTCCTGCTTATCGTGATTGTAGGAATTTTTCTTCCGCGTCAGGTACGTGTACAGCGTTCTCTGAGCATGAATGCTCCAACCGATGTTATTTATGGAGAAATCAATAATCTTAAATCCTGGCCAAAGTGGTCGGCATGGCACCGCCTGGACCCAAAAATGGAGATAACCTATGCCGGACCGGAAGCAGGTCCCGGTGCAAGTTATAGCTGGAAGAGCACACACAAAGACGTAGGCAATGGAACCATGTCCATTACTTCCGGGGCTGCCGATTCCATTGCTACACAAATGGATTTTATGGAACATGGTAAAGCTTCGGCCACCTTCCGTTTTACCAAAGACGGCAATGCTACCAAAGTAACCTGGACCATGTTAAGTGATATGGGTTCTAATCCGGTTGCCAAACTTTTCGGTTTTTTGTTTATGGATAAAATGGTTGGATCCGACTTTGAAAAAGGACTTCATAATCTGGATTCCGTTTCTGCTATCGATATGAAAAACAAGCAGGCAGGGGTTGTTACATATCAGATTCAAAATGTAAAGGTAGAACCTGTTATGTGTATGACCGTACGACGCAGCTGTTCTTCCGTTGACAGTATCGGCAGTTTTCTCGGATCTATGTATGGCGAAATAGGTGCAAGCATGGGTAAACAGGGGATTCAACTCAGCGGACCCGTATTTGCTATTTATCATGTATTCTCTCCCGACAAGATTGATTTTGAAGCGGGGGTGCCTTGCGATAAAATGGGAAAAGATGACGGAAATGTTAAAGCCCGTCAGTTGCCAGCTGTGAATGCGTTGTGTATCGACTATTATGGGCCTTACAATGCCATGAAACCTGCCTATGACCAGCTGCAGAGTTATATCAAAACAAATAGCAAAGAAGTTTCCGGTTCACCCTGGGAAGTATATGTAGGCGATCCGGGCAAGGAAAAAGATCCATCCAAAGTACTTACAAAGATTTATTATCCTGTAAAATAAGAACGTAAATCCGTCTTTAAAAACAAAACCCCTCGGCCTGAAAGCCGAGGGGTTTTGTTTTGTATTCGTTGAAAAAACTTAAGCCCTGTGATTATCGGGTCTCCATGTTTTAATTGCCTTTTTAATGTCATCCGGCTTCATATTTTCTGCTGCTGCTTTAGTAACCAGAGCAACAAATTCCTCATCGGAAGCAAAACGAAGTGCTACAATCTGTCCCATTCTAAGACGGGAATCCAGTTGTTTTCCGGTTAGAACATAATGTCTGAAATTTTCTTCCGCACGAATCGCTCTGTCCTGAGCCTTGATTGCAAAGGCCCGCATATAAAACCAACAGAAAAGCCCAATTACCGATAGACAAAAAATAAGTGCAGCAGCATAACGACCGGAGCTGGCCATCATAGCCTTGCCAAAATATATCCCTGAACAGACTAATGTAACTGTCACCAGCAGAGTGAGGAAGTAATGATAACCGGGTACATAACGTCTGTGATTAGCGTAATTCTGAGTTGTTTGTTCTGACATGATTTTGTTTTTAGTGATCGATGATTAATAATAAAATTATGCAACAGGTGAAACAATCTTTCGCTCCCCTATTTGTTGTCTCCACATGGCATAGTACAAACCTTTGCTTGCCAGCAACTCCTCATGCTTACCCGATTCGATTATATGGCCATGTTCCAGTACATAAATGCGGTCGGCATGCAGAATGGTGGAAAGGCGATGTGCAATAAGAATGGTAATGCTGTTTTTCTTGGAATTGATACTTCGGATTGTTCCGGTAATTTCCTCTTCTGTAATAGAATCAAGTGAAGATGTTGCTTCATCCATCACCAGCAGGTTGGGTTTACGCAGTAAGGCCCTGGCAATAGAAAGACGTTGCTTTTCCCCTCCCGATACTTTAACACCTCCTTCACCGATAACGGTATTGATTCCTTTGTCGGCCCGGGCAAGCAAGGTATAACAAGAAGCCTGTTCCAGTGCCTGCTGAATCTGTTCATCGGTAGCGGAGGGATTAACGAATAACAGATTTTCTCGAATGGTACCAGCAAAGAGTTGGGTATCCTGAGTAACGAAACCGATTTGGGCCCTCAACCTGTCCAGATCAATATCCTTGCTGCTTACTCCATCGTACAAGATATCGCCTTCCATGGGCTGATAAAGACCTACAAGCAATTTAACCAATGTGGTCTTACCCGAACCGGATGGTCCTACAAAGGCAATTGTTTCTCCTTTATTGACAGAGAACGAAATGCCGTTCAGGGCCCTGTTGGAAGCCGATTGATGCTTAAAGCCTACATCCACAAATTCAAAACGGGTAAGCTTTTCCATCACTTTGGGGTTCTCTGCCTTATATTCAACTGGGGTATCGAGAATACCCTGGAAATTTTTGAGCGATACCTGGGCTTCGCGGTATGTAAGAATCACGTTTCCGAGCTCCTGCAGTGGCCCGAAAATGAAGAAGGAGTAGATGAACATCGTAGTAAACTGACCCACATCCATAATACCTCTGAAAATAAACAGCATCATGAGGAACAGGATTACGTTACGCAGCAGGTTTACAATGGTACCTTGTACAAAGCTTATACTGCGTATATATTTAACCTTTTTCAACTCCAGCAATAAGATCTTCAAGGTAGTATTGTTTAATCGGTTGATTTCCTGATTGGCCAAACCCAGACTTTTTACCAATTCTATGTTTCTTAATGATTCGGTAGTAGATCCCGCCAATGCATTCGTTTCAGACACGATGCTCTTTTGTACTTTTTTCACTTTGCGGCTCAAAACAGAACTCACATAACCCAAAATAGGAATGGTAATAATATAAAGCGGCCCTATCAGCCAGTTGATGGTGAATGAATAGGCAAACACAAATACAATACCGATGAGGCTTGTAAAAAGGATATTGACGAATGCGGAAATCATTTTCTCCGTATCCAAACGCACTTTTTGAAGTATACTGAGTGTTTCTCCGCTACGCTGATCTTCAAAAACTGAATAAGGCAGTTCCAGGGAATGCTTTAATCCATCAGCATAAATCTGGGCTCCAAGTTTTTGAGTGATGGTATTGACAAAGTAGTCCTGAAAGTTTTTGGCTATCCTGGAAACCATAGCGGCACCTATCATAAGCCCTATCCAATACAATATAGCTGATATATAGGCCGACTCGTGTCCGTTGAATTTACCGATCTGTTTTACACAGCTGCTCAGCATATGCCCGAGCAGCATAGGATCGAACAGGGAAAACGTTTGGTTGATAATAGCCAGGAAAAGGGCCAGGAACACCAGGCCCTTGTAATTTTTAAGGTAATTAAGCAGTAGTTTCACGGCTCAAAAGTAAGTAAACGGGGGTAAACTATTGATCATGCTGATAATTTTCACAAAAGATTCACAAACCAAGTCAGTATTTGCTTAAATTTCGTTTTGAAAATCCGGTATGCGTTTCAGAGCCCCTTATCTTCTTTTACTCTTCCCGGTATTCTTATGCAGTTGTTTTGACCTGATCGAAGAACTGAGCCTCCGGGCCGACGGTTCGGGTACCTATTTATTCGAAGCCAATCTGAGTCAGAGCAAAACCAAATTAAATGCATTACTCGCTTTAGACTCGATGGATGGGTATAAAATTCCTTCCCGGGAGCAGATCCGGAAGGATATTATAAAGGCCAAGGAAGTACTTGCTGCATCTGAGGGGATTAGTATGGTGACGCAAAAAATTGATTTTGAAGAATATATTTTCAGTATGAAATTTGATTTTAAAAACATAGACTGTCTCAACAAAGCCCTCATTGCCCTTCATAAAGCCTATCCCACTGGTGGCCCGGTGCATCCGGCCAACGATGCATTTAAGCTGGAAGGAAATACGTTTACACGTATGAACGAATACGAAGGAAGGACAGAGATGAAGAAAATACCTAAAAAAGACTCCGCCATGCTGGGTCAGGCAGCCATTACCTGTATCTACCGCTTCGAAAAAGACATCAAACACTTTTCAAACCCAGACGCAAAGCTTTCCAAAAACGGGAAAGCGCTGCTGCTTAAATTACCGATTACAGAACTCATCAACGGCAAAAAAAAATTATCCAATACCATCCTGATCCAGGAATAACCTATGCGCAAAAACCTCTGCTCCCTACTATTTGTAATTCTTGGTCTTAACCTGTCTGCTCAAGGGCTCCTGAACAGAATTCCAAACTCCGCTCCATTCATTATAACCCTGAATGCACAATCCTATCAGGGCAAGGTTGACATGAATGAAATAAGCAAGATGGATTTCTTCAACTCCCTGCATGATACCGGGGAAGCTTCCAAGAAAGATGCTTCTTTTCTATCCAGGTTATTTTGCAAACCTGCCGAATGTGGGGTTCAGTTCAACCCTCAGGCTTATATTTTTATGGTAGATCAGGATAGTATCAAAGGATGGTGTTACCTTTTTGCACTTTCCGATGCCAATACCTTCGGGAAAGTGCTCACCAAATCGTTTGAAGAAGCTGGACATCCTATCAACCCCCAAAGTCATTCGGGATATACCAGCTTTCAAAGCGGAATGGTTTCCGCGGGCTGGACCAGCAGCTTTGCTATCCTGATGATGCGCGATGCCTATGATCCTTATTCCTACAGCTATTCGTATGAAGAGCAAGCTCATTCCACTGCTTATGATGACAGTGTACAAGCTGTTCAGATGCTAAAAATGCAATTGCTGGCCGACAGTATCATGAAGGCAGAAGCCGAAGCTGAAAAAAATACAAAAGGAAAACCTAAGAAAAATTCAAAAGACAGTTATGCAAAAAGAAAAGGCGAAACAGAAGCCGCCTATGAAATACGCATGCAAATGCGGGCCGACTCCCTTGCCAAGGTAGATTCTATCAATGCGGTTGCCCTCTCGATGACCACAAACCCGGAAGAGAATGAATGGGAGAAAAAAGAAAAGAAACGTATGGGGATTTCTGAAATGAAGGTGAATGAACGTTGCATGCGGTTTATGAATCGCCTTATGAACCAGGATCCTGCCAAATCAATAGCTACGGTACGAAGCTTTAACGAATCCCAGAAAGTTCCGTGCGATATGGCATTGTGGATGAACTGGACTGAAACAGCTGGGATCAATCCTTTCGGTAATACAAGAAACAGGGGAATGGTCCGAAACGGAAAAGATGCTGATAGCATCACCTCGCTGAATATGCTGCTACGTGACAATTACTCCACCGCCTTCTGCACGTTTGACAAGGGAGAAATAAAGCTTATCAATAAGGCGTATATGAACCCCGAAATGGAGAAACTCATGGGTGGGGTTTATAAAAAGAAAGGTCCAGCACCCTTTGCCAAATACATAAAAGGAACCAACCTGCTTGGATATGCTTCCATGTCGGTAGATATGGAAAAAGTACTGAAAGCGAGCGGGGTTATTATGCGGAAGTCGTATGAAAGCTATCTGGGCAGTGATGCCAAATACTTCAACGGTTTTCTGGATATTATTTCTGTATTTGTGAATGACGATGTCATGTATAACCTGTTTAAAGGAGATGTGGTAGTAGCCGTTACCGATGTACGTCCTTTCAAAATGAGTTATATGAGCTATACCTATGATGACAATTTCAAACGGACTGAAACACGTCAGGAAAAAACAGAAGTATTACCGGAGTTTCTGATGATGGCGGATATTGGCAAACCCAAAGAGTTTCAGAAAATTCTGGATGCCACTGAAAAAATGGGAGGACTAAGGAAAGAAGGAGATGGCATCTACCTGATGGAGCTTCCGAAACAAAACACCTTTAAGGTTTATGTCGTGTTTTATAACAACATATTGTTTTGCACCAATAACGAAGAACTTGTACATAGCAAATTAAAAAGTGGCTATGCCAAAAATGAGCAGATGACACCTGCGGAGAAAAAATTATTTTGCGACTATCCTGTTGCCTATTACTGGAACGGATCAAAAACATTTGATCTGATCAATAAATACCCTGAGATAATGCCAGGCAGTAAAATGATGAAGAATATGACCCTCCTGAAAGACAATGTAGGGGGTGCGCAATTAAGCGGTGTGAGAAAGGAAGGCTCGGCCTACGTAACAGACATAAAAGTTACATTCAAAGACACCTCTATCAATAGCTTGTTTAATATTTTCAAGCTGGTAAACAGCTTTTATCTGGCCGACAAATAACAGTATCTCAACCCCGAAAAAATAATATCTGCTTATGCTTCGTTCAAAAAAAGTTCTCATTGCTGTTTGCGTTATTGCGCTGTTGTTGATAGGCGGATGGTGGTTTCTGACAAGGCATACATTCCCATCACATGCCCGTTATATACCCAAGAATTCGATTGCTGTTGTTTCTGTTAATACAAAACGTATAGCATCTGATGTTCTTTTTGGAGGTGGATTTCAAGCTGATACGAATTCTTCCTCTGCACGAAAATTTATCGCCTGGAAAAAAGCCCTGGATGAAACTTCCTGGGCAGGAATGAATCTGGGTGCCGACGTACTTCTATTCAGCAACGTGACGGAAGATGGCAAACAATGGTACAACGGAATGATTTTTCAGTTGGATGATGCCACCAAATTAAGCAAGTTTCTTGGCAACAATCTCCCTCACCTGCTCGACAGCTTGCAGGTGCACGCTACCAGCCTTATCGACAACAAGACATACCAAAGTGTTATGATTGTAAACGACAATTCGGAAAGTCCGGTATGTATCGGCTTTAACAAAGAAGTTGCCGTTATTCTTAAAGCCAACACCCCTACCACCGCTCTTGCTTTTTATGGAAAAGAGCTGACACGGATTTTCGGAATGTCTGCAGAGAACTCATTGCTTTCGGATGAAAACTTCAAAGACGCTGAGAAAAAATCGGCCGATATCACCTTCTGGTGCAATATGGGCAACCCAGCGGTTTATCAGATGCTTTACCATAAAAAAGACAGCAGCGCAGCGCACCCCGGCTATCTAAACGCCTGGATTAATTTTGAAAAAGGGGCCATCAAAATGGACTTCTTTACCTCGGCTCCCGATGCATCGGCCAAGCCTATGTCCAATGGCGTTGAAAGCAATTTTGATTTTTGCAAACTTGTTGGGAAAGATAAATTCATGGGGATGATGTTCCTGAATTTAAATCTCCCTAATATCATTGACAAACTGGAGTCCGCAAAAAAAGGTATGCTTACCGATGCTTTTTTTAAAAACATGGGACTCTCTTCTTCCGACATCGCTTCTGCCTTTAATGGTAAGGTAGAAATGGCCATGAATGGATTTGTTACATACAAGCAAAAATACCTTGACTATGAATACGATGCAGATTTCAACCGGACTGAAGTAGAGAAATACAGGGATGCTCATATACCGGGAATGGTGATACGCATGGGGGTAACCAATTCAGCGGCCCTTACTCCTTTACTTCCCAAAATGCTTTCAACAGGAATTATTATTCCATGGAAAAATGGTTTCCGGATAAAGTCGGGCGACCCCGTTTTCCTGAATGTTTCAGGCAACTATCTCTATATAACTACTTCGGAAGATATTCCCAAGGACTTAAAAGAGGGGGATGCTTTGGCCAATGCCGACCTGAACGATCTTCATAGCAACCATGCAAATGGGGTGTTTGTCAATTTCAGAGGCATTGAAGATGCTATGAACAAAGATCTTGCTCCTAATTCCGGGAAAAACAAAGTAACTGAAATACTCGAAAATATTTCCATTTCTACGGATGAGAAGAAGCTGGGGACAGCTTCCAGCGAGTTTATTATCCGCTTTAATGACAAGAAAACGAATTCGTTGAATCAACTTATAAAATTGACTACAAGCATCAATAAATAACAGGAATTGATAGCATAATGAAACCGGATTCCTTTTTCATACGTTTCATTACACTGCAAAAGGCCCGTGTCGGGCTTAGACCGGATGGTATTGTACAGACAGATGTTTATGAAGAAAAGGAACTTGCCTTGCCTGATGTAAAAGAAATAATTGATGCTATTGCCATACTGGGCGGAAAACAGATGAGACCACAACTCATTGTAGCCGGGCCGCTTTCTGGCCCCGATATGCAAGCTATGAACTATCTGGCTTCTGCTGAGTCAAGCCCCTATGCAATAGCCGAAGCTTATGTCATTCAATCTCTTTCTCAAAAAATACTCGGAAAGTTTTATCTGAGTTTTAACAAGCCGGCACGTCCTACCCGTATGTTTGGCAATGAAGAGGATGCTGTTGAATGGCTGTTAAAAGAGAAAAACGGGTTCGGGATATAAAATAAAGATTAATAACAAATACGTATGGCGGATCTGGTTACTCTTCTTGAAACAATTCATACGTCCACGATGAGCGCCTCGCTCCGTAGTGATGGCATATTGCAGCTGCTGGTACAACCCGGCACCAATACCACTGTTGCCTCCATTAAGGAAGCAGTAGTAGCCATCGGACAAGTAAGCAAAGGGCAACGTTACCCGCTGCTTATCATAGCCGGAAAAGATGCCACACTGGATACGGAAGCCATGGCCTATATGGCAAAAGCCGACACAGACCCCTACTCTTCTGCTGAAGCTTATTTTATATCCAGCATTTCTCAAAAACTGTTGGGTAATTTCTATCTCAGTTTTAACAAACCGGATAAACCCACCCGAATTTTTACAGATGAAAGAGCAGCTGTTGACTGGCTTTATGGTTATAAAAACAAAGCTTAAACCTGTTACAACTCCTTTATATCACCCTAAAAACCGCCAGATGGCGGTTTTTTTTTCGACATGTAAGAAAAAACACCTTTTTGTATCCTCTTTAGCCGCCTCCTTCCTTAATCTTGGCGTAACTTTCTTACCTGTTTCTAGCTACTTCTTAACCCTAAGACCAAATTAACAAAACCGCCGTTTCGTTTTCCATAAAAAACGTCTCGGTTAACAGATGAATCAAAATATAAAAATACTGTTGCTGGAAGACAGCTTGTCGGATGTGATGTTGCTGCAACGTGTACTTCACAAAGCTGAAATAAAGTATGTGCTACAGGTGGTGGATACAGAGGCCGATTTTGCAGATAAGCTCGATCGTTTTGTACCAGACGTAGTATTATCTGATCACGCCCTTCCTTCTTTCAATTCCATGCAAGCCCTGAGTCTCGTCAGAAAAAAAGGGCTTGATATTCCATTTATCCTTGTAACCGGCACTGTATCTGAAGAATTTGCGGTAAGTTGTATGAAGTCCGGAGCTGATGATTACATCCTGAAAGACCGGTTGTTCCGTTTACCACTTTCCATACAAACAGCTATTGCCCGAAAACAGCTTACCCATGAAAAGGAAACGATTGAATTTCTTCACAACAAATTAAAAAGAGCATTTCGCGAACTCTCTGAAAAGAATCAAAGCATTCTGCAGAGCATCCGTTATGCACAACGTATACAGGAATCCATGTTTCCAGGCGAGGTGGAGCTGAGGCGCTTCTTTCACCGATCGTTTCTGCTCAACAAACCAAAAGACATAATTGGCGGAGATTTTTGCTGGTTTATGGAGCACGAGTCCCGTTTTTATATTGCGGTAGCCGATTGTACCGGGCATGGAGTTCCTGGGGCGCTTTTATCTGTACTGGGGTTTAACCTCCTCAATCAGCTTGCACATTCAAAAACAAAAGCTAATGCTGGTGAGATGCTAGAGTTTTTGCATTCCGGTATTCAACAAATATTGAGACAGGATCTTCCTGCTAATCTGGCTCACGATGGAATGGACATAGCCCTCTGCATCATCGACAGGAAAAGGAAAAAAATTGAATTCTCTGGCGCTAACCGCCCTCTTTACTTCTCAGAAAAGACAGGATTTAAAGTTATTAAAGGTATGAAACGGGGAATTGGAGGACAGGAAAGCCGCAGTCACAAACCGTATATCAATCACACCATACCCTATAAAAAAGGGGATATGATGTATCTGTCTACAGATGGCTATGCCGATCAGTTCGGAGGGAAAAAAGGCAGAAAGCTGATGAACCGAAACCTGAACAAATTGCTGCAATCGTCACACTCCTTCGATATTCTCGAACAAGGACATTTGTTTAAGGAATGGTTTGAGAAATGGAAAGGAGAGCTGGAACAAACAGATGATATCCTGGTAACAGGGATAGAGCTTTAAAAATTACTCCTCAGGCTTTTCTTCAACCGATACACTTACCCCATCCAGAATTTCCCATACACCCTGTACATGATAGGTATTGGTATTGTACTTATTGCACAATACAATCACCACGGTCTGATCTTTAGGTCTCCGCATAAATACACTATTATAGCCATGCCACCATCCGTTATGATAGATTACCTGGCTACCATCGGGTTGCTCCGTTAGTCTCCATCCGAAACCGTAATTCCGTTTTCCGGGCTTTTCATTGCTTCCGCCTTTATAAGCTTCTTCCAGGGTTTCTTTTTTCAGCAGTTTGTATTCTGCCAGCGACCGTTCAAAACGAAACAAATCTTCCATGGTTGAATACACGCCTTTATCACCCAGTACTCCATCCAGAAAATTGAAAGGAGCGGGCATCCATTTAGAAGTTCCCATGTAATTATGGGTTTCATGAGCGCGTAATGTATCTTTCTTACGATCGGGAATATACGTAGATGTCATTCCACAGGGGTCAAAAATTTCTTTCTGAAGAAAGGTTCGGTAGTCTATTCCCGATGCTCGTTGTATGATCAACGCCAGTAAAAGATAATTGGAATTATTATAGCTGAAATGTTTGCCCGGCTTAGCATAAATGGCCGGTTTTTTCTCGGTCATGATTTTTAATACTGCTTCATTGTCAAGAGGCGTATTATGATCACTCACATAGTCTTCCATAAAATACTCGTAATTCGGCAAACCCGACCGGTGATTGAGCAGCATACGAATGGTAATACCATCATATGGAAAATCGGGAAGATATTTTTTAATCGGATCATTGTAATCCAGCTTACCTCTTTCTTTCAGAATCATGATAGCCGCAGCCGTCATAGGTTTGGATGAAGAAGCCAACTGGAATGTGGATTCTTTACACAATTCCTTTTTGGATTTATAATCTTCATAACCGAAGCATTTCTCATAGATTACTTTACCGTTTTGAGCTACCAGCACATTTCCGTTGAAATGTGTTTTCTTCACCTTACCCAAAAACAAGGTATCGATGCATGCTGCATAATGTTTTTGTGCCGGGGTGAGTAAAGCCGTATCCAGAGAAACGGAAGCTTTGATCGGTGCAGCAGGCTGCAACGTATGCCTGGCAGAGGAGTTTCCCGAGGCCTGACCGCAGGAATAAAATACTGCCATCCCGGCCATGCAACAGATACCCGTCATTAAAATTCTCACCACTCTTTTCATTTCCCTAAAATTACCAGCTTTTTTTCATTCTTTCTCTCTTCACTTATTAATTTAATAACACCCGGTCCTCCTCCTGAAGGCTTAATGATTCCGGGGCTTTCCATTTCAATTGTTAATAAAGCAGAATCCTATATATCCCTTGGACGTATTATCAGCAATTTGTATTTTGCGAAGGAATGCCACGGCATTTACCCATTTACATGAAACTAAGCACAGCCGAAACTCGTCTTATCCTGCTTTCCTCCCAGGGATTGGCTGCACCCAAGGCAAAAAAAGGCACCCGTGAAACACTTTCCATCATTGAACACCTGGGCTATGTACAAATAGATACATTATCTGTAGTAGCGAGGGCACATCATCATACGTTATGGAGCCGAAACCCCGACTATCAGGAAAAACATTTATCCGACCTGCTGGAAAAAAAAAATGTATTTGAATACTGGAGCCATGCTGCTGCTTATCTGCCCATGAGCGAATTCCGTTTTTCGCTGGTACGTAAAGACTTATATGCAAAAGGAAAAAAACACTGGTCTCTCACTATCGATCCCAAGATGAAAAAGCATGTGCTGGATCGGATTCGCAAAGAAGGTCCTTTACAATCCCGCGATTTTGAACATCCACCTAAGGCTCCCGGATCGTGGTATACCTGGAAACCGGCTAAAAGGGCACTTGAACAGCTGTTTATGGAGGGCAAGCTGATGGTGGCGAGCCGCAAAGGGTTTCAGAAAGTATATGACCTCAGCGATCGGGTGCTGCCTGATACAACCGATACCACCTTGCCTACCGAAGCGGAATACAGCCAACATCTGGTACTCAGCAACCTCCGGGCTAATGGGCTGATGAATGCCTCCGAAATAAGTTATCTGCAAGGGCATACCCGCCAGGGTGTAGCCAAAAGCATTAAAAACCTTATGACAGATGGAAAAATCATACCTATTCATACCCCCGAAGGCGGTTCTTATTATGGACTAAAAGATCAGCTGGACTCTATCCTCCAATCGGCACATAAGGCAAAAGGAGTTCATATTCTTTCTCCGTTTGATAATTTAATCATACAAAGGAAACGGCTCAGCTCTTTCTTCGGGTATGATTATGTAATTGAATGTTATGTACCCGAAGCAAAACGGATTTTTGGCTATTTCTGTCTACCTGTGTTGGACGGAGATCGTTTCGTAGCCCGTTTTGACCCTAAAGCAGACCGGGCCACTGGGTTATTTCACATTAAAAAGTGGCATGGAGAGAAAAACTGGAAGCCAACGGCCGAATTTGCAAGCTCTTTTGCCTTAAAACTGAAGGAATTTGCCTCTTTTTCGGGTTGTGAAACCATTGTGCCGGGTAAGGATATGCCGGCAATTATCCGTAAAATGATATAATCTTTAAAATATTAAAGGGCGCCCTTCGTCTACCCTCCTATGATGAAGGCAACAGTTCCCATACAATCTATCATGGCCACCGGACAAAGAGAACAAATTGGTGTTGCCGTTCAACGGGAGAGACGCCGTCTCCTGGATTTTATCCGCCGTCGGATACCGGATGAAGACGATGCGGAAGACATTCTGCAGGATGTCTTTTACCAGTTCAGCGAGAGTTTTATGGTTCAACCCATTGAACAGGTCAGCGCCTGGTTGTTCAGAGCTGCCCGCAACAGGATTACCGATCTCTTCCGGAAGAAAAAAGCGATTCCTTTTAGCAAGACCTTTTTTCAGCATGAAGATGATGAAGATTCAGGAAGCATTGATGATTTTCTGCCTGATGCCGCCGATGGCGCAGAAGCGGCTTATGCCAGAAAAATATTGATGTCTGAATTGATGGAAGCCCTGGATGAATTGCCTGCCGAACAGAGGGACGCCTTTGTGATGCATGAAATGGAAGACAAAAGTTTCAAAGAAATGTCAGCTCTTACAGGAGAACCTGTCAACACCCTTATTTCCCGAAAACGATATGCGGTAGTTTATTTACGCGAACGGCTGAGGGCTCTGTACGAGGAATTCATAAACCAATAAAAAAATTAGAATCATGAAAGGAAAATTTATAGCCAAAGGAATCCTTATAGGGATACTTTGTATCGGAGCCTTCTTTGCCTTCGGATGGATTACCATGTCGCTCTGGAACTGGCTCATGCCCTCCCTCTTCGGACTACATACCATTACCTACTGCCAGGCATTTGGATTGCTGATCCTGAGTCGCATCCTCTTCGGTGGATTTCACAAAGGATGGAGACGAGGCTGTCATGGACGGGGACATTGTAACGGAAGCCATGGAGGCTGGAAATCCCGTTGGGAAAACAAATGGGCACAGATGACTCCGGAAGAGAAAGAGAAATTCAAAAAAGGTTTCGGAAAGAAATGCTGGCCGGAAGAAGAGTCGGAAGGTGGAGAACAGAAATAGACCTTGTTTTAACCCCATGCTAAAGCATGGGGTTATCTTATTCACTAATCCTGACTGCCAGCACTGGATATATAAACCGCCGACTTACCATGACCTTCATCCGAAAAACGATCGAATATCATTCCGATTTTTTCCAGCACATGAACAGAGCCTATATTTCTTACATCGGCTTTACCCACAATAGATTTCAAGGCTCTTTCCCCATGCCCCCATTCCAAAACCGCCTTTGCTGATTCCGTCGCATACCCTTTGCCCCAATGCTTTTTAAAAAAGCGGTAGCCTAAGTCGTAGATACCGGTATCTTCTTCCCGTTTTATTCCGCTCCAGCCAATGGTTTCTCCCGTTTCTTTTAATTCGACCAGCAGACGGCCCATACCATGACGACGGTATTGGGGAAGGATACGCATATATAGGACAGAGACCGCTTCCTCCACATTTTTCAATGGCAATTCTCCTACATACTGAATCACTTCCGGATCGCTATTCAGCTCCAAAATAAAAGGGGCATCATCCGGAGTCATTTCCCGAAGCCGAAGACGAGGTGTTTCGATATAGATTTCGTCGGAATACATTTTAAGACCCTACATATTTCTTCTATACTGTCCCCCCACTTCAAACAAGGCCAGGGTAATCTGCCCCAATGAACAGTATTTAGCGGCTTCCATCAAACCGTTAAAGATGTTTTTGTTTTGTATGGCCAGCAGTTGCAGATCGCTTAAAACTGTTTTCAGTTGTTCGGCATTTCCTTTTTGAAGCTCCAGCACCATTTCTATCTGATAATCTTTTTCCTCCTTCGTGGCTCTGATCACTTCTTTGGGAATAATGGTGGGCGATCCTTTTGACGAGAGGAATGTATTCACACCGATGATGGGATATTCTCCGGTATGTTTCAAGGTTTCGTAATACAGGCTTTCTTCCTGTATTTTTCCGCGCTGGTACATGGTTTCCATAGCACCCAATACACCACCCCGTTCGCTGATACGTTCAAATTCGAGCAATACAGCTTCTTCTACGAGATCGGTGAGCTCTTCAATGATAAAGGATCCCTGCAAGGGGTTTTCGTTTTTAGCAAGTCCCAGCTCCCTGTTAATGATCAGCTGAATAGCCATGGCCCTTCTTACTGATTCTTCGGTAGGTGTGGTAATGGCTTCGTCGTAGGCATTGGTATGAAGCGAGTTGCAATTGTCATAGATAGCATACAAAGCCTGGAGTGTGGTACGGATATCATTGAAATCGATTTCCTGCGCATGCAACGATCGTCCCGATGTTTGAATATGATATTTAAGCATCTGTGAACGTTCATTCGCTCCATACTTCAGCTTCATGGCTTTGGCCCATATCCTGCGAGCCACGCGTCCTATTACTGCATATTCAGGGTCAATCCCGTTGGAGAAGAAAAAACTCAGGTTGGGAGCAAAATGATTTACATCCATGCCACGGCTTGCATAATACTCCACAAAGGTGAATCCATTAGCCAATGTAAAAGCCAGCTGGCTGATGGGGTTGGCACCGGCTTCTGCAATATGATAGCCACTGATTGAAACAGAATAAAAATTACGAACTCCCTTATCAATAAAATACTGTTGCACATCGCCCATCAGACGAAGTGAAAATTCGGTAGAAAAAATGCAGGTATTTTGTGCCTGATCTTCTTTCAGAATATCGGCTTGTACAGTTCCCCGAACGGCTTTCAGTGTATCGCCTTTAATCTGATCATATACATCTTTGGGCAATACCTGATCACCGGTAACACCTAGCAGCATCAATCCAAGTCCGTCATTTCCTTCCGGAAGAGGGCCCTGATAGTGTGGACGGGCTACTGCTTTCTTTTTATAAATCTCGGCAATTTTTTTGTTGACCTCCGCTTCCAGTTTATGCTTTTTGATATACAGTTCACATTGCTGATCAATGGCGGCATTCATAAAAAATGCGGTGATGATGGCAGCAGGACCATTGATGGTCATACTCACGGATGTACGCGGATCGGCCAGATTAAAACCGGAATAAAGTTTTTTGGCATCATCAAGACAACAGATGGAAACACCCGAATTGCCTATTTTTCCATAAATATCGGGCCTGTATTCCGGATCCCTTCCATACAAGGTAACACTGTCAAAGGCCGTAGATAAGCGTATCGCCGGCATATTCAGGGAAACATAGTGAAATCGTCTGTTGGTTCTTTCCGGGCCACCTTCCCCGGCAAACATACGGGTAGGATCCTCCCCTTCGCGTTTAAAAGGAAACACACCTGCGGTATAAGGAAATTCTCCGGGAACATTTTCCTGCAGGCTCCAATGTAATATATCGCCCCAGGCTTCATAACGCGGCATCACTACTTTGGGTATCTGGGTATGCGAAAGAGATTCGTAATGGGTTTTTATCTTCAGTTCCTTGTCACGCACCTTGAAAGTAAAATGCTCGTTTTTGTACGACTGTCTTTTCTCCTGCCATCCTTCTAACAACTTCTTGTTTTTTCCATCCAGATTCAGTTCAATATCGGCATACGTTTCTTCCAGGGCTTTAACAACCTTTTCTTTTTCCTTAGAAGCCGACTGCTTCATGGCTTCCATAGAATTTTTAAGCGAATACAATTGCTGGGCAATATTTTTTTGTTTGAGCGCCCACTGATCATATCCTCTGTTATTTTCTGCAATCTCGGCCAGGTAACGGGTACGCTGAGGAGGAATGATATAAATCTTCTCACTCATCTCCTGACTCACCTTGCTGTGCGAATCAAGATGAGCACCGGTTTTCTCGGTCAGTTTTTTCATGAGGGCCTTGTACAGCCTGTTCATGCCGGGATCGTTGAACTGAGAAGCAATGGTTCCGAATACAGGCAAATCCTCATCGGCTGTTTCCCATAACTGATGATTGCGTTTATATTGTTTCTTTACATCTCTTAATGCATCCAGCCCACCGCGCTTGTCAAATTTGTTGAGTGCTATCACATCAGCAAAATCCAGCATATCAATTTTTTCAAGCTGAGAGGCTGCTCCGTATTCCGGTGTCATTACATACAACGCCACGTTGCTGTGTTCGATAATCTCGGTATCACTTTGTCCTATACCGGATGTTTCCAGAATTACCAGGTCAAACTGAGCGGCACGAACAATGTTTACCGCTTCTTTCACATATTTGGAAAGAGCCAGATTGCTTTGGCGGGTAGCCATGGAGCGCATATATACACGATCGTTGTTGATCGCATTCATCCGGATCCGGTCGCCCAGCAATGCACCTCCTGTTTTACGTTTAGAAGGATCAACGGAAATGATAGCAATGGTTTTATCCTTAAAATCAATGAGAAAACGTCTTACCAGTTCATCCACCAACGATGATTTGCCCGACCCACCTGTACCGGTGATACCCAATACTGGTGTTTTTGATGTGGCTGCCAGTTTATGAACCTCTTCCAATACAGTCTTGCTTTGCTCCGGAAAATTTTCGGCAGCAGAAATAAGACGGGCAATGGATTTGGCATTGCGCGTAGTAAAATGTTTGAGTTCTCCGTTCAGATGGGTGCCGGTAGCAAAATCGCACTGGCCCAGCATATCATTGATCATACCCTGCAAACCCATGGTACGGCCATCATCGGGAGAATAGATGCGGGCTATACCATACTTTTGTAATTCTTCAATCTCAGTTGGGAGAATGGTTCCTCCACCTCCTCCGAATATCCGGATATGACTGCAATCCTTTTCCTTGAGCAGATCATACATGTATTTTAAAAACTCCATATGTCCTCCCTGGTAGGAGGTAATGGCAATGGCATTGGCATCTTCCTGTACGGCACAATCCACAATTTCGCGTACGCTGCGGTCATGACCCAGGTGTATCACCTCCGCACCACTACTCTGAATAATACGACGCATAATATTGATGGCGGCATCGTGTCCGTCGAACAAAGAAGCCGCGGTTACAATCCGGATCTTGTGTTTGGTAACATACACTTCCGGTTTGGCAGTAAGGGTGCTCATGAATGGCTATCTATAAGAGTGAGGTACAAGGTCTAAGCTACAAATTTACGTTTACAGGGGCATATCTGCAAATAGTAAACAAAGCATATCACAGCCAGGATAATGGATATCAGTCGATTACAAAAATTTCAAATTATTCGTTCCGAAAGAACTCTTCATTTTCAAGGAAATCCGTGTTCAAACAAAATGATGATGCTTGTATTGCATAACCGCTCCATTGATAGACAGCCCCTCTTCAATTATAAGAGGAACCTTTCCAGCTATAACCAAACACCTTCAAGTGATAAGAGGAACCGCTCCCGCTATAACCAAAGACCTTCAAGTGATAAGAGAAACCTCTCCTGTTATAAGCAAAAAGCTTCAAGTGATAAGAGGAACCTCTCCCGTTATAACCAAAGACCTTCAAGTGATAAGAGAAACCTCTCCTGTTATAAGCAAAGAGCTTCAAGTGATAAGAGGAACCTCTCCCGTTATAACCAAAGACCTTCAAGTGATGAGAGAAACCTCTCCCGTTATAACCAAAGACCTTCAAGTGATAAGAGAAACTTCTCCCGTTATAACTAAAGACCTTCAAGTGATAAGAAAAACCTCTCCCGTTATAACCAAAGCCCTTCAAGTTATAAAGGGAACCGCTAAAAGAATCTGGATATTCTAGGTATTTATACGCTACGTATTTACTTGTAGCCCCAGCCTATTTCTTCTCTCTTTTTACCAAAGCTTGCAGATAGAGCTTGATATTTGATTGGTATTGTTCTTTAAATTCCTTTTCAAATACTTCGTACTTGGAATCGTACCGTCGAAAAGACATAAAAAAGGCATTTTTTTCCTGGCGGGCATCTTCCATATAAGCTTTGTAATTCCTTTTGTGATATAGATTCAGCGTGCCTGTTCCGTCAATGATAGTTTCGATAAGGGCCATCTTTTTTATTTCCTTGTCCATTACAGAACCTCCTTCGGGGAAGGTTTTATAAAGGCTGTCCAAACGTTCGGCCGCGTGAAGTACATATTCATTAAATACTTTCCGGTCGGCCTTGCTTTGTTCATACTCCCCGTATTGATTGGATTCCTGTCCATATTTGTGAAGCAGGAACTGTTCCGCTCCTTTATCCCCGATAAAACTGGCCAGATTTTCATTATAGTCTACACTGCTTTTGAGATAGATGGTTCCGTGTGTCAATTCATGAATAATCAGATTGGCAATACTGCCTTCATTACGGGTAAGCATACTGCTGAGAATGGGATCTTTAAACCATCCCAGGGTGGACCATCCCCCTACCCCACCATAATCCACATCATATCCCTGGGCGCTTAAACGAGCCGCTTCGGTCAGGCCTTTTTGATGATCAAAAAAGCCTTTGTAAGAAACCGATCCGAGTAAGGGGAAATACCATTCTTTGGCTTTGAGATGGAACGGTTCCGAAGCGGTAATGGTCCACAATACTGGCTTACCGTGCTGATCATAGATGGTACTGTAATTATCCGATGGTTTTAATCCCAGGTTATCGGTAGCAAATTGCTTTATTTCTTTGATGAGCATCAATTTCTTTTTGAGGGAATCGGGAAAGGAAGGATCTTTCATCACCTCCTCTACCGGCCGGGTGTTGGTCACAATCCGGAGCTGGCCTTTGCCCTGGGCAATACCATAGAGGACCAGGTCGTTAAACAGAATTCCTCCTATAACGAGCAACAGCATAATCAGTTCAAAAAGAAAAAACCGGATGATACGGAACATATCCCAAAATTATCAGATTCCTTCTTACATTTGAAACCAAACGAAAGCATGTTCTTCATTATTTCCAAACTATTCACTTTTCTGCTGCTTCCCATCACATGGTTGTTTGCCTTGCTTATCTATGTGCTGTTGAGCAAGAATGCGGTATACAAACGCAGGGCACTAATTACGTTTGTGGCAGCCTTCTACATATTATGTAATGGTTTTCTGGCCACCGAGTTTATGCGGGTATGGGAAGTGCCGGCTGTAGCCGATGAAACATTGGGCACCTATGATGCCGGTATTGTGCTGAGCGGGATGATGAGCTATGATGCGAAACTGAAAAAAAACCAGTTTATGCATGGGGTAGACCGCCTGCTTCAGGCCGTACAACTATATAAAAAAGGGAAAATAAAGAAGATCGTATTTACCGGAGGATCGGGAAGTCTTACCTATCCGGAGATGAAAGAGGGGTTGTACATCCGGAATTTCCTCCTTCTACTGGGCATTCCTAAAGAAGATTTTTTTATAGAAAGCGAATCCAACAATACGCATGAAAATGCCACGTTTACCAAACCTGTTTTAGACAAAGAATTTCCACAGGGTAAATTTCTGCTTATCACCTCGGCTTACCATATGAGAAGATCGCTGGGGTGTTTCAAAAAAGCGGGGATTGTATGCACTCCTTACAGCACCGACCGGTATGCGGGGGAACGCAAAATGGCGTTTGATTTTTTCCTGATCCCTAACAGCGATGCGATGGAGGTATGGCAGGCAGCTCTTCACGAAATGAGCGGATACTTGATATACAAGGCTGCAGGTTATCTCTGATGCGGCACGTCGATGAGCTCTTCTTCTTTAAAGTCATCGCGGATCAGGGCGCTTACCCAAATAATTTTTGCATATAAATCGCCCCGACGATAAATAATGCGGACCCCTCCGAGCGAATGGGTACCATCCTGCAGCAATTTCATTTTGGCTATACCGCAACTATCTCGTCCCAGCTTTTCAAATTTTATTTCTGCCCTCACCCTTTTTCCTTTTACACTTTTGCTTACCTCTTCCAGCGTAGTTTTAACACTGTCAAATGCCCCCTGCCTGTCGAAAAGCAGGGCCACACTATCGCTTACCCCGTTACGGAGATAATCCAGCAAGGCTTGTCCCGTCAACGCCCGCATATGCAGCAACTGATTCTGTAAAAGCGGAGGATGTGCACGAATAGAATGGATCATGGAAAAGAATCCGGCAGTATCCTTGAGTTGTATTTTTGAAAGAGAAAGGCATTTTCCAAATTCCTGTAATACCAGCAAGGAGTCCATAACCCGATCCATTTTACTTAAAGAAAGCGAAGGATCTGATTTACGGATTACACGTTCCACCTCTTTATAAGGAGGGGTATTTACATTCAGCTTAAGTAAGATGGCATAGGCTACGGCATCGCCCCAGTCTTTGCTATCGGGCCCTACGTGGCGATTCACACAGGCACAAAAAGAATCCTGTAACACTTCAAAGGAATGACTTTTTTTAAGGGAGTCGAGGTTTTGGGCGAAGACATAACAAGGAATAAGGATGTAAAAGGTAAGAATGCAGAGCCCGTGTTTCATTCGGCAGTTTTGTTTGTCTTCCCCCTGCCCCCTCCAAAGGGGGATAGTTTTCGTTCACTTCTTTATCCTCTCTGGAGAGGATAGTTTTAGTCCACACCGTTATCCCCCTCTGGAGGGGGCAGGGGGGAGGATGAGAAGAATCTCTCTTATTCTCCTTATGCTACTTGTTCATCCCCGTCAGCTGTTCCTCTATAGACCGGATCTTGGCTTCGGCATCGGCTTTCTTCTTATTTTCATTGGCAAGAATTTCGGGCTTGGCATTCTGCACAAAGCGTTCATTGGCCAGTTTTTTCTGAACCGATTCCAGAAAACCTTTGTTGTATTCCAGCTCTTTTACCAGTCGGTCCTTTTCTGCATCCATATCAATACTGGCCGAAAAAGGGACATAAAATTCAAGCTGATTAATCAGGAAGGAGGTGGCATTTTCCATTTTCTGCTTGGTAGGCTGAAATGAAGTGAGGTTACACATCTTCACCAGTATATCGTCAAAAGCACCCGAAGCATTTATCTTTTCTCCTTTAATATACAGATCGAGTTTTTCTTTGGGCGAAATATTTTTCGCCTTACGAATATTCCTCACCTGTGTAATGGCTTCCGAAACCAGCGCAAACTGACCCAATATTTCTTTGTCAATTGTTCCCGTAACAGGCCATTGAGATACGATGATATATTCCTTTTCCTTTCTTTCTTTTATCAGGTGCCATATTTCTTCCGAAATAAATGGCATAAAAGGGTGAATGATCTGCAGGATTTTTTCAAGAAACACGATAGTCGAATCAAAGGTAGCCTTATCAATAGGCAAGGCCTTTCCATCCACGAATTCAGGTTTAATCATTTCCAGATACCAGGCGCAGAAATCGTCCCAGATCAGTTTGTAACTGGCCATGAGCACTTCGCTTATTCTGTATTTGGAATAAAGCTCGTTGATTTCGGCAATCTGCTGATTAAGGCGCGATTCAAACCAAAGCACAGCAGTACGATTGGCCTTACTTTGCGCTTTTTTAGCATCTGTTTCCCAGCCACTGATAAGACGAAAAGCATTCCATATTTTATTGGCAAAATTACGGCCCTGCTCGCAGGAACTTTCATCAAACAGCAGGTCGTTACCGGCCGGAGAGCACAACAGCATCCCTACCCGTACTCCATCGGCTCCGTATTTTTCAATCAGCGCCAAAGGGTCGGGCGAATTGCCCAGCGATTTACTCATTTTCCGTCCCTGCTTATCTCTTACAATACCTGTCAGATACACATTGGTAAATGGCTTTTTGCCTCTGTATTCATATCCGGCAATGATCATACGTGCCACCCAGAAAAAAAGAATTTCGGGAGCCGTTACCAGATCGTTGGTAGGATAATAATATTGAATGTCCTTGTTGTTCGGATCTTTGAAACCGTCAAACACGCTGATGGGCCATAGCCAGGAGCTGAACCAGGTATCCAGTACATCTTCATCCTGACGAAGTTTTCCGGGTGTTTTACCCTTCTTTGTTTCAAACAATTTAATAGCTTCCGCTTCTGTTTTAGCTACCACACAATCCCCTTTTTCGTCGTACCAGGCCGGAATACGCTGCCCCCACCACAATTGACGGGATATACACCAGTCGTGTACATTTTCCATCCAGTGTTTGTAGGTATTGATGTATTTTTCGGGGATGAGACGGATATCACCGTTCAGCACATGTTCCAGTGCTGGTTGTGACACACGATCCATCTTCAGAAACCATTGCATAGACAGCTTAGGCTCAATGACGGCATTGGTACGCTCCGAATAGCCTACTTTATTTTTGATTTCTTCTGTCTTTACCAGATGACCTTTTTCTTCCAGGTCTTTGATAATTTTTTTGCGTACCGTAAAACGATCTTCTCCTATATAAAACCCGGCAGCAGGACTCATCTTTCCATCGGGCGCTATGGTATCGATAATCTCCAGGTGGTGTTTGATACCCAGGTTATAGTCATTGATATCATGGGCCGGTGTTACTTTTAGAGCTCCTGTACCAAACTCCATTTCAATATAGGTATCGAAAATAATGGGGACGGAACGGTTCACGATAGGAATGATACAACGTTTCCCTTTAAGGTGTTTATATCGTTCATCGTCGGGGTGTACACATACGGCAGTATCGCCCAGGATTGTTTCCGGACGGGTGGTGGCTACTGTAATCCATTCATCAGCAGAACCTTCTATCTTGTATTTTACATAAAAAAGTTTGGAATTCACTTCTTTATGAATCACCTCTTCGTCCGAAACAGCAGTTAATCCCTGAGGGTCCCAGTTAACCATACGGGTGCCGCGATATATTTCTCCCTTATTAAAGAGATCGATAAAAACATCTATAACGGCTTCACTAAGGTCTTCTTCCATGGTAAAACGGGTGCGTTCCCAATCACAGGAAGCACCGAGTTTTTCTAACTGACTGAGGATGATGCCTCCGTATTTCTCTTTCCATTCCCAGGCATATTTAAGAAACTCTTCCCGGCTCAGATCTGTCTTTTTGATTCCTTTTTCCAGAAGCATGGCCACTACTTTGGCTTCGGTAGCAATGGAAGCATGGTCTGTTCCAGGCACCCAACACGCGTTTTTACCCAGCAAACGGGCCCGGCGAATGAGTACATCCTGAATAGTATTATTAAGCATATGCCCCATATGCAGGATTCCGGTCACATTAGGAGGGGGAATAACGATGGTATAGGGCTCCCTTTCGTCGGGTACTGAACGAAAAAAATCATGCTTTAACCAGGCGCTATACCACTTATTCTCAGCAGCTCCAGGATCGTATGTTTTAGGTATTTCCATTTTTTTTCACTTACTTCGTTGCTTGTTTTTATGCCGGAAGCAAATTTATCAAAAATACCCGGCGATTCTGAGAATGGCACGATTTTAGCTATTTCTGAAACATGAACTTTTAATGAATACGTAATCATTCTAACAAAAACCTAATAAAACAAACACGAATCAACATGAAAAAGATCTTCATCCCGATGGCAATTGCGCTTTTAGCTTCTATGACCAGTATGCATGCACAAGCGCCTGCCACTCCGGCTACACCAGCTCAAGCTCCGGTTAACCCTAATGGTCCTTCTTTTAAATTCGAAGAAGAGGAATTCAATTTCGGAAAAATTACCCAGGGCGAGTCTGTATCCCACGATTTTAAATTCAAAAACGTTGGAAAAGAGCCACTTGTAATTGCCGATGCTACAGCTACCTGTGGTTGCACTAAACCAAGCTTTGCTAAAGATCCCATTAAACCATCCGGAAACGGTGTAATTGCCGTAACATTTAACTCAACCGGCAAAATGGGTATGCAAGACAAAGCCATCACCATCACTTCAAATTCAAAAGATGGTGTTAAAGTAGTTCACCTGAAAGGGGAAGTAATGCCGAAGCCAGCTGAAGCAGTAGCTCCTGCTGATCCTTCAAAAGCAACTCCAACACCGGTTACTCCTAAATAACTAACTGTATTTCAATACTCCTGCAAATGAAAAAAGTAATTTTCACTTTCGGACTGGTGGCCCTGACTGTGCTCGCAGGAGCACAGACAGCGCCTCAGTCGGGTGCAGGGACCGCTACAGCGGCTCCGACCAGCACCGCAGAAATTAAATTCGACAAACTGGAATTTGATTATGGAACTCTCAAACAAGGTGGAGATCCGAATGGGGAATTTTCCTTCAAAAATGTAGGAAAAGAACCATTAATCATCAGTAATTGTCAGGGCTCTTGCGGATGTACCGTTCCCAGCTGGCCAAAAGAACCTATTAAACCAGGTGCTTCAGCTGTTATCAAGGTACACTATGATACCAAACGCGTAGGACCTATCAACAAAACTGTTACCGTGACTTCCAACTCAATGGGCGGTGTAGTAACCCTTCATATCAAAGGGCTTATTGAAGCTGCTCCGGCAGAAGAAACGTTTCCCGGCACCAAACCGGCAAATGGAGCTCCTGTTGAGAAAACCAATTAGTAGTGTAGGATTAGGGATTTAGGATTCGTGATTTCAAGCTGTTTGCTTAGATCAAAATCCTAAATCCCATATCCCAATCATTAAATCCTTATCCTTCCTGATCATGAAACATTTGCTGCTGGCTGCATCTTTTTTGTTGTTCCTGTTACCTGCTGTAAAAGCACAGGAAAGCGTTATTGAAAGTATTGACCCCAATGCTCCTGCCATTACATTTGAAAAAGAAACTATTGATTTCGGCACCATTGATCAGGGAGCGGATGGAGTAAGGGTATTCAAATTTAAAAACACAGGGCATTCACCCCTTATAATTACCGAAGTAAAAGGGGAGTGCGGCTGTACCACGCTACCCGACGGGTGGCCCAAAGAACCCATTAAACCAGGGGCTAGCGGAGCCATTAAAGTAAAATACGATACTCAACGTACAGGCACCTTTGATAAAAAAGTAACCATTACCTCGAATGCAAAGATTTCGAGTAAGCAGGTTTCTATCAAAGGCGTGGTAAAGCCTACAGCTTCCAAATAGATTTCTTAATCCCGCATCATGCGTATCATGCCAGCCGGGTTATCTATTTTCCTCTTTCTGCTTTTTTCTTCTTTTCAGAAACCCCACCCGGCTATAAAATTCCGGACCAGGCATCATCATTTCGGATTTGTCCGTCAGGGAGCGATTCTGAATTATGATTATGAATTTACCAATTCCGGTTTGGTACCCGTGTTGATACAAGCTGCAGAAACGGAATGCAGTTGCACAAAAGCCGAATTTCCGCCCCTTCCTGTACAACCCGGGCAGGAAGCACATATACATCTGGAGTTTGACAGCAAAAAGGCGATAGGCCGCCAGGACAGGACTATCCTGATATACTCCAACTCCATCCCCAGCCCGCTGACGCTTAGATTTAAATGCATTGTTCTGAAAAAGAAGGAATAATACAACAACAGAAGGGTTTTTGTATCTTTGACTCATAAACTTTACTCTTCAAAAATGCCCAAGGTATCCAGGAAAGCAGGGCTGATGCCAGCCTCCCCCATCAGAAAATTAGTACCCTATGCCGAAGCGGCAAAAAAATCGGGTGTAAAAATTTATCACCTGAATATCGGTCAGCCAGATATTGAAACTCCTGATACGATGCTGGATGCCATCCGGAATTCAAAAATAAAAGTGCTTGAATATTCACACTCCGCCGGCTTTGAATCATACCGCACCAAACTGGCCGACTATTATAAAAGTTTCCGCATCCCGGTTGAATCATCCGATATCATTATAACAACAGGAGGCTCAGAAGCCATTAGCATTGCTATGATGAGCTGTTTTAACCCGGGTGATGAAATTATTATTCCGGAACCTTTTTATGCAAACTATAACGGGTTTGGATGTGCTGCAGAAGTGGTGATAAAACCGGTAAGATCCTATATTGAAACCGGATTTGCCCTCCCTCCTATTTCCGATTTCGAAAAACTGATAGGCCCTAAAACAAAGGGCATCATGATTTGCAATCCCGGCAACCCTACCGGATACCTGTATTCAAGAGAAGAGTTGGAATCATTGAAAGAGCTGGTTAAGAAATACGATCTGTTTCTTCTGTCCGATGAAGTATACCGCGAGTTTTGTTATGATGGCAAAACTTATGTATCCGTTATGCACCTGGAAGGACTGGATGATAATCTGATCCTGCTTGATTCCATTTCAAAACGTTACAGCGCCTGTGGGGCCCGTATAGGGGCCCTGATATCCAAAAACAAAGAAGTAATGGCTGCTGCGTTAAAGTTTGCTCAGGCCCGTTTAAGTCCCCCTACTTTTGGGCAGATAGGTGGAGAAGCCGCACTGCAAACACCCGCCTCTTACTTTGAAAAAGTAAATAAGGAATATGTAGCCAGAAGAAATTATGTGGTAAAAACGTTGAACGATATGGAAGGTGTTTTTTGCCCCATGCCAAGCGGTGCCTTTTACTGCATAGCCCGTTTACCGATTGACAATTCCGATACTTTTTGTCAGTGGCTGCTTGAGAAATTTTCTATAAAAGGAGAAACGGTGATGTTGGCCCCGGCTACCGGCTTTTACTCTACCGCAGGTGCCGGTATTGATGAAGTACGGATTGCCTATGTACTGAACCTGCAGGATCTTAAACAGGCCATGAATTGTCTGGAAGAAGCATTGAAAGTTTATCCCGGCCGTAAAGTGAAGGCTGCATTATCGGCGCGCAATTAATAGGCACTTGTCAGCCTATCCTGACCTGGATCAGATAAGAGATTGACGACATCAGGATAAACAAAAAAATATAGAGAAAGGTAAACGCATAATAATAACTTCTTCTTGTTGTTACCAGTTTTGATCCTACTATGGCAGCTATCGCTGCAAGGAAAGCCTGTATAATCATCACATTCAAAAAAACGGCAATAGTCTCCAGGCTATCTTCTTTTCTTCTCTTCTTTTCTTCCTGATAGGTTATTGTTTTGCCTTGGGAAAGCATTGGAGCAAGCACTCCTTTACCTTTGGGCCCTGGAGCTGCTGCACTTACATCCGGAGCAAGCAACGTAATACTATATACAGTATACCCGCCAAAACACAGGAAAAGAACCAGAAAAATAAGACCTGGATAAACAGCAAACGTTCTGGAGGTACGTATAAAGTATACCAGACCCGTATTTATAATAAGCAAAACCAATCCGGTGAGAGCTAGTGTTAACATCCTGGAAACTGAAATGAGCTTATGATGATTATTTAATACAATAAGTTGTAAAACTAAACATTATGACGAGGATTATAAAATTTCGCCAGCTTATCCTGTGTGATTCAGATCAAAATCAATGATCAAAATCGGGATATAACAGATATTTTTTTCGGATTGCTTTGAACTTATTCAATCCTTCCTGCCAGGAAGCACGGATCTCATCTTCTGTTTTTCCGGCTAACAACTGTTCCTTCAGGGTACCTGTCCCGGCCAGGGAATTAAAATAACTATTAAAGAAATTGGCCTTATCCGGATAGTCCTTATAAAGGGCTTGCATTTGCCAAAGGTACAACTGCTTCCTGCTTATCACTTCTTTGTTGGTGTAATCGCGTAAGTCATATCCTTTGCATTTTATTCCTTTATAGAGAGGAGACATCGCTCCCGGTTTGTTTACCGGAGTAAAGGAAAATTTATAATTATCAAGCTTGGGGTTGCCTATCACCTGGAATGGAAAATCCGTACCCCTCCCGACACTCATGACAGTACCTTCAAAAAGGCACAGGGATGGATAAAGGTATACCGCCAGCATGGTACTGAGGTTCGGTGACGGCGGTACAGGAAGCTGATACAAATCTGTTCGGCTATAGCCTTCCAGCTTTATTACGGTGAGATCGCATTTCAGATCCTTACCCAGCCACCCTTCTCCATTGATCATTTGTGCATACTCTCCAATAGTCATCCCATACACCACCGGAACAGGATGAAGGCCTACAAATGACTTGTACTTTTCTTCCATAACCGGCCCATCGATGTAATAACCGTTGGGATTGGGCCTGTCGAGCACTATCAAGGGCTTATTCAATTCGGCACAAGCCTTCATAATATAGTGCAGGGTACTCAGATAGGTATAAAACCGGGCTCCCACATCCTGCAGGTCAAACAAAACCACGTCCACTCCTTCCATATCCTTGGCTGTAGGCTGAAAATGATTACCATACAGCGAAATGATAGGAAGGCCTGTTTTTTTATCTTTTGAATTGCTCACATCGGCACCAGCATCCTGTTTACCCCGGAATCCATGTTCGGGAGAAAACAGAATCTTGATTTTTATTCCCCGGGAAAGAAGACTATCGACCAGATGTTGCTGCCCTATGCGGGAGGTATGATTACCGGCAAAAGCTACCTGCTTACCCTTTAGCAAGGGTAAATACTGATCCAGGTGCCGTGCACCGGTAATGATATCGGCATCCGTTTTCGTTAAATAGTCGTGCTGAGGCGCTCTGACCTCTTGTGCCGGGCACATGAAAGAAACCAGGCAAAGAAAAACCATCCCAACCATTATCACCCTTCTCTTTCTCCCCATTTTTATCTTATTCGCTGAGCTCATGCGGAAAATGTATTTTTGCCGTATGCAATTTTACAGTTTTTAATTCAATAACCATTCTACCTTGAACACCAGTCTGTTTATTGCCAAGCGTATCATTTTTAACCGGACGGAAAAAAGCCGGATCTCCCGCCCTATTGTAAAGATAGCTGTTTGGGGAATTGCACTTGGCATGGCAGTAATGATTGTGACCTTAGCCGTTGTAAATGGTTTTCAAAAAGAAATAAGAGATAAGGTAGTCGGATTCGGTTCTCACATACAGATTACCAATTACGACACCAACAACTCCCTCGAACCTACCCCATTCTCGGGCAGTGACCAGTTGGTCAAAAGCATTGCTGCCATACCGGGTGTGAGTCATGTACAAGGCTATGGTATCAAAGCCGGTATTATCAGGTCTCAGGATGAGATGTTGGGCGTGGTGCTGAAAGGGGTAGGCCCTGATTTTAACTGGGATTTTTTCAGAAAGAATATACTCGAAGGATCTTCGTTTTCTGTCAGCGACACCGGTGTTTCCAACAAAATTCTTATCTCCAGTTTTATGGCATCCAAGCTGAAATTAAAGGTGGGTGATAAAACGAGAATGTATTTTATCCAGGACAGGCAGCAACGTCAGCGGGCATTCAAAATTTCCGGTATCTACGAAACCGGGCTGGAAGGATTTGACAATTATATGGTGTTTGCAGATATAGGTCATGTACGCCGACTCAACAACTGGGACAGCACTTCCCTGGCCGGCTATGAAGTGCTGATCAGCAATTTCAAAAATATGGATATCATCAGCGAAAAAATTAATGACAAGCTGGTGCATGAACAAAATCTTTCCAATGCAACCGATTCAACACAGGCTCCTGTACTTCAGGCCAAGACCATACGTGAATTAAATCCTCAGATTTTCAACTGGCTCGATTTTACCGATACCAATGCCGGTATTATCATATCCCTGATGTTGTTTGTGGCTGTTATCAATATGACCTCCGCCCTGCTTATCCTTATTCTGGAACGAACCCACATGATTGGTTTATTAAAGGCAATGGGTGCTGTAAACAAACAGGTAAGAAAAATTTTTCTTTTTCATGCCGTCTGGCTTATAGGCCAGGGTCTTCTCATCGGTAATCTGATCGGTATCGGGCTCTGTGTGATACAGCAAAAGACACACCTCCTGAAACTGGACCAGGACAGCTATTATGTTCCTTTTGTACCCATCCATATAGACCCTGTTGCTTTGCTGGGGCTCAATGCCCTTACCATTGTTATCTGTCTGCTGGTGCTCTTTATCCCTTCCGTGATCATCAGCCGGATCACCCCGCTGAAGGCCATCCGTTTCAGTTGAATTCGAATCGAACTCTTTTCTATCTTTATCCCTTAATTCGGCACCGACACTATGAAAAAAGTATATAACAATATCCTGGAAACCATTGGTAATACCCCCATGGTAAAGATCAATCAGATTACAAAAGGTATCAAAGGCACCGTACTGGCTAAGATAGAAACATTTAATCCCGGCAATTCCATCAAAGACCGGATGGCGCTGAAGATGATTGAAGATGCTGAAAAATCGGGCGTGCTTAAACCGGGCGGCACCATCATTGAAGGCACATCAGGTAATACAGGTATGGGCCTGGCCATTGCAGCCGTCATCAAGGGATATAAATGCATTTTCACCTCTACCGATAAACAGTCGAAAGAAAAATTTGATGCCCTGCGTGCATTCGGCGCCGAAGTGATTGTATGCCCAACCAATGTGGATCCGGAAGATCCACGGAGTTACTATTCCGTTTCGTCCCGTCTGGTAAAAGAAGTGCCCAATTCCTGGAAGCCGAATCAATACGATAACCCTTCCAACGCCCGTGCGCACTATGAATCTACCGGTCCTGAAATATGGGATCAGACAGAAGGAAAAATAACACACCTCGTAGTAGGGGTTGGTACGGGAGGCACCATTTCGGGCACGGCCAAATATCTGAAAGAAAAAAATCCAAAGATTAAGAGCCTGGGTATAGACACCTACGGTTCTGTATTTAAAAAATATAAGGAAACAGGCGTATTCGATAAGAATGAAATATACCCCTATGTTACCGAAGGAATAGGAGAAGATTTTCTTCCGGAGAATGTTGATTTCAGCCTTATTGATCATTTCGAAAAAGTAACCGATAAGGATGCTGCATTGATGACGAGAGAAATTGCCCGTCAGGAAGGTATCCTGGCTGGTAACTCAGCTGGATCTGCTATGGCTGGGCTAGTACAGATGAAGGATTTTTTCAAAGAAGGTGATGTCATTGTTGTTATTTTCCATGACCATGGGACCCGTTACCTCGGCAAAATGTTTAATGATGAATGGATGCGCGAAAAAGGTTATTTCGACCGGAAAGGACTTTGTGCAAAAGATCTCGTAAACAATAATCACAAAGCCGATCTCGTAACCCTGGAAGCTTTTGAACCTATTGAAAAGGCCCTTCGCATCATGAGTGAAAAAGATCTCTCTCAGATTCCTGTTACCCGCGACAAACGGATTGTTGGTTCCTTAAATGAAAATCAATTGTATAATAAGATTGTGGCCAACCCGGATATTAAATCCCAACCGGTGGAAACCATTATGCAGGCAGCATTCCCATTTGTGGATATCTCTACTCCTATCGATCTGATCAGTACCATGATCAATCCCGAAAACCCGGCATTGCTGGTACGCGATTTTAAAACAGACAAAACCTTTATTCTTACCCGGCATGATATTATGAATGCCCTTACCAGATGACCGTTTATAAGGATCAGATGAAGCGATCGGTAAGACTGGATAAACAGCCATCCCGTATCATTTCTCTGGTCCCATCACAAACTGAATTGCTTTACGACCTGGGCCTCGAACAAGAGGTGGTGGGCATCACTAAATTTTGTGTTCATCCGAAAGCCTGGTTGCAATCCAAAACAATAGTCGGAGGCACCAAAAAGCTGAATACTGAAAAATTAAAAGAGCTCAAGCCCGATCTTATTATTGGCAACAAGGAAGAGAATGAACAACAGCAGATTGAATCTCTGATGCAGGATTTTCCGGTGTGGATGAGCGATATCAAAGATCTGGATGATTCATTACAAATGATATCCTTGCTCGGTAGCATTACCGGTAGGGAATCCAAGGCCAACGAAATACAGGAAAAAATTCGCTCCGGATTTCAATCCATTCACCCTCTTATAATACCTGCAACAGCTCTTTATCTTATCTGGAGGAAACCCTATATGACAGCAGGCAGAGGCACCTTTATAGACGATATGCTGACACGTTGCGGACTGAAGAATATCATACAGGAAAGCCGTTATCCGGAAATCAAACCTGAACAGCTGCAAAAGCTGCAACCAGCTATCATCCTGCTTTCTTCCGAACCCTTTCCATTTAAAGAAAAACACATACAGGAATTTAAGGAAATATGTCCCCAGGCCATTATCCGGATTGTAGACGGAGAGTTTTTTTCCTGGTATGGCTCCCGCCTTATCCATGCACCGGCTTATTTTAAGAGCCTGATTAATGATCTTCAATAAAGTCAAGTTCTTACAAAACTCATTTTCCCCTATTTTTAACAAATAAATAAGAGAAAATACTTACCCTTTCGGAACGATATTTCCTCCCATCCTTTGCTTACATTTGAAAAGCAATTATGTCAAAAAATAAAAAGAAATTCATTTATATCCTGTCTGGTACAGGCGCCTTGCTGCTTATTTGGGCCATCTGGTCATTTACAGGAAGCAAGTCGGAAAAAAACATTGTGGTACCTGTTAAAAAGGGACCTTTTGAAATCTCTGTTTTTACCACCGGCGAGCTGGAAGCAAAAAACTCTATCAATATCAATGGTCCGGAAGGGATGCGATCGGCCAATATTTTTCAGGTGAAGATCACCGATATGATTGCCGAAGGAACGATTGTAAAAAAGGGGGATTATATTGCCGGACTGGATAAAGCCGAAGTGGGTAACAAACTCAAAGATGCATCCAATGATTTACAAAAGTTTCAGAGTCAGTATAAACAGACTCAACTGGATACTACCCTGCAATTAAGACAAGCCAGGGATGAGATGGTGAATCAGGAATTTGGGTTGAAGGAAAAACAGATTGCCCTGGAGCAATCGGCTTATGAGCCGCCGGCTACCATACGACAGATTCAACTTGATTATGACCGGACCAAAAGGGCTCTCGATGAAGCCAGAAAAAACTACGAGGTAAAAAAGAGTCAGCTTACTGCAAAGATGGAGGAAGTAAGTGCATCATTGAGCCAGGTTCAGACCATATTTGAACGGCTTACCGATCTGTTACAGCAATTTACCATTACAGCCCCCGCTCCGGGAATGGTGATCTATTCACGAGAATGGAATGGACGTAAAAGAGGGGTGGGATCTACCATTGGTGTCTGGGATCCTACAGTTGCCACCCTACCCGATCTTTCTATTATGAGTTCCAAGACTTATGTGAACGAGGTTGATATACGGAAAATAAAAACCGGTCAGGTGGTAGAGGTAAGTCTGGATGCTTATCCGGAGAAAAAACTATCAGGGCTTGTTACTTCCGTAGCCAATGTAGGAGAACAAAGCCCTAAAAATGATTCCAAGGTATTTGAAGTCATTATCCGCATCAATGAAAAAGATACCACCCTTAGACCGGCCATGACTACCGGGAACAAGATTTCCGTACAACGCATATCCGAAGCATTGTTTATTCCACTCGAATCTATTCACCACGAAGGCGATTCATTGAGTTATGTGATTGTGAAAGATGGATTGTCTATGATACGCAAACAAATCATAACTGCCGAGACCAACGAAAATTTTGCTGTTGTAAAAGAGGGCTTACAGGAAAATGAAAAGATTTATTTGTCTATGCCCGACAATCCGGAGTCGTATAAATTGATCCGGCTTAGCGGACAAGCGAAAAAAACAAAAAAACAAACTCCTTGAAAGGCCCTTCCCTGCTTAACTTTCTCATTGCTTTGCAGGCCATCAAGGGCAACAAACTCCGCTCGATGCTCACTGCCTTGGGTATTATTTTTGGAGTGGCAGCCGTTATTGCCATGATGGCCATAGGAAGAGGTGCTGAACAAGATATCCTGGATCAGATAAAACTGGTTGGGGTCAACAATATTGTTGTTGCACCTATCCTGAAACAGGAAGAAGGAAAAGCCGATGGCAAAGAGAAAGAAAATGAACAAAAGAAATTCAGCCCGGGGCTAAATATTAAAGATGCGGAAAGCATCGGACAAGTGCTGGATTGTGTGGAGAAGATAAGCCCTGAAGTAGTTCTTGAAACTGAATTTGTGTATGGAGGCCTGCGTCGCAGTGGCAAGCTGGTTGGTACCGTACCTGCCTATTTTGATATTACGGGTTTTATGCTGGAAGAAGGAAGCACATTTAATACAGAACAGACGCTTTACGGCGAGCAGGTTTGTATCATCGGAAAAAGCATCATGTCTAAATTTTTTTCCAAACAGGATCCATTGGGTCAGTATATCAAATGCGGAAAAGTATGGCTGAAGATTGTGGGGATATTGGAAAACAGAAGCATTTCGGCCAACTCCATGCACAACCTGGGTATACGTGATTACAATTTCGATATCTATATCCCGCTTAAAACAATGTTACTGAGGTATACCAACCGGTCATTGGTAACAAAAGCAAGCATAGAACGCGCGCAATCGGATAACAGCGACGACAACACCCCTAAGGAACAAAACACCAATCAACTGGACCGCCTCGTGATCCGGATTAACAATGCCGATCTGATGCAAGCCAGCGCTGAAGTTATTTCCCGCCTTATCAATCGTCGTCATAATGGGGTAACGGATTATGAAATAACACTACCGGAAGCATTACTTCGCCAACAACAAAGAACCAAGGATACCTTTAACCTCGTGCTTGGCTTCATTGCAGGAATATCGTTGCTTGTCGGAGGCATCGGTATTATGAATATTATGCTGGCATCGGTGCTGGAAAGGATAAAAGAAATAGGAATTCGCCGCTCCCTGGGCGCCACAAAAAAAGATATTGCTCAGCAATTTATTTTTGAAGCCATGCTCATTAGCCTTGCCGGAGGATTAATAGGCATAGCGCTGGGTGTCCTGCTCAGTTATCTGATTTCCACATTTGCCAATATCAGTACGCTTATCAGCGGATGGTCTGTACTTTTATCCTTTGCGGTAGCAGCCATTACAGGTCTTGTTTTCGGGATTACACCGGCCAAGAGAGCGGCAGAAAAAGATCCCATAGACTCTTTGCGTTATGAATAAATATATCCTCCACCGGTTTCTTTGCCTGAGCCTGATTACAGGTTTTGCCTGCTATCAGGCAAGCGCCCAGAAGGATTCGGCCCGGACGGCGGAAGTTTATTCACTGAGTGATGTAATTCTGATGGCCACAGGACAAAGCCCGGCAGCTAAACTCGCTTCTACCAATTACAGCACCCGGTATTGGCAATTCAGACTGTATGAGTCCAATTACCTGCCTCAGGTAGGACTCAATGCCACCCTGCCCAATCTGAACCGCTCTATCAACCCCATTGTACAACCCGATGGCACCAGCAAATTTATCCCCCAAAGCCTGCTTACTAACACCGTAGGGCTTACCCTTACCCAGAATATAGGACTCAGCAACAGTCAGATCTTTATTACTTCTCAGGTACAACGTCTGGATATCATGAGCAGCCCGCTCAGCACCAGTTATTTTGTTAATCCTATTACCCTGGGTATCAATCAGCCGATTTTCGGATTTAATAAATTGAAATGGGATACCAGAATTGAGCCGCTTAAATATGATGAAGCAAAAAAGCAGTTCAACGAGGATATGGAGCAGGTATCTATCCAGGCCAGCGAGCTTTTCTTTGATTTGCTTACAGCGCAGATGCAGCTGGCTATCCAGCATAAAAATGTGGAGAATGCCGATACCTTATACCGGATTTCAGAAGGCAGATTTAATCTGGGAAAAATTGCTGAAAATGATTTGCTGCAGATGGAGCTGAATGTGATGCGGGCACGGACCAGCGAAGCGCAAGCGATGTTGGATGCAGATATCAGCAGTCTGAAGCTGGCTAATTTCCTCAAACTTCCTTCCGACCGCAAAATGGCTCTTATGGCTCCTAATCTGCTTCCCAACTTTCATGTAGATGAAAAGAAAGCCCTGGAAGAGGCCGAAAAAAATTCACAGGCGGTGACCGCTTTCCGCCGAAGAAATCTGGAGGCCGACCGTGATGTGGTGAAAGCCATTCGGGATAACCGCTTTTCTGCCAATGTTATGGCCAGCTACGGGCTCAGCAATAGCGGCCCGATACTCGATAATCAGTTTACAAACACACAGGATCAGCAGCAGGTAAGGGTTGCGCTTCAGGTACCGATTATGGACTGGGGCAAAGCCAAATCGCAGATCCGTACGGCAGAAGCGGTTCAGGAGTATACACAGATAAGCGTGGAGCAGGAAGAACAAAGTATGCATCAGGAAATACTCATGTTGAGCATGCAGTTTGAAATGCACCGCCAGAAGCTGCTTATAGCTCAAAAAGCCGATACTATCGCGCAAAAGCGGTATGAAATTACCATGAAACGGTATATAATAGGCAAAATAGGCATTACCGACCTGAATATTGCCCAACAAGAGAAAGACCAGGCCCGGCTGGAATACATACGCGATCTCCGCGATTTCTGGCATACCTATTTTGATATCCGCAAACGAACGCTTTATGACTTTCAAGCCAATAAGGCTATTCAGCACACTAATTAATTTCTAATAAGAAGTGCTCCGAAAAAGCCTTGTCATGAAGGTTTCCTAAGGGTTATTTTCAGTTTTTTTTTGTTTATTTCGTAGCTTTACGTTTTCCAGAATTAATTGGGGTTCATGAATTTGCCAGGCATAGCATACCGTTATCTTTTTCTGTTCGTTTTTCTTCTTTCCAGCTTCGAAACCATTGCCCAAAATGAAAAAGTGGGTGTGGTATTAAGCGGAGGCGGAGCGGCTGGATTGGCGCATATAGGCGTGCTAAAAGCATTGGAAGACAATCATATTCCAATAGATTATATTACCGGCACCTCTGCGGGAGCCATGATTGGATGCATGTATGCCATGGGATACACTCCTGCTCAGATGGAAGCCCTGGTAAGATCAAAAGAATTCAAAGCCTGGACCTATGGCAATCTGGAACCCAAATATGTATACTACTTTAAGAAAAAGGAAGATGATGCCTCCTGGGCAGCATTTCGTCTTTCCCTCGATTCCTCTTTTACGTCCAATTTGCCTACTAATATTATCTCTTCTATACCCATTGATTTTGCCTTGATGGAACTGACGGCCAAAGCCGCATCGGTTGCCAAAAACAATTTTGACAGTCTCATGATTCCTTTTCGCTGTCTGGCCTCTGATGTAGAAGCAAAGAAGTCGGTTGTTTTTAGAAACGGAGACCTGGGACAGGCAGTGCGAGCCTCCATGTCCTACCCATTTTATCTCCATCCTATTTCAGTAAACGGAAAAATACTTTTCGACGGAGGACTTTATAACAACTTTCCTTCGGATGTAATGTATAAGGACTTTATGCCTGATTATATTATCGGAAGCAATGTTGCCGGCAAATGGGTTAATCCCGATGAAGACAACCTTATCTCACAGCTAAGAGCCATGCTCATGAGCGAGACAAAATATGTGGCCCCTTGTGAGAATGGGATTATTATTGAACCCGGAGGTGTTAACCAGATCGGACTGCTTGATTTTGACAAACTCCAACTCATTGACAGCGGATATGCGGCCACCATCAAGGCCATGCCAACAATTCAGGCAGCCATCCAGCGGAGGGTAAGTTCGGAAGAGATGGCAAAAAAGAGACAAGCTTTTACCGGCCCCGAGAAGGAATTGATTTTTGATAAGATAACCATTACCGGAGTAAACCCCAACCAGGCCTATTTTATCCGTAAACATATACAGACCCATAACAAACCCCTTGCTCTGGAACGGCTGAAAAAAGGATATTTCCGCTTGGCACAGGATGATAAGATAAAGAGTTTATATCCCTTTGCCACCTATAACAACAGCACCGGATACTATGATCTGAATATAAAAGTGAAAAAAGAAAAATACCTCACAGCAGAATTCGGAGGCAACTTCTCCAACAGACCTATCAACGAAGGGTATATCGGACTTCAATACAGCTACCTGGATAAAATTGGCGTTAATGTGGAAGGAAACGGATACTATGGCAAATTATACAGCTCTGCACAGGCCAAGGCTAGAATAGATCTGCCTTTTTCCATCCCCATGTATCTGGAACCTAATCTCACCTTTAACCGTTTTGACTTTTTCAAAAGCAGCAGCGCCTTTTTTGAAGATAACAAGCCCCCTTACCTGATTACCAATGATCAGTTTGCCGAGCTAAACCTGGGTATCCCTATCCTTAACACGGGTAAGCTTATCATCGGTACAGGAATTGCGCATGTAACCGATGAATATTACCAAACAACTGTTTTTAGCCAGAACGATACTTCTGATAAAACATACTTCAATTATTACACCACCCATATCTCCTACGAACGCAACACCCTTAACAGAAAGCAATATGCCAGTGCAGGAAGCTATTTTA
>Ga0210396_10000318_pt1 | contig 69643 bp, 63 predicted proteins | sample IncBWH17OmetaG_FD_155466 | JGI IMG/M metagenome (GOLD analysis project Ga0210396, IMG submission 155466) | Forest soil microbial communities from Barre Woods Harvard Forest LTER site, Petersham, Massachusetts, United States - Inc-BW-H-17-O ... | reverse complement strand
ACGTGCGCCTGGTAAATTGCAGTTGCGATCTGCTTCGCCGGCACCGCGGTAACGTGCACAGCGCGATAGGCGTAATCGAGCAGCTTTTGGCGGTTGAGGGCAAAACTGGCGAGTGGTTCGAGCAGGGCTTCGTGGCCCGTGTTCGTGGCGGCTACCGCGAAGCCATGTTTCAAAGCCTCATTGCGGCTGGCAATCCGGGCGGGCGCATCGAACGGCTCACCGGCAAATCCGCCATTGCCAAACATATAGAGGCGGCCATTCCAGGCGGTCGGCAAGTTCAATTCGAACTGGATTTCCGGGAGAATCTGTCCCGCCACTCGACAATGTTCCGGGACGTCGCCTGCGGCTGCCACCAGAGCAGCCGAATTAATCGAGAATTCGTACCCAGTTAAACTCAACAGTGCCTTGCAGGTGAGCTTCTTGTTGGATGGCGCCGTCGGATCTTTGGCGAAGGAATTCCAGTCCCGGAATTGAGAGCCATTTTGCGCGGCAACCAGCGAGGTCGCGAACGAACAGAGGATCAGGAGGAATGCGCAGAAAACGAGCCGCAGGGTAGTTGCAACGAGCTTAAAGGTCATTGCGGCCCTCCTTCACAGAACTCCAAGAGGAATTTTCGATTTAGCTGTCCAGTTTGCGCATCGTACGCTTCATTCCCTCTGAGCGCAACTCTGCTATCGTCCGCGTTCATGGGGCAAAGGGTTTGGGGGGACAATTTGTCGTCAGCGAGATAGCTGTTATCGCTGGCCCATGACGAAGACAATACGCGAGCGACCGCTTTCTTTATTCCAGGTTTCTTCAACCTTGGCCAGCGGCACGATTTCCGTTTTTATTTTCAGATTAGCCGGCACGATGGCCCGCATCACGCTATCAATCGCGCCGACCATGCCTTCGAGTGGAATGCTTCCGATGCCGCTGCCCATCAATACCAGCGCGGAGGAGCGCAGGGCCGCGCTCGGCAACGTAATGTTTCCTCCGCTCGATGTCCCAATCTGCACGAAGCGGATGGGCACTGCATCCTTGCCGCCTCTTGCGGCAGCCACAATCAGAACTTCAGCGCTCGGACCCCAGAGATAATCCAGCACAACGTCGATGCCCTCGCCGCCAAACTGTTCCATGAGCGCAGTTTCCAGTTCTTTGGGGTCCTGAAGAAGTGAAACGGTCACGTCCGCGCCAAGGGCCTTCACCTGTTCCAGGGCCGCGAGGTCGCGCCCGGTCGCGACGACCCTCCTGGCCCCCAAATGCTTGGCGATCTGCACGGCCAGGCGCCCTGCCGTTCCTGTGGCTCCATTGATCAGCACGTTTTCCCCGGCAACAAGATGCGCACGTTCCTTTAACGCGGCCAATGAAGACATCCCCGGAATCGCGATCGCAGCGGCGGTTACATCATCGACATCATCGGGGAGAGGGACGCATTGCTCCTTCCTCACCGCGACTTTTTCCGCCATGCCGCCGAAAGGGGCTTTGGGCAGAACGAAATAGACGCGGCGACCATCCTGAGTCCGGCCAACGCCGTCCATCCCAACGACGGCAGGTAGACTTCCGGGAGAAGTGTAGTGCGAACCTGAAGCGCGGCTCTTGGTGACCTGGCTCAAGGCCGACGCCGCGACGGTAATCAACTCTTCTCCTGCCCTCGGCGCCGGGTCGTTAAACTCGCCAAATATTGGAGCCTTGCCTGGTTCCCTCACAATGGCGGCCTTCATATAAACACCTTCGCACTTCGCCGGGGAGCAGGGCAACCTAGCTATCCCTTGGCATGAAGTTCCGCCATCTAATACGCTTGCGTCGTTCATTTAATTTCACAAATTTAACGCCATGGGACTATTCACCCGCGCAAGGTTGTTCGCCGCCAGCGTGTCCCCTATACTCGGCATCTAAGCGTTCGAGGCAATCGAAAAAGATGCGCAACAGCGAAGCGCAGAAATACGCGCGGTGGTCGCTGGCGGCGGCGGGAATGCTTGCCGTAGCCGTCGCCGGAGTGTATTCGCGCAATGTATGGGTGGCGCGCCAGGCGGCCAAGAAGGCGCCGCCCGCCGTGCCGCCGACGATCGAGCAGCGTTCGAACGAGTTTTCATATTCCAAAGTTGACGGGCAGAGGACGATTTATACGGTGAAGGCGTCCCGCACGACGGAGTTCAAGGAAGGCAGCCGGAATCTTCTCGAGGATGTCGCGATCTTCGTGTATGGAAAAAAAGGAGAGCGCAACGACACACTTCGCACCAACGCGTGCGATTTTATTTCGAATACCGGAAAGATCAGTTGCGCCGGTGAAGTGCAAATCCGGCTGCAGGCCGGCGGCGCCCCGCAGGCGAACGCCAACATCATCCAAGTAACGACTTCGGCCGTGACCTTTGACCGGGATTCGGGCGAGGCGCGGACGGACAAACCGGTCACATTCCGTTGGCCATCGGGAGAAGGCAGCGCCGAGGGCGTGAGCTATGATTCGAACAGCGGGACGTTGCGATTGCATCGGGGCGTCGAATTGAAACTTGCCACTCCGTCCGCCTCACTTCCCGAAAAGGCCGAGGTTTCGGACGAAAAAATTGTGCACGTATCGGGCGACAGCATGTCCTTTCAGCGCGTAGAGCGAATCGTGCGAGTGGATGGCGATGTCCATGCGGAGCAGGCGAAGCACGAACTCACCGCGCAGGAGATGGTGCTGGAGCTGGATTCCGGGTTTCAAGCGAGGCGCTTTGTTGCCAGCGGCCAACCGCAATTACACGATTTGAGCCCCCAGGGGCCGGTGGCGCTCAGCGCCGACGAAATTGTCTCGCAGCTCCGCCCCGACGGGTCGATCGAGTCCATCGTGGCCACGGGAAACGTGCACGGCACGCGCAACACGCCTGTGGGCGGAGACGGAATCGATGCCGGACGCGTTCAGGTGGACCTGGCCACGCGTGACAACGTGCCTCGCCTGCTGACGGCCAGCAACGGCGTTACGCTCACATCCACGAGCGCCTCTTTCAATGGGGGGACGCGTCACGTGGCCAGTGACGCGCTCGAAATTCACTTTTCAAGCAAGTCCCGCCCGGGGCAGACCCTGATGGAAAGCGTCAACACGCTGGCTCCGGCGCATGTCGATTGGCAAAACGTGGCCCTGGTGAAGGGCAAGCCCGTTCCGCAATTGACGAGCATGGCGGGAAAGCAAATGAATCTGAAATTCGACGGGCAGAACCAGTTGCAGGAGTTGATCAGCACCGGCGGGGTTGAAGTGACGCGCAAACTCGGTGACGCGCCCGACGAGAGCACGGCGTCGCGCGAACTCAGGGCGAAGTTTGACAAAACGGGCGAATGGACAACCATCGACCAGACGGGGGACGTCCATTTCCACGATGCCCAGCAAGCGGGGCAAGGTGACCGCGCCCACCTGGATCGCGCCTCCAATACGGTAACGATGGACGGCTCGGTGGTTTTTTCGGATGCGACCACGCGGACCACGGCGCAATCGGCGTCCTTCGTCCAGGGGGCAAATATTTTGCGCGCCGACGGGCACGTGCTGACCACGGATATGCACCCCAACACTGGGGCCAGCATTTCGAATCTCGCGCCAGAGCCCGCGCACATTTCGGCGGAGCACCTTGTCGCGGAAACCGCGCGGGGACATGCGGTGTACTCCGGCAAAGGAAGATTGTGGCAGGGGCAGTCAGTGATCGAAGGGAACACCATCGAATTGGACAGCCCGACGCACATCCTGCTGGTGAAAGGGCAGGTGCGCGGGGTATTTCCTCAGGCGGCGTGGAATCCGAAGCCGGGAGAAGCGCCCGGGCAATCCTCGAGCCAAACAGCAAGGCCGCCTATGAAAAGGGCAGCCAGTCCGGCGCCGCACCCAGTTACGCAGCTCGGGCAGGTTCGCGGAGGATTGCTGACGTATTGGGAAACGGAGTCGCGCGGACGGATCGAACAGGATGCGCGGGTGGACTCTGAGCAAGGCTCAATCCAAGCCAACCAAATCGATCTGTATTTTTCCGATAGCGGTGCCGCAAGCGGCACCAAACAACTGTCACGGTCGGTGGCCAGCGGAGACGTGACCGTCCGGCAGGAAGACCGCCGGGGAACCTCGGAGCGGGCCGAATATACGGCTTCGGAAGGCAAGTTTGTTCTTTCGCAAGGGAAACCAACTCTATATAGCTCAACTGGCGACACCACCACGGGGCGTCAATTGACCTTCTATTTTGCTGATGATAGGATCGTTGTAGATTCGGCGGATGGTTCGAAAACAGTGACGCTGCACCAGGTCGAGAAATGACGTGGCATGCTCAAGCTCCAAGCCGTCGAGCTCAGCAAATCGTATCGCGGGCGAAAAGTAGTTGATGACCTCGACTTGGAGATCAGCCAGGGTGAAGTCGTAGGGCTTCTGGGGCCCAACGGCGCTGGGAAGACAACGACTTTTTATATCCTGGTGGGTTTGGCCCGGCCGGATTCCGGGCGCGTCCTGCTGAACGGGGACGACATTACCGACCTCCCCATGTACCTCCGGGCCCGCAGCGGGATCAGTTATTTGCCGCAAGAACCTTCGGTTTTCCGGCAGCTTACGGTCGAAGAAAACCTGATTGCGGTCCTGGAAACGCTGCCGCTTACATCGGAGCAGCAGCGCGACCGCCTTGAGGAGCTATTGGCGCAAATGAAGCTGGAAACGGTTCGATCCAATGGAGCTTATACGCTGTCTGGCGGCGAGAGACGCCGGCTGGAGATCGCGCGGTCGCTGGTGCTCGAGCCTGCCTTCATTCTGTTGGATGAGCCTTTTTCGGGGATCGACCCATTGACGGTGGTGGATATCCAGAAGATTATCAGCGAATTGAGCCGCGAGGGAATCGGCGTCCTGGTTACTGACCACCAGGTGCGCGAAACCCTGAGCGTGACCAATCGCGCCTACATCGTACAGAATGGCAAAGTTCTTGCCGCTGGGACTCCGGCCGAGCTGAGCGCAAATAGCGAAGTCCGCCGAGTATACCTCGGAGATCATTTCCGTTTGAATTGACGCCTATGAGCTGGCTGCAGCCAAAACTTCACCTCCGGGTCGCGCAGAAGCAGATCCTTACGCCGGGCCTGGTCCAGATGGTGAGCGTGCTGGCGCTGAATCGTCTCGAGCTGCGGGAGATGATCAATCAGGAAATGATCGAGAATCCGGTGCTGGAGGAATTGTCCGAAGAAAGCGTCACCCCCGAAGACTACAGCGACGAAACCTTCCTGAAAGCCGAAACCGAAAAAATTCCCGAAAAAGAAGCCCCTAATCCTTTCGAGGAATTCGATGTGGCCTCGTTTTTCAACCAGTATCTCGATAGCGGCGGCGGCAATCCGGAGCGCGGCGAGCAGGAAGTGATCGAGCGGCCGTCGTTTGACAAGTTCCTTTCCTCGGCGCAGGGGCTGACCGAGCATCTGGCGTGGCAAATGAGCGTGACGGTTTGCAACGACGTGGTGCGCGAGATCGCCGAAGCGATCATCGGAAATCTTGATGAGAACGGGTATCTCAGCGCGTCGCTCGAAGAAATTTCGCAAAACGGAAAGTACTCGATGGAAGACGTCGAGGAAGCTCTGGCGGTGGTGCAGGAATTTGATCCTCTCGGCGTGGCTGCGCGCAACCTGCGCGAGTGCCTGCTGACGCAGCTGCGCACGCTGGACGGGCAGAATGCGCTGGCCATGCAGATTGTTTCCGAATGTTTGCCGAAGCGGCCCCTGGCGGCGAGCGAAGCCGAGGAGCTGAACCCGGAAACCCCCCTGGCGCGGCTCTTGCAGGCGAACCAGTTGAAAGAAATTGCGCGTGCCCTGAACCGCCCCGTGGAACTCGTGAAGCGCGCCGTGGACGTGATCAAGAAGCTCGATCCGCGGCCCGGGCTGCGCTACAACAAAACGCAGCCGCGGCTGGTCGAACCGGATGTGTATTTCCGCAAGGTGGACGACCAGTGGCAAGTGTTCATGAACGACGACGACGTTCCGCAGCTGCGGCTCTCTCCCGTGTATCGCCGCCTGCTGGCTCGCGACGCGGCCGACCGTGAAGTCCGCAATTACGTGAAGGAACGCGTGACGGCGGCGATGCAATTGATGAAAAGCATCGAGCAGCGCAAGCACACCATCCTGCGGGTTTGCCAGATCATCATTCAGCGCCAATTTGAGTACCTGGACCACGGCGCCGACCACCTGAAGCCCATGATGATCAAGGAAGTGGCCGAGGAAGTGGGCGTGCATCCGTCCACGGTCAGCCGCGCGGTGTCGAGCAAGTACGCGCACACGCCGCAGGGAGTCCTGGAGTTGCGGTCGTTTTTTTCGGAATCGGTCAACGGGCCGGAAGGCAGCAACATGTCGCTGCAGACCCTGAAGCGCCTCGTGAAAAAAATGATCGACGAAGAGGACACCGCCCACCCGCTCACCGACGACTTGATTGCCAAGAAACTGGACGACGCCGGAATTCACGTCACCCGGCGAACCGTCGCGAAATACCGCGAAGACCTCCGCATTCCCAGCACCCACCAGCGCCGGGTCAAGGCGTAGGCCGGCCCGCGTGAAGCGCCGAACCGCGCGAGACGCCCGGCAACTGGTGGTTCTTACCGGCCTCAGCGGCTCGGGCAAGAGCACCGTTCTCAAAACCTTTGAGGATCTCGGATTTTACTGTGTTGATAATCTTCCCGTCGCTCTGATTCCCACGTTCAGTGAATTGCACATGCAGGCCGGAGGAGAAATTCAGCGGGCGGCGCTGCTGGTGGACGCGCGCGAGGGCGGCCAGCTTGAACAATTGCCCGCCCTGCTGCGGCAATTACGCGATGAGAATCCGGCGACGCTGGTCTTTATCGAAGCGACGGAGGACGCCCTGCTGCGCCGGTTCAGCGAGACGCGACGGCCGCACCCGCTCGGACATGACCGCCCGGTGCTGGAGGGCCTGCGCCGCGAGCGCGTGTTGATGGAGCCGATCCGCAAGCTGGCCGACGTGGTCATCGACACGACCAAATTCAACGTGCACGAATTGCGGCAGTTCATCATCCGCCGCTTCCAGAAAACAGACCGGCGTCCGATGATGGTTTCCCTGGTGAGCTTCGGATACCGGTACGGGCTTCCGGCCGACGCCGACCTGGTGTTCGACGTGCGCTTTCTTCCGAATCCGCACTTTATTCCGAAGCTGCGCAAATATTCGGGGCGCGATCCGCGCGTGGCGCGATATATCCGCTCATTTCCTCAAACCGGAGAATTTTTGCGGCGCGTGGAAGGCTTGCTGACTTATTTGATCCCGCACTATATCCGGGAAGGGAAAAGCTATCTGACGATTGCCTTCGGCTGCACGGGCGGACGGCACCGTTCGGTGATGCTGGCGGAGGCGGTGCGCAAGACGCTACACAAACAGGGATATGCCTCCAAAGTCGTGCATCGCGACCTGGCCAAGTAGGGAAGGGTTGTAGCGCTCGCCTTCAGGCGAGCCTGTGCTGGAATCCAGAGTGCCCGCTTGAAGGCGGGCGCTACACGAGAACGATCGCCACGGCATCCGGGTGGGGACAATGGCAGCGCGCGGCGGCTTGACAAAAGAGCGGGCGATTCGTAGCGTAACAAAGCCCGCATCCATCGTGCATCTCACAGGGGATCAGAAATTTCTTTGACGAAGCGAGAAGAACTCGTCCGGTTACTGCGCTACGTGATGCCGTACAAGATACGGCTCGCTGTGGGGATCGTGTGCCTATCCGTGGTGGGGCTGTCGGAAGGGTTGATTGCGCTCATGATCGCCCCGATCTTTGACCGCGTCCTCAATCCTCAAGCGCCCGATTCCAGGCTCCTCTTGATCAAGAATCCCCTTACGCACGAATCGATTTACTTGAACTCTTTTCTCCCCTCTCAGATCCATAGTGTTGGAACGCTTTTCTCTATAGCCATTCTGGTTTTGTTTATCGGCAAGGGCGTCGCGGAATTTCTGGGCAATTTGCTGGTGCAAAATGCAGGCATCGCGGGCGTAACCGACCTCAGAAATCAGGTGTATGCAAAGTTGATCCGGCAGCCCATCGGCTTCTTCCAGGACAATCCGACCGGCCGTCTGTTATCCACGGTCATCAATGATGTCGAGCGCGTACGCAGCACGATTTCGGAGTACATGGCCCTTGGTTTCCGGCACGTCTTCACGTTGTTTTTTTTACTGGCCGTGCTGCTGGCCACCAGCTGGAAAATGACGCTCGGCTCGATGGTTCTGCTGCCCATGGTCGTTTGGCCGGTCAGGACGCTGGGCAAACGCATCCGCCGCTCCACGGAGAAAATTCAGGCAGGACTTGGAGAGCTGTCGCAGATTTTGGAAGAGACGGTCAGCGGGAACCGTGTGGTGAAGGCATTCGGGATGGAGGATTTTGAAATCGGAAAATTTCGAGATGCGGCGCGACGCCTGCTTCGTGAAAACATGCGGTGGATTCGTTCCGTCGTGGTGACTTCGCCAATCATGGATTTGCTCGGCGCAGTGGTGATCGTACTGCTACTGATGTATGCGCGCGGTCAAGTCAAGGCGGGAGCCATGACCGGGCCGATTTTCCTAACGTTCGTCTACGCGCTCTTCAAGTCTTATGAACCCGTGAAGGGGCTGGGCGCCGTTTATCAGCAATTCGAGCTGGCGTTCGGAGCGACCGCGAAAGTTTTTGAATACATTGGCCGCGCGGGAGAGCCGACAGCGGAATCGGGGATGCCTGCGCTTGCGCCCGTTTCTCGTAGCGTGGAATTCGATCGAGTGAGCTTTGGCTACGATCCGGAGCTTCCCATCCTGCGTGATATTTCCCTGCAGGCGCGCGCCGGCGAAGTCATCGCCATTGTGGGCTCGAGCGGAGCGGGGAAGACTACGCTGGTGAATCTTTTGCCGCGATTTTACCCCGTAACGTCGGGCTCTCTGCGCATTGATGGAGTAGACGTGCGGGAAGTCACGCTGCGCTCCTTGCGGGAACAGATGGCCATCGTGACGCAGGAAACCATTCTGTTCAACGACACGGTCTGGAACAATATCTGTTATGGGCGGCCAGGCCTGCCGAAAGATCGCGTGGAAACCGCGGCACAAGCGGCTCTGGCGCACGACTTCATCCTGGAATTGCCGCAAGGCTACCAGACCATGCTCGGTGACCGCGGGCAGCGCCTCAGCGGCGGACAGCGGCAGCGCATCGCCATCGCCCGGGCGATCCTTAAGGACTCGCCCATCCTGATTCTGGATGAGGCCACCTCCGAGCTGGATTCCGAATCGGAAATGCTGGTGCAGCGCGCTCTTTCGAACCTGATGATGGACCGCACCGCGTTCGTCATCGCGCACCGCCTTTCGACCATCCGGCGCGCGGACAAGATCATCGTGATCGAAAACGGCACGATCGCGGAAACGGGCACGCATCAGGAACTTCTGGCAAGAGCCGGAATCTACGCGCGCCTGTACGAAATACAGTTCGCGGACTTGGAAGACGCGGCGACTCCCGCACCAAAGGCAAATCGATGAAAGCCACTGCGGCACCCACGGGAATTTATTCGATGACCGGCTTCGCGCAGGCGCGCGTCGAGCGCGATGGAAGCTCTGTGCGGATCAACGTGCGAAGCGTGAACCACAGATTCCTGGACCTCCATCTTCGGATGCCGGATGGATTTGAAGTGTTCGAACCGCGCATCCGGGCCGCCATTCGAAACCGGCTGCGGCGCGGCCATGTGGATGTGAACATTTACTACGAGCCGGTTGGGCCCGGCGCGATTGAAGTCAATCAGGAACTGGTGGATTCCTACATGAAAGCCGTGGAGCGGCTGCGCAAGCAGTTCCACGTAAAAACCGAGCCGGACCTGGTCGGACTGTTCCGGCTTCCGGGCGTGGTTGCGGCGCCGGGGGCGGCCGACGAATTGCAGAGCGAGGAAAAGCAGGAGCAGTTGGCCGAGCAACTGGAGGTCTGCCTGGAGCAAGCGCTGAAGAAGCTGGAAGTCATGCGGCGGTCCGAAGGGCAGGCGCTGACCGACGAGATGCAAGGAATCCTGGAGCTGATCGCCGCAAGGATTGCGGAGATCGAGGCGCTTTCGGAGCGCGTGCGTCCCGCGATCGCGCAGCGGCTGGCGGAACGCCTGGAAGAGCTTTTGAAGGGCGTGCAGATCGATCCCATTCGCCTCGCGCAAGAGGCTGCGCTCTTGGCCGAACGCAGCGACGTCAGCGAGGAACTGGCCCGGCTGCGGAGCCACGTCGAACAGTTCCGGAAATTGCTCGTCGGAACGGGCGAGGCGGGAAAGAAGCTCGATTTTCTTCTGCAGGAAATGCAACGGGAAGCGAATACTCTGCTGTCCAAGACCCCGGGCGTGGAGTCGGAGGGCCTGGCGATTACCGGCCTGGCGCTGGAAGTGAAATCCGACATTGAGAAGCTGCGGGAACAGGCGCAGAACGTCGAATGACGCTGGCACAGGCACAGCAGCCTCTGGTGTTCATCGTTTCCGGACCTTCGGGGTCGGGAAAATCCACGCTGGTGCAAAAAATGCTGGAAGTGCCGGGCACGATGTTTTCCGTTTCTTGCACCACACGGCCTCCCCGCACCACGGAAAGCGCCGGGAAATGGTATGATTTTATTTCCGAGGAGGAATTCGATCGCAGGGTCCGCGCCGGGGAGTTTCTGGAGCACGCGCGCGTTTTTGGAAAGCACCAGTACGGCACCCCGCGCCGTTGGCTCGACGAGGCGAAACGCAAGGGGCTGGATCTGGTGCTGGAAATTGACGTGCAGGGCGCGGAACAGGTAAAACAAAAGCTGCCCGACGCGGTGGCCATCTTCATTCTCCCGCCCGCAAAGGAAGAGCTGGAACGGCGTTTGCGGGCGCGAGGGCAGGATACAGAAGAGGCGATCAAACGCAGGCTGGAACGGGCGCGGCAGGAAATTCAGCGGTACGCGGAGTATGATTTTCTGGTGGTGAACGACGATGTGGAGCGCGCCGGCCGGGAAATTCAGGCGATCACGGTCGCCGCGCGGTGTCTTCGCAGTTGTTTGAGCGAGCGCGCACGCAAAATACTGGAATCTTTTGGAGGATAACGATCTCATGACGGCCGAGAGTCAGGCACCGGATAGCAAATTTGCATTTGTGGTGGTGGCGGCGCGAAGAGCGAGGCAGTTGATGATGGGAGCGTCGCCACTGGTGGCAAACCCGCGCTCGCACAAGTCCACTCGCGTGGCGATTGAGGAGCTGGGAGCGGGGGTGCTCGAATATCAGCTCCCTGAAATCCCCGGCGATTTGCTGGACAAGGATGGGAAGCGGCGCAAGGAGTAGCGCGCCGAAACGTTTATGCGCGTGGCACTCGGTGTTTCCGGCGGAGTGGCCGCCTACAAGGCGGCGGAACTGGTGCGCAAGCTCCAGCAGGAAGATATTGAAGTGCAAGTGGTGATGACCAGGAGCGCGCAGGAATTCATCACGCCCCTCACGTTCGCAGCGCTTACCGGAAAAAAAGTAATCACCGAAATGTTTGGCGAGGAATCCGCCGGTGCGAATGTGGAAAGCGCCATCGAGCATATTGCCGTGGCCCAGCGGATCGACCTGCTGGTGGTGGCGCCGGCGACCGCGAATGTAATCGCAAAAATGGCTCGGGGCGTCGCGGACGATTTTCTGACCACGTTGTATCTCGCGACGACCGCGCCCGTGATCGTTGCTCCGGCCATGAACGTCAACATGTGGGAGCACGCGGCGACGCAGGAGAATGTCGAGGCGCTGCGGGCGCGCGGGGTTCACGTCGTGCCGCCTGAAGAAGGTTATCTGGCTTGTGGAATGACCGGTGCGGGACGGCTCGCGAGCGTCGATGCTATCGCCGAGGCAGTGCGCACATGCCTCGGAATCGCACACGACTTGCAGGAAGAAACGATCATTGTAACGGCCGGGCCCACTTGCGAGGATTTGGACCCGGTGCGATTTCTGACCAATCGTTCTTCCGGCAAAATGGGCTATGCGCTGGCGCAAGCCGCGGCCAGGAGAGGCGCGAGCGTAATTTTGGTTAGCGGGCCGACGAGGCTCGATCCGCCTCAGGGCGTGCAATTTGTTTCCGTGCGCACCACCGAGCAGATGCACCGCGCGGTGCTCGAACATTTTCCGCGCGCGACCGCGCTGATCATGGCGGCGGCCGTGGCGGATTACCGGCCCGTGGCGCCGCAGACAAAAAAGCTGAAGCGCGTGAACGGGCGCTTGAATTTGGAACTGGAATCCACGCTGGACATTCTCGCCGATGTAGCGCTCGGCAAGGGCGATCGCTTGCTCATCGGCTTCGCCGCGGAGACGGAAAACGTGGCGGCGCATGCGCGGGCCAAGCTGGATTCCAAGCAAGCCGACTTGATCGTCGCCAATGACGTGACCGCCGAGGGGGCCGGGTTCGATCACGATACGAACGTCATCACCCTGTATTTCCGAGACGGAAGCGAGAAGGCCTACGCGCGCATGCCCAAGATTGACGTGGCGCACCGCATCCTCGATCAATTGCGCGCTCTGCGTCAAATGATGGGGCAAGCCGCCGCAACGCAACGCGCGCGCTGATCTGCAAATGGATTATTCCCCCACGCAAACACCCCGCGAAAAGCTGGAAGCCTGGCTGCGCTATTACGACGACCTGAATCTCGGTGTGTTTTACACCGACCGGAGAACCATGGGAAAACGCCCGAGCACACGAGTGGAGCAAATCGCTCCTGCCGCAATACCTGTTATGCGGACGCCGATGGCCGGCGTGACGCAGTCGAAGATTGCGCCGCCTGTTTCCATGCTCCCCGTCGTGAATGAGACTTCGCTGTTCGAGGTCCTGGACCGCGTCGAGGGCGACACGCTCGAGCGGATTCGCGAGGACCTCGGCGAATGCACGCGCTGCAAGCTCCACGAGCATCGGAACAAGATTGTATTCGGCGCGGGAAATTCGCGCGCCGAACTCGTGTTTGTCGGGGAAGGGCCCGGCCACGATGAAGATGTGCAAGGGCTGCCGTTTGTGGGCCGCGCCGGAAAACTCCTGACGCAGATGATCGAAGCCATGGGCCTCACGCGCGAACAGGTTTACATCTGCAACGTGGTGAAATGCCGTCCGCCGGAAAACCGCAAGCCTGAGGACGACGAAGTCGCGACGTGTTCGCCCTATTTGTTTCGGCAATTGGACGTGATCGCTCCAAAGGCGATTGTCTGCCTGGGCCTGACGGCCGCACAGGCGCTCTTGAAAACTAAAGACTCCATCTCGCGATTTCGCGGCGAATGGTTTGATTATCGGGGCACGAAGCTGCTGGCCACGTACCATCCGGCCTATTTGCTGCGCAACCCCAATGCGAAAGGCGAAGTCTGGAAGGACTTGCAAAAAGTGATGGCGCATCTCGGCTTGCAGCCGAAGAAAACTTCGCGGTAATTTTGTAGCGCCGGCGTCTCGCCGGCGGTTTTTCTCCTTTCCACACGCGACGAAAAACGCCGGCGGGACGCCGGCGCCACGAAATTCAACCGCCTTCGGCAGGCTGGCCTCGCAATGCTCACTTGAGTTTCTGCTGCTACACTACTTCTCCGAGATGTCTTCCACTTATTGCGAAGTAGCGCTCCCGGTTCCGCTGCGCTCTTTGTTCACTTATGAGATTCCGCAGCGCCTCACCGGATCGGTCACGGCTGGCAGCCGCGTCCTCGTGCCGTTTCGCAATCGCGCGATGACTGGCGTGGTGGTGGAGGCGTCCGTCCGCCGGCCGGATCCTGCGCGCGTCAAAAATGTAAGGGAAATTGTCGAAGTGCTTGATGCGATTCCGGCGCTGCCACCGAAACTCATGGAATTGGGCCGCTGGGTGGGCGGCTACTATGTGGCGCCGCTCGGAGAAGTTTTTCGAGCGATGCTGCCGCCGCAGATCGATTTGCGGCATGAGCGCGAATATCTGGTGACCGATGCGGGCCGCGCGCGCCGGGCTGAACTCGATGCCGGGGGGAACCGAAGCGAATCCGAGGTCGCGGAGCTGGCGCTGCTTTCGCTGATGGAAATCGAAGGGCGGCCGGTGCGCGCGGACCGCTTGCGCAAGCTGCCGGGCGGCGAAGCGGCGGCGGAACGATTGCAGCGGCGCAGGCAGCTGGAAGCGCGTGAAGTCGCCGTGCGGCGCGAGGCGCGCGTGCAGAAAATTGTGGCGTGGAACGCGGCTTACCCTGGGCTGGCGTCTTCGGCCGATGTCAGCGCCACGCTTCCCGAAAAAGAAGCGCGTGTCTTTCATGTTTTGGCGGAGGAACGCGGCCCTTTGCCGGTCGCGCAGCTCGCAAAACTTGCCCTCGTTTCGCGGCCGCTCGTCGAGCGCATGATCCGCCAGGAAAAACTGAAATCCTGGGAAGAGCCGCTGGCCATCGAGGAAGATTTGTTCGATGCCGATTACACGCCGCCCTCGAATATTCTGAATGAGGATCAGGAACGGGAGTTGGGGGTCATTCGCGGCTGGCTCGACGCGGGCGTTTTTACCGCGGGACTTCTCTATGGCGTCACCGGCAGCGGGAAGACGGAAGTGTATCTCGGCGCGGTCGAAGCGGCGCTCGCGCGGAACAAGACCGCGCTGATTCTGGTTCCGGAGATCGCGCTTACGCTTTGGTGCGGAAGATTGTTTCGCGCGCGGTTCAGCACGGGCGTCGCGGTGCTGCACAGCGCGCTGCCGGAAGTGGAACGCGCGCGCGAGTGGTGGCGCGTGCGCCGCGGCGAAGCGCGCGTGGTGGTGGGAACGCGCTCGGCCGTTTTCGCGCCGCTCGAAAATCTGGGGCTGATTGTCGTGGATGAGGAGCAGGAGGCCAGTTACAAGCAGGAAGAAACCCCGCGCTATCATGGGCGGGATGTGGCCGTGGTGCGCGCAAAACTCGAAGGGGCGGTCGCGCTGCTTGGTTCGGCGACGCCGTCGCTGGAAAGTTTTCAGAATGCGCGGTCGGGGAAATATCATCTTTTGCAGCTGGATTCGCGCGTGGAAAACCGCCCGCTCGCGCCGGTGGAAATCGTAGATCTACGCGAGGATTTCAAGACCACGCATCGAGCCGGGCCGATCTCCTCGAAGCTCGGCGAAGCCATCGCCGCGCGCCTCGCCGGGGGAACGCAGTCCCTGATCCTCATCAATCGCCGCGGTTATTCGTGGTTCGTGATTTGCCGGTCGTGCGGAGCCGGCGTGCAGTGTGAAAACTGCAGCATTTCGCTGACGTATCACAAGCAGCGCGGGCGGCTGGAATGCCATTACTGCGGATTCTCGCGGCGCGTGCCGGAGAGTTGCCCGAAGTGCAATTCCGAGCACGTTTATTTTTTCGGCGCGGGTGCGGAACAGCTGGAAGAAAAACTGCGCGAGAAATTTCCCGGGGCCAGGGTTGCGCGGCTGGACCGCGACTCGGTGCGCACGAAGCGCGCGTACCAGCAGGTGCTGGGCGACTTCGCGACGGGTAAAATCGATATCCTGGTGGGCACGCAGATGGTCGCCAAAGGTCACGATTTTCAGCGGGTCACGCTCGTGGGCGTGGTTTCCGCAGACACGCAACTCAGCCTGCCCGACTTCCGCGCGGCCGAGCGCACGTTTCAATTGCTGACGCAAGTCGCGGGCCGCGCCGGCCGCGGCAACTTGCCGGGAGAGGTGCTCGTAGAGACATACTATCCGGAGCACTACGCGATTCAGCTGGCAGCGCGGCAGGACTACCTCACTTTTTTTGAGAAGGAGGTGCAATTCCGGCGCTTACTGCACTATCCGCCGTTCACGGCGCTGGCGAGCATTCTGGTGCGCGACACGAAAATCGAAAACGCCATCCGCTGGTCGCGCCAGCTCTCCGCGTTTCTGGCTCCTCATGCATCGCGAGGCGTGAAAGTGCTGGGGCCGGCCGCGGCGCCGCTGGCGCGGCTGAAGCGCGAGTATCGCTTCCAATTTTTGTTGAAAGCGCCGAGGCGCGCGCAACTGACGCGCGCACTCTCGGAATTGTTGGCGTTCAGCGAAGAAAAGGAAATTCCGCAGAAAGCTGTGCTGGTGGATGTGGATCCGCTGAGTTTGTTTTGAGGAATTAAGTAGCTCAGGCTTCAGCCTGTGGGTTTGGACCTTGCAAGGACGAAAACCCACAGGCTGAAGCCTGCGCTACTTACGCTACTCAGTAGCCCTTTAATTTCCACGAATCATCACTGGCATGGGCATGAAACACAGGATGAACATGAGGACCGCAAAGGCGGCCCACAGCATCCGCGTGCGATCGAGCGTCTCCCAGCGATTGAGCAACGGCGGGTGGCGGAAGCCAATCGCCAGCAGCAGAACGGACCACATGATCCACCCGTACCAGAAAATAAAACCGAGAGGAATCAGCAGCAGCGCGACGGCCAGCGTGATTTTTTTGTGGTACTTGCCGGCCACCGAGTACAGGATGTGGCCACCGTCGAGCTGTCCGGCCGGAAGCAGGTTCAGCGCCGTCGCGAATAAGCCCACCCAGGCCGCTTGTCCGACGGGATGAAGGAGCAGGTTTTGCAGGCTTACGCCTGGCCGCAGGGCAGCAACGAGAAAGCGCATGACCAGAGGGTGCCCAAACACGGTCGGGGTACTGGCTACCGAAAACGGCACGACCCGCGAATAGAAAATCGCAATGGCCAGAGCCGGAACCGCGAACAGGAACCCTATCACCGGTCCGGCAAGACCCACGTCAAAGAGAGCTTTCCGATTGGAAATTGGAGAGCGAATGCGAATGAACGCCCCAAGCGTCCCAATCAGCGTGGGCGCTGGAATGAAATAGGGGTAGCTTGCCGAAATTCCATAATAGCGGCAGGCAAAAAAATGTCCCAATTCGTGCGCCAACAGAATGCCAATCAGCGTGAAAGCGAAAGGGACGCCGGACAGCAAAAGTTGCGGGTGCGCCAGCAACGCAGCAAAGTTGGAAAAGAGATCATTAATATTGGGCGTTCGCCCGGACGCATAGGAAGAAGCGAATTGCGTTCCCACCGCCAGGGTGGAAATCAAGGTCAGCACGAAAAGCAGAATTGCGATTGCCAACGACCTGCGCTGCCTGCGAGCTTCCAGATTTTCCCAGTACGGATTGGGAGGCAGATCCCAGGCGGTCACCACCGGAGTGAGGGTTTCTGAGGGAGTGGATTCGAATTCGCTTCGATCAGCCATAAAGTATTGGATGCGCCAGCGCTGTCAGTGGGCCAGGTTGGTATGGCACAGGCGCGCACGCGGGCTCGACAACCTCTGCAAACTTCCGGCGGTCCGCCCGCGCGGGAGAAAGTTCTGCAACGCTACGCCGGAATTTTCAGCAGTTTGCTCATGTTACCGCCGAGAATCGCCTCGCGCTCGTTATCGCTCAGCCCCGGCGTGTTCATAACATGATCGACCGGGTGTACCTCCCACGCGAAGGGATAATCGCTGCCCAGGCCGATCTGGCTCGTTCCAACGACGGCGATAAGATGGCGCAGCCCTTCCGGAGTGAAAACCATGCCATCAAAGTAGAGCTGCTTCAAGTATTCGCTCGGCCGTTTCTGAAGAGTTTTTGAACACCGGGTAGGAAGAGTCAGGCAACCCTGGTCCATGCGACCACTATAGGATGGCAGGTAGCCGCCACCATGAGCGGCGCAAATCTTCAAGTTGGGAAACCGGTCCAGCGTCCCTTCAAAGATCAGGTGCGAGAGAAAGATAGTGGTCTCCAGGGGATTGCCGATCACATTTTCGAGGAAGCCGTTTCCTTGCACGCGGGAAACGACTCCGGTGGCCACTGCGCTGTCTTGCGGGTGCATGAAGACCAGCGCCTGCATCTCTTCGGCTTTGGCCCAGAACGGATCGAATTTGGGGGAAGATAGCTCCTGGCCTTCCACAGTCCCGCCAATCGCCGCGCCGCGCATTCCCAGGTGCTTGATTGCGTCTTCCATCTGTTGCGCCGCGAGTTCCGGAAACTGCATCGCGACGGACGCGAGCGCCACAAAGCGGTCCGGTTGAGCCGCGCACAACTCGGCCAGTTTTTGATTCTGCATGTCGATCAATCGCTGGGCCAAATCCCGATTGGCGGAGTACCAGAACGCGTTGATGCTGACCACCTGGACGTCGATTCCCATTTCGTCCATGGTTTGCAGGCGCTCGGGGCCGAGTGAGTGCGGATTCGTGCCAGAGCGCGTCGGGCCGCCAGCCGCGAGTTTCTCGAGCGGGGTGCCCTTTAAGAGTTCGGCGGCTTCCGGCAAAGCGATGTGACTGTGCACATCCACGGTCTTGATGCGGCGCTGGCCGATATGGATTTCCCGCCGCTTGACGGCGCCCCCTTGCGGCATTGACGCCTGGGCCAGCAAATCAGGCGCACCGCCTCCGGAGAAAAACATCCCGGCGGATACTCCCGCCGCGTCCTTCAGGAATTGCCTGCGATTGCGCATTGTATTTCTCCCGTTCAAAACGGCTGAGGCGGCTGCGGAAAAACTAAATTAGTGTCATTCCGAGGCACGCTGCGTGCCGAAGAATCTCTCTTTTCTTGAGTCTAAACCAAAGAGGGATTCCTCGCTTTGCTCAGAATGACAACGCGAGGGACTTTTTCCGCAAGCTATGGAGCAACGATGAAAATTGAACCAAACAATCCAAACGTACGATTTGTGCGTTTCGATTTGCGACCGAGCGATAACATAAGCCGGGGATCATGGGATTGCAAGGTCTGGTTGAGTTTTGAAATTGCGGAATCTCGGGACGCGGGACCCCAGCGAGATTTCAACGCGCGCGTGTCCGAACGAAATAACAACTGCCACTTTTGAAATGTTCGGCGGGAAAACTCAATCGCTAGCGGCGAGTTCAGAGCGTTTGCAGTTCCTTGCCGGGTTTGAAACGCACGGCTTTGCCGGGCGGAATGCTGACTTCCTGGCCGGTGCGCGGATTGCGGCCAATGCCGGTTTTGCGCGGGCGCACATTGAAGACGCCGAAGCGGCGCAATTCAATTCGCTCGCCTTTGCCGAGAGCGTTTTTCATGGCTTCGAAGACGGTTTCGACGGCCTGCTCCGCCTTGGTCCGGCTCACACCGGTCTTATTTACTACTGCATTCACGATATCGAGCTTAATCACACCAGCCTCCTGCTATTCAACGGCAAGCTATGCTAGACATGCAGTTGCGGGTTGTCAAGCTGGACGCGCTCGGGTAAGATGCGCGTCTTTGCAAGGTCGCGCAGGAGGCCTGGATGTCGGTAAAGCCGGATCGTTGGATACGCAAGATGGCGCTGGAACAAAAGATGATCGAGCCGTTTGAGGACCGCCAGGTCCGCGAAGGCGTCATCAGTTATGGAGTGTCCAGCTACGGCTACGACATCCGCGTGGCCGATGAATTCCGCATTTTTACGAACGTGAACTCCACCATTGTCGACCCGAAGCATTTTGATTCGAGGTCGCTCGTCGAGTTCAAGGGAGCCGTTTGCCTCATTCCACCGAACTCGTTCGCGCTGGGGCGGTCGGTGGAATATTTCCGCATCCCGCGCAATGTCCTGACCATTTGCCTGGGGAAATCGACGTACGCGCGCTGCGGGATTATCGTGAACGTGACGCCCTTCGAGCCGGAATGGGAGGGATTCGTCACGCTTGAAATCAGCAATACCACTCCGCTTCCCGCGAAAATCTACGCGAACGAAGGCCTGTGCCAGGTTCTCTTCTTCGAATCCGACGAGGAATGCGAGATTTCCTACAAGGACAAAAAAGGGAAGTACCAGGCGCAGCAGGGCATTGTGCTCCCGCGACTCTAAATGTTATTCACCCAACAATCCACATTGGCGAAACATTCGCGTTCGACTCAGAATGGAAAGTCAGTTTTTCGTGGCGCCGGCGTCTCGCCGGCGGTTTTTCTGCATTCCTCACAGCGCAAGAACGCCGGCGGGACGCCGGCGCCACACCACCTCCCATCCTAATTGCGCGGTATTGCTTCTAGATTCTTTGGGAAGACATTCGTATCCAGAACAATCGAAAAACAAATCCAACGAGCGGCTAAGCCTTTGCGGGCTCGACGTTGCCGGTTTCGTCCTTGGCGAGGCTCAGGGGGAAGCCGCGGCTGCGCCAGCCCTCGTAGCCCTCCGAAAGCGGGCGGATTTGCGTGATTCCTTTGCTGCGCAGCAGGAGCGCCAGGCGGGCGGCGGTCGCTTCATTCGGGCACGCGCAAAATAAAACAATCTCGCGGTCCCGGGGGATGACTTCGTACGCTTCCTCGAGCTCCGCGGCATCGATGTGCAGCGCGCCGGGTATCGTCTCCGGATTTGCATCGAAGTCCAGCGAGTGGCGCAGGTCCACCACTAGAATATCCTCGCCCGCATCTATTTTTCCTTTCAGCTCTTCGGGGGTGATTCGGGCGATCTTCAGTTTGCGCAGGAACTTTTGGCGATTGTAGAATTTCCAGAGAATATATCCGGTGAAGGCCGCCAGCAGCAGCACAACCAACCATTTCCCGAGGAAAGCGGCGCTGGCTGCGACGCGTTCCAGTTCGCCGCTGAACAAGAAGCCTGAAATCGCAAAAGAACCCACCCAGGCGAGGGTCCCCATAATGTCGAAAAGCAGGAACCGCCGCCATCCCATCTTGATGATGCCCGCGAGAGGCGCGGCCATCGCGTTCAAGCCCGGAATAAATTTGGCGCCCAGCAGAACGCGCGGGCCGTTGCGCGCAAAGCTGACCTGCGTCCTGCGAACGCAGGAGTCGGGTTCGAGCGAAATCCGGCAAATCCACTGCAGGACGCGCACGCCCTTCAGCCGGCCGATCTCGTACCACATCGAATCGCTGGCCACCGCGCCGAACACCGCGAATGCAACGGCCAGCCCCAGATTCATTCGGTGCATTCCCGAAAGCGCGCCCGCGGCCAGAAGCAATGGCGCTGAAGGAACCGGAAGGCCCGCCTGTTCGACAAAGACCCAGGCGAACACCAGCATGTAACCATGCCGGATGACGAATTGGAGCATCTCGGTCATTTCATTTCTTTGGAACCCGCGATCGGAGCCGGACGGCCCCAGCCGCCTTTGGACCTGAGCCTATATCTTCGAACAAATTTGGCCGGATGGGCAAGTCCCATCCGGCCAAAGCACCGAGCCTCGCAAGATCGGATGATGCATCCTTCGATGGCTCAAGCTGTGGGTGCCAACTGGATCAACTCCGCATCGATCGTGATCTTGACTTCGTCACCGACAACGACTCCTCCCGCCTCGGTCAGGGCATTCCAAACGAGCCCGAAATCTTTGCGATTGATCTTTGCCGAAGCCGTTACGCCGGCTCGGGTATTGCCCCAGGGATCCTTCACGGAAGGAGTGGGACCATCGACATCGAAAGTGACTTGCTTCGTTACCCCACGGATTGTCAGATCGCCGGTCAGCTTGAAAGCCTCAGCTCCAAGAGGCTCGACTCGCTTGGACCGAAACGTAAGAGTCGGATAATTTGCAACGTCAAAAAAGTCGGGGCTGCGAAGATGCTCGTCGCGCTGGGCCTCGCGCGTGTTCAGGGAGCCGGCTTCAATCGTTACCTCGACCGTGGACTTCGCCAGGTCGGCCGGATTGATCTGCGCGCTTCCGGTCAGCTTGGTGAATTCCCCCCGGACGTTCGAAATCATCAGGTGCCGGACGCTGAAGTGCGCGGCCGAATGTGCGGGATCGATCTGCCACTGGGTGGGCTGAGTACCCTGCGATGCTGCGGTGACGGCTGTGTTCATTTTCGTTCCTCCTTAGGTGGTTTTCCTCTTTTTTGAATGACATAGGCCCTAAAAAAATCAATCGGAACATTGCTCCTCTTCCAGGCGCTCCCGGGCGCGGTCCAGCAAGTTCGACAGTTGGCGGAGCTGCTTTGCGGGAAGGTGGCGCAACTGGCGGCGGTGCAATTCGCGCACGGGCCTGTCCAGCCCTTCCAGCAGGCGGAGCCCCTCCGCGGTGATGCGAGTCCTGACCACGCGGCGATCCTGCGCTTCCCGAGCGCGCTCGATCAGCCCGCGGGATTCCATGCGATCCAGCAGGCGAGTAATATCCGGATCGCGAGAAATGAGCCGGCCGCCCACCTCGCTGCAGGCCAGGCCTTTATCTCCCGCGCCTCTTAAGATGCGCAGGGTGTTGTATTGGGTTCCGGAAAGGTTGTAGGGCTTGAGCAAGGCCTCGGCGCCGCGGGCCAGGGCATCGGCGGCGCGCATCAGGCTGACGAAGACCTGGGCTTCGAGTCCGGCCTGGGAATCGCGTTTCAGTTTGGGAGTTCGTTGCATGGGCAAACGATACTCGTTATAACGACTATTGTCAAGAGGAATATTTCCGCGGATTTCTCCAGCCTCCGCGCCCTCCCGGCATCCCTCGTGTCGAGGGCTCACCTTTTGAAGGGCCAGCCGTCGAACTCAGAGGACACCAAGGGGCAAGGAGAAAACTGGAGAGAGTGCTTGGAGTTACGGCTTTTGCGTGGGGCGAATGTGCACTTCGCTGATGAAGCTTCCCGCGGCTTGCGTCACCAGGGCGGCCACCGCGTGCGCGACGTCGTCCGCCTGGAGTTTCTTGGAGGAGCTTTTGCCGCCGGGTCCGGGAAATTCCGTGGCCACCGAGCCCGGGCAGATCGCGCTCACGCGGATGCCGTACCCGCGCAGATCCTCGGCCATGCAGCCGGTGAGGCCCATGAGGCCCCATTTCGACGCGCAGTAAATGGCGCCGTTGGCGAAGGTGTTTTTTCCCGCGAGCGAGCTGATGTTGATGATATGGCCTGTCCGGCGGCGGATCATTTCCGGAGCAACAGCGCGGCACAAGAGGAACACCGACTTCAAGTTTGTATCCATCACAGCGTCCCAGTCGGCTTCCCGGAATTCATGGAAGGGCCCAAAAACGCCGGTCCCGGCGTTGTTCACGAGGATGTCGATGGGGCCCAATTCCTGATGGGTCTTGTCAACCAGCGAAGAAATTTGGTCCCCGTGCGCGACGTCCGCGCGAACGGCGTGCGTCTCGATTCCTTCGCGGCGAAGGCTGGCTGCCGATTGGTCGAGCGTGGCCTGATCCCGCCCGCAAATCGACACGCGCGCGCCCATTCGTCCCAGGCGGCGCGCGATGGCATAGCCGATTCCCCGGCTGGCGCCCGTGACGAGCGCGACCTTTGCTGCAAGAGCAACTTCCAAAGGCATTGGGTCTCCTTTAATGGCGGGAGTAATGATATTCTTGGCCCAGGCTTCCTTGGTCCGGAATTTGTCATCATAACATCAGCGCTCGCGAGGTCGGATACGACACGTCCCGGGCCAAAAGCGACTCCGGTTTGGAAGCCAGAGGGAATCGCTTGCGCCGTTCAGTGGGATTCCCTATAATCCGGTAGCTTTGGGCCGGCAGACACTCTTGCGTACAGTTCTTGCCATCGAATTTTTTGAATATTGCCGAGGAGGCTGGAAGCCGATGATACGAAAGTGGATTGTGACAGGCGCCGGTCTGTTATGGATCGCGCTGGCAATGGGATCTGGCGCGGGGAATTTGTGGGCCGCACCGGGGGCGCCACAAGATCAGGCCAAGCCTGGTTACACCCTGCCGGAATACAACGCGTACAAGGCAGCTGACGCGGAGCAGAATCCTCAGCAAAAAATCAAAATGCTCGATGATTTTGTGAAAACCTACAGCAACTCCACGCTGATGCCGTACATCTATCGCGACTATTACTCGACGTATATGGCGCTGAAGAATTTCGCGCAGTCCGTCGAGTATGCCGACCGGATGATCGCGCTCGGAGACAAGATTGACGCCCAGGGACGTCTGGAAGCGTATTACACCCGGGCCCAGGCGTTTTATCTGGGGATATCCGACAAGGCGTTGCAAACTCCGGACGCGCTGACCAAGGCCCGAGATGCTTCCCTCGCCGGTCTCAAGGCTCTGGAGGATCTGAAGAAGCCGGACAACGTGCCGGCGGACCAGTTCGAGACGCAAAAGAAGGGCGTCAAGGTTCTGTTTAACGCAGTTGCCGCGCTGGCATCCACAAGCATGAAGGATAACGCCGCGGCCGCCGGATATTACAAGACGGTTTTGTCCATCACCCCCGATGATCCCGTTACTCACTACCGTCTCGGCATTGTGTATCTGCAGATGACTCCGCCCATGGGGACGGATGGCTTCTGGGAACTGGCCCGCGCAATCAATTTGAAGATCCCGAACGATGCGCAAGTTCGGGCCTACTTGAAAAACCAAATCATTCGTTACCAGCAGCCCGCCTGCGACAAGCTTGTGGACGATCAGATGAACGAACTCCTCACGCTTTCAGCCAGCACCTCGGACAAGCCTGCCACGTTGAATGTTCCAAGCGCCGCCGACCTGCAGAAGGCGCGCGATGACACGGCGAATTTCATTCCCGCCCTGACGGCCGGAGGCGATGCGGGCAAGGCCATGTGGCTTGCCAGTTGCGGCCTGGAGTATCCGGACGTCGGAGTCCGCGTGATGGAACCGCCCGTGGTGGAAGGCGATACCGTGACGCTGAAAGTATTCCGCGGCGCCACGCCGGAAGAAATCGAGGCGGCCACAATGGCTAATATGACCGTCAAGATTGATGGGCAGCCGGAGGCCAAGCGCCTGGAGAAAGACGCAGTGGTTCGATTTACCGGCACCTTGACCGGATATACGCAAAATCCATTCATGCTGACGTGGGACAAGGCCAAGATCAACATGGAAGACTTGCCGGAGGAGAAGGGGCCAGCGAAGAAAGGTCCTGCCAAGAAAGCTCCCGCGAAGAAGGCTCCCGCAGGAAACTAACCTTCGAGCACATCGAAAGAACGAATGGCCCCGGAAAATTTCCGGGGCCATTTTTTTGCAACCCACACATGCAATTCCAATTGAATCTGAAGGACTAATTCTGGGTGAGCCGACGGACTAATTCTGTGGGAGCCCATGTGTCGCCGCTAACGGGCTTGATTGTGGCGGTTTCCCTCTTCTCCTCCTCGACCTGGTCGAGGCGGGCTATGTTCTTCTGTCCCTTCGGGACTCGCGGAAATATGAAATTGCTCCACACCGTCGGGAGAACCAGCGCTCGAAGCTATTTTTTAGAAGGGGATGCGGCGCACAAGTCAAAGATTCCAAAATCTCAAATTTGAAATTTCAAATTTGAGATCAAAACCCGACACCAAACCCCAAAACCAAAAACCAGAATCTAAAACCTAAAATCCAAAATCCAAAATCAGATGTCACTCAGCGTGGCCATTTCCTGCCGCCGAATCACCAGTCACCAGTCCCTAATCACCAGTCACCGGTGCCGGCGCTGCCGATGGTCCAGCTTATAGAGATCGATTTTGCGGCTGAGCGTATTGCGGTGAATTCCAAGCAAACGCGCCGCGCGCGATTGGTTGCCGTGAAAACGTTCCAGCACGCGCTTGATGAATTTCTTTTCAAATTCGTTGACTGCTTCGTCGAACTGGATCCCGCGATCCACCATTTGGCCAACCAGCGTTTCCAATTGCTCCTTCACCGTAGCACGCTCCGCACGAGAGTTGTTCGCCGCCAGAGGATTCCGGCAGCGCGCCTAGCTAAGTTCGTAGCCCGTCAGTTGCCAGTACGCTTCCCTGTATTTTTCGCGGGTTGCGGCAACAACTTCGGGGGGTAGCTGCGGGCCGGGTGGCTGCTTATTCCACCCGATCCGTTCGAGGTAGTCGCGCACGTATTGCTTGTCGTAAGAGGGCTGGGCGCGGCCGGGCTGGTAACCGTCCGCAGGCCAGAAACGAGAAGAGTCGGGGGTCAAGGCCTCGTCGATCCAGATCAAATTTTCTCCCACGAGGCCAAATTCGAATTTCGTGTCCGCCAGAATGATTCCGCGGGGCTCGGCATACGCGGCGGCACGCCGGTAAATTTCCAGGCTTATGGCGCGGACTTTTTCGGCAAGCTCTCCCCCAATGCGCGAGACTGCGTCGTCGAAGGAGATGTTTTCATCGTGGCCCGCGGTGGCCTTGGTCGAAGGGGTGAAAATGGCTTCCGGCAGGCGTTCGGATTCGCGAAGCCCCGGCGGCAGGGCGATGCCGCAGATCTTGCCGGAGGAGAGATAATCCTTCCACCCCGAGCCTGACAGGTAACCGCGCACGACGCATTCGATCGGCAGAGGATTCGTCCGCCGGCAAAGCATGGCGCGGCCTTCAAGCTGGGCGCTGTAGGACGCCAGTTCGGCAGGGAATTCCGTCGCAGTGACGATGTGATTGGGGACGACGTCGCGCAGCAGGTGAAACCAGAACAGTGAGAGCTGCGTCAGCACGCGGCCCTTGTCCGGGATCGGCGTGGGCAATACGACGTCAAACGCGGACAGGCGGTCCGTGGCGATAAGCAGCAATTGCCCGCCGACTTCGTACAAATCACGCACTTTCCCCCGATTCAGAAAGTGAATACCGGGGAGATTTGTTTCCCAGACGACTGTATTTAATTTTGGAGAAGCCAAAAGCAGTCTACCTCTTCAGAGAGGCGGACATTCTAGCGTAAGGTTCGGCGATGTCAACGGAGAAGAAAAACGAAAAGTGGAAAACTTTTTTAGAAGAGAGAAATGAAAGTGGTGTGCAAAGTTTTTCACTTCCCATGGAAGCTTCGGGGGCTCGGAATGCGCTTCACGGGCGATGGACAAATGCCTTTAACACAGAGAACACAGAGAAAACAGGAGGAGAAGACTCTTCCTGTTATTTTTCGGCGCCACGGCAGGATATCACGCGGCGTTCGTCGCGGCTTGCGCGGCGGCGGGCTCGTCCCAGCGAACCGACACGAGCTTGGACACGCCCGGTTCCTGCATCGTCACGCCGTACAGGACCGAGGCCATTTCCATCGTTTTTCGGTTGTGGGTCACCACGATGAACTGCGTGCCCGCGCTCATTTCGGAGACGAGTTTGGTGAAGCGCCCGACGTTGGCTTCATCGAGCGGGGCATCCACTTCGTCCAGGATGCAGAATGGGCTCGGCTGATAGCGGAAAATGGCGATCAGCAGCGCCAGTGCCGTCATGGCTTTTTCTCCGCCCGAGAGCAGCAACACGTTTTGCAGGCGCTTGCCCGGCGGCTGCGCGACCACGTCGATGCCCGGTTCGCCGGAGCTGTCCGGTTCGGACAATCTCATCTCGCCGGTCCCGCCGCCGAAGAGTGTGTGGAAGGCGGTCGCGAACTGTTGATTGATGATCGTAAAGGCTTCCTCGAATTTCTGTTTACACACTTGATCGAGTTCCGTGATGGCCTGCTGTGTGTCCGTGATCGATTGCAGGAGGTCGGCGCGCTCGCGGCCCAGGAAATCGAAGCGCTGCTCGCATTCGTTGTATTCCTCGAGGGCCATCATGTTGATCGGGCCCATGGACTCAATGCGCATTTTCAGTTCGTGGTACTGAGCGTCGGAAGACCGCAACTCCTCGCCCGTCAATAGGGCGGGGAATTCCGCGATCAGATCTTCCGGCTGAGCGTTCAATTCCTCGACGCACGATTGCCGCAGGTGCTCGCGTTCGGACTCATTGAGCGCGCGCTCGATCTCGAGCTTGCTGCGCTCCTCGCGGAAATCGCCAAGCTTTTGGCGGGCCATGCGCAGGGAGTCGTCCACCTGCGCGGAACGCACGCGCGTGGCGTCAAACTCCCGCTCCATCTCGGCGCCGCGCGCTTCGAGGCGCACCTTCTCCGCTTGAAGTGATTCAACCTGCCGGTGATGCTCCGCGGTCTGCGCCGCAAGTTGCTCTTGTTCCTGCACCAGCGAATCGTGCTGCAGGGCCAATGCCGAACGCCGCGCGGTTATTTCCTGAATTTCGTGGGCCATGCGCGCCGCAATGGTCTCCGCACTGGCCAGGCGTTCCGCAAGCGCGGCCATCTCTTCGCGGCGAGAGGCCAGGTCTTCCTGCCTGGCCTGCGCGGTTTGCCGCAAGGTGATTTGCTGCTCCATGGCCTCGGCAATTTCCTGTTCCGCTCCCGCTCGGGCGCTGGAAACCTCGCCGCGCCGGTGTTGTGCAGCCTCAGCGCGACGCTGGGCCGTGGTGGCGCCGTTGCGCAAACGGGCGAGCTCGGATTGGCAGTCGCTCAGTTCGATTCCGAGGCGCACCATGTCGCCGCGCGCCTGATCACGCTGCAAGGTGGCGGCCACCGAGAGTTTTTCCGATTCGACGTGCTGCGCCGCGGCTTGCTCGAGGGTTACTTCGCTGGCGTGCAGCTCTTCTTCCAGGTGCTGCAGCGCCGCCTGCGCTTCCGACGCGGCGCGCTCGAGTCGCAACACTTCCGAGTCCAGCGAGCGCAATTCGCGTTTCATGCCCAGAGGGCCTGTCTCCGACGGGCGGCCGCCGCTGACGACGCGGCCCTGATAGGTGGTGCCGTCGGGCGTCACGAAGGAATACACGGGATTCTCGCGCGCCAGCCGCTCGGCCACTGCGGATTCCTTCACCAGGAACGCCGATTGCAAACGCGGCAGAAATTGCTTTGCAGCAGGACCCAGCGGGTCGCGAAACTCCACCAGGCGGTCAAGCCGCGAAACGGTTTCGCGTTCGATCTCGAAGGGTACGATGGGCTCGTTCGGCTGCAAATTCAATTTGCGCAGCGAATCCACGAAAAAGGTGGCGCGGCCGCCCACTTCATCGCGCAGCATGGCAATGCCCGCGCGCGCCACATCAAAGGTTTCCACGACAACGTACTCCAATTCGTCGCGCAGAAATTGTTCGATGGCGTTTTCGTATTCCTGCCCGACCTCGGCATAGTCCGCAAGCACTCCCACGGCGCGGAAGCCCGCGGATTCCTCGGCGCCCTGGCTCGAAGCGAATAATTTCTGGACCGCATCCGCAGTGTAGGAGCGCTCATTTAAAATCTGCTCGACAGAAGCGCGGCGCGCCCGGCCGCTGGCGAGCGCGTCGCGTGAGGCGCCGGCCTGCGCGGCCGCTTCGCGCTGCTGTAGGCGTAGGTCACCGATGCGCGCCTGTGCCGTCCGCACCATTTCTTCCAGCCTGCGCGTGCGCTCCAGGACAGATTGCCAGTGCAAATCGGCGGCTTGCGCGCGGTCGCGATGATGCAGGGACTCCTCAAGCAACTGCTGTTCCTGGCGCTCGGAGCGCGCGACGCTCTCGACGTGATGCGCGAGCGTCTGCTCGGCCTGCGCCTGATCCCCGTGCAGGCGCGTCAATTCGTCGCCGAGTTCAGCGGCCGCGCGCCGCAGCGAGGCGATGCGATCTTCGACAGAATCGTGAGCGCCTGAAATTTCAGCGGTGGCCGCCGCCAGGCTCGCCAGGATCGCTTCCACTCGCGCGACCTCGCCCCGGATTGCTGTGACCGACTCGCCGTGCGCTGTGGCGCGGGCCTCGACCTGCGCGGCCTGCGCTGCGCCCTGCTCAATTTCGACCGCCAATTGCTGCAGCCGCCCGGTCAATTCCGCGGTGCGCTGCCGGTTGAAGAGGATGCGATTCTCGCTACGATCGAGTTCCAGCGCCGTTTGACCGAGAATATTCTGGTGCTGCCGCAGTTCGCCTTCCAGTTCGTAGGTGCGCGATGAGAGCCGCTCCTGTTCTGCTTCCCATTGATTCACGGACTGCGCTTCCTGGGATTCCTGCTGCGAGATTCCTCCCACGAGCCTTGCCAAACGATCTGCCTCAAGGTCGAGTTCCTTGGCTTTGCTCGCCAGAACCTGGCGCAGCAAGCCGCGCATTTGCTCGCGAATTTCCGCGTATCGGCGGGCCTTGGAAGCCTGCCGCTTCAGGGAGGCAAGCTGTTTCTCCACTTCGACGTAGATATCGTTCACGCGGGAAAGATTCACTTTGGAGGATTCGAGCTTTGCTTCCGAGAGACGCCGCTTGGTTTTGAATTTCGTGATTCCGGCGGCTTCTTCGATGATGGCGCGGCGGTCGGTGGGCTTGGAACTGAGAATCTGGCCAATGCGGCCCTGTTCGATGATCGCGTAGGAGTCCGGGCCGAGCCCGATCCCCATGAACAAATCCTGAATATCGCGCAATCGGGCCACGCGGCCATTGATGAGGTACTCGCTCTGCCCCGAACGATACAGGCGCCGCCCCACCACGACTTCGCCGGGCTTCAAATGCATCGCATGTTTTTCCGCTGCGGTCGCGCTCTTCTTTTTCAGAAAGGCCGGCTCCGTTGAGCCGTCGCCTTCCGCGAGTGCGTCTTGGGGCGCATCGCTGCTGGCAGGATCTGAATTCTCAGCGCATTTCTGTGTGCCCTCTGCGCTCTCTGTGTCGAGAGATTTTCCGTCGGCGCCGTAAACGCTGTCAGGTACGCCGACAGGCCCAGGCGCGGCCGTGTCACCCTGCTGAGGACCCAGCACAAACTCCGCCGCCTCCACAAGTTCAGGGTCAACCAGAGTCAGCGTGACTTCCGCGAGGCCTAGCGGCGGCCGCTTGGCCGTCCCGTTGAAAATGCAGTCGGACATGCGCTCGGCGCGAAGCGATTTGTGGCTCTGCTCGCCCAGGACCCAGGAAATCGCGTCGACGATATTGGATTTTCCACACCCATTTGGCCCGATGATGCATGTGAGTCCGGCACCGCTGAAAGTAATATGCGTCTTTTCGCAGAAAGATTTGAAGCCCACGAGCTCGACTTTGCGCAGTTTAAGCAAGATTTCCCCTTTATGGCCTCCGCCGTCTATGCGCTGGGTGGTCGGCCCCAAGGAATTCGCCTGGACCAAGCCCAATATATGCATGTCGGCAGAAACGTATTCCGCTTACTCGGGAGGGTTCGAGCCGCGACAAAATCGCTGAAGGGTCGTTTAACAGTGGCCCAGCCGCCTGGCGCTACGATGGCGGTTACGGGAAAATAAATTAGCATGCGTCGCGCTCGAAGTAAAGCCGCAAGCGCTCATCTGTCAACTATGGGTAACACAAGTGAGGAGATTGAACGGCAGGGAAGGGCAAAATCGAGCGCCAAAGCCGGCCCAATCATTCGATTTCGCCCCCCTGAGTTACTTCGGAGCGTTCCTCTGCTACTGCGATGTGGCCGACTGTTCCGAGACAGTTAAAGCTACGAGTTGGCCGCTTGCGTCGGGCTGATAATCGACGCTTGCGGTCGTTCCGGCGCTTACATGGCCTTGCACCGTCGTGTTCTTATCAACGACAAACCGCATGGGGTGCTTATCGTTGCCCTGATTTACTTCGATCGAAAATGCTTTGCCCCCGGTTTCGACTTGAGTCACTTTGCCTGTTACCGACTGCACTTTGGGTGCCTGCTGGTCCGATTTAGAATTTTGGTATGGTGGGTGAGCCTGAGTGGACACGGCCAGCAAGAAACCCGCAAGCGAAGCAAAAAGCAGAATCTTTCGAATCATGGGTATTTTCCTCCTGGGATATGGGAGGGCATGGCCATACGAGCACACTGAGGCCCACTCAATGAAAAAGTGTTGACGAAGTCCGGAAGTGTCTCAGAGTGAGGCAATTGCAAAAATTGGGCGCGTCTGGATCCACAAAAACCTCGGTCAAGAGGTGAAGTTTTTTCCAGTGTGCTGTCGATTGTTTCTAAAGTGAATAGGGTAGGAGCCGCCTCGAATTCAATGTCGTGGGAATAATCAAGAGGATTCGTGGCAAGGCTTTCAATCAACCAGGCGCATTTACCTGGGTACAATGTGGTTCGCCACTCGTTTCTGGTATAGGCTATATTTGCGCCACGGACGGGGGAGGTTTCTCGATGTTATTCGACTTCAAGGAAATCCCGGGCAAGGAATGTTACAAGCTGCTGGTTTCCACGGTGACGCCACGGCCGATCGCATGGGTGGTGAGCCAGGACGCCAGGGGCGTGCTCAATGCGGCGCCGTTTTCGTTCTTCAACGTGTTTTCAGGCGAGCCGGCTGTCGTCGTGATTGGCATCGGCAATCGCAAGCCGGGGCAAGCCAAGGACAGCCGCGCGAATATTCGCGAAACCGGCGAGTTCGTGGTGAATCTGGTCTCCGAAGACAATGCCGAGGCAATGAATGTCACCGGGATAGAATTCGATTCCAGCGTGAACGAAATGGAACAGGCTGGCTTGACGCCCGCGCCTTCCACGCTTGTGAAGCCACCGCGCATTGCGGAGAGCCCCGTCGCGCTGGAATGTGAGCTGATGCAAATTATCGATTTGGGTGAGAGCGGGCTGGTCCTTGGCCGCGTGCTGGCAATGCATGTCCGCGACGAGTTCGTCCTCGACGCAGCGAAATATTACATCGATACGCCGAATTTAAAATTGCTTGGCCGCATGCATGGACGCGGATGGTACGCCCGCACATCGGATTTGTTCGACATGCCCCGCATCCCGGTAAACGAGTGGAAGATGAAAACGGCGGCGGTATCGAGCCCCGGCGATAAAGCAGCGCGCTAGACGGTTAAAAACCTGCGGCACGGCAAGCGCTCGTGGATTATTCCTCAACCGGACTGCCACAAGGATGCTCTCCTTCTCGCGAAGCAATTCGCTGAAGGCCGCGCCGCACAAGCGCTTCTCATGCGTGAAATCAGTCGATGCGATAGTGGCAACCGCGGCTTTCGCGGGCCTGATCGGCGGCTTCGAGGATCAAGAGCGCGGTGAGCATGCCGTTGCGCAAGCCAATGATGGAATCGCTGATTTCGCATTTTTCATAGAAGCGGGCGATTTCCAGGTCCAACTCGCGCAACACGCGCATGGCGCGATTCAATCTTTTCTCGCTGCGGATCAGGCCCACGTAATTCCACATAGTTTGTTGAATCGTCAGCCAGTCCTGTGAAATGAGCGCGGGATCCGCAGGTTCGTTCTCATAGCGCCAGTCGGCGACCTGGGGAAAATAAAACTCATTGCCGCGGCTGATGCAGTCGGCGGCTTGCTGCCCGGCGCGCGTCCCCCAAACAAGGCATTCGAGCAGCGATGTGCTGGCCAAGCGATTCGCGCCATGTAGGCCGGTGCAGGCGACTTCGCCGACAGCACGCAGACGATCCACTGTCGTGCGCCCCCAGGCATCGGTGGCGATTCCCCCGCAACTATAATGCGCCGCGGGAACTACCGGAATCGGCTCGCGGGTCATGTCGATCCCGCGCTCCATACAGACGGCGTAGATGCCCGGAAAACGCTCGCGGAGTTGGTCAGCGGGCTTGTGGGTGATGTCCAGATAGACGCAAGGCTCGCCCGATTCCAGCATGGTTTGATAGATGGCGCGGGCGGCAACATCGCGCGGAGCGAGCGATCCGGCGGGATGAAATCGCTGCATAAATTCCCGGCCCTGGCGATCGACGATCCGCCCGCCCTCGCCGCGCACCGTCTCCGAAATCAGAAAGCAGCCGTCCGGCGCCAGCAGCGCCGTGGGATGGAATTGAACGTACTGCATGTTGATGCAGCGCGCCCCGGCGCGATAGGCCATGGCGATGCCGTCGCCGCGCGCGCCCGGAGGATTCGTGGTGTGCAGGAAAACGCTGCCGAGGCCGCCCGTCGCCAGAATGGTTTCCTTGGCGAGGATTGAGAAAATTTTTCCCGTGGTCTGGTCGAGCACGTATGCTCCCACACAGGTCAGAGGGCGGTAAACGTCGGTGGGCTCGACCGAATGGTGCGACGCCGTCAGCAAATCCACAGCCGTGGCATTGGCGATTACTTTCACTTTCGGGTGAGCCTGCACCCTCTCAAAAAAAGCTCGCTCAATCGAAAATCCGGTGCGATCCTTGAAGTGAATGATCCGCGGGATGGAATGGCCGGCTTCGGAAGTCAGATCGAGATCGCTCGGATTTTCCGGAGAAGGATCGAATGGAACGTGCAGCTCATCGATCAGGACTTCTTTCACCAGGCGCGGCCCTTCGTGGCTCAGCAGCGCAGCCGCTTCCGGCGAACTGAGGCCTGCGCCGGCGGAGAGGATGTCGGCCACAAGCTGTTCGGGCTGCTCGCAGGGCCCACGGTAGATAATTCCGCCTTGCGCACGATAGGTGTTGCTGTCTTCAGGCTCATGAGCGCGCGTGAGCAGCGTTACTTCACAGCCGCGCTTGGCAGCGTCCCATGCCGCCGCCAGGCCGCCGAGGCCGCTGCCGATTACGAGAACGTCGGTTCGAGTTGAGGTGGTCATAATGGATGCATTCCGAAAGCCCCGGCCGCAATGGTCGAATTCACCGATAATTCAAACGAGCGGCTCAATCTCAAAACTTAAATCCACTGCCGGAGCGGAATGTGTCAGCGCCCCTGACGATATCCAATCGACACCCGCCTGGGCGAATTCTCTCACGTTATCGAGCGTGATTCCTCCAGAAGCTTCGGTGCGAATTTTGGTCGGTCCGGCGTGCTTGCGGACCTCGTCGACGGCTTGGCGCACCAGGGCAGGGCTCATGTTGTCGAGCAAGATGACATCGGGATTGTGCGCCAGCGCGGCCCGCAATTCGTCCCGGTTGGTGACTTCGATTTCGATCCATGCTGCCCGGCCCTTGGCCGCTTGCGCCGCCGTGAGCGCGGCCGAAACGCCTCCCGCCAGGCGAATGTGATTTTCCTTGATCAGGACGGCTTCGCCGAGGTCCTTGCGGTGGCTTTTGCCTCCGCCCACGCGCACCGCGTATTTTTCGAGGGCGCGCAGGCCGGGCGTCGTTTTCCGGGTATCCAGTATCTCCGCTCCGGTGCCTTCAATCGCGCAAACATACCGGCGCGTAAGCGTCGCGATTCCGCTGAGCCGCTGCAAGAGATTCAAGGCCACGCGCTCGCCCGTCAAAAGCCCGCGCGCCGATGCGTTTACTCGCCCGAGAATTTTTCCCGGCGCAAGTTCCTCGCCGTCGTGTGAGAAGATTTCCGCCGAGGTGGCGAGGTCCAATAGGCGGAAGACCTCGATGAATAATTCCATCCCGGCAAGGACGAGCGGGGCTTTGGCGATCACTTCGCCGCGGGCGCGTTGCGTGGCGGATACCGTCGTTTCCGTGGTGATATCGCCCGGTCCAATATCTTCGGCCAGAAAAGACCGCAGCAAGTTGCGGCACGCGGACGCATCGAGTAAGGGAGGCATGAGGAATGAAGGAAGGCTAACTCATTTCCAGCATTCGGAGAATCGGTTTCAAGGCGCGCTGGCGCAAATTCTCCTCGAGCGTGATTTCCGGCGCCCGGTCACGCATCGAGAGGTAGAGCTTCTCCATCGTGTTCAGCTTCATGTGCGGACATTCGCTGCAGGAGCATCCGCCCTCGCCCGGCGCGGAAATGAAAATTTTCTCCGGGCAGGCCTTCTCCATCTGGTGCAGGATGCCGCTTTCGGTGGCCACGATAAATTCGGCCGCCGGGCTTTGCTTCGTATAATTCAGCAAGCCGGACGTCGATCCGACATAATCCGCATGCCGCAGGACGGATTCCGGGCACTCCGGATGCGCCAAAACGAGCGCCCCAGGGTGCCGCTCCTTCAACTGCACCAGGCTTTTCTCGGAAAACATTTCGTGAACGATGCAGCTGCCCGGCCAAATCGTCAATTCGCGGCCCGTCTTCTTCATCAGGTAGCGCCCGAGGTGCTGGTCCGGGGCGAACAGAATGGGCTGCTCCGGCGGAATCTGGCGGATGATCTTTTCGGCGTTGCTGGAAGTGCAGATGATGTCGCTCAGCGCTTTGACTTCGGCGCTGCAGTTGATGTAGGTGATGGACACGTGATCGGGGTAGCGATCGCGAAACGCCTTAAACAGGGGGGCCGGGCAACCGTCGGCCAGCGAACAGCCCGCTTTCAGGTCGGGGAGCAGAACGGGTTTGCTTGGGTTGAGGATCTTGGCCGTTTCGGCCATGAACAGCACGCCGGCGAAGACGATGACCTCTGCCTGGGTGGAAGCCGCTTGCTGGGAGAGTTGCAGGCTATCGCCCACAAAATCCGCGAGGTCCTGAATCTCCGAATCCTGGTAATAGTGCGCCAGGATCACGGCATTCATTTCCCGCTTCAGGCGAACAATCTCTTTCTCGAGATCGAGATGCACCAGGGACGCCGGAATTTCGGTTTGTGGTAGAGCGATCATAGTGTTGCCCTGAAGCCGATTCTAAGCACACACCCCTATTATAGCCATCGCATCCGAAGGACACAAATTTGTGGCCAGCCATTGGCGCGGGCTTCAGCCTGCGGGGTTTCAGCCTTGCAAGGACCAACCCCCACAAGCTGAAGCTTGCGCCACTAAAAACCTGCCCCCAAAAGCTTACTTGTGAGAAACTCGGGTTAACTGGGAGACACGAGACTAGCTTTATTCGGACTGTTCATCGCATAATGCAATTTCCTCAAGAGGAGGATCTCCATGAAATCACAATCCCTGATAGCGGCGGCACTGATTTCAAGTGCCTGGCTGGCAGCGGCGCCGGTCCGGGCGCAAGAGGTAACCAAAGAAAACGTCGACGGCATCACCAACTTCCATCGCCTCGAGACCACGGTCGCCTGCTCCGGCGCGATCAAAGCCACTGCGGTGCCTGAAATCAAGAAATTTGGTTTTGCCTCGATCATCAATTTGCGGCAGCCGAGCGAGGACGGCGCGAACCTTCCAGAGGAAGAAGCCGCCGCGAAAGCCGCCGATATTCGCTACTATTCCATCCCCTTCAGCAGCACCGCTCCCGACCCTGCCGTGGCTGACAAGTTTCTGGAAGCGATCACCGCGAAAGGCAGCGACCCGGCGTTCATTCACTGTGCGGGCGGCGGCCGCGCGGCCACCATGTGGTTTATCAAGCGGATGGTCGTCGATCATTGGGATGTCGACCGCGCCGCCAAGGAAGCGACTGCGTTGGGCATGACCAGCCCGACCCTCAAGCAGTTCGCTATCGACTACGCGCAAGCGCATAAGCGATAGACGCCCGTCTGACAATTCGGAGAGCTGGCTTATCAGTACTTGACTAGTACCGTGCTTTGCGCGGCTCTCGTCCGCGTATTATCATGAGGATGACTTCGAGGATGCGTAGGGCATGCCATGGCCAAGAAAACTAAGAAAAAATCGACAAAGAAAAAGATCTCGGCCAGGGAATTCAATGCGGAATTCACCAAGATTGTTGCTGGACATCTGGCGACTCTCCCGGTTGAGGAACAGGACAAACGCATCCGATCCGCACATCGAGTGGTCGCCAATCGTTTACGCGGCGCTTCCTCTACAAAGCGAGGAGTTGACGAAACTCGTCTGACTCCTCTCGCAGCCCATACTCGCGAATAACCTCAAGATAGGTTTCCATGTCGCAGCGCGGATTTTGCAGCATGCTGGTCATTTCGGCGATCATGCGGCGGCGCGCCAGCGACAGAGCTTTCTTCGGTTGCTTCTTGCCTCGCGTTATTTCTTCCGCTCGGATGTCTCTCAAATCCTGATCTTCGTCTTCCGCCATTCTGCTGTTCCCCTTCTATTTGATTCTCCAAGCGGGGGAGGCTTAGTGATACCAACTACCCGACTTTGTCCGCCATGTCGGTAATTTCAGGATGCTTGCCAGATTCTTGAAAAGAACGATTTCTGATTTTGCGTGATCTCCTACTTTCGACATTCTGACATAAGAGTTTCAATCCGCGTACCGTCGTCCACCTTAAGTTGAGGGGCGCCCCCAACGTAACAGACCTTTTGCTACATCTGCGCGCGTCGGTTAAAATGACGCGTTTGCCATGAGCGCACAGCCTACACTGAGCAGCGGGGACCGGACCACGAAGACGGAGATCCGCTTCCACAACACGATGTCCGGCGAGACGGAGCCATTTGTTCCGTTGATTCCCGGTGAAGTGCGCTCGTACACCTGCGGGCCTACGGTCTACGATTTCGCGCACATCGGAAATTTCCGCACGTTTGTGTTTCAGGATGTGCTGCGGCGGTATTTGAAGTCGAAAGGCTTTCGCGTCGTTCAGGTGATGAACCTCACCGACGTGGATGATCGCATTATTCAGAAATCGGCGGCGGCGGGAGTCAGCATTCGCGAGTACACGGACAAATACATTCAGGCGTATATGGACGATCGCCGGGCCTTGAATCTGGAGCCCCCCGAACAGATCGCGCGGGCCACCGAGCATATCGACGACATGGTGGAGCTGATCCAGCGCCTCACCGCAAAGGGTTTCACTTACACCAGCGAAGGCTCGACGTACTACCGCATCGCGAAATTTCCGGCTTACGGCAAACTTTCAAAAATTGATGTGGCCGGGATGCAGACTGGTGCGCGCGTGGACATGGACCGCTACGACAAGGACAATGCGCGCGACTTCGCGTTGTGGAAAGCGCCCAAGCCCGGCGAGCATTTCTGGGAGACGCCCATCGGCCCGGGGCGTCCCGGCTGGCACATCGAGTGCGCCGCCATGGCCCTGAAGTATCTAGGCGACACGCTGGACCTTCACAGCGGCGGCGTGGACTTAACCTTCCCGCACCACGAAAATGAAATCGCCGAATCCGAAGCCGCCACCGGCAAGAAGTTCGTGCGCTACTGGCTCCATGCCGAGCACCTGCTGATCGACCACGAAAAGATGTCCAAGTCGCTGGGAAACTTCGCCACACTGCGCGAACTGTTTTCACACGGGCACAAGCCGTCGGCGATTCGATTTTTGCTGGCTTCCGTGCCCTACCGCCGCCAGTTGAATTTCACGCCGGAGAGTTTGCAGGCTGCGGCGAGTTCGGTGGAGCGCCTGAGGAACTTTGTTTCGCGTCTTCGCGCGGAGAAATTTCCGGAAGGATCGTCTCCGGCGATTGCGGAACGCGCCGCAAAAGCCATGGAAGAGTTCGATCGCGGACTCGCCGATGATCTCAACACCGCGCAGGCGCTCGCGGCGATCTTCGATCTGGTGCGCGAAGCCAACACGGCGATGGATCGCGGCGAGTTCCGCCAGGGCGACGCAGCGCCGGTGCTCGACGTGATGGAAACATTCGACGCAATTTTTGCGGTACTGCGCGATGACGACGCGGAGAAGCTCAGCGCGCTGGGGATTTCCTCCAGTAGCCCCACCCTCAGCGACGCCGAAGTGGAAGCCCTCGTCGCTGAACGTCAAGCCGCGCGCAAGCGCCGGGACTTTGCGGCATCGGACCGCATTCGCGACTCTCTGGCCGAACGGGGAATCATTCTCGAAGACTCTCGCGACAGCGGCGTCCGCTGGAAGCGCAAGTAGGACGGGCTTCAGCCTGTCTGGTTTAGCTTTTCGCTCTATCTCCAACGCAAAACCAGACAGGCTGAAGCCCGTCCTACTGAAAGCACCCAAATCCCGACGGTGCCGAAGCGTAAACATTTCTACGTTTCCTTCTCTCGACGGCCTGCCCACTTCGGCGTAAATTAGAGTCTGGTGCTTCTCTTTCGATCTACAAGCCCGTGATCCAGTAGAGAGATGCACGTATTCCGCCTGGTACGAGTTGTGGTGCTGAGACCACACCCGCTGGAGGGCCGCCGTGGAGAAATTTGTGGACACGATTATGAGCGAAGCCAAATTGCCGGTTCTGATAACGCCGCTTCCCGGTCCGAAGGCCAGGGCCGTGATCGCGCGCGACGCGCAATTTATTTCGCCCTCCTACACGCGCGGTTATCCGATGGTGGCGAAGTCAGGCCGCGGCGCGATGGTTGAGGACGTGGACGGCAATCTGTTTCTGGATTTTGCCGCGGGCATCGCGGTGGTCTCGACGGGACATTGCCATCCGCGAGTTGTCGAGGCCATTCAACGACAGGCCGCTGAGCTGATTCATATTTCCGGCACGGATTTTTATTTGCCGATCATGGTGGATTTGGCCGAGCGCCTGGCCGCGGTGGCTCCCGGCAAAGAAGCGAAGAAAGTTTATTTCGGCAACTCCGGCACGGAAGCCGTCGAAGCGGCCATCAAACTGGCGCGATACCATACGCGCCGCGACAAGATCATCGCCTTTCATGGCTGCTTTCATGGGCGCACGCTCGGCGCGCTTTCGCTCACCGCCTCCAAGGCCGTGCAGCGCAAGGGATTCGGCGCGCTGCTGGCCGGCGTGTTTCACATTCCTTATCCGAATTCCTATCGCTGCCCGCATGGCAATCCTTCTCCATGCACCTGCATTGAATCGGCCACGTATCTGGAGCGGGAAATCTTCAAGCGCATGGTCGATCCCGAAGAAGTGGCCGCGATTTTCATCGAGCCGATTCAAGGCGAAGGCGGATACGTTCCCGCTCCAAAAGAATTCCTCGTCGAATTGCAGCGCATTTGCCGCAAGCATGGAATTCTTCTGGTGTGCGACGAAGTGCAGAGCGGCATGGGCCGCACCGGGAAATGGTGGGCCAGTGAACACTCCGGGATCGAACCGGACATTCTGTGCGTGGCCAAAGGGATTGCCTCGGGCATGCCCCTTTCCGCGACGATTGCGCGCGCGAGCCTAATGGACTGGAAGCCGGGCGCGCACGCATCGACTTTTGGCGGCAATCCGGTGTGCATTGCCGCGGCGCTCGCGACCATGGATTTGCTGGGGACGCAATACATTGAGAACGCCCGGCGCATCGGCGGATTTCTAATGGGCCGAATGGCGGACTGGCCCGCGCGGCACCGCATCGTCGGCGACGTGCGCGGCAAAGGATTGATGATCGGCGTCGAGATCGTGCGCGACCAGAAAACCAAGGAGCGCGCCGGCGATCTCCGCGAAGCCATCGTGGACCTGGCATTCGAGAAAGGCGTGCTCCTGCTCGGCGCCGGAGAAAACACCATCCGCATCGCCCCGCCGTTGATCGTCGATGAGGAACAGGCAGCCTTCGCAGCGCAAACGCTGGAAGCCTGCATCGGCGAAGTGGAAAAGTCCGCTTAGAATCGGGAATTTTCCAGATTAGTTTTTCTCCGCGTTCTCTGTGTTAAAAGTTTTTTCGTGCGCGATGCAAGGCTTTTAACACAGAGTACACAGAGTTCACAGAGAAAACCGGGAGAGGAATTGGCCGTGCCGCTTTTAGCGCGCGCGATGTTCGGGTTGGTGAATTGGGCCGCACGCAAGGGCCTCGCCGAATCGTCCGCGCCGCCGACACGTTCGGCTGCGGGCCACCAAGCGAGACGCACCGGGGTGCGCGGCGAGACCTATGCCTACTGGTTTCTGCGCCGCAACGGTTACGTCATGATCGCGCGAAATTTCTCCTATCGTGGAGTCAAGGGCGAAATTGATCTCGTCGGCTACGATGGTGCAACACTCGCTTTCGTCGAAGTGAAAACGCGCACTTCGTCCCGAAGCGAATTTGGTTCCCCCGAGGACGCGGTCACGGCCGAGAAACAGCGGCACCTCTCGAGAATGGCCCGGCAATTTGTCAGCGAGTACCGCGCCACCAAGGCTCCGTTCCGCTTCGACATCCTTGCGATTGAAGCCCCGCCCGGCCAACGCCCCGTCGTGCGTCTACACAAGGGTGCTTTTGCCGCACAATGAGAATGGGAATTGATCCGCGAGATTTGGCAGGCGGAAAGGGCTTAAAATAAGCCTTTTTCGACAGCGTCCGATGTTAAAGTGTGTGGCTTCACCAGCCGGGAGGAATCGTTGCCTGAATTAAGAAAGGACCCCATCACGGGAAGATGGGTGATTATTTCGACGGATCGCGCCAAGAGGCCTTCGGATTTTTTGCGCCAGAGCGTGGAAATCAAGGGAATTGGAATCTGCCCGTTTTGTTACGGGCACGAATCGAAGACCCCGCCGGAGGTTCTTCAGTACGGGCGCAACGGGAGCGGGCCAAACACACCGGGCTGGCAGGTGCGCGTGGTTCCCAACAAATTCCCCGCGCTGGGTATCGAGGGTGACCTGGACAGGGAAGGCGAAGGACTCTTTGACCGGATGAATGGCGTCGGCGCGCACGAAGTCATCATCGAGACGCCCGACCATCGCAGCACGCTGCCCACGATGTCCGAAAAACAAATCGAAGATGTGCTCTGGGCGTTTCGTGATCGCATGCTGGATCTCAAGAACGACAGACGCTTTCGATACATCTTGATTTTCAAGAATCATGGAGAAGCAGCCGGCGCATCGCTCGAGCATCCTCATTCGCAATTGATCGCCCTGCCCATTGTTCCCAAGCGCGTGCGCGAGGAGGTGGACAGTTCGCGTCACTATTACAACGAAAAAGAGCGCTGCATTTTCTGCGACATGATCCGGCAGGAACGCGATTCGGCCGTGCGCGTGATCAGCGAGACGAACTTGTTTGTGACGCTCGCCCCATACGCGCCGCGCTTTCCGTTCGAGATGTGGATTCTCCCCAAGCAGCACGCCTCTGCGTTCGAGAATCACCAAAGCCTGATTTACGCGGGCCTGGCCAAGGTGCTCAAGGACAATCTCGCGCGCCTTGATGTGGTGCTCGACCGTCCTGCTTACAACCTGATGATCCACACCTCGCCCATCGGCGAGGAAACCAGCGAGCACTACCACTGGCACATCGAGATCATTCCCAAGCTCACCAAAGTGGCCGGCTTCGAGTGGGGCACTGGCTTTTACATCTGCCCCACGCCGCCCGAGGAATCCGCTCGCTTCATCCGTGAAGCGCAAGTCATGCCCACGGCGTCGCGTTGAAGCGCGACTTGATCCCGCGTTCAAAATTTTTTTGCCCGCGCCAGCACTGACAAGTCGATGGCACTTTCGCTATACTTCTAAACTCCGGCGCGGTACCCAAGAGGCCTAAGGGAGAGGTCTGCAAAACCTCCATTCGTGGGTTCAACTCCCACCCGCGCCTCCATAAATTTTTCACCCCTCGCGAAATGTGCAGCGTTGGTAAAAGCTGCCAATCCACGCTTTCGCCCTCCCTAGAATCAGGGATATCGAACCTTCAAGATCAGAATGGCGAGCGCGAAAACAAGCGTCACGCCGTTGGCGTAGAGGATGGGCCGGTTATTCAGGAGCAAGCCGTACGCCGCCCAGAGCGCCACGCCAAAGGTGAACACGCTCTGCGTAATGAGCGAGATGCCCTCGGTTCTCTTCCCGCGAATAATTTTCACCGCCTGCGGCAACCAACAGAGCGTGGTGCAGGCCGCCGCCACAATTTCCACGTTCTCGGACCAGACTCCCATGTCCTCGCTCCAATCCCGCTTCGTTGGAAGCTCGCGTTCCGCCAGAGCCGAAGTGCCGAAGGCGCGTTTAGATACTAGCGCAAAGATCATCACTGTGATCCCTCGCACGACACAGGAATGTTTAGGTTCGGCCAGCCAGCAGGGCCGCTCGAGTGGCCGATCACGCTGAACCTGCGGCTTCCGGCCCGAGAGGGCCTCCCGGGTTGCGCCAAAATGAGTCAAACCTTTGTCCTCAGAACCAATTCGGAACTGCCCACGGATGGAGCCAACCTTTAAGGTGTTTCTAATCTTACAAACCTTTGAAACAAAGGAAATTGGCCCGTGAACGGCATGCGCCGTTTGGCAGGGGCAATGCAAATGGATACCCGGAGGAACCATAGGAGAAATATGTTCTCTTTTGCGCTACCGGACCTCGGAGTGACCCTGCATTTCGGTCTTACTTCGATTCCAGCCATCCCAAGAGGAAATCTGTGACCTGACGTATGAGACGAATGGCAAAAATCATGAGCTATTCACTGGCTCTACTTTTTTTAGGCGTCCCGGCTTTGGCGCAGAAGTCGGAACCGGTTAGAGGGTCGACTGTGGACCTATCCACGATGAATATCGAGGACCTGATGAACGTCCAGGTGAGTTCGGTATCGAAGAAGGAGGAGAAACTTTCGCGGACCGCTGCGGCGATTTTCGTAATCACGCAGGAGGATATCCGCCGCTCCGGTGCTACCAGCATTCCCGACGCGCTGCGAATGGTGCCAGGAGTGAACGTCGCGCAAATCAATGGCAGCACCTGGGCCATCAGTGCGCGCGGATTCAACCAGCAATTCAGCAACAAGCTGCTGGTAATGATCGACGGGCGCGTCGTGTACACCTCCACCTTCGCGGGCGTTTTTTGGGACAACAATTCGGATTTTCCCCTCGAGGACATCACCAGGATCGAGGTGATTCGAGGTCCGGGCGGAACGATTTGGGGAGCGAACGCGGTAGACGGGGTTATCAGTATCTTCACTAAGAATTCTACTGAAACGCGTGGGGGGATGGTTGTAGCGGAGGGTGGAAACATCGATCAGGAAAGCGGAATGGTTCAATACGGCGGGGAATTGAAAGCGGGGACGGACTATCGCATTTATACGAAGTATTTCAACCGCGCGAACCTGCTGGACCTTAACGGCCAGAACGGACGGGACGGGTGGCATCAATTGCGCGGCGGATTCCGCCTGGATAGCACTCTGTCGTCCAAAGATTCCCTGATGGCGGAAGGCGACATTACCACGGGGCGAGAGGGAGAACTCGGCTTTGTTTTGCCGTCCATCACGTCACCTGGGTACTTGGCCGAGAGCGAGCAGATCAATATTTCGAACAGTTCCCTGGAGTCTATATGGCGACACGTGTATTCCGCACGGTCGGACACTAGCTTGCAGGTCTCCTTTGACCGTGGCAAACACCGCGATCCGCAGAATCCAGAGACGCGAGATACTTTGGACTTCGATTTTCAGCACCACATCGCGCTCGGAGTGCGGCAGGACGTCGTCTGGGGATTGGGCTACCGCTATACGACCGATCTGATCCTTGGGAGTTTGACGGTTTTCGAGGATCCCCCCAGCAGCACCCATCAGATTTTCGACGGATTCTTTCAAGATGAAATCGCTCTCGTTCCGGACCGTCTTTATCTGACCGGAGGCATGAAGCTGGAACATAACGATTACTCGGGGTTCGAGTTCATGCCAAGTATTCGCCTGGCCTGGGCGCCCAATGCCTACCACATGGTTTGGCTCGCCGTTTCTCGCGCTCTGCGTGCTCCCTCCCGCAACGATACCAACCTCGTCTTAAATATCGGAAATTTCAGCACTAGCCCTGGCGGACCCCCTGAACTTCTCAGACTATACGGCAATCCGCAATACCATGATGAGCGCCTGATTGCTTATGAGTTGGGCTATCGAACTGCTTTTGGCAACCACCTCTCCGTTGATCTTGCCGCGTATTACAACAACTACGACAATCTTCAAACCACAGAACCGGACGCGCCATTTGCCGAGTCCACGCCTGCTCCTGCCCATGTAGTCTTCCCGCTCACCTACGAGAACTTAATGCATGGGGAAACACACGGGCTCGAGATCACGGCGAACTGGAAAGTGACGGATCGCTGGACGGTCGCTCCGGGATACACATTCGAGGCGCTTCACATGCACACCGATCCCACAAGCGCCGACACCGTAACAGGCCCGTTTGTGGAAGGCGCCGTACCAGATCACACTGCGCAAATTCGCACGCACTTTGGCCTGCGGAGAGGTTTGGCCTTGGATGCCTCAGCCTATGAGGTCAGCCGTCTCAATAACCAAGGGCCCTCCTCGAATGTGACGATCCCTGCCTATACGAGGATCGACGCGGGGTTCACCTGGAAACTGTGGGAGGAAACTTCCTTCAGCTTGGTGGGGCAGAATCTATCGAAAGACCATCATCTGGAGTTCGAAGACGTGAATGGGGCGTTGCAGTCCAGCCAGATCCGGCGCAGCGCGTACGCGAAAGTGACCTGGAGATTTTAGGGATATTGGAAATCAAACGAGAATCCGAAATGCACAGTGTCGGAAGGCGGCCATCCAGGCTGCGCCCGCGGTTTGTCGCGGCTCTCTTGATGCTGTTGCTCACCCTTCACCTGATTGCAACACAGAAGGGGCAAGCGCAGGTTGCTTTAACGGAATATCAGGTTAAGGCTGCCTACCTGTTTAATTTTCTCAAGTTCGTTGAGTATCCCAGTGAATCGTTCGCGGACCCGCTTGCGCCATTCGTCATCGGCATTGCTGGCGAGGACCCGTTCGGCAGCGCATTGCCGCAAGTAGTCACCGGCAAGACCGTGCAGGGCCGCGATCTTGTCCTTCGCTTTTACCGCGCCGGTGAAGATTTGCGAGGGGCTCACATCCTGTTCATCAGCGCGTCGGAAAAAAAAAGACTCCCCGTGATTCTGTCCGGCTTGCATGGTTCGAGCGTCCTCACCGTGTCGGACATGGAAGGATTCCTCGACGCCGGCGGGATGGTGCAGTTTCTGAACGAAAATGACCGTGTGCGTTTCGCGATCAATGTGGAGGCAACCGGCCGGGCCAGACTGAAACTGAGCTCCAAGCTATTGAGTTTGGCAAAAGTGGTCGGAGGAGAAGTGAAGGAAGCCGGCAAGTGAGAGAAGTCTTACGGACCGCGGGCCACGCGCCCGGGGCTCGGGAAGGCGTGCATTCGACCCGGAGATCTCGACGCCTCCTGGATTTCAATTTAATTGCGCGGGCCAAAATGCAAAAAGGCTGGCCCGAGCGGTAACGGAAACGGTAGAGAGCGCGGATAACTAAGATGAATTGGACCAGTAAACTTTCGCTGCGACGCAAGCTCACCCTGGTGATCATGATCAACACGGTCGTGGCGCTATGCGCGGCCGGGACCGGGTTCGCGGAATACGGTGTGTACCGATTCAAGGAGCTGCGCCTTGAGGACTTGAATGCCCTCGCGAACATCCTGGGAACCAACAGCACGGCGCCGCTGGCGTTCAAAGATCCCAACTCCGCGCAGGATATCCTGCGGGCCCTTGCGGCCAAGCCGCACATTCTATCGGCTGTCATCTACGACCGTGACGGCAAGCCCTTTGCGGTTTATCACCCCGGCGCATCGAAGGACCGGTATTCCGCGCCCCCAATGGAACGTGAATCCAGCAGGTTTACCTCCAACCGAGTCTTGATCTTCCAGGCGATCAATTTCCAAGGCGAGACAGTGGGCACCGTGTTTCTGGAAGGGGACACGATCGAGTACAAGCAGCTCCTGATTGGCTATTTGTTCTTTTTCGGCCTGGTCGTCGCGGTCGTCTCCCTGGGAACGTATGCCATGGCCGGGCGCCTGCAGCGCCCGATCTCGAATCCAATTCTGGCGCTGGCCTGGACCACGAAAATGGTAACCAGCACCCGCGATTATTCCATTCGCGCGGGGAAAAATTCGGAAGACGAAGTCGGCATCTTGATCGACGGCTTCAACGAAATGCTGGAGCAGATTCAGAGCCGCGACACCGAACTGCGCCACGCCCGAGAAGATCTGGAGCGGCGCGTGGACGAACGCACGCTGGAGCTGGAACAGGAAGTGGCCGACCGCCAGCGGGCCCAGGAAGCATTGCACGAAAGCGAAGGACGTATCCGTCTGCTCCTGGATTCCACCGCCGAGGCCATCTATGGAATCGATCGAGAAGGGAAATGCACGTTTTGCAATCCCGCCACGCTTCGACTGTTGGGCTATGAAAAGGTCGATGCCCTCTTGGGGAAGCAAATGCATGAGGTGATGCACCACTCGCGTGCGGATGGGACTCCCTATCCAATACAGGAATGCAACATCGCGAATTCACTGAACATGGGCGAAGGAATTCACTCGGACGAAGAAGTGTTCTGGCGCTCCGACGGCAAGAACTTTCCGGCCGAATACTGGGCGTATCCAATCCGAAAAGAAGGCGAAGTCGTGGGCGCGGTGGTTACGTTCCTGGATATTACCGTGCGCAAACGGGCGCAAGCAGCCCTGCTGGAGGCCAAGGAGGCAGCCGAAGCCGGCAGCCGCGCCAAGAGCGAATTTCTTGCCAACATGAGCCACGAAATCCGGACTCCCATGAACGGTATCATCGGAATGACGGAGCTGGCGCTGGATACCTCTCTGACGCCCGAACAGCGCGATTATCTGAACCTGGTGAAATCCTCCGCAGATAGCCTCTTGCACGTCATCAACGACATTTTGGACTTTTCTAAAATTGAAGCGGGCAAGCTCGAACTTGAGAAGACCGAATTTGAGATTCGCGATCTATTCAGGGATACCCTGAAAACGCTGGCTCAAAGGACCGACAACAAACGCCTGGAGATTTGCGCGCGTGTCTCCCCCAAAGTCCCGAAGACCCTGATCGGAGACCCCACACGATTGCGGCAACTGGTCGTGAACCTGGTCGGGAACGCCATTAAGTTTACTGAAGAGGGAAATATCGTCCTGAATACAGAACTCGATGCCAGGACCGGCGAAGAAGTGCGCTTGCACATTTCCGTTTCGGATACCGGCATGGGCATTCCTTTGGAAAAGCAGCAGATGATTTTTGAATCCTTTGCCCAGGCGGACGGCTCCACGACGCGCCGCTTTGGGGGGACGGGCCTGGGTCTCACGATTTCACGCCAACTCGTGGAACTCATGGGCGGCCGCGTATGGGTGGAAAGCGAAGTCGGAAAGGGCAGCACATTTCATTTTACGTGCAATTTCCAGCTGGGTGCCGCGGCCGAGTCGGACCAGGAACGGATTGCCGGACAATCCCTGCCGGGACTGAATGTTCTGGTCGTGGACAATAACGAAGTAAATCGCAACATTTTTGGGGAAATGTTGACGAACTGGCGCATGAACCCCAGTGCCGCTGAAAGCGGGGCCAGGGCTCTGGCAGTGCTGGAGGAAGCGCAAAAAGCAGGCCATCCATTCCCGATCGTTTTACTCGACGCGGTCATGCCGAACGTCGACGGGTTTCAGGTCCTGCAGCGAATTCAATCGAAGCCGGGGCTTGCGGGCGCGGTCATTATGCTGCTCTCCGGGAACCGCAATCTGGCGGACACGGCGCGATGCCGTGAACTCGGTGTGGAGCGGTTCCTTATCAAGCCCGTCGGCCAGTCCGAGCTTCTCGACGCAATCCTTTTAGCCCTGGGACTGGGCGTCGTCGAGAAACAATTGATCGATTCGTCGGTCCACGTTCCGGAAAAATCCGTGGGCCGTCCACTCAACATTCTGGTTTCCGAAGACAATCCCGTGAACCAAAAGTTGGCGATCCGGCTGCTCGAAAAGGCCGGCCATCGGGTCACCCTGGCCAGCACGGGCCGCGAAGCGCTGGCGGCCTGGGAAAATGCGGGCAATCCGGGATTTGACGTTGTGCTCATGGATATCCAGATGCCGGAGATGGACGGCATGGAAGCGACCGCCGCGATTCGTCAGCGTGAAAAAAATTCCGGAAAGCATGTCCCAATCCTGGCCATGACGGCCCATGCCATGCGCGGCGACAAGGAAAGGTGTCTTGCGAGCGGAATGGACGGATACATTTCCAAGCCCATTCAGCCCGTCGAGCTCTTCGCGGAACTCGAGCGATGCGTGGGCGCATCGCCAGGGAGTGGCGCCATGACGAAAAATTCCCAGGAACCGGGTGAGCAAATCGACCGTGTTTCCTTGCTGGAACGCGTGGAGGGAGATCAGGAATTGCTCGCCGAAATGATCGGTTTGTTCCGGGAAGGCGCGCCCCATCTGCTCTCCGCCATGCGCGAATCCCTGCAACGCGGCGACATGGCCGCGCTGGAGATGTCTGCTCACTCCCTCAAAGGAGCGGTGGGCAATCTCTCCGCGAAGGCCACGGCTGCGGCGGCCATGCAACTCGAGAAAGACGCAAAAAACAAAGACGCGGAATCCGCAAAGGAAAGTCTTGCGGAGGTTGAACGAGCGGTGATCCGCCTGCTTCCGGCGCTCGCCGAAATTTGCCAAGGAGTCTCGAAATGAAGATTCTAATCGCCGAGGATACGTTGCTCTCGCGGCACATGCTTCAGGGTCTGCTCACGAAGTGGGGATACGATGTCGTCTCCGTAGAAGATGGCGACGCCGCCTGGGAAAAGTTGAAATCTCCCGATGCTCCGCGCATGGCCTTGCTGGATTGGATGATGCCCGGCCGGAACGGAGTCGAAGTGTGCCGCGCCCTGCGGATGCAGCGCCCTGAACCCTACACCTACGTTCTTTTGTTGACGGCGAAGGACGCCAAGGAGAGTGTGGTGGAAGGCCTGGACTCCGGCGCGGACGACTATTTGACCAAGCCGTATAACCCGCAAGAACTCAAGGCCCGCATGCGAGTGGGAATGCGCCTTCTGCAGCTGGAAGACAGCCTCGTGCAAGCCCGCGAAGGCATGCGCTTTAAGGCCACCCACGATGCTCTGACGGAAGCTTGGAACCGCGGGGCGATCCTGGAAACATTGGACAAGGAAATTTGGCGCTCCCGGCGAGAGGGCATTTCGCTCGGCGTCCTGATAGCGGACCTGGATCATTTTAAGTCTGTCAATGACACCTACGGACACCTGGCGGGAGACGCCGTTCTTCGGGAAATCACCAAAAGAATGCAGACGACCATCCGGCCCTATGATGCCGTGGGCCGCTATGGGGGGGAAGAGTTCTTGATTCTGCTGCCCGGGTGCGATGGCTCACAAACAAGGAATAAAGCCGAACGCCTGCGGGAAGCCATTTTTCACGGGTCCATTGCCACATCCGCGGGTTTTCTGAAAGTCACCATGAGCATCGGCGGAGTTGCCACTTCGGAATGGCCGGAAGCCACCTCGAATCAAATTCTGCAGATGGCCGATTCGGCTCTTTACCGCGCCAAGGAAGATGGACGTAACCGCACCGTCATGGCCGGAGCGCCGGAATACGCGGAAGTGCGCCAACATTCGCTGGAACTCTCCGCGCAAGGGCCTAAAACGGAATGACCAAAGTCTGGCGGCCAGCCCCTCAGGAATTTGAGCGCGCGGTGAAACTCTGGAGCGTTTCGTCGCTCACAATCTCCACGCGTTGCACCCCGCCCCATCGAATGTGTTCTTGCTCGAAGCGGTTTTGAATCCGGCGGCGCAATTCACGCGCGGCATCGTCCTGGCGGCCCGGGACAGTGCGAAGCTGCAGCCGCAGTGTCGCCCCGGCGGGCCCGAAGGAGTCCACCCCCAGTGCCCGCGGCCCGTCCACTAAAACCGGCGACCACGCGGCATCGCCCCTGAGCTCGGCGCAAACGCGTTCCAGCGCGGCCAGCGCGGTGTCAGCCGATGTTTCCTGCGAGACGGAGATATCCACGAACACCTGGCCCCAGTCCCGGCTGAGATTCGAGACGCGCGTAATCTCTCCATTGGGAATCGTGACCAGGGCGCCTTGAAAGTCCCGGACCACGGTGCGGCGCAGCGTCAGATGTTCGACGCGTCCCGCCGTGGTCCCGATCTGCACGATTTCCCCAACCACAAACTGGTCTTCAATGAAGATGAAAAAACCGTTGATCACATCGCGAACCAGGTGCTGCGCGCCGAATCCGAACGCCAGGCTGGCCAGTCCCGCCACCGCGGCGATGGGCGTGACATTGAAACCCAACAAAGGCAAAGTCGTGAGGATCGCGCCGACGGCAATGATGGCGGTACCCGCGCTATAGATCAGCCCCGCGAGGGTTTTCACGTGCTGTTCGTGCAATCGCGCGATTCGGCCCAGGCCCTCGGTTCCGGCCGCCGGAATCAACCGGCGAGTCAGTACGCGCAAGATGCGGTTCAGGATCAGGGCAATGATCAAAATCGCGCCCAGACGCAGCCCGTCCGCGACCGCAAAATCCGTCCATTTGAATACGATTGGCGTCATAATATCCCGAAGAGAATATAGCACCCTGGGATTTGCCACAAGATCGGGGTTGGCGGGCAAAAATGCGGCCGCAGGAGAGAACAATGAAAACCGGACGCAGGCTCTTCCTCTCGGGCTTTGCTGCGACGTTGGCCGGCACCCGCGGACTGCTGGCTGCAGCCCAGGGCCAGCGGCACGATAACCCTTCTCAACTTCCCCAAATTCCATCCATTCCGGATGCCAGCAACTCGGGAAGGCCGGACGATATGCCACTTCCTCCGCGGGCGGATCCAAAAGTGCAACTCAAGGAAGACCAGAAATCATTGCGGCGTGACGTCAATCGATTGCTGCAGTTGGTCAAGGACTTGAAGGACGAAACGGATATGACCCCGGAAACAGATGTGTTGTCCCTTTCCCTGGTCAAGAAGGCGGAAGAAATCGAAAAGCTGGCGCACCAGATCAGGGACCGGATTCGCGCATCATGAAACATCGCTAATTAGAGGCCTTCCCCCAGCAGGCAATAAACCCATTTCCCCCCGGATTGTGACCCCTGTCACGCGAGTAGGTGACGTGGGTCATGGCTGCAATCTTCCCATTCTCTTATTCTGTCAGACAGGGGGGGTGAGCCAATGCTAACTCAGCATATTCTGTTCGATGGCGGTACTTATACGATGGCTGCGGAAAAACAGCATATCGTCCTCCCGCCGTCAGGTGCGGAGCCCCTACCTGATGTGTTTGCGGAAGCCATACTGGAGGATACTTCCACGCACCAGCACCGCAGCCCTTTGGAGTGGGTCGCGTCCATTGGCGTCCACTTCGCGATTCTCGCCGGGCTCTTGATTTTGCCGCTTTATTTCACGACGGGGCTGGACTACCACAAGTTAAATCTTACGTTTCTAGCCACTCCGATGATGCCGGCGGGGCCCCCTCCACCGCCTATGACTTCTTCCACGGCGCGTGCCGCTCGCATTACGCAGATAAGGGTCGTTACGCCCGGGCAGCTTACGGCGCCGACATTCATCCCGAAGGAGGTCGTTACCACCTCAGGCAGTTCGGGGACGCCCCCCGACGAGTCGTTGATGGGTGTGGTCGGCGCAGTGTCCGGAGGACTACCCGGAGGCCAGGTGGGAGGCGTTCTGGGGGGCGCGTTGAAGGGTGTGCAACCGCCGGCGCCACCGGTTGCGTCGGGGCCAAAGACGCCTGTTCGCGTAGGTGGGGAAGTGAAGCCGCCGCGCCTGCTCTTTGGCCCCGCGCCGGATTATCCGCCTCTCGCCAGGATGTCCCACCTCTCCGGAACGGTTGTCATCGAAGCGATCATCGACGAAAATGGCAGCGTGAAGGGCATGCGCGCAATCAGCGGGCATCCATTGCTGATTCCCGCGGCATTGAGCGCCGTTTCGAAAAGAAGGTACGAACCCACGGTCCTCGATGGCGAGCCAACTCCGATCGATTTGAGGGTCGAGGTCAGCTTTAGTTTTTCGTAGGTCAGAGTGGACACGGGAGTCCGAAGCCAAATTACCTGAATCGCCAAAAATCAAAGCGATGGCTCCGTCTTTTCGGCGTTTCCAACCTCGCAGAATTATAATGGGCTCGAGAGATCTCACGTGCCTGACCCAGATTCATCGCAATGGCGCGCGCCGGGCTTGTTGAGTTATTCCCCCTCCACTGCATTCCACGTCTTGTCGGGATTGAAGCGCGTCATCGCTCGTGCCAATGTTGCAGTCGTAGGGCCGAGGTCCTTCTCGTAAACCGCTCCATGGTGACTCACAAGGAAAGTCTTGATGCCTGAGACGCCGTATTCCGCCGGCCACGCCACCATCGCGAAACCGCCTATCATCTCGCCCTTCACCACATAATCCATGGCGCCGCCGGGCGCATCCGGGCCCTGCGCTTTCAAAACATGAAAATAATAGCCGTGATACGGCGCCGGCTTTTTTCCTTCGGCCTGAAGTATGGCTTCGGCGGCATCGGCGAAAGATTTTGGAACCAGGTTTTCCGGCTCTCCTTCCCAGTACAGCCCGTCTTTCTTGCTGGGCATGCTGACGATTTTCTGGGCATATTCCAGATTTCCGTCCCCGTCGTGGTCGTGCGAGGCGTACATCATTTGTGCTTCGACGTAACCCCGGCAAACGTTGATCGCATTCAGCTCATTGCTCCCGACGCGGCGCGCCAGAACCTGCATCCGGCCCCGCGCAGCGTCAAAATGCCACTTGCCGTCTTTGCGAACCAGTGGAACCGGCAAAGGCCAATCATTGTCACCCACAACCAGCGTGGCCCAGTTGGGATTTCCAGGCTCGGGTTCAATCTGCATCTTCACGTGCGCCCGCGTCACGAATTCCTCGCGCATGTGTTTGTCTTCGGCCGCGTCGCCGGAATCCAGAATGTCTTTTCCCGCCGGCCCGAATAGTTTCAGCATTGCGGCGGTGTCATTTTTCGCGGCGGCTCTGGAGAAGGAACAACTATTAATATCAACCTGGGGTTCCTTGACCCAGCACGAGCGGAAGCTGTTCTTTCAGCACCCTAGGAACGATCTGGAATCGGCGATCGTAGACAGTTTGCGCTGGATGCAGGAAGGCTGGGCAAAGACTCGCGATGATTGCAACTGCTGAAAACGCTGCCGCCACGATTCTGGGCGTCAAATACATACTCGCCCTGGCTATGGAGCTGAACCCGCTTGTCCGTGAGTGTAATCACGTGACCCGGTGCGAAGCCATTCAGATTCCCGAAGACGCCGCTCACCATCGGTGTAAAAGTTAACACCAGTTTCTTTCCCTTGCTGAAGTTGTAGCCCACCCATAGTGACCCGGTATTGAAGGCCTCGCTGTTGTAACGGGCTTCCAAGTGTGGCCAGCAACGGTTGGCGATCAAGACCGGGTTTACATAGGACTGGCCGCCCGGAACAATGTAGCCGCTGCTGGTGAAGGAGAATTCCCACGGGTTCGGATTGGCATTCGAGAAAGCAGTAGGCGCACTTTCGGGTTTCTCCTGGGCAAAAGCAGGGCCGGTGAACAGAGCTATGAGTGCGAGCGCTCCGAGAAATTGTTTGACTGTCACCCTCCCGGCACGAAAGAGAGTTAACATTGGCAGTGGGCGATTTGGCGCCGCGACGGGGTCATGCGGCAAGGTTAAGTTCGGCAAAAAACTCCGCCGCAAGCGCTGAACGCTTTCCCCAAGGTGGCGGCATAGACATACCCTCCCCCAAGAACCATCATCTACTCACTATCACGCACGCAAAGGCCGCTCGTTAGGAGCCCGCCGCCGTTGTCAGACTCCGAGGTTGTTGCGGGAACTGGACGCGATACAACTCCGCATATACACCCCCGATAGCCATCAACTCTTCATGATTCCCCTGCTCGGCAACCACTCCGTCTTTCAACACAATAATTTTATTCGCATCGCGGATGGTGCTTAATCGGTGCGCAATGGTAATTACGGTCCGCCCTTTCATCAGCCGTTCCAACGCTTCCATCACCAACTTTTCGGATTCAGTGTCGAGCGCAGCCGTTGGCTCGTCCAAGATGAGGATGGGATTATTTCGGATCACGGCCCGGGCAATGCCGATCCGCTGCCTCTGTCCGCCCGATAGCGTGTCTCCACGGTCGCCCACCAAAGAGTCGTACCCGTGCGGCATTTTGACGATGAACTCGTCGGCATTGGCCAGCTTGGCAGCTTCCACGGTTTCCTGCCTGGTTGCACCGCTGCGTCCGTAGGCTATATTTTCTGCCACCGTTCCTCGGAAGAGCACTGTCTCCTGGAGCACATATCCGATTTGATTGCGAAGACCTTGTAAGTCGAAGTCGCGAATGTCCACGCCGTCTATAAGAATTCTCCCCGCATTCGGATCATAAAAGCGCGGGATCAAGCTCACGATCGTAGATTTGCCGCCACCGGTTGTGCCTACGAGTCCTACCATTTCTCCAGCTTTGATTTGAAAATGAGCATCTTTCAGCACCGGCTGATCGGCTTCGTATCCGAAGGCTACATGTTCAAATGTAATTTCGCCTTTGAGCGACTCAGGGGAGCGCGCTCTCGCGCGCTGTGGTATTACGGTATCCGCATCCAAAATTGCTCGCACGCGATCCACACCGACCGCCGTCATCGCGATCGTATTGGTCATTGTTGAGAGTGCCCGCACAGGCTTGAAAAACATGTTTAGGTAGGAAAGAAAAACAGTGAGCTCCCCCACTGTCATGACGTCTCGTAAAATGAGCGACGACCCGCGCCAAAGCACTACGGCCGTGCACAGCGCTACGGTTACCGTCACGATCGGAGACAGCATTGCCTTGATCTTCCGCGCCTTGAGCGCAGCCGCTACCGTCGCCTTGCTCACTTCACTCAAATCTTCCTGCTCCAGGTCTTGCCGTCCGAATGCCTTCACTGCCCGCATGGATTGCAACCCCTGTTCCACCACGGCAATAATCTCGCTCTGCTGCTTCCTTACTTCGTGCGTCGCTTTTTTTACCGCTTTCTTGAACCGCGACAGCAGCAAAACCATGAACGGCGTCACCGCCACAGCGATCAGCGTAAAATCCCAATTCATCCAGAACATGATGGCCAGTATGGCGAGTATGGTAAACAAATCCACCAGAATCCCCAAAGTGGACGAGGATGCGAATCCCTGAATTGTCTGTACATCCGTCGTGATAGTGCTGAGCAGCGTGCCTGTCTGGTGCGTGTCGTAGTAGCGGAGAGAAAGCTGCTGCAGGTGGTGGTAAGTGCTCATCCTCAAATCGTTTGCGACCCATTGGCCCACGCTTGTGGTGTAATAGTTCGCGACATACGAAGCGACCGCGGACACTACAGCAATGAGTATGAATGCCACGGCCGCGCCCGCTGCAATTTGCATCTTGCCTGACCCGGTCAACAACGGCTCCATCAAATAGCCCAGCCAGTGCGGTAACTTGTGGTTGCCCGCAACATTGTCCAAAACTATCTTCAGGGGCCAGGGCCCTGCGACGCTCGCTGCGGTCTGCACCAGCATGGCGGCCAAGATTATGGCCAGGGTGCCTCTATACGGACGAATTAGGCTCTGAATCAAACGATACACGCGGAAACCTCCCCCGGAAAGTGAGATTCCGAAAGCTAAGGAACATTGATCAAGTAAGCAGCCTACCGTGAGACAGAATGGATCGGTCAGATGGTTTTCCAGCTGCCGGATTAATATTCACATGTCACCTCCAGAAAAAAGATGCACGCGTCAGCTGACTCTTTAACTTTTGGCCGCTGCGACTGTTTGCGCTTCTTCGGCAGCGCGATATTCATTCCGAATGTGTTCGATATCTATTGTGGGCTTGGGGTATCCCATCTTTAGGCCCTCAAGGTGTTCGACAACGATCCGAGCCACTGCGAGATTCCGAAACCATTTGTGGTCGGCAGGGATGACGAACCATGGCGCATATTCAGTGCTGCAGCGGGACAAGGCATCCTCGTATGCCGTCACGCAATCGTCCCAGAACCCTCGCTCCTTGTAGTCCGCCTCGCTGATTTTGAATTGCTTGCCCGGGTCATCCAGCCGCTCCTTGAAGCGCTCCAATTGTTGTTTCTTGGAAATGTGTAAGTAGAACTTGAGATTGTGCGTGTCGTGCTCCACGAGGCCCTGCTCGAAGGAGTTGATCCGGTCGTAACGAATTGACCACACGTCTTTCGGAATGAGGCTGTGAACTCTTACAACCAAGACGTCTTCATAGTGAGAGCGGTTGAACACGACCACCTCACCTCTGACAGGGGCTGCACGGTATATCGGCCAAAGGAAGTCGTGCGCCAACTCCTCGACGGAGGGCTGTCGAAAGGCCGCCACTCTACAGCCCTGGGGATTCATCGCACTCAGAACGTGATTGATCGTACCGCCCTTACCCCCCGTGTCCATCGCTTGCAGACAGATCAAAAGCGAGCGCCCTCGTTCCGCGTAGAGCAACCCCTAGAGTTCGCACAGCTTTTTTTGGTAATGTGCGATTTCCTCGGCCGCGTCTTCGATGTATACGTAGCCGCCCTTGAACGTGGGGTCGATGTCCTTAAGCTTGACCTCCGGGCCGGGCGGCACCTTGAATCGCTCCAGATAGTCCACGTTGTCCTTCACGGATTCTGCTCGATACCACTGACATGTAGCGAGGGCCATGCACGATGTCTTGGGTCGGGGAGAGGATGGAGCGCTGACTCGGGCGGATGTAGTCGACGAATCCCAGCGCGAATAAAAACTCGCATAAGATCCTTTTTCTTTGCACGCCCTCAAACCATAGACACGTCTGTCGCGTCTGTCTCCCATCAGATCAGCGAGGCAAAGGGGAACGCACTCCCTGCGCAGGATCCAATTCCCGCGAAAATGGTCATTTTGCCATCAACGGCGACACTCACACATGATCCCAGTAGCGGAACGAGGATGCATCTGTCAGTTCTGCCAGTGGTGCGCAATCAAGGCTCAAATCTAAGGCTATCGTGTAGTTACGACGGACATGATAGGGCTTGTCAAAAGCTACAAGGCCGACTGCCTGATATACGCCATCACACGAATGTGGCCCAAACCAGCACGGGACGAAAAGCTACATTCCGATAAGACGTGTGCGTCTCATGACAGGTCTCTCCGTGTCTCCCAGAAATCGAACTCACATTTCCACGCATGCTTCGGAAGTTAGTTGGGGGTAGAAGCAGCTTTGGAGAAGAAGCCCAAAGTACGGGCGCGACATTTACGGAATTCGATGCTTCACCATATACCACAGGAAAATCCACAATGCCCCAATCATCACGCTCAGCAAAGGAACCCAGCGGACCAGAATCTTGCTGAGCGGCGTCTTTTTCGCCCCGCGTCCTTCCTCGGTCAAGATAGCGAGGTCGGCTCCGCAATGCGGGCAGATTTCTGTCGCTTCATTGATCTCCACATCGCATTGAGGGCAGGAGCACATAGATTGCCGGGAAACCTTTCCCTGGTGGGCTCACTCAAGATTTCCCTTCTGAGTTCACCGCTGACCGATCGGGATTACCTTCTCTCTGCGGATATCTACCCATTCCGTTAGTATGGAAGGTGTACAAACATCCGCTCGACCGTTCTTTCCAACAGCCCTCTTGCCCGTCATTGAATTTCGTTCGATCGGAATATTTTCCGCTACACCGCGCCAAAGCAATTGTTTAGTCCTGCCGTCGTATAGCTCGACTACAAAGTTGCCAACATTCTGTGCGGCGCTACTTGAAACCAGTCCTACGCTCGGCACTCCCGGAGCCATTGATTGGTCTGAGACGATCCTACTGAAAATCACGAGTACGTCTGGAGCACACCCTTGATCCAGCCATAATCCGATATTTGTCAAATGCAGATTGATCTGCGTTACTAGTTCATCCGCCAAAAATGAGCCGGTTAATGGGTTGGGTTTGTTCTCCTGGCTCCAAGCGGAGGAATGGTCGTGCCCAAAAGATGCTTTAGAAGAAGTCACGACACGAATGTTTTGTGCGTAGGTCACCAACGACATAGCGGAAACTAACCCCACGAGGATGAACGGTTTTGCTTTCATGGCAGTTGTTCCCTTCTAAATTTCCCGCAGCCCTCCGTCATGATTATTTGCTGTTCGCGGCTAACACAGCGTGTTTCTCCGGGGCTCCCGACTTTGCCACAGTCTGTTCATATTTGGATGTTTCGACCTGCATTCCGGCTTTCTGCCCTTGCACCCAAACCGCACTTAAGAAATCGATATTTCGGTACCTACTGAATGTAATTTCTGACTGGGGATGCGGCTGATCCGCGGTAGTCGGGTCGATCTCCACGAAAGCGGAATGTGAACCAGTCAAACTCTCAATCAAGAGGAGGTTATCTCCAACACCTGGCTGGCTGATCCGATATTCGCCTGCAGGCATCTTCGCATTGCCCACATAGAACGGGAAAGCCGTCTTGAACGTCATAGGATTGGCGATCTGAGCCTGCACCGGCAAGGCAGCCAGTATCAATAGAACTGCTGCTAAAGAGATCAACTTGTGGGAATTTGTCATATTGTTCCTCTCGTGCCAGGGTGTGAACTAGTCTTTTCCGCTTGATCCACCAAGGCCATGTAGGGGGCACATGGGACGCGGTGTTAGAAATGGCCGCCTGCCCAGGAGTCGTTGAAATTCCATTCAGCCCCCTCTGGTTCGCCTCAATGAGCATACGAATGAAGCGAGTACGCTTGAACTGTCAATAACTACAGGTTCCAGGAGATCACCTAGCCGCACGCAAATGGCGTCGAAGAACTGGCACGCCTGACAAAGGGGATCCTCCAAAATTTAAAATCTGATGGTCAACGCGTCAGAGCCACAGTCTGCGATGAAGACTTCTCAGGATCCGCTGCTCCAAATTGCGTGTTGAGTCACTGAAGAAGTGCACTTGTTTGCTGGCGACGCCTCACAACTTGACGCATCGCCAATACCGCACGGGGTACAGATTAGAAGTGGTGCTCGTGTTGCGGGACCGGACTGACCACCTGTAATTTTGTGCAGGTTCGCAAGCGAACATTGGGGAACAATAATCGGAACGAGATTCTATTAGCGCGCCAGGGAACGATCGCGAAGCGAAATGCCGAGTCCCCGTTCCGACTCGGCAGATCCAGTCGAGTTGGTGCCCGTGACGGGTAGAACGAAGGAGAAACCCATGAATAGCGTAGCGACTCTTGCACAAAGCCCTAACGACCCATCAATTAGCAAGATCCATGACTCGTCTGCCAGCAATGCTCAGGAAGAGAACCGCCACGTCCGCAACATCATCATCGTTGGCCTTGCTTTGGAAGCTACATTTCTGGCGACTTTAGCTGCGTATGAGTTTTCCAGCATATTCCGATTCCAGAATTGACTCTGAGGCACGGTCTGGACCTCCTGGGAAAGCGCCGCACATAGCCCGCTGGTCTCCGACCCTCCTAGGGGGAGTGGTCGGCATTTGTGCCAGTTGGAGCGGGGCCACAGAACCTGTATGAGCATAAGCAGAGTTGATCCGAAGCAAGGAGAAAAGAAATGACGATTGAAAAAGGCCATAACTGCGTGCGCCCCGTTTGTTCATGTGAAACATCGTCGGGCAAATATTGAAGTGTCGAGTGTGCGGCAATGGAAAAGACGTCGGACATCGATTGTCCGTATTCGCGTTCCGGTTGCAAGGGCAAAACGTCCAAATAATTGATACTTCCTGCGAACAGAACAAGCCGTCAGCAGTTAACAATGGCTTCCACCTATTCTCGGGCCTCTTCCATAATTAGGACCAATAGCTCGTGAGCTTCCTGTGAGCGATAGCCGTAGATTCGGTTGGTTTGGAGCGGTAACCTTTTTCCTCGGGGGTTGCATCTTGGCATTTTTATTACCTCGCTACTGGCAGGAGGGTGGAACTTTCCCTACATCGTTTGGATAGCAAATCAGCAAGAGTCGATTGACGTTTCAGGCGGATTTCAGGCCTCCAAGGTCTTTCACCGTGGATAGCACGGACAAGACCGAAATTCTTGTGTTTCAGGTTGAAATGCCGAAGCTGATTCACCAACCGATTCACGTTCTTGGATCATATACCGTTTCAATCAGAAACCTTTCAGACCGCGCGTACGCCGTGTCCTACATAATTTATGCGTATGATGCCCAAAATCGCAGACTGGACGAGACAAGCGATAGCGTTACGCTAGGCGCAAAGGAAAATGTACTGAGGCAGTTGGAATTCTTACATCCGCTGTCGGTGGACGCTCGGACCTTCTCGTATTTCCGTCTCATTGGTGACATCGATCAATAAGGTTTGCGGCATGCAGTTGACAAGCTGTCGGGCCTTAATTCGTACGAGCTCTTTGCCGCAACGCGGCAATCTCTGAGCGTGAATCAATCCGCCTCTTACACAGATTGGCTTCAGTCGGATTGTGCTGTTCCATAAACCGTGTTGGACCACATTCCGATAACGCCGTCATCAGTCCACGATTCGTCAGATACTGCCAGAACACACCTATCATTGCTGCAACCCTCCGCGCCGCATGCCAAAATTACCTGCTATTCCATTTTCTGATCTCATCCTATCGAGACGTTCGGAGCATTCGGAAGGCCACCCTATGCTAGATGCGTAGGCATACGACAGTCAGTGTTTACCAACCAGCAGCCATCCTTGGGTGAAATCTCGCTTACGATCTGGATGACAACCAGTACGTGAACTCTTACTAACCCAAATACAATTCCAGGGGCGGGAGTGAATTGGAGAAGTTTCGGGTAAAAAACCGGCCAAACGGCGAAGAGGAAGACGACCAGGATGAGCAGCGCAGCAATGATACTGCCTTCCAGGAATAGAATAGAACCAGTCCAAGGACAACAACGCAAGCGATCAGTTCGCTAGCGAATTGGGAGGTGCGTGATGCTTTCGAGAACCGTTCTCGTCTTGGACCGTTGGTCACGACTTAACGAAAGCGATTTTGAGTTCGCAAGATCTTGCAGCTGTTCATAGGTCATCGGCCCAGCATCGGATCCGGTCTTGGTTGAGAGTTCGAGAATTCTTCCTTCAGGCCATTCCCATAGTTCCAATGTGATTTTGTTGAAGAGCGGCTGAGCTTTGGCTCGCCAGGCGGTTGCCCATATTTCAGCAATTCTCTTAACGCGACTCCAACAAATGGAGGCCTTCGAAACTTCCAACAATTTCTTCTGCCCAGGGCTCAACAGGTGAGAGATGTCGTATCCAGTCTGAGGCAGTGGGTTCCCAATGTATCTGCGGGTGATCGAATAGGCCGGGTTTGCTCCATCTCCGATTAAATCAACTTCGCATTTGAAGACCTCTTGTTCGGTGGCCGAATCAGAGAACTTCTTTCCATTAGGTGGCCGCAATTTGACGGTGAGATCGTTATCAGAGCCTCGCCGCAACCGCACGATTACCCCCTGCGTGAGCAGATCGAGAGTGTTCGTATCGAAAAAATAAACGAAACCAGGCGTCTCCTTTTTGCCGTTGAGCGCTGTGACGGCAGCCTGAACTTCGATTGGCGAGAGCAGAAGCTTGACTTCAACACCGCAGCTGTTTTGTGCATGCAAGCCTGAACAAAGAAAGAGCGGGGCGCAGATGCAAAAGAATCTCAAGGAGTTGATGCTGGTCCTAGTTTCATTAATAAATTCCATATTGTGAACCTTGGGGGCGTCAGAAGCGTGCGGTCGATCAAGAGGTATTAAGTTGGAGGGGCGGTAATGGGTGACTGATGTGTCCTTTGCTGCCGAGTGAGACGAAAAAGACACAAAATTGTCCTTGAAACAATCGCATTGCGGCGCGCCTTATTCGCGGAAAGTTACGTCTCATGATCTACTTTCAGCCTTCGCCGAGCGCCAAGAAACTGAGACTTCTTACAGTAGCTCACATCGAATAGTCGCATTCGGGATGCCAATCAAAATTCAAGGGCAATGACAATTTTGAATTGTTGTAACTGGGGCTTCCAGGTGGATCCGGACAATGCCCCGACTGGAAGTTTTGACAATGGAAAGCCGGCCAAAGCGGCATCGAGGTCATCGACAGCAACCCGGAGTGTGACGTCACGCACGAAAAGTCGATGGTAGTAGATGATACGACGGCCTTTGTGAATTCTCTGAACTTCGACACAAAAAATCTCACCGAAACACACGATTACGCCATCGTCACTTCTCATGCTCACGAAGTTGCCAAAATCATTGAATGCTCCGAGGCCGGCTGGCACCGCAAGCCCTTCAAAATAGACGAGCATTCCCATCTAATCTGGTGCTGCGGCAACGGGTGAGAGCGCCTCGCGCAGTTTATTGACGCCGCGAAGCATTCCATTTTCTTGCAGAACGTGCGCTACCAGGATCCCGTCATTATTGAGCGGTTGGGCCGAGCGGCGCGTCGTGGGGCGAAGGTTCACGTCATGGCGCGACCTCCTCATAAGCTGAAAAAGGGAAAGTTGGTTGAAGAGATCGGTCGGATGCGCAACATGAAGGATGTCAGCATCAAGATTCATAAATTAAAACACATTAAATTGCACGCCAAGATGCTCCTTGCCAACCATGCCCGTGCAATCGTGGGCTCCATCAAGCTGGCGCCCGGAAGCTTTGATAGTCGCAGAGAGTTGGCCATCGAGGTGGACGACGAACGTTTGATCAAACGCCTATCGAAGATTGCGCACCACGACTGGGAGCACTCGCACCCAATTGATTTGACAGATGAGGATCTTCTCGAGGAGTTCAAGGAACACAAGATGGACGAAGCGGAGGACTTGGCACTTGCGAAGAAGGTGAAAAGTGCAAAAGCATGATGGACTGAAAAGGCCTGCATTATCGATACGTGCTCCGGTCAGAACCACGCGCGGCGATTTCGTCTCTGCTGCAGTCGGGCATGTATTTGGAGTCCGTCACTTTATTTAACGCGTAGCAAAAGAATTACATCCAGCAGCACAAGGACCGCCACGACGACTTCCAACGCGAACATACGCCGTTCGTTGAATTGAGCGACCATGAATTCGTAAAGCTCCCCTGCCGTTTCCAATTTTTCATTGACCAAGGACTCGTAATCGTTAACCCCGATCCTTGCTGAGCTGACGCGATATACACGAGCGTAGTAAGTATCGCTGATAAATTTCACCGGGTATTCGGTTCTCTCCGCCAAATCCATGATGTCCAATCGTATGCGATTCAAACGACTGGCGCGCCGGGATAATCGCCACGGCGATAGAAAATTATCGTGGCCTTCTAAAGACCTATAGACATTTGAAAGCATGCGCGTGAGTAGCTCGTCATAGTAGCGAAATTCCAGTAATTGCGTATTTGCGTATTCGAGATGATCGATCACATCGTGTGTGGCATCCGGCTTGTCATACACAAGGGCCGCGGCCCACCCCACCACCACCATATCGCCGGGATAGTAGGACAATGCGGAACGCACGATTTCATTACGCTCGGCCTCCGAAAGCGATATGACTTCGCCACGAATGATTTGAGTTATCTGATCACCATAAAGCTGAAGCATTTCGGCAGCGGTCGTGAAGCGGCCGTCGTCGTGTTGCGCAGATTCAATATCGACGACGAGATAGTCTTCATCCAGCCACTTTGGCGACGGTCTAGCGAGGGTAGGGCGCAGACGTTCCAGGCGGCCCCGCAGGTGTTCTAGGGCAGCTTTCTCGACCTCCGGAGCGTTCATCCAGCGATAAGATTGGATGCGTATAGAATCAAAGTCGCATTCGAAACCCGTTGTGAGCTCAACGCTTGCAACACCAAACCAATAATACTTAATTCGAACATCAAGTTTCTCGCCTGTTGGAAGCGTAATTGGCCCTCTCGACTCAACAATCGGGGCATTCTGGGACTGAGCGTACTCTGGAGTTCGGTGAGCGAAAGCCAACGAGCGTGGAGCCGCTTCTGGACCGAGGGTGGCACGTAAACTCTCTAAATCGATAGCCTCGGCAATATCAAAGAAACTTAAAATCCGAAAGTAGCCTCGCAGAATCATTCGGAAGGGTCATTCTCTCGAAAAGTTGGCAAAAGCGATCCCCTATGCCTACGTGAACCGGATATGTCCTGAGGAACGGGCTTATCAGATTGTGGGAATTTGGCTTGTCCGGCTCGCGGGCCACATTCCGTTAAGTCTACCTATAATACAGATTTCGTTACGAGCACTACTCTACGAGCCCACCTATTGCTTGAATACCACCGGAGGCCCGCTGACTCGCTTCGCCTTGAGGTCGGCGGTCACCTCGACTCGATCGGCGATCCTGATAAAGGGAATGCCGCTATTCATCCCATAGTCCTTCCGGTCGAAGGCCATTGTCCCTTTAATCTCGCCTGAGCCTGTCCCCGCGCCCGAAACCGTTAACGTCAGCGTCTCGGGTTTAGACACACCGCGTATCGTAAAGTCGCCGAGCACATCAAAGGTGTCCGGACCGGTCTGTACAATCTTCTTTGAGAGAAACGTGATCAACGGATCCTGCTTGACGTCGAAAAAATCTTTGCTCTTCAGCTTGCCGTCCTTCATCCCGCTTCCTGTGTTCACACTGTCCGCCTGGATCTTGACGTCCAAAACGCCTGTCGAGACATCAGGAGAGGTGAATATGAGAGTGGCATCCCACTTGCCGAAAGTGCCTTCGAGAGCTACCGACGCTTTCACGGAGAACTTGATCGAGCTTTCTTCCTTCATAATCGCGAAAACAGGAGCTTGTGCTCGACTTACTGACGGGAACACGGAGGACGCCAAAAGGCATAGAACAGTTAGTCGCATCAAATCCCTCCCCGATGACGAACATCGCGACAAAACCTTACGAACCTACTGAGGTTGTCACCGAAGGGATACCGCCTCCAACTGTTAAAAGCCACAGACCATTGCGCTTGGTCAGATGCCATGGAGTTTGATCATTCAACGGCAGGCAAATTGCACATCCTAGAACTACTCTTGTCGGGATGTAGGAGAGGGGCCACTCAGCGATATGATATATTGTTTGTTGCTCTGCTCTTCAAGGCGCAGTCCCCGCCACTAAATGGAGTTTAGTCACAAGAATTGACAGTACTGTTCGACTAGAACCTTGAACTCTCCGTACCATTGTGTGAGGCGGCCTCGAATTGAACAATGGCAGGGATGGAAAAGCCGGCGAGCGGTACATCTGCTCTGTCGCATAGCCTGCGGCTCAGTATGTACGAGTTTGCCATGGGGCAACGTCCATACCAGGCTCAAATGCTTGGGTTGTTGAGAAATTAGCGCAGTTCGTCGGTGATTTGGTTCTGAACCTCAAATTCATGGAGATGATTAGCAAGTGACAATTGTCAGAGTTCTCGTAGTTGACGATTCCGAGCCTTGGAGGCGTTTTGTCTGTTCAACGCTGGGCAAAAGGCCGGAATTGCAGGTCATCTGTGAAGTGTCAGACGGATTAGTAGCGGTGCAGAAAGCCAAAGAACTGCAGCCAGATTTGATTGTCCTTGACATTGGACTTCCAACACTGAATGGAATGGAGGGCGCAGGACGCATCCGCAAGCTCGCCCCCGAATCCAAGATACTCATTCTGAGCCAAGAATCTTCTGCCGATGTGGTGCAAGAAGCTCTCAGCGTAGGAGCACTGGGCTATGTTGTAAAAGCACACGCAGGAACCGAACTGTTGGCTGCTGTCGACGCAGTTTGCCAGGGCATGCAGTTTGTCAGTAAAGGGATTATTGGGTGACAATTTCGCTGACGCCATGCTACGTAAATGCTTTGTGCGCGTTTGCGTTAAGAAGCTTTCAGCGCGAATAAGGAAGCCACGTCGTCAAGAGAATCTGTGTAGCAGGCTCAACGGCATATTCCCGCTGAAAGGGGCTACTCCCCAGCGGCCCGTGCGGATTCGCCCTTCGTACTGAGGGGCAGGCGAGCGTTTATCTTCGTGCCGCGCCCAGGATGTGAGTCGATTGACAACACGCCCTTCACCAAGTTGACTCGTTCCTGCATGCTGACAACCCCTAGTCCTCGATTGTTCACCACGGCTTCGGGGTCAAACCCGAGGCCTGCATCGCGCACGGTGAGGTGAATCCCATCCGGCGCTCCGCATAGTTCGACCTCGAAGTGCCGCATCCCACTATGCTTCACCGCATTCTGCAGCGCTTCCTGCATAACCCGAAACAGGCAAAGTGAAATCTCCCTTGGCACAGTAGCTGGTATATCAGAGTGGGTAAAGTCAATCTCCACGTTGTGCTGTTCAGAGAACTCTTGGCAGAAGCCTTTGGCCGCAGCCACGATGCCCAGGTATTCCAGTTTTGAAGAGTGCAATCGGTGCGATATTGCATGGATGTCGGCGGAAATCTCTTGTAGGTGCTTCATATGTTCATGCACGCGATTGCGTGTTTCAGTGACAGAATCCGGAGGATCTTGCTCCATCAGCGCAAGATTATTCGCCAACAACGCGAGCTGTTGACCGATGTCATCGTGAAGCTCTCTTGCGATTCGCGTGCGTTCCTCTTCGTGCGCTTCAATCAGCCTGCCACCAACCTTTGAAAGGGTCTCTTCCGCCAGTTTGCGCTCAGTGACATCCGCCACCATGCCAATCATCCGCACCATCCTGCCTTGATCGTCAAAGAAAGCGTGCCCAGTTTTCTCCACCCAAAGTACTGACCCATCGGGGCGCAGAAAGCGGGAGCTAGACTGGACGTTTGGGCTCTCGGGAGTAAGCGCAGTATTCGAACTGATCAATTTCGCTCGGTCTTCAGGATGAACACTGGCTAACATTTGCTGTTTCGTTAGGCGAATCGGCGCGCCAATCAAACCGGGGATATGAGTGACCTCCTCAGATCGAATGATCAGATCGGTGGCCACGTCCCAGTCAAAGGCGTACATCCTTCCCGCCTGAACTGCCAAGCGCAACCATTCTTCGCTCTCACGCAGAGCCTCTTCCATCACTTTGCGCTCAGTGATGTCTACCGCCGTCCCAAGCATGCGCTCGGGCGTGCCGTCAGGTAAGTAGTAGAATTTCCCCTTGGCTGCCACCCAGCGCACGGTACCATCCGGCCGTAGAATGCGGAACTCCGTCGCGTACTCCTTCCGAGTGAGCATTGCATCATCGATGGCTTCCAGGACCCGCCTCCGGTCCTCGGGGTGTATGAGACGATGGAAATCTTCTACGCGCCCGGCATAGACCTCCGATGGGATTCCAAATATGCTCTGCAGGTCGCCGAATAAAGAATCTCGACCGCTCTTAACGTCACGATCCCACCCCACGGTCTTACCAGATTCCATTGCCAAACGAAGCTGATCGTGGGCTAAGGAAAGCTTTGTCTCTGCGAGCTTGCGTCCAGTAATATCCGCCACCATGCCAATCATCCGCACCATTCTGCCTTGCTCGTCAAAGAAGACGTGCCCGGTTCTCTCCATCCAAAGTATTGATCCATCGGGGCGCAACAAGCGGTAGGTTATTTGGGTGTCCGGACTCTCGGGAGTTCGCTCGGCGGTCGAGTTGATAAATGTTGCTCGGTCTTCAGGGTGAACTCTGACCAAAAATTGCTGGTGGGTAAGACTAGTCGGCTCGCCAATTAAACCGAAGATACGGGTGCTATCCTCAGATCGAATAACCGCATCGGTGGCCACGTCCCAATCATAGGCGTACATCTTTCCCACCTGAACAGCCAAGCGTAGGCGTTCTTCGCTGTCACGCAGCGCTACTTGCATACGTTTGCGCTCGGTAATGTCAGTGACAAGGCCGCAAATTGCATAAGGCTGCCCTTGTGCGTTACGCAGTGGGAACTTCTGCACGATACTGGTGTGAATCCCATCCTTTTGCTCCGTGGTTTCTTCACACTCTATTGGCCGGTTTTCCTCCAGGACCCGCAGATCGTTTGCCCGATAGGCAGCCGCCTGATCAGGAGGGAAGATTTCCTTGTCTGTCCTTCCAAGAATCTGTTCGCGCGGAAGAGACGTTAGACTTAAAAACACAGGGTTGACATCTATATAGCGGCCCAGATGGTCCTTGATGAACAAGATAGCGGGGCTGTGGTTCCAGATTGATTGCAATTGCTCATAGCTCGCGCGCATCACCTCCTCGGCTCGCTTGCGCTCAGTAATATCCTGCACTGTTCCCCGGAGCTGGACAACGAGGCCGCTGGGATCGCGCGCTGCTTCACCGCGAGCAGAGATCGATCTGATGTTGCCATCCGCGTGGACAATCTCGAGATCCAGTTTGTAAGGTGAGCCTATTTTTAGGGCGCGTTTCACTGCGGCGCTCAGTCGGGTCCAACTTTCCGGGGCGAAGAGTCGGCGGAGTTTTTTATAAGAGGGAGCCGACAGCGTAGAGTCGCGACCGAAAATGCGGAAAAGCTCGTCCGACCAAATGAAAGTGTCGCTCTTCACGTCCCAGTGCCAAGACGCGACTTGGGCTAGCCGCTGCGCTTCTTCCAGTTCTGCTCCCTTTCGGTGCAGGATTTCTTCGGACCGCTTACGTTCGGTGATGTCGAGTAGTGTTACAACCACTGCGATAATTCCACGATTGATATCGCGCACGGGATTGCATTCCCCTGCAAGCCAAACCGGGTTGCCTGCGGGTGTGGTATGCAGCACGTCGGGGCATGTGACGCGGTTTCCTTGCAACGCCCCCTCCACGCCGCTATACACCCCAATTTGCTTAAGGAACGAAATAAGGATTGCGGAAGCTTGTAGGGGGTTTCGACCCAGCAGGCTTTCAGCGGAGATCCCGGACAATCTTTCCATGAAACCAGTCCAAACCATGCACCGAAGGCTGACATCCACAACAACAACACCTTCTATCAAATTGGCCATGATCTGCTGGCTAACCGTATCTGCCCCGACCCACTTGCGTTCTTGTTGCCTTGTGAGGTCAGATTCTGGCGGGTTCGGATTTGGGAATGGAGATTTCATCTACTCACTCTGCGAACAGATTGCGTATGCAATGGGACTAGAAGTCAATCTGAACCGCCGTTCACGGTTGCCAGGTGGACGTGGCAACAAGAATTCAAAATATTATGATAGGTACCAAGACGACCAGTACTACTGATTGCAGATTGAGTCAAACGTTTTATCATTCAGGTTGGGTCCTTTGAGCGAAATTGAATTACTCGTTTTGAACCTCCCTCCTTCACAGAGGACGAGACGGCCCAGTCCTGATAAACTGGATCATCGGGTCCCACATTCCCAGAAGACGACTGCTCGGGACTTGGTCAGAAACGGAAGACGATTCCTGTCGAGAATCTTGCGTTATTCTGTGCGCGGCTGCCAAACTCCGTCAGCACATAGTCGCCC
>Ga0210396_10000317_pt1 | contig 69670 bp, 56 predicted proteins | sample IncBWH17OmetaG_FD_155466 | JGI IMG/M metagenome (GOLD analysis project Ga0210396, IMG submission 155466) | Forest soil microbial communities from Barre Woods Harvard Forest LTER site, Petersham, Massachusetts, United States - Inc-BW-H-17-O ... | reverse complement strand
GATGGCATAGAGGCTATCGTTCTGCGTGGCGACAAAGACGACGTTGTGCGTCCCCTGATTCGCCCCCGTCGTGATGACGACGTTCTCCATGTAGAGCGGCTCGGCGTACACCTGGCCATCGACCGTAGTGGAGAACAGCTTCCCAAAGCTGGTCGAATTGACGTTGGCCGGGGTCAGGACGGTTTCGCTCGAATTGACGCCGGCGCCAATGGTCGAAGCGGGACTCGGCGCAGGGATGGCCTGGTGATAGCCCGTCACGTTCGCCGAGAGGAGCAAGCGAGTTTCGAGCTTTTCCAGTCGGACCAGAGCGTTGCTGCGGGAGGTCCGCCGGCGGAGACTCTTGCGATGGAACTTGAACAGGTTCCAGCTGCTCGGTGCGCGTTGGGCCAGAGGAATCATCTTGGTGAGGTTCCTTTGGCCCGAAGAACTGAACCAATCGACGGGGCCCGAACGGGCCAGCGCGATGAAGGCTAAGACATTCGCTGCGGCAGTTCAAGCAACTTGGAGGGTGCGTACAAGATTTAACGAGGACTTCATCGGGGCACGGTGCTCGCCGTCGACTTGGATCCGCGCGTCTCGTTGTAAAGTGCGAGGACCCCTCCGCTGTCAGGTAAGCGACGACGCGGCTGTTCCGTCCGGCTACCTCATCAGAAACACCATGCCACGAACCGCTTCGAGACCCTCTCCCAATCGCAGGGTCGCCTCGCGGTGGCCGACCGGTTGCAGACCGGACTCCCGCGCCAGGGTCGCGATGTACGCTGGAGATTGCGCGTAGCGTCGCGTGGGCAGGAGCCGATAGTCTTCGGGACCGTCCCACACTTCGATCGTGAAGGCGAACAAGCCGCCGGGACGAAGAGCACTTCGGATTGAGGTCAAGACGCCCCGCAGGTCACCGATGTAAATGAAGACGTCGGCAGCGAGGATCAGCTCGTAACCGGTTCCCAAGGTGCTGAGGGCCTCAGTGATGTCGCACTTAAGCAGGGTGTCGTACACGCGGCGGCCATCGGGCATCGTGCGCCGCACCGCATGCTCCAGCATCCGAGGAGAGAGGTCGACGCCGGTAATCGTCCGTGCGATCGTCCGGAACGGCACGCCCGTCATCCCTGTTCCGCACCCCAGGTCGAGCACGTCCCAAGGGAGTGGTCGTCGTTCGCCCAACGGCACTTCGTTGATGATTTCCGCCAGCAATTGCGGGCCAAGGTAGCCGAGCGTCTCATAGAGGTGGGTATCGAACCGGTCGGCGTAGCCGTCGAAGAGAGGAATGAGGTAGTCGTGCGGGCAGGCCTTCACGTCGACCTGTGTCTCACCGGCTCGGGCCGCTACGGCCACCAGGTGGTAGGCGATAAAGCCCGAGTCAGGTTGCAAACGCAGCGCTTCACGCAGCGCAGCAGTTGCACCCACGAGATCGCCACACTCTTCCAGGGCAAGCCCGAGGTTGCAGTGGCCGGGCGCGTAGTGCGGGGCGAGGGCAGTCGTGCGGCGTAACGCAGCCACTGCATCGCTACGCCGGCCGAGACGCAAGAGAGCAAGCCCCAGTTCCTGATGAGCCCGTGAATCGTCCGGACAGACCTCGATCAGCCGCTCCAACAATTCCAAAGCGCGCCCGAAGTCACCCGCCGCCTCGCTCTGCCAAGCGAGCTTCCCCAGCGTGACGGCATGGTCTGAACGAGGCGGAGGAACCGGCTCATAAATCTGCGACGCTTCGAGGCCCGGACCGATGCGAGCCGGCTGCTCAGCCATCCCGAGCCTCTCGACGTCGCCGCATGGCGATTTTGGTGATTGAGACAAAGCGAGGCTCTACGTCGTCGCGTCCCGATACGAGATCTGCACCGAGGATAGCAGCAATTGCAACGACAATTACACGAGGTCAGCAAGCAACTGAAACTCAACGATTGTTTTCTAGGCGGATCGTACCGCGGTGCGGCTGCGCCATCAACGACTTTCAAGTTCTCGCAATTTCCCGCCAATCATTTTGGCGGGAAGTTCCACAGGTCGGTGCACCTAGGATGGGAGTTCATGTCTAGGCCCGATCCCGAAATCTTAACCGTTTTTCAGGGCAGCAGTCGACGGTTCGCAGCGCGACCCAAACCGTCCTTTGTTTCACTTTCTGGCTGGGAGGATAGCGTGCGGGTATTTACATGACCCGCCCGCGGCGCGCCAACACTTTGACCGTTCCCTGGCATGTCAACCGAGCTTTGCGTTGGCGCGCTTTGCGATGGGAGGGGCGTGGCTGCAGTCGGCCATTGCGGCCTCACGGCTATCGCGCAAAGAAGATTCTGCGAAAGCCCTGAACTGGTTCGTCCAAGAGCTTGAGACGCATCCTCTTAGCACGGCTGTGCTCGAGGATGCCGTGCTTGCCTCATACGAGGCGACGGACTATGAGAGGGCACTACTGCTCAACAGTAGCGTGCTCGCGAACTACCGGGCGCGATTTGCGCGCGATTGCGTGGTCGATGGTGTCAGCGAAGACGAGCGAATGCGCAATTGGGCCCTGTGTAAGCGAGGTGATGTAGGGCAACGTCTTTTGTGCGCGGAGGACGACAATCCAGCACACTTGGAGAATTGATCATGAACGCGGCAACACAAAACAAAAGAGGCCGCCGAGTTGCGGCGACCTCTTCCTTGCGAGGCGGAGAGAGGGGGATTCGAACCCCCGGTCCCGATTTCTCGAGACACGGCATTTCCAGTGCCGCACAATCGGCCGCTCTGTCATCTCTCCGGGGCGTGGTCGATCGACCACCTTTTTGAGTCGCGGTCCGCGGCTCGTGTTGAGCACGGGCGGCGACGGATCAGGACTCCTTCTTGTCTTCCTTCTTCTTTTTCTCTTTGGGCTCGGTGGATTTTTCTTTCTTGGGCTTCGCCGCGGCCTTGGGCTGCTTGGCGACTTTCTTCGGTTCGTTCTTCTCGGCGGCAGCGGCGGCCAGTTTTTCGACCTTGTGTTGCGCAACTCCCTCGTCGCGAGTCCTGATGGCTTCCGCGGCCTTGAGGCGGTTGCGAATCGCGTTGTACGCGGCGTTGAGCTGGCGCCATTTCGTGTTCTTGCGGCGCGCGGACGACGGAACGCCGTTGGTTTCGAGCGCCTTGTTCCAGGCGGTCAAATCATCTTTCGCGCGGCCCAACTGCCGCGAGAGGGTGGCTTCATTCAGCGACATGTGCGATCATTCTTTGCAGTGAATTCGGGAACGTCGTTCGTGGGATTTCTGGATTGGCTTGACGACCAGAGCAGGCACTCGGTCGAGCCGCGAAAGATTGCTTAGACCGGCCGGTTCCCAAACCGTAATCCGGAACCGCGGTCTTCAAAATTCGCCCCGTCTTGCGGCAATCGGCCCGCCCGATTCCGTGCCCAATTCTGGCAAGTTCCGGCAGAATCTTCAACGGGTGTTCCCAGGCGGCCGCCATCGGCTTTTTTCGTGGCTCGGATCGCGAAAGCGAAGCATTGACTCATGAACGAGAAGGGCCTCGTCGCGGCATTCACGGGCGTTCGCAGGCCCTTCCAGCTGCGCGAATTCCCGGTGACGGAGCCGGAACCCGGGACGATCCTGGTTGAAGTCCGGCTGGCCAACGTCTGCGGGAGCGACCTCCACATTTGGCGTGGCGAGTACGACGTCTCGCGCGGGCAGTCGGAGCCGTTCTGCCTGTCGATCGGCCACGAAATGGTCGGACGGATCGCCGCCTTGGGCGAGGGCGTGACGCAGGACTTTGCGGGGAAGCCGCTTCGCGTCGGGGATCGGGTGGCGTACCAGTACTTCTGTCCCTGCGGCGAATGTCGCAGCTGCCGCAAAGGCACGACGCCCCGTTGCCGGCAGGGCTTGCGTTACCGCCTGCCGCCGACGGAACGGCCACACTTTAACGCCGCCTACGGGCAGTATTATTACGTGCGGCAGTCGCAAGCCGTCTTCAAAGTGCCGGACAACGTGCCCGACATGCTGGCCGGGCCGGCCAACTGCGCCTTGTCGCAGGTGATCGACGGTCTCGAGAGGGCCCAAGTGGGGCCGGGCGACACGCTCGTCATTCAGGGAGCCGGGGGCCTGGGCATCAACGCAGTGGCAGTCGCCAAGGAAGGGGGCGTGACCCAGGTGATCGTGATCGACGGGATCGAGTCGCGCCTGGCGCTGGCAACCGAATTCGGCGCCGACGTCACGATCGATCTCAACGAATTCAAGACGCCGGCGGCACGCGTGGCGCGGGTCCGCGAGCTGACGGACGGCGAGGGGGCCGACGCCGTGATGGAACTCGTCGGGTCGGCCGCGATCGTCGCCGAGGGAATCGAGATGCTGTGCAGCGGCGGCGTGTATCTGGAAATCGGCAACGTCAACCAGCGGCTGGCCTGCGAATTCAATCCCGCCTCACTCGTCCACGGTGGGAAAACGATTTTGGGACTGATGTGGTATCGGCCGGAGAGTCTGCAACAGGCGCTACAATTATTGAGCAAACGGGCCGATCGCTATCCGTTTCACAAACTCCTCTCGCACCAGTATCCGCTGTCGGCGATCGACGACGCCTTTCGAGACCAGAACGCGGGGGTAGTGCACCGAGCCGCGTTGCTGCCCTGGGGCTGAGCGGCGAGTGAATTGAGCGACCCGACCGGGAACCCGAGGCCATGGCACGCTGCGAACAAGGCTATCTCTGCGACGTCTGTGGGGACGAGGTGCACGACATCACCGAAAGCGACCTCTATCTCCGCTTTGTCACTGGTGCGATCGACTCGACGGCCCTGCTTTCTGCCTCCGAGCGCCACATCCGCTGCAATCCGGTCGACGCGCAGTTCATTGTCGATCCGGCGTTTGAGCCGGTGGTTGTCGAAGGCCCCTTTGCCAAAGGGAATCTCGACCGGGCCGACGTCCGTCGACGAGAGGATCTGTACACGCGAGGCTGGCGACGACTGCAGGAGCTGCAACTGCTCGGCATCCCAGTGGCCGATTATCCCCTGCCCGAGGTGCTGGCAGCCGCGGCCAAACGTCGAGCGCGGTGATTGTGCATTCGGATCGGAAACAGCGCTTCAACAGCGTGAAAAATCATTTTTTTCGAGACCATGAGCAAACGACGGCGCGGTTTCCCCTCAGAAACCCAGGTCAAGTGCGGCGACCGGGTCGTCCGCGGTGACTGCTGGAAGAAAGGCTCGGCCGAAACGATCGCTGCCCCTGCGGTTCCGGCAAGCGGTTCAAGAAATGTTGTCTGAAGCGAGGGGCTTTTGACGGCGTTAACCGCGACCACTACTTTTAGGCCGAAGTGAGAGCGAGCCTCTCTGATCATGAGATCCGAGGGGCTTTTTTGCCATTTCGGCATGCCTCGAGTGCGGTCAGCGCCTTGCCGAAGTGAGTGGCGGCCTCTGCTCCCGTTGCAAGGTGATTTTCGGGCCGTTACCTTGGTTTCGGCCTTAACAAATCGCACACAGTCCCCGGCGCGCTCGCAGCCCAAAACATGATCCTCAGCGGAAACGAGATTCGGGCGCGGCTGAACGGGGATATCGTTATCGATCCCTTCCAGGAAGAGCAGCTCAACCCCAACAGCTACAACCTGAGGCTGCATAACGAGCTGTTGGCCTACGAGGAAATTGTCCTCGATATGCGCCGGCCGAATCGCTTTCGGCGGCACGTGATTCCGCCCGAAGGGCTGGTGCTCGATCCCAATCGGCTCTATCTGGGGCGGACGATCGAGCGGACCGAGACGCACAACCTGGTGCCGATGCTCGAGGGACGCTCGTCGATCGGCCGGCTGGGTCTGTTCGTGCACGTGACGGCCGGCTTCGGCGACGTCGGCTTCTGCGGCTACTGGACGCTCGAGATGTTCGCGGTCCACCCGGTGCGGATTTACGCGAACGTGCAGATCGCCCAGATCTTCTATCATACGGTCGAGGGCGAGGTGACCGAGTACCACAGCGAGAAGTATCAGAACAACCGCGACATCCAACCGAGCTTGCTCTTCAAAGAAATGGAGTCGCTGGAAGACCGCCAGATGCGGCTGGCATTCGGCCAGGAACGTGCCGAGTGAATCGCGACGGCCGCGCGGCTCATGTGCGCGTCGAAAAGATCGTGAGCGGCGGGCAAACGGGTGTCGACCGGGCCGCGCTCGACGTCGCGCTGGGGATGGGCCTCAATTGCGGCGGCTGGTGCCGAAAGGCCGCCGCGCCGAAGACGGGCCGATTCCCAACCGCTACCCGCTCGTGGAAACAAGCTCAGCCACCTATTCCCAGCGGACGAAGCGCAACGTCCGCGACTCCGACGCCACGCTCATTCTGTGCTGCGGCCCGCCGCGCGGCGGCACCTTGCTCACGCAGCGGACGGCCGACGAGCGGAACAAGCCGTGCTTGCTGGTCGACCTGGACGCGCGCGCGGCCGTGGACACGATCCGCGCGTGGCTGAGCGAACAGCCGATCCGCATCTTGAACGTGGCCGGCCCGCGCGAAAGCCAGTCCCCGGGCATCACGCTGCAGGCGACTCGCGTCTTGCACGAGTGCCTGACGAGTCCGCCCACGCTCCCAACCACGGCGAGCGAAAAACGAGGTTAATCGGCCACCTCGTGTTGCCGTGTGGGTAACTGTCGCCTCGAGGTTTTTCCTCAGCGAAAGGCGGTCGAGCGCGTGCTCGCGCACATTAAGCGAGCGGTGGAGCGCTCGGTTTCGGCTTCGGGAGGCTCGCCGTCGGCAGCGTCAGGCGAAAGATCGCCGACTCGCCCGGCTTGGAATCGCAGGTGAGCGTGCCGCCGCAGCCTTCGACGATCGAGCGGCTGATCGGCAGCCCCAGGCCCAAACCACTCGACTTGGTGGAGTAGAAGCGATCGAAGATCTTAGGCAAATCGTCGGCGGCGATGCCGGGGCCGTTGTCGGCGACGACCACCTCCGCCTGTCCGTCAGCCGTCAACTGCGTGGTAATCGTGATGCGGGGGGACTCAAGCATGAATTCTGAGACGGCGTGGATGGAGTTGGAGAGCAGGTTGACGAGCACCTGCGTGATCTGCACGCCGTCCGCTTCGACGGGCTGCAGGTCGTGGTCGGGTCGCAACGTGACCGACACTCCGTGGTGCCGCCGCTCCAGCCGCGTGAACTGCAGCGCGTCGGCAACGATGGTGTTGAGGTTGACCAGTTCGCGCTCCGGCTCGCGGCGACGGATGAATTCGCGGATGCGGCGCAGCACCTCGGCCACGCGCATCGACTCGGCCGCGATCTCGCGGAGCCGGTCTTTGAGCGCGCCGACGGTCAGCTGCCCTTTCTTCAGGCGCCGCAGGCTGCCGTTGGCGTAATTGGCGATGACGCCCAGTGGCTGATGGATCTCGTGGGCCATGTCGGCCAGGAGCTCGCCCATCACGCTTAACCGGGCGGCGTGGTCGAGCCGCAGTTGCACGTCGCGGACCTGTTCTTCGGCTTTCTTTAGCTTCGACAATTCGATGACGAAGAAGACGGTTTCGTCGCCATCGGGTTCCAAGAGCGCCCCGCCGAGGAGCACCGGCACCCGGCTGCCGTCTTTGCGGAAATATTCCTTTTCCCACGGCGTCACTCGGCCCATGCGCCGCAGCTCTTCGTTGCCGCGGACATTCCCCTCCACCCATTCGGCAGGCGTCATCAGGTCCCAGCGCAGGGGGAGATCCTTGCGCGAGTAGCCGGTCATCTCCAAAAAAGCGTCGTTGGCGTCGTGGATGGTGCCGTGGACGTCGGCGAAGATCACGCCGACGATATTCGCCTCAAACAGGCGGCGGAACCGCAAGTTGGTTCGCTCAAACGCCGCTTCGACCTGCTTACGCTGCTCGATCTCGCGCTCGAGGTTCTCGACGGATCGCGAGAGTTCGGCCGTGCGCAACTGGACGTTTTGCGCCAGCTCCGCCTCGCTGCGCTTCAGTTCGATTTCCGCCAGCTTGCGCTCGGTGATGTCTTCGGCCAGCCCCACCAGTCGATCGAGTTCCCCCTCCGCGCCCTTGATCGGCGAGACAACGCTGCGCAGCCAGCGGATCTCGCCGCCGGCCGTGATGATGCGATACTCCATTTCGACCCGGCCGCGGATCCGGCCCGAGGCGCGATCGCCGACGGTTTCGCGGACGATGTCCCGATCGTCGGGATGGACCAGGCGCGTCCACGCCCGCAGGTCGTTCGACAGCGTGTCGCGCGAGTAGCCGGTGACCCGCTCGAACGCCGGGCTGACGTAATAGGCCCGGTTCCAGTCGGCCGAAATCAGAAACAGGATCTGTTCGAGCGACTCGACCAGGTCATGGATTGTCGATTGCTCGTCGCTCCGCGGGCGAGGCGCTGCGACTGGGCCATTGCCATTATCGTTGTGGGAGCCAGTGCCGTCGGCCGCTTCGATCTCTGTGGGGGAGACGGATGTTAGGTTTTTGAGGGGCGGCATGTCTCAATCTCCGCCTGCCACGCCTCGTAGGCGTCGGCTCGGGCCGGGTCGAGCACGGGCAAATTGCCCGCGGGGAAGAGGTGCGTGTATTTCAAGCCTGTCCCCGTATTGTAGAGGACGATCCGCTCGCCGGGCTTGATCCAACCCTGATCGGCCAGGCGTTTTGCCGCCGCCCAAACGGCCCCCGCTTCCGGACACACGAAATTGCCCAGCATTTGCGACATTTCCCGCGTGCCCGCCAAGAGTTCCGCGTCCGAGACAGCGATGGCCGTCCCGTGACTGTCGCGTAGGGCCGTGAGCATGAGGAAGTCGCCGATGGCGGCCGGGACCCGCAGGCCCGAGGCGACGGTTTGCGCATTGGGGAACGGCTCGGCGTGTGTCAGCCCCTGCTCGAAGGCCCGCACGATCGGCGCGCAGTGTTCGGCCTGGACGGCGACCATTCGCGGCCGCTCGGAACCGATCCAGCCGAGTCGCTGCATCTCGTCAAAGGCTTTCCACATGCCGATCAGTCCGGTGCCGCCGCCGGTGGGATAAAAAACGACGTCGGGGAGGGCCAGTCGGCCGGTGGCCTCGTCGGCGCAGTCGAAGGCGAGCTCGTAGCCCATCGTCTTCTTGCCCTCCATGCGAAAGGGCTCTTTCAGCGTGGACAGGTCGAACCAGCCGAGCTGGTCGCACGCTTTGCGAATCAATTTGCCGCAGTCGCTGATCAATCCCTTGACCAGTCCGACCTGGGCCCCAGCGACGACCGCCTCAACCACGTTGGCTGCCGGCGTGTCTTCGGGCATTAGCACGAAGCACGATAAACCGGCACGGGCGGCGTAGGCGGCTGCCGCTCCTCCCGCGTTTCCGGCCGAGGGCAGGGCGACGGTCGTGGCGCCAAGCGCCTTGGCCCGCGTGATGGCGGCCGCCATGCCCCGGGCCTTAAAGCTGCCCGTCGGGTTGAACGACTCGTCCTTGACGAACAGCCGACGAAAATTAGCCAGCGGCCCGCAGCCGCGCACCGGCAACAGAGGCGTCATCCCTTCGCCCAGCGAGACGGCCTCCTCGCGGCGATCGATGGGGAGCACCTCGGCGAACTTCCAGAGCGATCGCTCGCTCCGCCGCCGCACGACGTCCGGAGTAAACGTGGCGGCCAGCTTTTCGAGGTCATATTCCGCGAGCAAGGGGCGCGAGCAAACCTCGCAGACGTTCTGCAATCGATCGATGGCATGCGCGCGCCCGCAGACCGCGCATTTCAAAGCAGTGTGCACGGGGTTTGGCTCCTCCGGTCCACGATGGAAACCATTACTCTAGCAGCACCCGAGCCCGAATGACTCGATTGCTCCGACGCGAGCTTACCAGACGGCCTAGGCATTCATTTGTGCTCAGAGCGGGGCCGGTGCTCAGAGTGGTGAAGGAAGAAATCACTTCCTTGCATCGATGCATTCACCCCTTTCGGGGTTCACGCAAGCGAGTGCGAGAGGAGCGCTGCCGTTTGGCGCCCCAGCTGCTGTTTTGTTTGATTGCCCACAAATCTCATGTGATGAAAGTAACATTTTCCCATTTTTTTTGGGCACCACGAGTTTTTTGGCATTTTTGCCAGGGCAAAAATATTGACCGTCAAATTTTCAGCAGCTCTGATAGGTGGCGTCGTGATTGAAAGCCCGTTTGGGGCGATGCTGGCTTTGAATTTTCCGCTGGTCCAGCGCCAGCACCGGGAGTCGTTGTCTTTTGTGAATAGGGGACTGTCATGCCAAGAAAGAGAAAGTCAGGGTTTACACTGATCGAGCTCTTGGTGGTGATCGCCATCATCGCCGTCTTGATTGCGCTTTTGTTGCCGGCTGTTCAGGCCGCACGCGAGGCGGCTCGCCGCACCCAGTGCCGTAACAACCTCAAGCAGATGGGAATTGCCGAGCACAACTACCACGACGTCGCCAATTCGTTCACGCCAGCGGTGACCTACTCCCCGTTTACGTATTGGCCCGTTTGTTCGTGTTGCGGGAAGTACAAAAAAGGCTGTCCCTACAATATCAACCCTTGCTGCCCTGCGTACCAAGGGCTGTATATCTTCAACTCGGATTTCCACTTCTGGGGCGAAAAGCTGCTTGCGTTCTCGGACGCAAACACGGTCTACAGCCGGATCAACATGAACGTTTGGATGGAGCCGCCGTGCTGTGGCTCCGGATTTAATGCGCCGCCTTGCGGCCCGGGGTGTTATTTCAAAAAGTGTGGCGTCAACGTGAGTTGCCCGAACAGGGATGCCTGCGCAGCGACTCGCCCCGGCGCAGCCGTGATCCCCATGTTCATTTGTCCTTCTTCTCCGCGAACAACTAATCCGTTTGTCGAGATCCAGGAATTCCTCTGCCCATGCGTCTACCCCACATTTCCGAAATGTCTCCTCTTCCCGCAGCTCTCGGGCGCCAGCGACTACGCCCCGGGATCAGGCTACGGCCATTTTACGGGGCTTGATAATGCGTACTTGCTGCTGAACAACGGGCAGCAGCAGGCGAGCACGATTGGGCCATTGAACCTCTTCGAACAACAAGTCGGGATCGACAAGATCACCGACGGCACGTCCACGACAATCTTGATTGCCGAGCTGGCCGGCCGGCCCCAGTGGTGGATCCGCGGCAAACGGGCGGACGGCGGCCCATGTCTCTACGGTGCCCCTTTCGCAAATTCCAGTTTCAGGTGGGAAGGCTTCATCAACAGCAATTTTGGCGGCTGCTGGTCGTGCTTCCAGAACGGCTACATGGAGATGGAAGGGTCGAACTTCAGCGGCACGTACATTTCGGGGTACCAACCAACCAATACAAGCCCCCCATATGGTCTCTACGTGGCCGCCCCGGGATCGCCGGTCTGCATGATCAACTGCGTCAACGGCTGGGGGCTCAACTACTACAGCTTCCATCCGGGCTCTTGCAATTTCCTGTTCTGCGACGGCTCGGTGCACAGTCTCAGCGAGAACATCAGCATCAATACCTTGGCCCGGCTGATGACGTATCGCGGCCGTGCCGCCGTCACCGATTCTTCGTTCTAGCAAACTTCGGTCGATGACGTTGGGACTTCTGCCGCCGCCGGCGCGCCAAACCCGCCCGGACTGGCGGCAGAATCTTTTCCCGACCCAATCGCTCATTTCTTGATACCGGGAATTGGAGAACTTCGCATGTGTTTCCCAGTGCGCCGCGCGCCGCAACGGCTGCTTATGAGTGTCGCGGCATGTCTTTTCCTTCTGGCCGCCTTCCCAGGATGTAACGAAAGCCAACTCGACCATGCCGCTGATGAGCAAGCGAAGGAGATCGGGTTCGCCAAGCAGAAATTGGCGAAGCTAGTCGGCCGCGTGACTGTCGACGGACAACCGCCTGCGGGAGACACGTCTCTGGTTGTGATCTTGAACGATCCCGAGCACCTCGGTGCGACTGCCAACGGCAAACGTCCCCAAGTGTTCAGCGTTTGCAGCGGCCAGGGGGACTTCGCCATCATGACGAAACCGGGGAAGTACATCGTCACGTTTGTGCAGCTCCATCAGGCCGAAATCCCACGCGGCACCAGACCGGCTGGAAGGGGACTAGGCCCCAGCGGCCCAATGAGCCGGGGGAATCTCCTGCCACCAGACGAGCTCAAGAACCTTTACAACGATCCCGACAAGAACGCGAAAGAAGAGAAGTTCAAACTGGATCTGAAACTTCCCGGCCAGGAAGATTATCAAGTTGACTTGGCAGTCACGGGGAAGGAGCCGGTCGAAACGCCCGGCCACAATGCAGTGACGCTGCTCATGTCTCGCGGATGAGCGCGTCTCGGGAACGGGCGACGGGGCGATCCCTCATCGAAAGCCTTAAACCGGCCGGAGGAAATCGCTCACGCGGAGGCCGGCGGCGGATCGTCTTCCAAGAGCGTCAGCGTGCGGATGCGATGTTCGGCAGCTTCCTGTTCCCACAGATGGCGGACGCGGTTGAGGCCGAACGTGCAGAGCTCGAATTCCTCACTCAGTCGGCGGAGGATCGGCGCTTCGCGGTCGTAGGGCTTTTCGTCGAACGTGCTCGCCAGGTAGTAGGAGCGCTTCCCCTGCACAAAGTAGTCGACAAGGTGGTCCTGGCGGTCGGGCGATTGCATCGGCGAGAGCGCCTCGGGATAAACGCCCGCCCAGAAGAGGGTGAAATCGCCGATGTGGCGATAGACCTCGCGCTGCGGATTCGATTGCCGCTGTTCCGCCTCGGCCATCATTTCGGCGACTTCGTGCAGGCGGCGTCCGCGGGGATCGCGCACTTTGAAGATCGCGTCCATGCGAACAAAACGAAACAGCAGATCGACCAAGTAATCGATCAGGGGTGGATCGGCGAGGCCCAAGTCGACCTCGAAGGTATGTTCGGTGGTTGCGGCGAAGACGCGGCGGAGCGAATCGCCGTCGGCAAGAACGGGCTTCATTCTCACTCCCTGCTGATCGATTCCTTTCCGCTGGCTCGGGCGCGACTGCGAGTGGATGAATCTGGGTTGAAATGGGCCCGCGCTCGGCCGCTTCGTCCGGCCTGCGCGCGTCTTAAATCAATTCTAGCCGCTGAACGCACCCCGCGCGGGGAGTCGGTTGCAAGTTTTTTCTGCAAAACAAACGCCATGATGTCGCCGATCGCCGCGTTGGTCCTCAGGTCGCTGCCGCTTCCTCGAAGGGTCCGGGTGTCCTCCAGAAGCCGCACAGCACAATGCCGAATTCGTAGAGGATGACCAGCGGCACGAACAACAGGGCCATCGACCCCATGTCGCCGCCGGGATTAACGACCATCGAGGTGACGGCCATCACGAAGATCGCCAACCTCCGCCGCGAACGGTAATCGCTCACGCTGAAGATGCCGATCCGCTCGAGAAACAGCATGATCAGCGGGAGCTGAAAACAAATGCCGAACATGAGCGGCAGAAGGATAACAAAACTCACCCATTCGGAAAGGCGAATTGTCGGCACGACCCCCAGCCAGCTGTTGTAGCTGAGCAGAAAGTCGAGCAAGAGCGGCAGCGCCAGGAAGAAGCAGAAGAACACGCCGCCCAGAAACAGCCCCAGGCTCAGCGGCAGGTAGACATGCACGTAGCGTCGCTCGTGCGGATAAAGTCCGGCCGCCACGAACTGCCACATCTGGTAGAAGATCCACGGGCTGGCGAAGACGATCGCGCTCACCAGCGAGACCTTGATATACATCATGAACGCCTCCTGCACGTTGAGCGTGACGGGGCGACTCGCTTGCTCGGTCGTCTGGCGGAAATCGCGAAATTCGGCCGCCGATAGGGGGATCGACACTGCCTTTTCGCCCTCGGCCGCGGGCGTCTCGGGATACCGCTTCGGATCGGCCGCGTGCAGCGCGTGGACCAGGTCGCTCGGCTTCACGTGGACTTGAATCGTGGTCTGGTCGGTGGGGGGCGGCGGAGGAGGGGGCGCTTCTTGCTGAATTTCCTTCGACTTGCTGAACCACCCCGTGACCTGCGTCCAGAAGGTGGTGGTCTCCTCCTCGTTATAGAGCTTGTTGCGCTGTAGGGCCCGATCGATGGGCTGGCGGATGACGGCGACCAGGTAGTTGCCCCAAATGAGCGTGCAGATGCTGACGAGCACGAGGCCGATAATCGCCTTGAAGAGATGGATCCGCAGCGCTTCGAGGTGCTCCCCGAAGGTCATCGTGGTCTCGTTGAAGAGATCTTTCGACTCGTTGGGCATCGCGTCGTCCTTCTCGTCGTCTGTCCGTTGTCACGGGTCGTGGCCCGCCGGCTCGCCGCAGGCGGTTCACCGACTGGACCAACCGCGCGTCGCCAGGGCGAAGCGGGCGCGCGCCGCTGGGCGACTTGTTTGGGAACGGCCCGGGGCGACTCCGCGCGCTCGTCAGCCGGCGCGCCACTCCTCTTCATCGGAGCGATCGGACGGAATCACCGGCAGGCGGCCGGGGCGATGGCAGGCAGCGCGAGCGCCGGCCTGCGACCGTAACCACTCGGTTCGCCCGCACAAGAGGGCAGGAGAGAAGAGCGGTAAGCTCAAGCTGTATTCTAATCCCGGCCTGCACCCGGTCAACTTTCGGACGAATGCTCGCGAGGCAGCACCGGGACCTAGGGGCCGGCGCGGTCGCCCAGCGGCGAGTTTTTTTACACTCGCGCTTGACGGCTTCTTCAGGTCACGGTACTGATATTCTGATCATCATCAGAATAAAGCCCGGCCGTCGCGGGCCTATGTGAAGAGTTAGCGGACGACACAGTACGCGCTTTGGATTGAGAAGGGCACCCGGCCGCCTCCGGATTTCGCGGGGACCGCCTGCGCGTGCCGCGTCCGCAATCAGCCGAACTGATTCACCTCGTCGGATCGTTTCTCTTTCGGCGTCGGCTGTTCGAACAAATTGTGCCGCTGCGTGATTTTTCATTTGTTATTGAGGAGCGCTTCATGGAAACCTCGATTCTCGCCCGATCGATACGCGCCGCCAATCGGCGTCCGCGGGGATTCACCCTGATCGAGCTACTGGTGGTGATCGCGATCATCGCCGTGCTGATCGCCCTCTTGTTGCCGGCCGTGCAGGCCGCACGGGAGGCGGCGCGTCGCAGCCAGTGCCGGAACAACCTCAAGCAAATTGCCCTGGCGGCGCACAACTATCACGACGTGGCCAACACGTTTCCGCCGGCCTTCGATCTGCTGCTGCAGTCGCACGCCGGGGCGTTTTGCCTCTTCTGCCCGGCCTTCCCGTGCTGCGGCTACTGCCACACCGACGGAAACATTCACGTTTGGGCGGAGCGGCTGCTCGTGTACGTGGAAGCGACGACCGTTTACCAAAAGATCTGCATGAACGCGCCAATTTTCTCGCCCGTGAATTTGCAGGCGCCTCCCTTTACTGCCGGCTGTTACACCGCGCTCAATTCGGGCTCGTGCTGCGCGGGCTTAACCCGTCCGGCCGCGGCCATTATTCCAATCTTCACCTGCCCGTCCGCTCCGCGAATCAACAACCCGTTCCAGGAAAGCGGCCTGGTGACCGAGTTCACCGGCGGTTTGATTCCGTGCAACCCGGTGGGACTCAAACCCTACTGGGCCGGCGCCAGCGACTACACCGCCATTAATTGCTACTGCTGCGGTCTGGCCAACGCCTACGACAATGCCACCAATCCTTGCGATCCCCAGGGGCACGCCTCGTTCTGCACGGCTCAAGGCGACGTCCGCCGGGCCGGCGTCCTCAACTGGTTGAGCATTCGGCACGGTTACGGCCCGACGTCGATCGACATGATCACCGACGGCACGTCGACGACCATCTTCTGTGCCGAACTGGGCGGTCGTCCCGACCTGTGGGTCCGCGGCGTGAAGAAGATCGCCAGTTGCGCCTGCCAGGGTGGCAACCTCGTGCCCGTCACTCCGAGCGGGTTCCCCGCGCCGCCGGCGAACGCGGGCGGCTGCTGGGGCTGCCTCGACAATGCATACAGCCAGCTGTACGGCTCGACGTTTTCGGGCGGAACTGCCCCTACAACGGGAACGGCGCCGGTCTGCTTCATCAACTGCACCAACCAGGCGAAGATGAATCTCTACAGCTTCCATCCCGGTTCGTGCGGCCTGGCGATGTGCGACGGCTCGGCCCATATGGTCAGCGAAAACATCGGCCTCATCCCCTTCTGCCGCATGGTCACGTACAGCGGAAGGGCACCGGTCACGGATAGTTCGTTCTAATCGGGCGGCCTACAGCCGCGCGAGCGATAATCGTAAACGATCGAGTCCAGGGGCCGCGCGCGTGTGCGGCCCCTGGACTGTTTTCCGTTTGACGGTCGGCCGCTCGTCAGGCGGCCGCGTGACGCCGCGATCCTCGCGGGAGCGGCCAAGTCGCCCGCCTGTGGATCGCCGAGAGAAAGTGCAAAACGAGGTCGAGGAATGAAACGGCAGCGCGTGTTTTGTTTGCCAGCCGGATTGGTCGTGGCGTCGCTTCTGTGCATCACGGAGGGAGGCTGCAATCACACTCCGACAGAGGCTGAGGCGATCAAGAAATCGCTCGAAATCAACGGGCGGCCCGAAACGTCCGTCGTGAAGTTTTCCGGCAGCGTGACGGTCGACGGCCAGGCCCCGGAGATCGAACGACGCAGCCCCTTGTTCGTCATCGCCTACGACCCCAAGCACCCGCCCAAGGGTCGCCAGACGCCGTTCTTGACGCGCTGCGATAAGAAGGGACACTTCGAGTTCAACACTTACAGCACGGGAGACGGCCTGGCTGCCGGCTCTTACATCGTGCTCTTCGCCTGGCCGAAGGCCGACGGCGACGCACTCAAGAACCTCTACAACGACCCGGACGTCAACGCCAAAGAGGAAAAGTTTCACATCGAGCTGACGCCTCCCGGGAAGACGGATTGGTCCTTCGACCTGCAAGTCGCGGGCAAGGATCCCAATACCTCTCCGGGCGAGCACGCGGTGATGGCCGACCGGGGCAAGAAGAAGGGTCGCTGAGCCCCGGCCCCGTTCGCAAGCGGAGCAAGAAATCACGATGGCCACTCTCGCAGGCCTTTCCCACCGATCCCGATTATCGGCCGACGCCCGGCGGACGTACGAGGAGGCCGGCTTCGTCGTGCTGCGCGAAGTCTTCGCCGACGACGAAATGTCCCGCCTGTCGTCCGCGGCTGATGGGCTGCTCGCGAGGACCGACTTGATCGACAAGCAAAACCTCCGCTGCCGCTTTCAAGGGAATTGCGCGGGAGGCGAGTGCCTGTTCGACACCTTCGATCCCGTGATCGACTTGTCCCCGGCGATTCGGGCGGTCGCCGTCGATCCCCGCATCCTCGACCTGTTGGGTGAGCTTTACGGCGAAGCGGCCTGCCTCTTCAAGGACAAGTTGATCTTCAAGCCTCCCGGCGCGATGGGATACGGCCTGCACCAGGACTATATCGCCTGGCCCGGTTTCCCGCGGAGCTTTCTCACCGTGCTCTTGCCGCTCGACGTCACCAACGCGGAGAACGGCGGCACCGAGGTCTTCACCGGGCTGCATCGCCAGGGGGCTCTCTCGCCCGAAGATGGCGAGTATCACGAACTGTCCGAGGATGTGGTTCGCGGCGCATCAAGCGTTCTGCTGGACCTTGAACCGGGCGACATGGCGGTCTTCGGCGCCTTTGCGCCGCATCGCTCGGCCCCCAACCGCTCGCAGGGCTGGCGACGCCAACTTTACTTGAGCTACAACGCGGCCTCCGACGGGGGCGACCAACGGACGGCCCACTACCGCGAGTTTCACCGGTTCCTCCGCCGCAAATATGCCGAGTACGGACTGACCGACACCTATTTTCTTTGACACAGGTTGGCGACTCTTAATACCGGTTGCCGACGCGATTTCGAGAACGGCAGAGACCCCTTTCCATGAGCATGGCCACGGAAACTCAGCTGACGACGTTCCACATTTCGCTGAACGTGTCGGATCTTGGCCGCTCGATCGAGTTCTACCAGACCTTGTTCAACACTCCGGCCGCCAAACGGCGGGCCGATTACGCCAAGTTCGAGCTGGCCGATCCGCCTCTGGTGCTGTCGCTCGAGCCGTGTGGGGCATCGAGCGGCGGGGCACTCAATCATGTCGGCTTTCGGCTCGCCGACGCCGCGGCACTTGTCGAACTGCAGCGACGGCTGGAGGTGGCCGGCATCGGCAGCATCCGCGAGGAAGGCGTCGAGTGCTGTTACGCGCGGCAAACGAAGTTCTGGGTGCAGGATCCGGACCGCACGCTATGGGAGTTCTACGTGCTCGAGTCGAACCTCGAGTGCGCCGGCGATGCTCGCGTACGGGAAACGGTCCCGCTCTCTGGCCGGTTTGCCTCGCCGACGTCCGTGCCACGCACCGCGTCCGATCCCACGGCCGCTACGGACGCGTTCCCCCCACCCGGCGATTGGGAACATCGGTTGGGCAGCCTCTTCCCGCGGCCTTTGCCGTTCGCGGACGGCACGCTGCAGGAAGTTCGCCTGCGCGGGACGTTCAACGTACCCTGCGAGCGGGAGATGCGTCGCGCCCGGCTCGCGGAGTGCCTGCGTGTTCTTGCGCCGGGCGGCCGCATCGTGTTGCATCATCTCACTGGAGCTTCGCGGCTGCCCTCGGACAGTTTGCCGTTGCCTGGCCCGGCCGTGGTCGTGGATGAAGTGCCCGTCGACGCCGAGTTGCTCGGGTGGGTGACGGAGGCGGGCTTCGGGGACGTGCGACTGTTGAAGTTCGGCAGCGCGCCGTCGTTCACCGTGCAAGGGGTCGAGCTGCGCGAGACGATCGTGGAGGCGCTCAAGCCGCCGAGCGAGGCAGACACCGAGGTCGTCGTTGTGTACAAAGGGCCGTTTTGCCAACTGGTCGACGATGCGAACCGGGTCTTTCGTCGTGGAGAGCGGACGCGAATTTCGCGCGCCCGCTGGGAGTCGATCGCTGGCGGGCCGCTCGAGGAATCGTTTGTTCGTGTGCGCTCGGACCGGCCCGGTTCGCCGGTGTGATCGACTTTCATCGACCGTGGTAATCGGGGATGCGGCGCCCTGTGCCGCCGCAAGTTTGGCCAATGTGCCCGGTGAGGCTGCAAAGCTAGGCGGAGAAGGCGTGTCGGACGATTCGCTGCAATCGGATCACTGCGCCGAGATGCTACGGGCCCTGGCCGACCCCGTGCGTCTGCGGATCATCGACGCGCTCCGCTCTGCGCCCCGCTGTGTGAGCGAGCTCTCCGAGTCGCTCGACCTAGAGGTCGTCACCGTCTCGCATCACCTCGGCATCCTGCACGCGGTCGGACTGCTCGAGCGAGAGAAGAAAGGCCGTTTCAAGGTCTACCGCTTGCGAGAGGGAGTCTTGGGTCCGGCAAACGGCGACAAGCAGCACATCGACTTGGGCTGCTGCCGGCTGGAGATTCCGCCGCCGAACCGCGACCAATCGGCCGCGGGGCCGGGAGCGTCGCACGCGGGCACGTCGAACGAGCGAGCGACGCTGCCCGTCTTGCCCACTCCCAGCGACAAATCCAAGCGGTGAATTCGGCCCGGTGCTGTACTGCCCGCTGAATTACTGAGCCGCTGCCTCGCCGGCGAAGCCCAGGAACTCCGGCCCGATCGAGTAGATCACGATCAAGAGGCCGAGCGGGACGAAGACAAACGTCCCGACAATCTCCACCACGAGCGCAAACTTGGCGTTCGACCAGTTCACTCCGCCGTAAACGAGCGACAAAAGCGGCGTGAGCAAGAGGGCCAGCGGGCCGACGAAAATGTACGCCACCCAGCCGATATTGCTGCTGAGCAGGATTGCGCCGAACCAGGCCATACTGTCCTTGAAGGCCTCGAACAACAACCAGAAGTGGCCAACCAGGATCGCTCCCACGCCGACGACTGATAGACCGATGCCCACCCCCAACAAGAAGTCCTTGCCCATGGCCGCCGCGCCGCCCCCGCCGAAGGCAAAGCCGAAGACGCCGGCCAGGCCGAGTCCGGCCAGGACCGTTTGCCAGGTGAGGCCCTTCTTTCCCTCGAGGTCCTCGAGCCGCGCGACCTTGGCCACGTACTTGGTCTCGGGCTCCATCGTCTCAAGATCCAGGTAGTCGAGGAAATACCGGGTATAGAGGCCGTTAGCCCGCATCAGGAACACGGCCGTCGCCCCGAACCATCCGGCTGCCAGCACGACGAGACCCGAGGGAATCCAGAATGGCTTGAAATCGAGTTCCGCCGGTTTCTTGCTCCGCCACTCCTGCAAGCCTTCCGGCATGACGGCGTTCCTGGACAGATTGTCGATTTCCGCGTTCTTCGTGAACAAGACGGCGTTGTAGTTCGAGTTCTCGATCAGCGTGTCAATTCCCTGGGCCATGAAAATAGCGCCGCCTACGCAGGCCAAGGGCACGATCATCATGAGCAGCAGGAAGAGGGCCCAGTACGACAACGCGGGCAACGTCCGGAAAAACGGGCCCGACATCTTGTTCAAGAGCCACCCGCGGATCGTCACCGGCATCGCCATGTGAGACATCGCCAGCGGGAACAAGAGTGCGCCGAAGATGACGGCCGCCACCTCCAATCCGAGGGCCACCAGAGGGAACTTCAAGAGCACGAAGACCAAAGCCAGGATGTGCAGCGGAGCGGCGACGTCGAGAAACCAGAAGAGGAACTTGAAACCGAGCGCCGCCCCCAGCAGTTTCTCGAAGTGGTACTTGGCGAGTTTTTTCTTCTTGCGGAGGGTGGCGTCGATGATCGTGGTGTGCAGGTTCCACGCCAAACCGGGCGTGATCATGACGGCAATTGTCGCCAGAAACCACCAGAAGTCCTTGACCAGCGGCTTGGTAAAGTAAATCGCGCAAAACAGGCAGAGGGCTGTGACGCTCGTAAAGATCACGCTGTTAATACTCAGCGAGATCGAGAGCCTCCGGTTCTTGCGCCAGAATTCCAGGCTGTCGCTGAAAAACTCCTGGTAGTACTTCTTCGGATTCGGGCCTTTGCGGTCGCGATCGGCCTGCAGCTCCCGGCTCAGCAAGCCGGTGACCAAATTGACCTGGCACTCCGGACACTCGGTTGCCTCGGCGGAAACTTCGGCCCCGCATTTAGGGCAAATGCGGGTCTGCTCGTCCTCCAGCCGGTCGAGGTCGAGATTCGCAATGATCATGCTGCTGCTGGGGGGGCGGGCGGCGGCCTTCTTCGCAGCAGGCGCCGCCTTCTCGGCCGGCACGCGGATCGCCTTGCCGCACTGCGGGCACTTGACGGCTTTTCCCCGCGCGCGATCGGGCGCGTTGACCACGTGCTCGCATCCAGAACAGCGGACTTTGACAGGCATGCGACTCTCTCACCCTCGGTCCCGAGCGTCTCTCTTCCAATTTATCAATTCGAGGGAGGTTTGCACGTCTTTGGCGGCGGAAACCGCCCGCTTTCGTCGCGGAAATCGGCTGCCACGGTCGCCTGTCGCGGAATGGGTCCCAGGCGGTGGACACTCTTAAAGAGAGACATCGCCCGGTCAGGTGGCGCGCAGACTGGCCCTTCGTCCAGCGGCGGGAGGCATCGTGCGCGAGCCGGCGACCGTCAAAACTTGGCGTCGAACATCACGCCGGCCGACCCGTCACTGGGGTGAAAATAGGGCACGATGTGCACCACCCGCGAGTCGCCGTACAGGGCGCGGCCCGCGACCGATTTGCCGATCACATAACCCAAAACACCGCCAAACACCACGTCCGAAAGGTCATGGTCGCGGGCATCGATGCGGCTCCACCCGACCAGGCCTGAAAGGATGTAGAGCGGCACACCGATCCAATGCCCTTCGTACTCGTCAATGACGGCCGACATGCAAAACAGGCTGCCGTCATGCCACGAAGGGAAGCCGTAGCTTCCGCTGTTCCAGCCGTCGCTGGGACGCTTCGTGTCGGCAATCCCTTTGATGGTCAGCGTGCTTAAACCGAAGATGGTGTACGCACTGATCATGGAGGTCATCATGTCGTGATGCCATTCGTCCTGCTCCCAGAGCGTGAACGCGTAAGCACCGAAGATGACCGGGATTTGATATTGGACTGTGCCAAAATCGCCGAGCAGGTTCGTGGCGTGGCCCCAGCGATCGGGATGCTCGGCCGTCCAGTTGCGGATGTCCTGGTCAACGTCGCCGCGGAGGGCCAAGGAGCCGCCGAGCGCCACACCCAAAACGATCGCGTCGTCCCAGTTCACCAGTCCCCACGCGTCATGGGCGACGCGCGGCAGGAAGGCCCAGGCATCGTCGGAGAAGCGGATCGGTTGGTTGGAGCAGCCATCGATCGGCTGCAAGCCGGTCACCGCCGCCGCGGACGACGAACCAAGCGGAGGCGCCAAGCCGTCCGCCGGCGCAAGCGGCTCGGGCTGTTCGCCGGGCATCCTCGGCGAGCCTTCGTCCGGTCCGATCAAGGGGGTCTCGTCCGAGGTGAGCACGATCGCCGGCCGATCGGAACGCCACAGCCGCGCTTCCCAGTGTACGAGAGCCGCCCAGATGCCCGAGCCGCTGTTTGCCGCCGTTGGGCTCGGCCAAAGCGTCGACGGAGTAGTCGAGGAGCAATAAGGAAAGTTGGCCGACGCGTCGATCGCGACCAAACCCGCGCCGCATCCCGACTTTGGACTTCCGCACGACCCCGCGCAACCCCCAGGCGCAAAACTCGCCGGCGCGAACGCCGCGGACGGGTAGAGCGGGAACGACGAGGTAAGGGCCGGACTCGCTTCACGCGTGGTCAAAGCCGAATCGATCGTCACCGAGTTGATCGTTCCTGCGTCGGTCGTCACCAGGCCGGGGCCGTCATCGGCCATCAGCGACCGCGTGGCTAAGGCGACGATGACGAGCGCCAAGAGCGGCGATGCGACGCGTCGAAATCGCCAGAGCGGGCCAACGGCGCGAGCCGGCTTCCAGTTCCACGGGCGACGGATTGGCCCGAAGCGTGCCATCCTTGGCGCCTCGTAGTCAAAGAAACGCGGCAGATTTCTCAGCCGAGCCGCTTAGCGACGGCCGAAGTCGGCGCGAAACGCTCAAAGCCTTTCTCTCTTCGTCCTGACGATTCGGCACGAAACATCAATTCGCGTTTAACCGCGTCGCCGCGCGCGCACGGAATGTCGACCGCCATCGGCCCGGCTTGCCCAACCGGAAGACCTTGCGGCCCACGCCTCGGGCGGTGAAAAGTGTGCGGCCGATCGCTGATTCTTTCGCGGGGAGCCGAGATTTCGGGCCATTTGGTCTGAAGAAGCACGCTTTGCGCGGAGGTCGGCGATGGTGAGGTTCCTCACACCGGCGGGAAGGGCCGTTGACTGTCGTCTTCGCGTCCGCTTTCATAAGACTTACTTTAAGCCGGGCCGAGCCCCGCGCGGATTTGCGATACGCACAACAACAGATCGGGGGGACGCGTGACGTCCGATGACACCAGTCTGATCCAATCGCTTGAGCGGAACATCGCCAGTGTGTTGCTGGGCAAGCCCGACCCGATTCGGCTAGCGATCGTTTCGTTGCTGGCGGAAGGCCACCTCCTGATCGAAGATGCGCCGGGCGTCGGCAAGACCCTGTTGGCCAAGGCCATCTCGAAGAGTCTCGACTGCAAGTTCACGCGATTGCAGTTCACGCCCGACATGCTGCCCAGCGACATCTTGGGCTCGAGTGTCTACTTGCCCAATCTGGGGGACTTCGAGTTTCGTCGCGGGCCGATCTTCACGAACATTCTGCTGGCCGACGAAATCAACCGCACCACCCCCCGCACGCAAAGCGCCTTGCTCGAGGCGATGAACGAAGGCCAGGTGTCGGTCGAAGGGCGGACTTACGTGCTCGAACCGCCGTTCTTCGTGCTGGCGACGCAAAACCCGCACGAGTACGAAGGGACGTACCCGCTGCCGGAAAATCAGCTCGACCGCTTCACAATTTGCACCGACATCGGTTACCCCGATCGCGCGCACGAGATGCAGATTCTCGAAGCGCATCGGGCCGGCGAATTGGTCGATCGCCTGCAGCCGGCTCTGAGCACCGAGCAGCTCCGTCGACTCCAGGCGGCCGCCCGCGAAGTGAAGGTGCATCCCTCGATCAATTCCTACATGCTCGACATCGTCGCTGCCACGCGGACCCACGAGGAACTTGACCTGGGAGTCAGCACGCGGGGAGCTATCGTGCTGTTCCGGGCCGTGCAGTGCCTGGCCTTTTTGGAATCGCGGACCTTCGTCATCCCCGACGACGTGAAGCGGCTGGCCCTGCCCGTGTTGGCCCATCGCATCGTTTGCCGCGGACTGGTTCGCGAAGGACAGCGCGACCGCTCGCGGGCCGTGATTCGCCAGATTCTCCAAAAGACGCCTGTTCCGGCCTGAATCGCGGGAGGTCGGTCGATTGCGCCGGGTGCCAGGTCCCAACCGCCGGTCCTTGTGTTCAATTGAAAGTGTCCGGACCGGATTCAGCCTTCCTCCTAAACCGAACCCGCTGCACCTCTTAACCCCGGTCTAAATCCGAATTGTGAAGATTAGACCGGACCCGACCTGACTCGGCTGGTTTACTACGACGCCCGAGCCACGCATGGGTGGGATGGAGTCGCCGCGTTAGGCTCGCTTCCGAGGTCCGGACCTCCGGTCTCCTTATTCAAACGAAAGTGTCCGGACCGGGTTCAGACTTCGTCGTAAACCGCATCCGCTGCGTCTCTTAATCCCGGTCTAAATCCGAATTGTGAAGATGGGACCGGACTGGACCTGACTCGGCTGGGTTGCGAGGCCCGAGCCCAAGCACCGGGCGGGATGGAGTCGAGCCATCAGGCTCGCCCACCGGTCATCCATCTCTTCCAGCCGGGCGACCATATCATTGCCGGCAATGACATCTATGGCGGCGCCTATCGGCTGATCGCCAAGGTCTAAAAACCGGCGGCAAAGCGCCGCCGGCGTGACTCATTCTTCGGGAGGGCGAGGCTCCTGCCGAGCCATTTCCAAAACCGCGAATACCGGCTCAGCAGGAGCTTCGCCCTCCCGGTGGAACCGCGCCCGCCCGGTCCCTTGTTCAAACGAACGTGTCCGGACCGGACCTGTCGGCTCCGATGACGAGCCGGGTGGCGGGGGCGCTCCGCTTTGCGGCAGCCACCGGGTCTTCAATCGTGCCGTGCGCCGGGGCTTCCGCTGCGCGGAGCGCCTCGGCCCCCGCGCCGCAGGTGTCCACGAAATCCGATCGTGTGCCCGCTCAACGGCCCCGCGGCCATTTTTCATCCGTGGCGCGCAAGCCGATCTCGGCCGCGGCAAACTCTATTCTGCCACAAATGGCCAACCAACCAAGATCAGTTTTCTACGCCGTTCAAAGTTTGCGGTCGGCCGGCGATGACCGAGAAAATGCTCAAGGTCAAACTCGAAGAGTTGAGGGGCTCGTGTTCGGTAACGGCCGTTCGTCGTTTTCGCTTCGTACTTCGGCGTGCACTGGGCGAGGATGCAGCGGCAACACTGGCTAGAAAACAAGCCTTTTCCAAAAAGGCTCGAGTCGTTCTTCCAGCCTGCGTCTCGAATCGGCGACTTGATAGACCCTTCGCCTGATGAGCCGGCTCTGATTCTCTCAGTACCGCGGTAAACGGTGATGGACCGAGCTCCCGTGCCAACCGCCAACTTTCGTCCAGGATGCGCCCCCACGCAGCGCGGATTCCGTCCTGGTGCTTCAGCAGTTAGGCGATCACGACCGCCTCCCCTTTTTGGATTGTTGGAGTTTGGACGGATCCTCAACTGGATCCGGCTCGTCGTCCCCGAACGGAAACCCACCGCTCTCACCTTTTTTGTGCAGCTTTCCGAGCAGTCGCACCGTAACGGGACGAAACGATGTCCGAAAGGCGCCAGGGCCCAGCGTCTGTTGCACGTCCAAATACATCTCGCCGATTCGACGTGGCCATCCACAAGACTCGCCAGCTTCGAACCCCATCATTTCCCACTCATCACCATCAAAGGCGTCCGGAAGCCGCTCGTTTGCACCGGTGCCTATTCGCGCCGTCCATACATGTATGCCGTTTGCGTCCGCGGTGATACTGCCGCGAGGGGCAAATGGATCGACACTCTCACATGGGATCGCAATTGGCGATTTGAGGCCCTTTCCGTTCACATGGCTCACGACAAATGCTAACCCATCAGATTTGCTGGTTTGCCGCTCTTCCTTCCATTTTCCACGAACTGTAACGACGTCCTCTCCCAACGCCGCTCCAAATCGCCCGGCCAGCTTGACCTTTGTTGGAATGTCAAGACTGTTCACTCTCTCAACCCTCGGCACAGCAGATTGCTCGCCTGCACTTTCAGGCATATGCACTACGCTATCTCCACATGCCGCGATATAGCACAACAGCATAATCACTGCGCACTTCACGCATCTGTACATACCTCTCTCCCGGACAACCTATTCAGTTGACGAATTGTTATCACAGTCGCATCTCGAAGTGCGAACATTTGGGTTGGGCACCATGACATCGAAGACATCGGCGAGTGGCACGGCCTGCTCGCTTCCGACCTCCCAGTTTGTCGATCAGCCGCTGAATCCGGCGCTCCGTTTCGCCTTGGCCCGCTGCTTCACGGCGTGCTCGTCACCGCATTGTACCGATCATCCATGTTCGACAAGCGGTCGATCACTCCCGCGGCCATCGCCGGAGTGCATTTCAACGAGCCGGCGATCGAATTTGTGGTCCCCGTGAAGCGCAGACCCTGCAGCCGCTAGAACGACGGCATGAGCGACGAAGCGGGACACGCATGCCCAGCGTGTGGGTTCGGGCTGAACTTCTCGCCGTGGGAAGGCGGAGCTGCCTCCTTTGAAATCTGTCCGTGCTGCTTCATCCAGTTCGGCTACGATGACGCAGCCGGTGGAGATCCGCAGTTGCGGCGTGAGATGCACGCGCGTTGGCGACAAGACTGGATTGCCGACGGGCTGCCGTGGCGAGGGCATGGGAAACCGCCAGTCGGATGGTCAGCAGCGCAACAAGTCGCTCGCGCTTCGCACGGCTAAATCGCCCAGAAGGTCATGAGAAGTCGATCGCTTGGTCCTCACGCCCTGGTTAGGGGAATCCAATCTTCTTTTGGAGGGCGACCACACCACGATCGAATTCCTCGTTCCGGTTAAACGCAGAGCGCGCCCCCCGCTAGAATGACGGCATGGATCGGGAAACCGCGAAATTGGTTACTCAAGCCGTGCGAGGAGACCGGCGATTGCGAATCTGGGGTCGTACCATGCTCTCGGGTCCGTGCCCGCGCTTCCTCTAGGGGAATTTCGACACCTCCTGCTACAATCCCGCCACGCGTTTTCACCCGGGGGGGACCGGTCTGATGTCGCGTTTGACTGCGGCTACCGAAGGATTCGGGAGGAAGGGACGCATGCATTTGGAAGCATTTTGTGGGCGACGTCGGTCGCTCGTTTGGCAGAACGTTGGCCTGGCGTTGGTCGCAACGGCCGTTCTCGTCGCCGCCGGTTTCCCCAACCGCGCCGTGGCAAATCCAGATCCCGCACCGCCAACCGCCGAGACCGCGAAGAAGACCGCCCCGCACGCGGCGCGGCACACGAATCGTCTGGCGCGCGAGACCAGTCCATACCTGTTGCTACACGCACACAATCCGGTCGACTGGTATCCCTGGTCCCCCGAGGTCTTCGAGAAGGCCAAGCGGGAAGGCAAGCCGATCTTTGTGTCCATCGGCTACAGCAGCTGCCACTGGTGCCACGTGATGGAGCGGCAAGTCTTCGAGAACGAAGACATTGCCCGGGTGATGAATGAGAACTTCATCAACGTGAAGGTCGACCGCGAAGAACGTCCCGACGTCGACGACGTCTACATGAGCGCATATCTCGTCTACGCACAGGCTGTCGGCTCCGGAGATTCCGGTGGCTGGCCGCTCTCGATGTTCCTCACTCCGGACGGCATGCCCTTCGCGGGCGGCACCTTCTTTCCTCCGCAGGATCGTGCCGGCCAGACCGGGTTTCCGACCGTGCTTTCTCGAGTGCTGAACGCTTGGAAGAGCGACCGCGCGGGCGTCGAAAAGAACGCCGAAATGATCGCCAGCTCGGTGCGGCGTCTGACGCGCGCGGGCTTCGACGCGACACCGGTGAAACTCGATCGCGGGTTGGTGACGGCGACCGTCAAGTCGTTGATCGAATCGCGCGATCCCGAGTTCGGCGGCATCGACTTCGATCCGCACGAAGCCAACGCCCCAAAGTTTCCCGAGCCGGCCAAGCTCGAGCTGCTCGAGTTCGCGGCCGCGCATACCAACGATCAGCAGGCCGACTCCGTGGTGACCAACACGCTCGATCACATTGCGGCGGGCGGGATCGTTGACCATCTGGCGGGCGGTTTCCACCGCTACAGCACCGACCGCCGCTGGCACGTCCCACACTTCGAAAAGATGCTCTACGACCAGGCGCAGCTGGCCGAGTTCTTCGCCCAGGTCTATCACCGCACGGGCAAGCAGGAATACCGCCGCACCGCCGAGCGGGCCTTCGCCTTCGTGCTCAAGGAGATGTCCGATCCGGCCGGCGGATTTATCTCGTCGCTCGACGCGCAGACCGACGGCGTCGAAGGCGTCTATTACGTCTGGACGCCCACGGAAGTCGACGCCGTGCTCGGGGCGCGGGACGGAGTCCTCTTTCGGCGGGCCTTCGGCCTGGACGAGCCCAAGGAATTCGAGGCGGGATTCGTGCTGTGGCGGACGACGACTACCGAAACGCTCGGTCACGATCTGCACGTTGCGCCGGAAGCCGTCGAAGCCCGACTGAACGATGCGCGGAGCCGCTTGCTACTCAATCGACAGACCCGTCGGCCCGTGGCGCGGGACGATAAAGTGCTCGCCGCCTGGAATGGGTTGATGATTCGCGCGCTGGCCCGCAGCAGTCAGCTGCTGTCGAACGACGCGTATCTGCACGCGGCCGAAAAGGCGGCCAACTTCGTGCTCGATCGGATGCGCGGCCCGCGCGGCGAATTGTTGCGGACCTATCGGACCGGACAGGCGAAAATTCCGGCGTACCTGGAAGACTATGCCTACGTGTCGGAAGGGCTGTTGGCCCTGTTTGCCGCCACGCACGAGCCGCGCTGGCAGCAGGCGGCCCGCGCACTGACCGACGAACAAATCCGCCTCTTCTGGGACGAACAGTCGAAAGGATTTTATTTCACCTCGAAGGATCACGAGGCCCTGATTGCCCGCACCCGCAACGCCTTCGACGCGGTGCTCCCCTCGGCCAACGCGGTCAGCGTCCGCAATCTGGTGCGGCTGGCTTCGCTCTGCGGCGAGCCCCGCTACCGCGACTTGGCACGACAAACATTGGAAGCCTTCGCTCCGGCGCTCACCCGGGCGCCGCGCTCCCTTCCGGTGACGGCGCTGGCACTCGCCGAATACCTCGATAATCCCGACTTCGGCCGCACGCACGCCCGCTCGAAGGCCGACGCCAATCTCGAAGAGACGGCCGTCCTGCAAGCCTCGGGTGACGACGGGCCGCCGCCCACCTCGGTGCCCGGCAGCCGCAACGCGACGGTGACGGCCAAGGTCTATCTCTCGGTCGATCAGCTGCCGCCGGGGGGAACCTGCCGGTTCGTGGTTTACGTCACGATCAAGGACGGCTGGCACATCAACACCAGCCAAGTCGAAGAAGACTGGCAGGTGCCGACTGAGCTGACGGTCGCCTCGACGCAAGGAGTGACGATCTCGAAACTGAACTTCGTCACCCGCGGCAAGCCGACGCAACTTCCTGGCATGCAGAAGCCCCTCACCGTCTACGAGCGCGGAGCCGAAATCCGGGGCGTGCTGGCGATTCCGCTGGAAGCGGCGGGTAAAGTGGACAACCTGCAGTTCCTGCTCAAATATCAGGCCTGCAACGCTAAGGGCGAATGCTTGCCCCCCGCGAAAGTCAAACTGGCGGGCAAACTGCATATCGCCAGCGACCTGCATTCCGTGCACGCGGCCAATCCCAATCTCTTCCCGAAACTGCGGTAACCGCTGCCGCAGGCGATCGGCCTGGGGGACAGCCCGCGACGAACACGCTCGGCCATGCGACCAGTCATCCGCTGGATGCGCAAACACCGCCGACTCACGATCGGCCTGGCGGCGTTGCTGGCGCTTGTAGCGGTCAATGTCGTGGCGTTCAATCAAGCCTGGTCGATGACGCATTTCGCGGCGTCGGGAACTCGCACGTCGCGACCGGAAGAACTGGGCTTTCTCGACAAAGTGCAGGTCGGCCTGATCGGCGTACGGCTGCCCAAGCCGGCTAACGCGATCGACCCCGGTCATCTCGGACTCGCGTTCGAGACGGTTCGCTTCGGCGGATCCTCGGGAGCCGAGCTGGAGGGCTGGTTTGTCCAGCACGTCGAACCCAAAGGCATCGTGCTCTTCGCGCATGGCTATGGCGCGTCGAAGAGCAGCTTGCTGAACGAGGCGGCCGCCATTCATCGGCTCGGGTATGCGATCTTCCTCGTCGACTTTCATGGCAGCGGCGGATCGGAGGGACGCGTCACCTCGATCGGCGTCCGCGAAGCCGATGATGTCGCCGACGCGGTCGCTTGGGCGGCGGCCCGGCAGCCGGGCCGGCCGCTGATTCTCTACGGCCAGTCGATGGGCAGCGCGGCCATCCTGCGGGCGATCGCCGCTCTCGGAATCGAACCGTCTGCCGTGATCGTCGAATGCCCGTTCGATCGATTGCTCTCGACGGCGGAGAATCGATTTCGCTCGATGGGGCTGCCGTCGTTTCCGGCTGCCCAACTGCTCATCTTCTGGGGTGGGGTGCAGCTGGGCTTCAACGGCTTCCGACACAATCCGGCCGACTACGCCTGCTCGGTGCGCTGCCCCGTGCTGTTCTTGCATGGCGCGCAGGATCACCGCGTGACGCCGGAGCAAGCGCGGTCAGTGTTTGACAACCTGGCGGGGCAAAAAGCCTTCGTGACCTTCCCGACCGCGGGACATGAATCGCTGTTGGCCAACGACGCCGAGCTTTGGACCAAATCGGTCTCGCACTTCCTCGCGGGGCTTCCGGAGGCGACCGGTCGCCGGTAGTCGTCTCGCAGTGAGGCCCGAATCACCAGCCCGTGTGAAACAGATTCCAGCCGCTCTGAAAGACGAGCGTGTGCAGCCAGATCTCCGACGTGGCGATCATCACGCCCAGAGCGCCCAGGATGCCGACGCTCCAGGCCATTGCGTGGCGGCGGGGCGCTAGCAGCGAAATGGCGTAAGAGGCGACGATCGCGAAAGGCACGAGCGTGCCGCACATCAAGCGTCCGCAAACGAAGCCCGGGAAGGAAAACAGTGGTGAGGCGGTCCCCATCTTGCCGAAGTCGATGGCCACCGAGGAGAGCGCCAAGAACGCGACCGAAGCCCAAAAGGCCGCCAGGCCGAACATCAGGAAAACCCGCTGCCGGGTATCGCGGGTGCGCCAGAGGCCGATCGTTGCAGTGGCGAGCAGAAGCAGCGTGCCGCACGCGTAGACACAGTCGACGAAGTAATTCGCGATCGGCTTGCGGTACCAGGTGATTTCGCCCCGCCAGTAGCTGGCACTCAGTTCGAACCAAAAATCCTTCACGCCCGATAGGCTGAAGAGGGGGTGCGAGAACCACTGGGCGAATGGCTTCTGGCTGAAGCCGAGCTCGGCCAGCTTGGCCGCGGAGCCGGTAAAGTTGCCCAGCGTAAGCTTGTTCCAAAACAGCCAGGCCGGCAATGGCGATACACAGACGACGAACGTTAATGCCGCAGCCATCGGTCGTCGTAAGACACCGGGCGAGGACACCTCCGACGATGTCTGCGGCTTCCGCAGAACGATCCACGCGACAGCTACGAGCGTGACGGCAATCAGCGGGAGGTTGGTCATCTTGGTGAGACCGGTCGCCGCCACGCCCAGGCCAGTGAGCGCTGCCGCTTTAATCGCGGGACGCTTTGGATTCATCCAGCGGACGAGCCCCAGGCAGACGAGCCCAAACGACAACGGTGAGAGCACGTCGTCGTTGATGCCGTACAGCACGTCCTGTGGGATGATGGCCAACAGCGCGGGCGTGCCGATTTTCAGGAACGGGCTGCCGGGAAACAGATCCCGCGCGACTACGTAGCCCAGCCAGACCGTCGCGGGCAGCACGAGCGCATTCAAGAAGCGCACCCAGTAGAACATGTCCGCGTCCGGCACCCGGATGAGCTCTCCCAGCGCCAGCCAGGCTCCTGCCAGCGAGTAATAGAGCGGCGGTTCCAGCATCTCGTGGTTGTGCTCGATCTTGGCCAGCTCGAGGTTGGCTTTGATCTGCGCTTCGAGCGACGGGCGAACGATCTGTTGCGGCTGCAGATAGACGTCGGACGTGACGAGGAATTCGGGGGACCAATTGTCGGTCCAGCGACGCAGTTCCTTGGCGTGCGGGCCGAGCGCGCGAGGGACCACACCGCGCGAATAGAAGATGGCGACGTCGAAGTGGTTTCCCTCGTCCATGTTGTTGTTGACGGGGAACGCGGCGCAGAAGACCAGCACGCGGATCGCCGCAAACGTTGCCAGCGCAGCGACGATCAGCATTTCGGACCGGCGGGCCGGGCCGGTCACGGCGGGAGGCTCAGTCGCGGTGGGAGGGCCACTCGCAGTGGAGGGGGCCGTCACGAGGGAAGGGTCGGCGGACATCTCTTCGATTCTGCGCACGCCGTCCGCTCACTGTCGATCATCGGCCGGCTTCAGAACTTCGTCAGCATCAAATGCATTTCGTCGGCCTGCTCCTTGGTCATCCTGTACTTTTCGTAGACCGGCTGCAGTTGCTTGAGGAGCTTGATGAAATCGTTTTCGGGAAAGCCGACGACGTAATGGCCGATGACCGCACGCACGAGCCGGCGGACGGTGACGAAGTTATTCAGCACGCGGAAATAGCGCCGCTGATCGTCCCCCAGCCGCGCCCGAAAGGAGTCCGTAATTCCCGACGGTGTGGTTTCGGTGCGGCCGACGCGGCAGCGGACGGTGAACAGATCGTCGCGGGCGGTGAGCGACTTCAGCGATAAGTGCCAGGCCTTTTCGCACAAGAGGTAGTTGCGTCCGTGGCCCGTCATCACGTTCGAGAGCGACAGATCGAGCTGGGCCGCCATGTAGCCCAGCTGATGATTGGCGATGGCCGGATGCGTGGCCGCCATGTCGACATGAGAGCGCGGGGTCGAACCGCCAACGGCCAGCGTCAGCAGCACGAGCCGTTTGTCGGCCGCCATCAGCGCGGCCGCCGGGACGATCGTGGCCGGCACGCGGAATTCGAGCTGATCGGAGTCAGTGTTCAGGCGAAACAGGACCTGTTCGACCGGCCCGTCCTCCAAACGAAAGGTTGCCGACTTGAGGTGCAGGACCTTGACTGGTTTCTCGGGAAACGATCGCAGCAGAATTCCGCCGACATAATCGTCGTTGAAAGCGTCGTCGAACGAAGCGACCTGGAAGTTGACGTTGTAGCGGTCCTCGATCGATCGTAGCGTCGACCCGTCGCCAAACTGCTCGCCCTCGAAGTGCGGATTGACGACGTCCTTGATCCGCCGGGCGAAATCGGGCTCTTCGGGACGTTTGTCACCGCGCGGGACGGTCTTCGGATCGGGCTTCTGAGCTTTGGCAGGGTCCGACTTGGTTGTATCCGACTTGGCAGCGAGGGGTTTAGCGGGGTTGGGTTTGGCGGCGTCAGCCTTTGCTGAAGCCGGCTGATCGGCTCCCGGTTCTTCGGCCCGCAGCGCCTTCGCGATCCACACGCTCCCCCAACACGCGGTGATCAGAGCAAGGCACAGAGCAGTTTTCGTCAGTCGCGTGGACATGAGCGAGACTCCGTTGCTGCCACCATCGAACTCTCACGCGGGCTTTTGGAAGCCCGCGGCCCGACCGGCCGAATCTGGCGATATTCTAGCACCGCATTCTAGCACTGCCGCCCCGCGCAATCATCAATCATTTGCGGCGACGTGGGCGAGATCGTGCCGTCGGAGGGTTTCCTACACTCGCCGCACGGCTCAAACGCCGACGAAATCAGCTCCTGCAAGATCGTGTCGATCCGCCGGACGAGCGATTGGCGAAAATCGGGTTTTGGGCGTCCGAGCAGCATCGCCAGCCGCACGTTTTCGAGTTCCTGGATTGAGAAAACGTACGACTCACACGTGTTGTCGGCGATGTAATACGCGGCGACGATGTCGAGCGGCTCCAAGTGGCCGTCGCCTAATGTGGCCCGCAGATCGGCCACGCGTGCCGCACACTGCGAGTGGTCCCTTCTGACGTAGCGATAGCGCTCGGTCGTCTCGGCCCGGCGGACGGCCGGCTTGGGCAACGGCAGCGGAAAGATGCCCGTGAACGGGTTCCACTCGCTCATGCCTCCATGCTACGCCGGCGCGCGAGCGATTTCACCGGAAGGGGTCTGCGGGGGGACTTCGAGGCCACCGTCACGCTTCCTCACAGCGCACCGAGGCCCGACCGGCCAAAAATGCCGGAAAGTGCGCGACCAATTTCTGCTCGTCAAATGGCTGTTTCGCGGCGGGCGTCCGCACGCCCTAAATCGGCACGAATTGCCGAAAGCCAGTCGCCACGAGGGCTTGTACCGCGCGTGTTTTTGCGGTCCGGCGGCGAAAAACCCTCTTATCGGCATTCGAACCCTCGGACTTGACCAAAAAAAATAATTCCGATAAACAACCGCCTCACGCGGCGGGGTTCGCGGGCCTCAACTGCAAGCCCCCGCTGTGAGTGTCCCGTCACTCTCACATCTGCCTCTCTCTAATCAATTCGTCTCTCGTAGGAAGGTGCACATGTCTAAGAACATGTCTCGCGTCGTCCCGTTTTTGGGCGCGCTCGGACTGCTCACCCAGGCAGTCCCCGCCAACGCTCAGGGATGGGGCAACCAATGCTGCAATCCCTGCCCCACCTGCTGTGCCGTGCAGACCTGCATGCAACCGGTCAGCGTCCCCTGCTATCGCCAGGTGCCCGTCACCCACTATGAACCGTACGAGCAGACGGTCATGAAGCCGATCTGCCGCACCGAATACATCGAGCAACCCGTGACGGTTTGCAAGCCGGTCTGCGAACAGCGGGTCGCTGAAGTTCCTGAGTGCACGTATCACCCGGTGACCGAGTTCTATCCGCAGACCCGGGACATGGGCGGCTACCAGACCTTCTGCCACTGCTGCCCGCGGATGTCTCCCTGCCAGTACGATTCCAACCCCGGCCTCTTCGGCTGGCTGAACCGGACCGGCTACGAGATGCGGATGGCCTTCACGCCGCAATACACGTACGAGCGCCGCTGGGTGCCCAACGTCATTACCACGCAGGTCCCCGTAACCCGCCAGGTCGCCGTGCAGAGTGTGCGTCGCGTGACCTACAACGTCACCCGCATGCAGACCGAAATCGAACACCGCCGCGTGGCGATCAACCGGGTCGACATGGTGCCCGAGAGGATCACCCTGCAGCGTCCGGTGACCGTCATGACGCAGGTGCCGATCGGCACGACCGTCGCCTGGATCCCGGCCGGCTCGCTGGCTGGCGGCTCGACGGCGACGGCCCTCAACCCCTCTCCCGATCCGATCAGCCAGCGCCAGCGCGACCTGCGTCACGCGGAACGGTACGGCGAGAAGAAGGGCCTTCAGGAAGGCATCCACGAAGGCAAGGAAATCGAAAAAGACAAGTTCCGACGCGAAAAGGAAGAAGATCTGCGTCACGACGGCTTCGGCCCCGGCGCCGAAGTGATTCCTCAGCGTAAATCCGGCGATTCCTCCTCCCCGCAGCAGGTGTCGCAGGTTGATCGCTCCTCCAGTGCAGCCGACGGTTGGGTTTCCCATCGCCGGCTCGATTCGGTCGACGTCCAAATGGGCTACCGAGGCGTCTCGGTGGCCGACACGAAGCAGTAGTCCGTAGAACGAATGTCAATGGCCGCGGTGGCATGGAGCTGCCGCGGTGCGAGGTCGAACGGGACCGAGAATGCCGTACGATCGAAAGATTCGGTCAGCGGCAAGAGAAGTTCTCGAGTTGATGACCCCAAGCCTTCCTTCCCTGTTGGTTCCGTTTCCCTCGCGGCATTGATTTCATGTCGATGCCCAACTGATGGCGCAATCTGGGAGCGGGCAATCCGTCTTTCGGAGACGCGCCGAAGACTCGGGCGGCACATATACATGTCGCTCTCACCCTCGAAGCCCGCCGGAGCCCTCCGGCGGGCTTTTTATTGCGCCCAGGCCTGCGTGCGCATACCGAGCCGTTTCGCGCAGGGACGCTTTTGGGCGAAGCTTGCAGCGAGACCGGAGGAGCACCCGGGCCGCACGTGATCCGCTTGCTCCCCTCATCCGGTGGATCGGGTTGTTGTGCTCTATTCGCGACAATCGGACTAACCGGGGTGAAGCCGGCGGCAAATGACCGCGGGACCTCGGGCTTTTCAATTCGTGCGCGAAGAAGATCCGATATCAGGTGCTGACGCTCTCTCACCTCGGTCATGGGATCGAAACGCGAGTGCGGCTCGGCACTGCTGGGTTCGCGAACGAACCCAATTGACCCCGGCAAACGGACCGTTCCGCCCAGGACAGTGGAACCTTCCGATTCCTCACGAGTCCAAACATGCTTCCCATGCTGCGCGGAACCTTTTTCTCCGTCGGAATGTTCATCGCTCTGTGGGGCGTCTCGCTGCTGTTCGTCGACAAGCTTGTCGTCAACGTCGCGGACGATAGCCAGCGAACGCCTGGGTTCCGCGGCATGCTGAACAACCAGCCGCAACAGAAACAGCGCGTGATCGATCCTCCCGATTGGGTCTCGTTCAGCCTGCTGTCCGTCGGCGCGGTGACGATGCTCTACGCGGTCGCGCTCCCCCGCAAGCAATAGCTTGCTGCCCAGGCCGCCCTCGGCCGTTGCCCTCCTCGCTATACACGGCGATGGCGGTTTCGCGGAGCCTGCTGCGCTGGTTGGGCTTTGACCGGCCTCGCCGGAAACCCCTGGGCCGCTTGATTCAACGTCTGCCGCCCCCGTATGATCGAACGTGCGGAGGGGCTGCTGCCCCGCAGCGCTGGCCGGGAGCAGGTTGTGCCGCCGGAATTCGATTTTGAGCATAGTGTCGGCTGCTGGATTGCGCAGACGTCACACGCGTTGAGACGAGCCCTGGACTACGAGCTGTCCCGCGAAGGCATCACCTTCCGGCAATGGGAGGTGCTCGCTTGGTCAGGGTCTAGCGAGGCTCTCTCCCAAGCCGAGCTAGCCGAGCGGATGGGCATTGAGGCGCCGACCCTGGCCGGCATCCTGTCGCGGATGGAGCGCGATGGCTGGCTCGAACGCTCCTGCTGCCCCAAGGACCGCCGCAAAAAGCGGTTCCGCCCCTCGGCGAAGGCCGACGCCGTTTGGTCCCGCATGATCGACTGCTGTCACGCGGTTCGCGCCCGCGCCACCGAAGGCCTCTCGGTCGAGGAACTGGCCACCTTCAAGCGAACCTGCGACGCGATCCGGACCAACCTCAGCGGCGTTCCTGATCCGCTCGAGCCGGTCTCCTAAGCGGCCGACAGCCACTCCTTCCGCGCTGACCATCGACGAAACGAATCGGTCGCGCGGATAATCTCGAACGGGCCTGGGTTATTTCGCAATCTAGCTGGATGTGCCATCCACTTCAGCCTGGCTAGAGGAATCCTGGCGGGGCGTTCAGGTGCTCTCGATTGCGTGATTTTTCGGCCCAGAATCTCTTTTAGATTCCGCGCTCCGCGCCGGTCTAACACCGGTGAACAAGGGCATGTCCTCCATGGCCCGATCGAGCGAAGAGCGTGAACTCGACCGGCTCGTGAGCGAACACCTGCCCACGGCCTTACGTTTTGCTACACGCCTCACGGGAGACGTCGATCAAGCGGAAGACGTGGTGCAAGAGGCTCTCGTCCGCGCGGCTCGCAGTTGGAAGACGTTTCGGGGTGAGGCACAGTTTCGCACGTGGTTGTTTCGCATCGTGATCAATGTGTTTCGCAGCCACTCGGCCGCCGTCGCCCATCGGCCGACGACTCTGCCCGAAACGCTGGCCGACCGGCGAGTGGCGGATCCGGCCAGGGGCGCCCAAGACCGCGAGCTGGCCGAGCTGATCGCCGAGCGGGTCTCGGCACTGCCCGAACGGCAGCGCGAAGTGATGGTTTTGACTTCCTTCGAGGGTTTCAGCGTCCAAGAGGCGGCCAAATTGCTCGAGATCACCGAGGCCAACGTCTACTCCACGCTGGCAGTGGCTCGGGCGCGACTGAGCAAGGAACTGGCTCCTTATTTCGTCCGTCGCTGAGTTAGTTGAGTGAGCTGATGTCCGCAAACGAACCAGACAGGCCGCCGATCAGCGACGATTCGCTCGACCAGTTACTGCGGGAGGCCTGCTGGCCGGAGGCCTCTCCGGGCACGGTCACTCGGCTGACGCAGCGCTGGGATGCGGTGTGGATCGCCCGCCGGCGCCGCGAGGCGTTGCTTTGGCGGACGGCCGCATTGGCCGTCGCGGCAACGTTGCTGGCAGCGGCCACACTGGGATGGCCCCGACTGCGACCGATTGAAAAACCGGTCGTCACCAACGACGCGCAGCCAACGAACTCGGGTCCGCACGAGCCGCGGCATCCCGCAGACGTGCCATCGCCGGTCGTCGTCCGCGCGAACGAGAATATTTCGCGAGCGCCAGTGCCAAGCGAAGTCGTGCCCTGGCGGGCGCCCAATGCGCTCGAAGAGCTGATTCTGGCGGCTCACGATCGCGAACGGGGGCAGGCGGCGCCTTCCCCGGCAATTGCCCAGCACGAGCCGAACAAGAAGCCCGCGACAACGCCGCCCGTTCATTTAGCCGGCGTGGCGCGGCGCAAATCTCCGACGACCTCGAAACCTCTGTCGTCGGAGCAAGCACGCGTCGCCTCAGCGATTCAGCGTGTGGCTTCGGAGAAACGGGTCGACGTCGCGGCGGTGGCCTTGGAGCTGCGGAAATCAGCGGCAATCTCGGAGCGACTCCTGATTGAAACGCTCGACCGCGGCAAGAGTCGCGAGCAACTGGCCGCGTTGCGACTCCTGGCAGAGATCGGCAGCCCGCTTTCGGTTGTCCCCGTGTTCCGGGCGGCCCACGAATCGGCTCTGCATGCGACGGCACTCGAGACCTTGGTGCGTCTGGCTGATCCGTCGGTCCTTGGCGAATTGGCGCGGAGCGAGAGGAACCCCGAGCTGCAGCGGTCGTTGTTGGCTGCTCTGCTGGCTCGCGGCGAACCAAACGCGTTGGACGTGTTTTTGAGTTTCGTGCAGTACGAGCCAACGACAGAAACGGCGCTCGCCGCCGCGCAGACGTTGAAAGACCCGCCGATGGATTTGCTGTTCGCGAGTCTCTCGGTGCCGCTGGAATCGCAGCGCATCGCGGCGGCCCGCGTGATTGGGCGAATCGATGGGGCGGCGACGACCCAGCGGTTGATCGGAATGGTCGACTCGGGAGTCAACCGCCACGAAGCGTGCATCGCCTTGTTGAGCAGTCGCGGGCCGGAAGCCACCCGCTACGTGGACGCGGCGGCCCGTCGCGATCCCGCGCTGGCCGCGATTTTGTCTGGTGCCCGTCTCTTTACCCCGTCCGAAAATCCTCCTCGGAGTTGAGCCATGACGTTTGCCACGATCCGCCGACCGTTGTCCTCCTGCGCCGCCTCCGTGAAGGGTCCGGCAAGATCGAAGACTCGCACGTGGGCGCTTCCGCTCCTGGTGGCAACAGCCGTGTTCCTCCCGACCGCGGCGCGAGGCCAGGATGACACGGCCCAAAAGCGGCCGGCTCGCCGGCCGAGAGCCGCCACGGCGAATGCCGACCAGGATCGGCAGCTGGTTGTCCGCGTCTATCCGGTCGAAGATCTGCTGCAGACCGTCAGCGACTATCCGTATCGTGGGGGACTTCCGGGGACGGTTCCCCATGCACCCGCCGGCGGATTTGGCGGAGGCATGGGGGGAATGGGCGGCACCGGCGGTGGCGGAGGAATGTTCTCCGTCCCGAGTGGAGCCGCTCCGCCTCAGGTGTTGCGGCAGTTTGGGGTCGCAGGCGGAGGGGCTCAGACGGAGGAACGCGAAAGTCGACAGCAAGAATTCCTGGAAATGATCCAGGCGTATGTCAAAGGCGATTGGGGCAACTCGGGAGCCGAATGCAGCATCTTTCGCAGCAGCCTGATCGTTCGCAATATCGAGCAAGTCCAAAAGGCGGTGGCCGATCTCTTGCAGGCGGTGCGCACGACCAGCAACATCGGGCGAGTGGTAACCATCGAGGCAACCTGGCTAGTGCTGACGCCTCAACAGCTCGAGACCTTGCGACGGTTCTCGGCAGGCAAGGACGATGCGCCGGCGGCCGATCTGCGGAAAAGTTTTGAGGAACTCTCGCAGCAGGCGATGGCCATTCACGGCCACATCACCTGCCTCAACGGGCAACAGGTGCACCTGGCCACCGGTCGGCGGCAGGTGATTGCCAGCGGCGGCACGCCCACGGTCGGCATGGGAGCCGTCGGCTACACTCCAATCGTTTCGGTGCTGAACCTCGGCGCCGTATTGCAGATCAGGCCATCGCGCTCGGCCGACTCGGGGAAAGCCCTCATAGATCTCGGGAGCGTCGTCACGCAGTGGAAAGAGCCCGCGGCTCCTATCCAGATCTCAAGTCAGGTCGTCGCGGGGGCGGATGAGAAGAAGGCCGAGGGGCCGCTCATCCACAGCATGGTCACGATCGACCGCGCGGACGTGGGCACCCAGGAATGGGCGAGCACCGTCTCGATCCCGATCGGTCAGCCGGTCTATATCGGTTCGGTCACGCTCAGTGGCGACAAGGCGGGCCACTTGGAGCCTGCTCAGAATCCGGAGCTGGCGCTGGTAATCGAGGTCCGCGCGAACTGAGCGCGGCCGCGCCGGGCAAGCGCCTGCGTGTCGACACAGCTATCTGATGTGGATGTCTTCGTGACCGTTGATGGTGACGAAACCCCTGAAGATTTTCGCATCGACCTTTTTGGAAACGGGCCGCACGGAGCCGTCGGCAAAGGCGACGAGCAGGGCTTCTTTCCAGGGCCCACCGATGCCGTCCGGGCCGTCGATGACCGGCTCCTTGGTCACCGCACGGAGGGTCGCATGTCCGCCCGCGGCCCAGGATCCGTACTCCTTCGACGCCTCGCAGATCATCGCCGTGTTGCTTGTCCCGTCCTTAGTGTCTTCGAGACGCGTCGGGCGATCGTAGGCGAAGCAGCCGGCCCTCGGGCTCTCGACCGGCAGCATCGGACCGTCGACCCCAAGACCAGCCAACCCCACGTAATGGGTCGGCGGAAGGTCGCCCGCCTTGGGTTTTTCAAGCCCGGGGTTCAGGAAGGGTTCGAGCGTCGTCGTGATCGCCGCGTGACTGGCTTTGTCGTCCCATGATTTGTCTAAAGCGATCCGCTCGTAAAGAGGCTTTTGCTCCATGAACGGAAGGATGGCCGTCGTCCAGCCGAGCCGTTTGTCAGGCTTCAGAGTGGGGTTGGGGTGTGTCCCTTCCGGAAAATGCTTGTGCCCTGTCTGATAGTTGTAGAGAGCTAACATGATCTGCTTCAGCTTAATCCGCGAGTCCTGGCGGAGCATGCCGATGATGTACGCCTCGGTGGCTTCGTCCCGTTGCTGCGCCAACGTCAGCGACTCGCTTGCGACAGCGAGAAGGCACACGACACAGACTCCCGCGATCGATCCGATCAGCACGCATTTGCGCCGCATGATGCACCTCGGCCATTCTGAGGCTTCGCAGAGAGACGGCCGCCCGGAATCCGCGCGCCGGACGCCTATCAAGGCTATCCATCGGCGCGGGGCCATGCAATTTGCAGTTTTCGTCGCCGTGCCGCGCGTTACCTCGTCAGTTCCAACGTCGACCACAGGCTCGGGTCGTGGTCGAAGGGAAACTCGCGGCCGACGGTCAGGAATTGCTCGCCCAGTTCCGCGTCTTTCACTGCGTAGTAGAAGCCGAGCAGCGGGTTCGAATCGCGGTCGTAGCCTTGCAGGCAGTCGGCCGGAATCCAAATCTCGAGTTCGTATCCGCTGCGAGTGGATCGGGAAACGGACTGCAGCAGGCTGGCCCGGCTCATCGGGGCATCTTCCTTGGCCAGAGCGATTGCCAATTGTTGAGCGCCAGCTCGCACGCTATCGCCGCCGCTCTTCGCGCTGGCCTTCGTCCAATTGGCGGGGATCGGCCAAAAGGCGAAATGATGGCAGAAGCGGGTCGCCCGATGGATCGATTGCGTGTTGCGAGTGTCGATCCAGAGCTGCAGTCCGTCCGATTCGGACGGTTCGTTCGGATCGACGAAGATCGGAATTTTCTTGCCGCTAACTTCCAAACGGAAGCCGAGCCCCGCCTCATTCCAGCCGGCGCACAGCGTCGCGAAGGGCGCGGCGGCGTCTAACCCGCCGAGGTCGGGCAACGGAGCGATTTTTTCCAGGTCGAGGAACGGCTTGCGCGCGACCGACGACTCGACCTCTCGCACCGGAAAGGAAAAGCGGAACAAGAATCGGTGCGGAACGACGGGCATAGGAGCCGATGACCGGCGCTATTCCGCGGCAGCTTCGGCGATCTGCTGCCAGCTCATCAGATGCGTTTCGATGCTTTTGATCACGAGCGAGCCGCGCTTGCCTTTGGCATCTTCCAGCTCGTAGCCCGACTGGCGGAGCTTGTTTTCCTGCTCCGATTCCTTGGGAAGCAGCCCGTCGTCACTGATGGCGCGCCACCATTCGAGGTGCGGCCAGTCGCGGCGGATGGTGCGAATGGTCGTGACCATTGTGCGGCCATTCATGCCGGCGCTAAAGCCCGCCTGTTTGGCCAGCGTGCTGAACGTGGCGACTTTTTGCGCTTTTTTGAGCTCCCAAAGGAGCTCCGCTACTTCCGACGCTCGACTCGAAACCATTGGGGATCCCCTTGGGATAGGGACAGGTCAGGCTTCCGAAGCCCGAAGAATCGTATTCAGGAAACCTTCGTCCGTGACCTGAACCGACCGGAAGGATTGCCGCAAACGGAACGTCAAATCTCTTCCGGGCCTTTGAAATCCGGGACGCCGCGTATGTCCACGAGGAGCCAATCTTGGAATAATTCTAAGGTAATCGATCCGACGTCCCCCTCACAAGCCCTGATGTCGGATCCATGGTGATTGAGAAAGCCCGGAACATGGAGGAAATCTACGAAGGACACGGAATTCGCTTCCGTTACCCTGTTTATTGGGAAGTGACCGAGCAGGAAGACGACGAAGCAACCTCGATTACCGTCGCCAGCCCCGATACGTCGTTCTGGTCCATCTCTCTCTTTCACGACGCTCCTTCGCCCCAGGAGGTGCTGGAGTCGGCCCTGGAGGCCTTTCGCGAGGAGTATGCGGAGGCCGACGTTTATGCCTCCACCGAGCGCATCGGGGACCGAGCCGGCGTCGCGCGCGACCTCGACTTTGTCTGCTTTGAGCTCATTAATAGCGCGTTCTTGCGATCGTTTCAGACCGAGCGATACACAGTCTTGGTGCTCTATCAGGGATTCGACGGAGAACTCGAGACGACGCGGCCGATGCTCGAGGCGATTTCCGCCAGCCTGGCTTTCGCCGGCGAAGACGAGCCCTGAACAGCGTGCGGGCACAGGCGCAATGGTGCGTCTTCGGACCCGACGGCCAGTCGGCTTTGCCCGTGCCCCTGCGAGCCGAATATAATCGGGGGCATCAATATCGGGGCCGATCTGACCGCTGGCCGATTCGACTACCCAGTCCGACGTCGCCGTTTCGCTGCCAGCACTCATTTGGGTTGCCACGCGGCAACGCACCGTCCGGTGGCCCCGGGGGAACGTCATCCGACAAACCGGCATGCTGGCCGTTGATCCAAGCCAGTTCGGGCTTGGGTGGCGGGTTGGTGGCGTCCGCGTTGCGGGCCGGGCTAAAACACAAGCGCACTGCTTGGAGGATACACGCACATGGCTGCGGAGCTCTTTTCGCACCAGGTGGAGAGCGTGGGAACGGTCGCCGGCCACGTCTGGAACTATTTAAATGACAACGGGCCAGTCACCCTCAGCAAGCTGGCCCGCGAGATCGAGGCTCCGCGAGACCTCGTGATGCAAGGAGTCGGCTGGCTTGCCCGAGAAGGAAAGGTTGCCTTCCACGAAGGTCCCCGGAGCAAGACCATTTCGCTGCTGTGAACGATTCGATCCGCGCCGATTCCTTTCGGACACCAGCCGATGCCTGCCACCACCGAATTTGACAATTTTTGCGAAGAGGGCCGCCGTCAGGTGCGGCACCAGGACGCGGACGCCGCGATCGCCGCCTTTCGGAAGGCGCTAGCGCTCAACGAGCGGGCGATCGTCGTGCACGAGGGGCTGGCGGCCGCCTATTTCCTGAAAAAGGATTACGAGAACGCGGCCGAACACTTCAAGAAAGTGACGCTGCTCGACCCGCGACAGGCCAAGGCCCTCATCAACCTTGGCGCGGTCTACAACCGGATGGGCGAGTATACAAAGGCGGTCACCATTCTGCGCAAGGCCGTGCAAAAGGATAAAAGCTCGGGCGAAGGACACTACAACCTGGGGTTGGCCTATCGCGGGCTCAACCAGCAGGCGATGGCGGTGTCGGCGTACAAAGAGGCCGTCCGCGTTTCTCCGGCGATGGCGGCCGCCCATCAGAACCTGGCCAACGTCTATGTCGACATGGGCAACTTTCAGCACGCCATGATCCACTACAAAAAGGCCCTGGAGATCAACCCAGAGTTCGAGCGGGCGCGGCGCGGGCTGGAAGCGGCCCAGGAGATGAGCTCGCAGGCCAAAAAGTCCATTAGTCCGTTCGGCCGGCTCGTCGACCCCAATGCCATCGGTGCCAAGTCCGCTCCGCGGGTCGAACGGCGGATGAACGACACGGAGCGGGCCCAGGATCGGATGACCGTCTTCAACGTGCTGAGCGAAGTGGACGATGCGGCCAACCTGCTCTTGAAGCAGCTCAAGGAATCCTTCGACCCGGCACTGCTCACGCTGGCGCGCACTCTTTCGGAGCGGATGGACGGACCCAGCACGATCTCGCGCGACTACCGGGTCTATCTGATGGCCTTCAAGCAGGTCTACGAATCGCGCCGGGCGCTCAAACGTGCCGTCGCGGCCCTTCGGGCGCACGAAGAGATGATGAACACGCCCGACATGCCGATGCGCCGCCCGAACTGACGCGACTGCTCCAAGGTCGTGCTCGTCACGGTTGCCGCGTGCCTGCTTGGGCTCACCGCTGCCGACCGTCGCTTAAGGCATGACCGTGCCGTTGACCAGGATGCCGCCCGTGGTGGTGGAGGCGGGGACTGAGAAGGGCGTGGCGGCGCCGGTGATGGTGTTGTTGGCCGCACTGCTCAGGTTGGGCATGTAGGTCGTGCTGCCGCTGACCGGATCGGTCACGCTGCTGAAGATGATGCCGCGATCGGGTCCGCCGCCGTTGGGCACCGAGAACGAGTTGTTGCTGATGCTGATCGCGCTCGGCCCGGTGACCGAGTCGAACAGCATGCCGGTCGCTCCGCCCGCATTGTCGTAGATCGAGTTGCCGCTGATCGTGAGAGCGGCGGAGGGGCCCAGCGAAAACTCCATGCCGGTGCCGTTGGCCGCGCCGAATTGCACGCTGTTGTTCGTCACGCCGATCGACGCCGGGCCGTCCGTAATGAAGTGGAAGCCAACATCGTTTCCGCCGTTGGCCGCGAAGGCGTTGTTCTGAACCAAAATCGTCGACATGTAGACGCTCGACGCGTTGTTGATCAGCACGCCCGTATTGGACCCGCCCGTTCCCGCGAAGCTGTTGCTGGCAATCGTCGTGTCAAGCGTGCCGTTCCACGCGACATTGACGCCGGCCGTGTTCGACCCGCCGTCGGTAAATGCGTTGTTCTGCACGGTGAGGGTCATCGTCGAAGGCTCGGCGCTCGGCATCGTCGCGATCAGCAGGTTGTCGGCAGTGGTCGAGGTAAGCGTGTTCCCTTCGAGGTTGACCACATACGCGCCCTGTTGGTTGTACTGGCTGCGGATGTTGGCCGCGCCGTTGCCGGTGAAGGTCGACGTCACGAGATTGAGCGATCCCACGTTGAGAGCGTCGATTCCGTAGCTAGAGGATCCGGAGATTGTCGTATTGGCCAGCGCCAGCGACTGCACGTTCTGCGCCTGGATACCCACGCCGTTGGAATTCAGGGTCATACCGACCAGCCCGACGGTGCCGGTGTTCGTCAGAATGGCGCCAACCGTGTCGTTCTGGATAATGCCGCCGGTGCCCACCGCATTGCTCGCATTGCCGGTGACGAAGAACGTGCCGGACGATCCGATCAGCTTGAGGCCCACCGGCGCGTTGTTGCTCGAGAGCGCGGCGAGATAGACGTTCATATTTGTGCTCTCGATGTCGGCGGCCGTGCCGCCCACTGAGGAGATCGTTCCACCCGCTCCCGCCGTGTGCGCACTGTTGATCACGAGCGTTCCCGCGTCGTTGGCAAACAGGCCCGTGCCGTTGACGCTGGTCACGTTGAGCGTGCTGAAGGTCGTGGTGCCGGTATTGCTCGTCAGCGAAACGCCCGGGTTGCTCGCGGCATTGGAGACCGTGACCGCACCCGTGAAGGTTGTGTTGACCGACGAATTGGCGATCGAGATGCCTGACGCGTTGGAGCCGATCTCGTTGGTGATGTTGGTCGTTCCCGTAACGGCCACGGTGCCGGCCGAATTGCCGATGGAGAGGCCGGCGCCCTCGCGGTGGTCGATCGACAGGTTGTCGAAGGTCACGCTGCCGTTCGCGAACTGATTGAAGATATTGACGGATTCCCCCGCCGCGCCGGAGACAGTGGTCGTTCCGGCAAATTGGACGGCGCCGGACTCGTTTTCGATATCGATGCCTCGGCCGGCCGAGTTGAGCACGGTCAGGTTGTTGAAATCCACGGTGCCCGCGTTGTTGAGCAGCAACACGCCTTGGCTGCCGCTGCCGGGCAATTGCATACCGGTGAGGTTGACCGTGCCGCCGCCGATCGCGAAGACCAAAGCATCGTAATTCTGGCTCCCCGCGATGGTGCCGGTAAACGTGATGTTCGCGTTTCCACCCTCAATCCACAGGCCGTTCTGCTGCGAGCCGTTAACGGTGGTGTTGAGGATTTGGACCGAGTTCGCGCTGTTGACGAGCAGGATGCCGTTGTTGCCGGCGTTGTTGATGGTGACATTCTCAATGCTGCTGTTCGAGACGCCGTTGCCGAAGAGACCGTTGCCGGCCGGGTTGTTGATCGTGAAGCCAGACAGGATGGCGTTGGGGGCCAGGGTGATGGCGTCTCCGGTCGACGATTGCAGGACGGGCAGGCTGGTGCTGCCACTCGCGTGAGGCAGTACGATCGTTCCCGTGGGCACCGATAATGTGTGCTGCAATCCAGCGCCGTCTCCCAGCAGGGCCTGGCCGGCATTCATCGAGATGGTGGCGTCCGCGCCGTTGAACACGCTGTTGGCGTGCACGAAGACGATCGTCGCCCCCGTGGCCTGTGCGGCCGCGATGGTCTGGAAGGGACTGTTGATCGTGCCGCTGCCGCCCGCGGCCGCCGCACTGTTCACGTGCGCCACTGTGTAGGGAGTATTCGTGATCGGATCGATGGCAGTGACGTTCGGATCGACCTGGCCGCGGGTGGGGGCCAGGACGGTGTAGTTGCGGGTGACGTGCTCGCCAAGGTCGTCTTGCTGCGACGGATCGGACAATTCCGAGCGGTGCAGGGGCCCGAAGGTCCAGGAAATTCCCAAAAAGGCCCGTGTGTTGAAGAAGTTGTCGTTGGTCACCTGGACGCTGCCGTCGACGCCCTGGTACAGATTTGCCTGCAGCCGGGCGGAGCCGCCAGTGATGTGATCGCCCTGGCTGTCCGTGTAGTAGTAGCCGCCGCCGTAAAGCCGCACGTTGTGCGCCTCGGCGAACTTACCGGGAATGGGAACACCCAGCTCCATATCGAAGCCTGTCATGGCCGAGATATAGCCCTGCAGTTCGTTGTAGACGACGTTATTGCCGACGAACCGGGCCGAGTTGCCGATCGCCCCAAGAGACGTTTGGTCGAACGTCTGCCCGAACGGCACGTAGACGTTGGCCCGCCAGTCCCACCAGCGGCCGTATGTCTCGAGGCTCACGCCGAATTGCTGGAAGTAAGGATCCCGCGTGCCGTCCGCGTCGTACCAGCCGCTGATGCCGAACACGCGATCGAGCGAAGGGTTGTAAATCCGGTAGCCGAGGCCGACGTTCCCGCCGAACGTGCCGTCGACCGTGGGGAAGGCCCGCACGTCGGCGAAATAGAGTTGGTGATCCATCAGGAAGAACGGAAACAGCTCGACGGGAAAGAGCGACAGATCCTGGACCGGACCTTGTCCGGAGATCCCCGCCGCCCGCACCTGCACCGCAACCAGGTCTTCCCGATCGAAATAACTAGGCTGTCCGTTGGGTGAGTTGGCGTTCGGAGCGGGCGGATTGGGCGGCGTGATCGTCGGTGTCGAATTGTTGGGAGTCGTCGGGCTTGGAATTGAACTGTTGGGCGGGGGCCCGTTCGATCCCGGAGTGCTCGAAGAAGGTGGCGTCGACGATGAAGCATTGGCAGCTGGCGCGATCGAAGACGAGCTGGAGTTGGCCGAATTTGTGCCTGTCGAGCTTCCGTTTGTCGCATCGGCCGCAGTCGAAGTTGCGGAGGCAGGGACCACCGCGGGCATTTTGGGCGGCGACGAATTCGTCGATTTGCCGCCGCCGTTTGATTTTGCGTCTCCCGATTTTGCGGACGAACCTGGCGCGGTCACTGGAGGCGGCGCGTCGTCCGGCATCGACGGCGCGGCCGGTGTCGCAGGGAGGGGATCGTCGGCGCGCAGAGTCGCAGCTGCACCCGCCAGGAGGGCGAGGGCCAGTCCGCCGGTCAGCGCGCAGAGGCGCGCGCGGGACACTCGCACCGTCGATTTGTCGACGAGGAAGAAGTCCATCACAGTCGGTCCTGCGTATTCAGACGCGCTGCGAAACACTTCGCGGCCATGCAGGTTCACGAAGCAGCGTCACGAATGGGGAGGGGTGATCGAGATTTGTGGCAGGGAGGGACTCGGCCGAAGCGCGGGCGCGCATCGATGACGAGCGATAAAGTCCGCGAGAAATCAGGAATGCAGGCTGGAAGGGTGGAGGCAGGATGTGGAGAGGGGGGTAGAAATACTCGCACCCGCCAAATGTGTCAATACGGTCCCGCGCCGCGGCTTCGCCCGCGAGGACACCGACCTTGCGGTAAACACTGGTTCGTCGTCGGGAAGATGCGTGTGCATGGCACACCTCCTTTCAAATTGAGTCACGGGAAACGACACGGCATCGCCATCCGGGTTCATCGTTTCGCCCCCACATTCATTTGACTGAATCGGGAGCGCCCGCCTCGATCCACGCGCGCACCGTCTCCTTCTCCGATGGCGTGAGCCGTCCCCGCGGCGCGTCGGGCGGCGGCATCTCGTCGTGCTCGACGAGCGCCCACAGCTCAGACTCCGCGGGGCGTCCGGGAACGATTTTCTCGGGGTCCGCGGCCAGTCGCTTGAGATCGAGCACGTAGCCGAAGCGGCCTCGGGGCCGGGGCAGGTCGGGGCCATGGCAGCCGGCACACTTCGCCCGAAAGATATCGCGCACCGCGTCCGCCAGATTTGCCGCCCGGGCTTCGGTCCGAACGGGAGGCGATTCAGCCTGGCTCGGCGAAGCCGAACGACCGCCGCCAGCCCAGAAGCCGACTCCCGTAAGCGCGGCGACAAACGGAATCAGCGCGAGCCACCATTTGTTCATGAATCACCATTCTCAAGATCGATCGCGGTTTAAGAATCGCTCGGCGGTCGCGATCGCCGAGTGGCGGGCGTCGAGCCGCAAGAAGCCCCCAGTCATTGGCGCTGAAAGGCGGCCAACCTGCCGACCCCAGACACCCTTTGACTCCCGGCACCTGACCCCGCCACCCGGGCGATCTGCCGCCGAGCCACCCTGTCGTCTTTCCTGGCGGTCGAGCTCAGCCATCGAGTGTCGTATCGACGATCGCCAGCGAGCCGGCGTTCTCGACATAAGAGACGGCCGTCAAACCGAGCATCGATCGCAGCCGTTCCGCGGGCAGGTCGCGCATCGGACCCGGCGTGCCTCTTCCCGGTTGCGACTGGGGAAACGCGGTCGAGCGGGCCGTATGAAAAGTCACCCGCCCTTCCACCTTCTGCATCACCTGATGGATATGACCGTTGAGTACGGTCAGCGAGCCGAAGCGCCGCAGGATTCGCAGGGCCTGCGCGGCGTCCTGCGTGCCCCAGCCCCATTTCTCGTAGACCGACCAGAGCGGCACATGCGCGAACACAACGACGGGCGTGCTGTCGGCCAGCCCCGCCACGTCGCGCTCTAACCACTGCAATTGCTCCGGGCCGATCACGCCCAGGCCCCCGTCCTTGCTGCCGGACTTCGCAGTGGCGACGTTCACCAGGCCGATGAAGTGGACCCCCTGCGTATCGAAGCTGTACCAACCGCTCCCCGACGTCCCTCGGCCGTAGCGCTTGAGGTACTCGCGGTTTCCGTCGCTTTCAAAATCGTGTTCGCCCGGCACGTAGAAGACGCGGCCGGTCTTCGCCTCCTTGAGCAATTCGGCAACCGCATCAAATTCTTCGGGTCTGGCCGAGTGCGTGATGTCGCCCGTATGAAGAATGAACGCGGGCGGCTCGGGCAGCGCATTAATCCGGGCAATCGTCTGCCTGAGCGTGCCGGCGACGTCCTTGTTTGGAGCGCGGCTGAAGCCGAGATGGCTGTCGCTGATCTGCACGAACGACAGGCTCGACCGGGTCGTCAGCGTTTGCCCGAAGACGCGCGACCTGGCGACGCCGCCGCACATTCCCCAAACGAGCCCCGTGCCGACCCAGGCCATGCACTTGAGCATGCCCCGGCGGTCGATGCCGTCCTCGTGATTGTTGGTTGAAGACGGGGACGGAAACAGCGTCTGGTCGTCGCGCATCGAAATCTCCTGGGCAACAAATCGCGGAACGGACTGAAACAGGGCCACCGACATCCCTACCGAGCCCGTCCCAAAAAAATTCCCCGGAAAATTCGACCAGAAAATTCCCGCAAAGAATTTGGATGAGAAAATTGGCGAGGGAATAAACGGCGGCCGCGGACGGTAGGATAGATGGGGTGTTGCCCGCTCGGCGGCCGTTGGACGCTCTCGCCGCGAATAGCTCCCCGCGTTTGGAAGCCCGCATTTGGAATCCGATGAGCGGAGGCGGTTTGCCGATGTCACGTTGCCTCATCTCGATGCTGCCTACAACCTGGCCCGCTGGTTGACGCGGGACGAGCACGCCGCCGAGGACGTGGTCCAGGAGGCGTACCTTCGTGCTGCGCGGTACTTCGGCAGCTTCCGCGGCGGCGACGGGCGCCCCTGGCTATTGGGAGTAGTGCGCCATGCGGCATTCGACTGGCTCAAGCGGCATCGCGGACCAAGCGCGGTCTCGTTCGACGACGACTTGCATGATCGGGGCGACACGTCGGCCGACCCGCAACAGCTGGTCTTGCGCAAGAGCGACGAAGCCAGCGTGCGCGACGCCTTGGCCGAATTGCCGTTACCCTTGCGCGAGGTGATCGTGTTGCGCGAGCTGGAAGGCCTGAGCTATCAAGAGATCGCCGTGCTCGTCGAAATTCCGATCGGCACCGTGATGTCCCGCCTGTCGCGGGGACGACGGCAACTTCAACAGCGACTGGCCGGCTACGTGGGCGAGGACGCGAAATGAACTGCCAGGACGTCCAACAACTGTTGTCCGCCTACGCCGACGGCGAGCTGGACCTCGTCCACAGCCTGCAGGTCGAGGAGCACCTCGGCAGCTGTCCCGCCTGCGCGCAGTCCGAAAAGAACCTGCGCTCGCTGCACACAGCGCTCGCCGCGCCGTCGCTGCGGTACGCGGCACCCGCCGCGCTGCGCGCTCAGATTCATGCCTCGCTCGACGAGGCGGCCCTCGTCACTGCGGGCAAGCGTCCCGGTGCAAGCCGGGAAGCGTGGCTGCGGCCCGTCGCGCTGGCCGCCGGATTTCTCGTGATGATCGGCGTCGGTGCCACGCTTGGCATTCTGCTGTCGCGGGGCCGGAGTGCGAACGGCCGGATCGAGGACTGGGTCGTCGCCGGACACGTCCGTTCGCTCCAGGTCAATCACCTGACCGACGTGGTCTCGTCCGATCGGCACACGGTGAAGCCTTGGTTTCGCGACAAGCTCGATTTTTCGCCGCTGGTCCCCGACCTGGCCGCCGACGGTTTTCCGCTGACTGGCGGGCGCCTCGATTACCTCGACGGTCGCCCGGTCGCGGCCCTCGTTTACCAGCGCGGCAAACACGCGATCAACGTCTTCACCTGGCCAACGCAGGCCGCCGGTGACACACCATTGCGCGAGTTCAGCCGGCAGGGATTCCACCTCCGCGAATGGCAACAAGCGGGGATGAACTACTGGGCGATCTCCGATCTCAACGACGAAGATCTGGACCAATTCGTGCGGTTGTATCAGCAACGCACGAGCGCCCCGCCGCCCTGACTAGTCGCCGACGAACTTGATGTAGAGATGCACCGCTGCTCTGCAGGTCGAGACCAGCGACAGGATCTGTTGGAGTTCCGCCTTTTGTTCTGGCGCACCACACTCGCTGCTCAACAACTGCAGGTCCGCTTCCAGGTAGGGAGCCTGAATGTGATTGAAGGTTGTGTCACCGTACGGGTCGACAAACCTCAGGCAGACAAATCGGGCATCGGTTTCCGCCGGGATGAGGCTGGGTGAAAAGTCCACTGCAGATCCGATCTGCAGACCCTGTTCGTTTTCAATAACGACTTGGATCATCCCGATCCCTCATTCCAACGGTGGCAACCCCACGCGTTGGCAGCAGTGGAGGAGCGGGCAGATCGGGCATTGCGGCCGTCGGGCGATGCAGATGCGTCGGCCGTGGTGGATGAGGCGGTGGGAGAAATCGACCCACTCCGATTGCGGGATCAGCTGCATCAGATCCTGTTCGATCTGCTCGGGGTTCGTGCTCTGCGTCAGGCCCAGCAGGTTGCTGATCCGCTTGACGTGCGTGTCGACGACGACGCCCGTGGCGATGCCCCAGACCGTGCCCAGCGCCACGTTCGCCGTCTTGCGGCCGACGCCCGGTAGCGTGACGAGTTCGTCCAGCGTGCGGGGAATTTCGCCGCCGAACTCTTCGACCACTCCCTTGGCCATGCCGCGCAGGCTGGTCGCCTTGGCACGGAAGAGGCCGGTCGAGCGGATCATGGCTTCGAGTTCGCCCTGGTCGGCAGCCGCCAAGGCGCGGACGTCGGGATACTTGGCAAATAGAGCGGGCGTCACCATGTTGACTCGTTCGTCAGTGCATTGCGCCGAGAGGATCGTGGCGACCAGCAATTGGTAGGCGCTGTTGTGCGTGAGCGCGCAGACGGCGTCCGGATAGGCCTTGGCCAGCGCGCGAACGACTTGCTTGGCCTGCGCTTTCAGATCGGTCGGCGCGGAAATGCGCTTGGCGGGCGCGCGTTTGGATGACGGCGCCGGCTGGCTCTTGGGCTTGGCGGTCCCAGCGGCTTTCGCGGGGCCCTTGGCCGGCCCTTTGGTCGCGCGTCCGGCCGTGGCGCGGGAAGGCGCAAACGGGCGCTTTGGGGGTGCCGGACGGGCCGTTTTCGCGGTTTTTGCCATCGTCGAACTTCCTGGAAGGCCTATTTCAGCAGTGGGCAGCCGGCAGGGTCCCGGATAAGATTCCCGGGGACGCGAGTGATGCCTTTGTCCACGCCCGACCCATTCGAGTCAAGCGGGCGCGCCGACTTCCCATCCCGGACTCGGGGGCCCGAACGCGTGTCGGGCGAGCTTGGCCTGGGATGAGCGAATATCCCGAAAAATACCTGGAGGGCGTTCGGCTCTTCAACGAGCAGGAGTTCTTCGAGTGCCACGAGGTGCTGGAGGAACTCTGGTCCGAGACGCTCGGCGACGAGAAGAAATTCTATCAAGGGCTGATCCAGGCAGCCGTGGCCTTGTTTCATTTTGGCAACGAAAACCTGGGCGGAGCGCGCAAACTCTACGAATCGTCCCGGTTAAACCTGCAGCGTTACGGCTCCTTTTATCAGGGGCTGGACCTCGAAAAATTCCACGCCGACATGAAAACCTGCTTCCGCGAGCTGTTGGAGGCCACCCAGGCCTATCCGGCCGGCGTAGAATTGGTCGAAGAGCGAATTCCGACGATTCAACTCGCTGGGGTTAAGGAAGAGTTATGAGCAAGCCGTTCGACGTTCGCGATCAGCTTGCGACTTTCGCGGGGACGGCCCCGCTGTTTCCCCTGCCCGACGTCGTTCACTTTCCGCACTTGCTCTTGCCACTGCATATTTTCGAGCCCCGTTATCGGGAGATGGTGGCCGACGCCCTGGAGGGAGACCGCCTGCTGGCGATGGCTCTGCTCAAGCCTGGCCTCGGCACAACCGAGGGTTCGCCGCCGATTCACGACACGGTGTGCCTGGGCCGCATCACGGCAGACCAGCAGACCGAAGACGGTCGCTACTATCTGGTGCTGCAAGGCCTGTCGCGGGCGCGGATCATTCGCGAAGAGAACGACGACCTGGCCTATCGCGTCGCTCACCTTGAACTGCAGCCCGATCCCGAATGTCCCTTCTCTACCGCCACTGCCAACGCACACCGGCGGCGGCTGTTGATGGCGTTCCGCAGCCTGTTTCCCAAACACAACCTCGACCGCGTGCTCCGCCGGGCACTCAAGGAAGCGGTGCCGCTGGGCATTTTATGCGACGTGCTGGCCGATGCCATGTCGCTCGATTCGCAAACGGCCTACCGCGTGCTCGCCGAGACCGACGTGAAGGAGCGCTGCCGCCTCGTGCTGCGGTTGATCCAGGAACGCCTGGACCAGGGATCGACAGACGACGCTCCGGCCCTCAAATGTGCGCCCACCGATTGGGCCGACACCAACAGCGGCTGGCCGCCCCAGTTCAGTCAGAACTGATTCGCTTGAACCGATCAATCTGAGCGGATCGGGTTTGAACTCCATCGCTTCGTGCGGGCGCGGACATTGTTTCGTCGGCCGTCGCGTCGAATCCTCGCGAAGCGTCCGGCCGCGGCTTATATTGTAAGTACCCACCCCCCAAAGCCTTCGCCCGATTGCTCACCCTAAAGTGATCGGGCGACCAGGACACGCCGTTTCACTCGCGCTGCAGGGACGCGCTCTTTAATCGTCGGTTTGCCAGCGCAGGCTCCCGTCGCATGAATCAGTTTCGCCGCTACCGGATAACGGCCCGCACCACGCGGCTCCTGCTCGTCGTGGCCAGTCTGGTCGGAGGCCTGCACGGTCGGGCGCGGGCGGCCGGCGACGACGAGATCGTTTTCAGCCGCGACATTCGGCCCATCCTGTCGCAGAACTGCTTTGATTGTCACGGCCCCGACGATAAGCAGCGCAAGGCTGAACTGCGTCTCGACACCAAGGACGGGCTGTTCATCGAGCTGGGCGGACAGACGCCGTTCGTCCCCTTCAAGCCGGAGAAGAGCGAAGCCCTGCGGCGGATGGCGACCGACGACGCCGACGAGCGAATGCCGCCGACCAAGACGGGCAAGCACGTCTCCGCGGCGCAGCTGGACCTCATCAAGCGGTGGATTGCCCAAGGGGCGAAGTGGTCGCAGCACTGGTCGTACCTGCCGCCGGTGTTGCCCTCCGTGCCGCGGACGAGTCATGACTCTCGCGCGTACAACGCGATCGACTCGTTCATTGCGGCGCGACTGGATCGCGAAAAACTGGCTCAATCTCCCGAGGCCGACCGGATCACGCTCTTGCGGCGGCTGTCCCTCGACGTCATCGGCCTGCCGCCGACTCCCGCAGAGGTCGACGCCTTCGTCGCGGATCGCCGACCGGGAGCGTACGAGCGGCAAGTCGCCCGCCTCTTGTCCTCGCCCCATTTCGGCGAGCGCTGGGGTCGGCAGTGGCTCGACGCGGCCCGCTATGCCGATTCCGACGGCTACGAGAAAGACAAATCGCGGCAAGTCTGGTTCTATCGCGACTGGGTGACGAACGCCCTCAATCGCGATCTGCCCTACGATCAGTTCCTCATCGATCAAATCGCCGGCGACGAGCTGCCCGGCGCCACGCAGGACCAGATCGTCGCCACCGGCTTCCTGCGAAACTCGATGCTCAACGAGGAAGGGGGCGTCGATCCCGAGCAGTTCCGCATGGAGGCCATGTTCGACCGCCTGGACGCCGTCGGTAAGAGCATGCTCGGGCTCACCATCCAGTGCGCGCAGTGCCACAACCACAAGTACGACCCGCTGACGCAGGAAGAGTACTACCGCATTTTCGCGTTTCTCAACAACGACAACGAAGCCAACATTGCCGTCTACACACCCGACGAACAGCGTCGGCGGGCCGACATCTTCCGCCGCATCCACGAGATCGAAGCGGGCCTGCGGCAGCGCAGCCCCGACTGGCAAGCGCGAATGGAGAAGTGGGAGGAGCAAGTCCGCGGCGATCAACCCGAGTGGACCGTCGTAAAGCCGGCTCCCGAGGATCTCGTCGCCGGCGGACAGAAGCACTATCTGCTCGACGACGGCTCGATTCTCTGCCAAGGCTACGCGCCGACCAAGAACACTGAAGACTTCACGATCAAAACGACCGTCCCCAACATCACGGGCTTTCGGCTCGAGCTGCTCAATGATCCCAATCTGCCGCTCGGCGGGCCGGGGCGCTCGATCAAGGGGACGTGCGCCCTCTCGGAGTTCAGCGTACGTGCCGCTCCGGCCGACGCTCCGCAAAATGCGATCAGCGTGAAGCTCGTCCGCGCCACAGCCGACGTCAATCCGCCCGAGCGGCCGCTCGAAAAGATCTTCGACGATAAGACGGGCAAACGTCGCGTTACCGGTCCGGTCGAGTTTGCCATCGATCACCGGCTCGACACGGCCTGGGCCGTCGACAACGGGCCGCACCGACGCAACCAGCCGCGGAAGGCCGTCTTCGTCGCCGAGAAGCCGATTTCGTTTCCGGCTGGCACGGTGCTGACTTTCGCGCTCGCGCAAAATCACGGCGGCTGGAACAGCGACGACAACCAGACCAACAACCTGGGCCGCTTCCGCCTGTCGGTGACGAGCGCCCCCAGCCCGACGGCCGATCCGCTGCCGCAAAACATCCGCCAGCTGCTCGCCGTTCCGTCCGCGAAACGCACTCCCGCGCAGGTCGCCGCGATTTTCAGCTACTGGCGAACGACGGTCCCCGAATGGAAAGAAGCCAACGAAGCGATTGAATCGCTCTGGCAGCAGCATCCCGAGGGTTCTTCGCAGTTCGTGCTCTCCGCAAAGAAAGTCGGCCGCACGACGCGCATGCTCAAGCGAGGCGATTTCTTGAAACCCGAGCGCGCGGTGTCGCCCGGCGTGCCGCGGTTCCTGCATCAACTGCCGACTGATGCGCCGGGCACGCGATTGACCTTCGCGCGCTGGCTAGCCGATCGCCGCTCGCCCACGACCGCGCGGTCCATCGTGAACCGCGTCTGGCAGGGCTATTTCGGTACGGGCCTCGTCAGTACGAGCGAAGACTTAGGCTCGCAGTGCGAAACGCCGTCGCATCAGCAGCTACTCGATTGGCTGGCCGTCGAATTCATGGATCACGGTTGGAGCCAGAAGTGGCTGCATCGCCTGATCCTGACGTCAGCCACGTACCGCCAGTCGTCCGCCGTGACGCCCGAAAACTATGTCCGCGATCCGTATAATCGCCTGTTGGCCCGCGGCCCCCGCTTCCGCGTCGACGCCGAAATCGTCCGCGACATCGCGCTCGAGGCGAGCGGCCTGCTCAATTCGCGGATTGGCGGGCCGAGCGTTTTCCCGCCGGCTCCCGAATTCCTGTTTCTGCCACCGGCCAGCTACGGACCCAAGATCTGGTACGAAGAGCACGGCGACGATCGCTACCGCCGCGCGACGTACACATTCCGCTATCGCTCGGTCCCCTATCCGGCCCTGCAGACCTTCGACGCGCCCAACGGCGACTTTTCGTGCGTGCGCCGAGCCCGCTCGAACACGCCGCTGCAAGCGCTCACCACGCTCAACGAGCCGCTGTTTTTGGAGTGCGCGCGGGCCCTCGCCCTTAAGGTGCTCCGCGAAGGAGGAACGAAGCCCGAGCAACAATTGAACTACGCGTTCCGCCGCTGCCTGTCGCGCTCGCCGACTCCCGAAGAAGAGACGACGCTGTTGGCCCTCTATCACAAAGAAGCCAAACGGTTCGCCGAGCAACAGACGGCCGCGGCCGAGTTCACGCACGACGACCCGAAAACTTCGCTCGCGCTGCCCGCCGGAGCAACGAGGGAACAATTGGCGGCGTGGACCGCAGTCTCGCGCGTGCTGCTGAACCTCGACGAAACGATCACGAAAGAATAGCCCAAGGTCTGACCCAATGAACTGCCAGGATCATTTCTATCGCGATTGCGACCCCGGGGCTGTTTCCCGCCGCTGGTTTCTGCAGCAGTGCGGCGTCGGTCTGGGCGCGATGTCGCTGGCTGATTTGCTGGGGGCTCGCGCGCAGGCGACGACGACGGCCAAGTCGAACAATCCGTTGGCCGTGCATGAGCCGCATTATCCGGCGAAGGCCAAGTCCGTCATCTTTCTGTTCATGGCCGGCGCTCCGAGTCATTTGGAACTCTTCGACTACAAGCCGCAGCTGGCCCGCTTCGACGGCCAGTTGCCGCCGGCCGAGTTGCTCAAGGGTTATCGGGCCGCCTTCATCAATCCGAACTCGAACTTGTTGGGTCCGCGATTCAAGTTCCGCAAATACGGGCAGAGCGGGGCCGAGCTGTCGGAGATCGTGCCCCACCTGGCCGGCGTCGCCGACGAGCTCGCGATCGTCAAGTCGATGGTCACCGACGCGTTCAATCACGCGCCGGGCCAGATCCTGATGAGCACCGGCACGCAACAGTTCGGCCGCCCGAGCCTGGGCGCGTGGGTGACGTACGGCCTGGGGAGCGAGTCGCAGGATCTACCTGGCTTCGTTGTCTTTAGCTCGGGCACCAAGGGACCCAGCGGCGGCAACTCCAACTGGGGCAGCGGATTTTTGCCCACTGTTTACCAGGGCGTGCAGTTCCGCGGGACGGGCGAGCCCGTCCTATATCTGTCGAATCCCGCGGGCGTCGATCGGGCCGTGCAGGCGGATTCGCTCGAGGCGATCCAGTCCCTCAACCAGATGCGCCTGGCACGAATGGGCGATCCCGAAATCGCCACCCGCATCCATTCGTTCGAGATGGCCTTTCGCATGCAGGCCAGCACCCCGGAGCTGATGGACCTGGGCCGCGAGCCGAAACACATTCTCGAGATGTACGGAGCCGTCGTTTGCGAATAACTGTCTCTTGGCGCGGCGGCTGGTCGAGCGCGGCGTGCGGTTCGTCGAGCTGTTTCATGAGGCGTGGGACCAGCACGGCAACCTGGTCCACGATCTCAAGAAGAATTGCCAGGCCACCGATCAGGCCTGCGCAGCGCTAATCAAGGATCTCAAGCAGCGCGGAATGCTCGACAACACGCTCATCGTCTGGGGCGGCGAGTTCGGCCGCACGCCGATGGTGCAAGGCGGCAACGACGGCCGCGACCACCATCCCAATTGTTTCACAATGTGGCTGGCCGGCGGCGGCGTGAAGCCGGGCATCACGCTCGGCGAGAGCGACGACTTCGGCTTCAACGCCGTCAAAGACCGCGTGCACGTCCACGATCTGCACGCCACCATCCTGCACCTCCTGGGCTTCGACCACACGCGGCTCACCTATCGCTTCCAAGGCCGCAACTTCCGACTGACCGACGTGCAGGGCAATGTCGTGCAGCCGCTCTTGGCGTAGGCGCGCGGTCGCTCGTTCGTCGGCGCTGCGACTCCCAGGTATCGAGTCGCTCAATTCTTTAGCACGCGCCGAGTGACAATGTGCGAATGCTCCGTGTCTTGAGAGCGTTCACGCTGCGCACTGCCAGATCACGCCACTCAGTAGTTTTACCGATGCAAGCTCACGGTAAATTCATCCTGCCACGGTCGCGATCTGCGGTGGCAAAAAATTACTGGTGTTAAGCGAAACTTTACCGATCACTGCCAAAATTTACACACTTCGCAACTAGTGTTGGGCCAAATCAAACGACACCGTGTTGGCAAGCCGCAGGCTCGGCCGAATTGTGCCGACCACTCTCTCCGAAAAGGATTCCCATCCATGTCGCGACGACGTCGAGCGTTTACGTTGATCGAACTGCTGGTAGTGATCGCCATTATCGCCGTACTCGTCGCGCTCTTGCTGCCCGCCGTGCAATCGGCGCGAGAGGCAGCCCGCCGCACGCAATGCCGCAATAACCTCAAGCAGATCGGCATCGCGCAGCACAATTACATCGACGTGAACCGCTGCTTCACGCCGTCAAACATGACGGGCCCGGGACCGATCAGCAAGGTGGTCAACAACAACGGCAGCTGCCCGGAAATTCCGGACGGCGTCGATTGCTCGAACGTCCATTTCTGGGCCGAGTTTCTGCTCCAGTATTTGGAAGGGAACAACGTCTACCATCGGATCTGCATGAACCAGCCGATTTATTCGCCCGTCACGATTTGCGAGAGCAACAAAGCGGGCACGCTGCACCAGGTTTGGTGCTTCCCGAACTCCGACCATTGCTGCGCGTGCGGCGGAGGGTCTCCGGGCACCGCGCCCGCCGGCACGGTGATCCCCAGCTACACCTGCCCCTCAGCCCCGCGCTCGCAGAACCCCTTCCTGCAAAGAACGACCGATAATTGCCTTTCGCTTCTCTTGAAGGCTTCGCGCGGCACCAACACGTTCATCAGCCCCTATTGGGCGGGCGCCAACGACTACACGGCGATCAACGAATACACGGGCTCGCTGCAGTCGTATTACAAGTTCATCAATCCCGACTCGGCCGAACGCAGCAATCTGGGGATCCTCGAGCAGCACGCGCTGGGCGTCACGGTCGAGTCGGTTCTCGACGGCACCTCGACCACGATCCTCGCCGCCGAACTGGCCGGCCTGCCCGACCTGTGGCACCGCGGCGTGAAAGTGCCGCTCACCATCGAGAACACTTTCTTCGCTGAATTCGCGGGCTTCCCCGGGGTTGTCGGCAACAATGGGGGAGGCTGCTGGGCGTGCGTCGAGAACGCGGTGAACGAGCTCTCGGGCACCGACTTCACGGGTGTCAACAACGCGCCCGTCGAAAAGGCGCCCGTCTTCACGCCGGTGTGCATCATGAACTGCTCCAACGAAGTGAGCGGCGGCCTCTACAGCTTTCACCCGGGGAGCTGCGGACTATTGATGGCTGACGGCTCGGCCCACATGGTCAGCGAAAACATGAGCGTCACCATCTTCTGCCGATTGGTCAGCCGCAACGGCCACCAACCGGTCACCGACGGGTTCTAGAACGTCGTCCCAGCGGCCGGCTCCGGGAAGCGGAATGTCACGCAGGCGAACGCGGCCCAAGTGACGGCGCGCAGCGGCCCTCCTGCGCCGCCAGCGAGGTTTTTCCATGGTTAATCGCAATCTACGTCGCGCGCTGGGCCCGACTCTGCAAGCGATCATGTTATGTGTTTGCGGCGCGATGTTAGCCGGCTGTCGCGGCAACAATGCCGATCGCTTGGAGCAGGCGTTTCGAGACGCGGGAACCAGCAAGGCGACGGTCGCGCCCGTGGCCGGTGTCGTCACCATCGACGGAATGGTCCCCGAGCCGTTCACTCTGGTGATGCTGTGGGATCCGAAGAAGCCGGAAGCCGGCGTGCTGCGAGCCATCTGCGATTCGGAGGGGCGTTTTGCCTTCGCCAGCTACGATCGCGGCGACGGCGTGCCCCCAGGCACGTACGTGGTGCTCTTTGCCCGCCTCAACATGGGAGGCCGCCTGGGCAATTTTGACGGTCCCGATCTGCTCAACAATCTTTACAACGATCCCGACAAGAACGTGGCGGATCCCGAATTCCAGATCACGGTGAGCGAGCCGGGCAAATCCGACTATCACTTCAACCTCGGAGTCGCGGGTAAGCCGTCAGCCACACCCGGTCCCCACGCAGTGACCGAACTCCGCGCCGCGACTTGATCACGATTGCCGCGGCGCTTGGCAAGCTGGGAAGCTCGCGCAACTCAGCCAGATCGGGCGCTTCAACAATGCGGCACAACTCAATGATTCAAGGCAGCACACGCATCCGGCGCAGCCCAATGAGTGCCGGCAAGACAGGGTACGCAACTAGGCCCGCTGACGGCGGGTAAAGCGACGGCGGAGGGGTCGATCGGGCGATTCATTGAACGCGCTCGGAAATCGGGCCGAATAACCAATACGGCCCCATCGAAGCGACTGTGCGTTTCTTAATCTTCTGCCGGACCGCCGCAGTCGGAAGATGTTGCCGTAGCCGGGTTTGCTGCCGTTTCGTAGAGTCTTCGCCTCAACTGGGCGTTCGCCGCTGCGGCTGCGGTTGGTCGCGATCTTCGTGCGTCGATTTTCAGTGCCAAAATTTTCAGCGCCTAACCGGTGACGGACGGCCCTCGCGCGCGGCCTCCGCCCGCCGGCTCGGCGTTCTTGTCTCCATCGGTCGATCGCTGAACGGGGTTTCATGCGGCGCTCCCAGGCTGTCCACGAAACGTCGGTGGGGCTATTTGCCTTTCTCGACGTTTTGATGTCGACGATGGGATCGCTGATCCTCGTGCTGATGATCGTCTCGCCCAAGATCCGACAGGAAAAAATTGCCAAGGCGGCGACCGAGGTGGCCCGCGACGTCGTCAAGATCGAGACGAAACCGACGCCCACACTGGCTCCCGCGCCAGCGCCTGCGGTCGTGCCGAAGCGCGAAACGATCGACCTCAACGCCAAGTTCGCCACGCACGTGACCGAGCTCACCAGCCAGGCGGACGACAAGCGTCGCACCGCGGCCGATGCCCAGCACGAGCTGGCGACGGCCCGCGACCGCTCGCAGAAGGTGCACGAGACCCGCGAACAGCTCGAGCATGAGCTGGCCGACTTGCGGGCCGCAAAGACTCGTCTGCTGGCGTCGGTCGAAGACCTCTCGGCCGAAGGTGTGAAGGTGGAAACCGAGCTGGCGCGGCGCGGCTCGCGGCTGCGGAAAATCCGCGATCACATCGCGCACGAGTCGACCGAGTACGCGTTCGTCGCCTACGACGGCGTCTCCGGCACGACCCGTCGGCCCATCCTCGTCGAGTGTGCCGACGACCGTATCAAGTTCGTTCAAGAAAATATCACGCTGACGTCGGCCGACATCACTGGCTTCACAAGCGTGGCCAACCCGCTCCTCTCCGGGGCCGAGGCGCTGCTCGACTACTGGTCCACGCACTCGTCCGCCAATGAGCCGAAGCCCTACGTGCTGATGGTGGTGCGACCGAGCGGCACGCTTTCTTACTATCGGGCCCGCAACCTGCTCGAGCGAATGAAGGCGCCGTTCGGCTACGAGTTGTTGGCCGAGGATCAGAAGCTGGCGGCCCCCCCAGCCGATCCGCAGGCCACGCTCGCCTGTCGCGAGGCCATCGATCGCGCCATCGCCAAACGCGACGCCGTCTTCAACCAGGTCTTCGCCACGACAGGAGGGTCGAGGCGCGACTCGTTTCGCCGCGGACCCGGAGGCGCGGGCGGAGATATCCCCGGCGCCAACGGGAACGGCACACCGGGCGGCTCGAAGGACGGCAGCGGCGTCGGGCCTAGCGGAACCGGCGGCGGCGCAGGCGGCAATGGCACGGGTGCAACCTGGACCTTCGCCGATCCCTTCGACCTGACGTCAGGCGGCGTGAAAGTCGCCGGCAAGGGCGTGGCCGGGGCAAGCAGTGACGCGCTCGTCGCGTCGGGCAACACGGCCCAAGGCGTAGCGGGCGGCAACGGCCCTGGTAGCAAGGGCGCGGATGGCAACGGCGCGGGCCCAGGCGGAGCGGCCAGCGGCGACCTCGGCGGCAACGGCTCGAGCAAGTCTGGATCGGGCAGTGACCGAGCGGCGGGTGCTGGACCAAGCGGTGCCGGACCGGGTGGCACGGGAGCGGCCGGCACGACTGCCCTCGGCGGTGTGGCCCAGGCGAACGGCGGCCCGGCAAATGGAAACGGCGGCAATGGCGGCGGCGGTCTTGGTGGCGGCAGCGGCTTGCCCGATTCGTTGGTCGGCGGCGGCGCCACGGGCGGCACCGGTCCGGGTGGCGGAACGGGCGCGGCCGCTCCGGGTGGTCTGCCCGCGGGTGGCGGCGCCGGCCCAAGCGGACTTGGCTCAGGTGGAGTCGGTCCCAACGGACAGGAAGGCGGCGGAGCTGGCGGCAATCTGGTCGCGGGCGGCCCTGGTGGAACAGGAAACGGCGCGGCGCCGGGAGGCGCTGGTGGAATGGGGTCCGGTGGGCTCGGTCCCAATGGCGCGGGCGGCGTGAGCGGTGGCGGTCCGAATGGAACGACTGCGAATGGCAGCGGTCTGACCGCCGGATCTCCGGACGGTTCGCTGACCGCAGGCGCGATGAACGGCACGAGCAATTTGGCGAATGGGCCCGACGGTTCCGATCCAAACGCGAACGCCAACGGCAAGCCGCCCGGCGCGCCCGGAGAAGCGGGACTTTCGCCAAGCGGCGATCTGCTGGCGGGCAGTCCGAATGCAAACAGTCCGAATGGCAACAGTGGCACTGGCACGAACGGGCAGCCGGGCGGAGCACGCTCTGATGAGCCATTCGAGTTGCTGCCGACGCCAGGGGCCGGCAAGGGTCCAGGCATGGATGGCGGCATGCCGGGGGAACTCGGCAATTCGTCAAGCGGCGGCGACCTCGCGCTCTCCGGCGCGGCTGGTTCGCAGCAATCCGGCGCAGCGCCTGCCGGATCGTCGTCTGCTGAATTCGGATCCGGGCCAACGACGCCCATTCTGCAGGCCGGCGCCGGCGGTTCGCCGTTAGCCGCGCCGAGCGGCGGCCTGAGCAGCGCCAGCGGAATGAGCGGCGGCAGCGGCCTCGGCACCGGTCAGCCCGACTCTCTCGACCCGGGCTCAGGTCAGCCCGCTTCCACGTCAACCGGTTTGGGACAACCCGGCACACCACAAAGTTCCTCCGACCCGGGAACCGCCAGCCCGCAGGGCGACTCGGCCTCTTCGTCCGGCCCGTCTGCCGGCAGTCCGAGCGGCGGCGCGCCGGGCGGCGGCAGTCCCGGTGGCGGCAGCATGGGCAGCGATGGCGGCGACGCGGGACAATCGGCCTCCGGCTCGGTCGACGCATCGGCCGGAGCGGGCGGCGTGCCCAGCCTGGGACACGGGGGCGACGACACGCCCGACAACAGCTTTGCCACACGTCACTGGGGCTACTCGACGCCGCAAGCGCACGTGGGCTTCAACCACGACGTGAGCGTTTGGATCGGCGCGCATTCGATCGTGGTCGGCAGCCAACCGCCGATTCCCATCAGCCGCGCGGAATCGGCGCCGCGATTGGCCGCGCTCGTCGTCCCCGCGCTCGATCGCGAAGCGCGGACCTGGGGCCGGCCGCCCGACCACTTGTACTGGGTGCCCAACGTCAAGTTCGTCGTGAGCCCCGGCGGCAACCTGACTTACGAACGCCTGCGACCAGTCATGCAAAGACATGGAATGGTTTCGTCGGTCGAGTATCGGCTCGAGTTGGAATCGCCGCGGCAAACTTTCCATTCGTGGGTGCAGTAGCCATGTCGCGCCGACGTCACTCCGATGAGATCGAGTTTGGCTCCGACTCGTTTCTCGACATCGTCGCCAACATCGTCGGCATCCTGATCATTCTGATCGTGGTGGCGGGGATCAAGGCGGGCACCGCCCCCGTCACGGCCGAGCGCTTGGCCGAATATCTGCGAACGCACGTGCAGACGCCGACGCCCAAGGTCGAAGCCGCCGCCGCTCCCACGCCGGCCGAGCCCCCCAAAGAAACGCCGCACCTCGAGCCGCTGGTCATTCCCCCTTCCCCCGCGCTGATCAAGCAGGCCGACGCGCTCAAGGCGGAGATCGCCTCCCTCACCTCCGCGAGCGATACGGCCGCCGGCGAGATCGAGCAGGCCAGTCGCGACGAACAGGCGGACAACCAGGCCATCGCCGACTTGCGACAGGCGATCGATACCGAGGCGGCTGAGCTGGGAACCGACAAGTCAAAACTGGCTAACGCCGAGAGTCAGCTCGCCGCCAAGAAAACGGGCCTGTTGCAACTCGAAGTCGACGTGCAACGGGCCGAGGCCGTCAAGCCAAAGGTCGCCACGCTCAAGCACAAGCTCACGCCATTGGGCCGCGAGATCAACGGCAAAGAACTGCATTTCCGCCTGCTCAACAATCGCGTCGCCTTTCTGCCGCTGGAAGAGCTGATCCAACGACTGCGGCCGATGATTCTCCGCAATCGGGAGCGGCTGATGCGTGATGGCGTCAAGCGGGGCGAGATCGGCCCCGTTGCCGGCTTTCACATGGAATACGTGATCGAGGCGCGGCGGCTGTCCGCGATGGAAGAACTGCGAGCGGGAACGTCCGCGTCCATCAATCTCAGCTCATGGAGACTCGTGGCCGAGCCCGACCTGGAAACCGAGAGCGGCGAAGAAGCCGTACGGAACAACGGCGACTTTGTCCGCCGGCTCCGCGATGCCGACGCCGACACCACAATCACCTTCTGGGTCTACCCCGATAGCTACGCGCTTTACCGCCAGCTGCAGGAGTTCGCCCATCACGAAAACTTCACCGTCGCCGCGCGACCCATCCCGTTCGGCGTGCCGATCGCCGGCTCCCCGCAGGGCTCGCGCTCGTCGGGTCAGTAAGTCGTTTGGACTTTAAAAGGCCGTTTAAACCACCAAGACACCAAGAATACTGAGCGATTCTGGGACTCAGTGCGAACCAAGAAAAAGTCCGATCTGGGTGCCCTTGGTGTCTTGGTGGTTATCAACTCTTAAACGAAGTCGGATTGACAGTCTGCCGCGGACGGGGGTCTAATCCCGCCGGCGCGAATGCCCCAATTTGCCGCGATCTCGTTTACCTCGAGGCTTCGATGTCCAAGCAACGCAAGTCGATTAAGCCGCACAGCGATCCGTCCTTCATCCTGGCGGCAATCGTCACGGCCGCGTTCTATTACACGGTCTCCTTGCCGTCGATGCGTGGCACGCTGCTGCATCACTACACGACGGAGCACGCGGTCGAGTATGTGATCGTCGCCATCTTCATCTGGGGCATCATCGACATCCTGTTGAAGCTCCTCTCCTTTCCGCGCGAGATCGTCGCCCTGCGGCAAACGTGGCTGCCTTCGCGTCAGGGACGCGAACCGATGAGCCAGGCCCAGGTTCTCTTGGATGACGTCCGCTCGCGACCGCAGTGGCTGGTCAATTCGCGCGTCGGCCGGCGACTCGTGAACGCGCTCGAATACGTCACCGACCGCTGCTCCGCCCGCGACTATCGCGAACATCTGCGCTACCTCTCCGAGCAGGACGAGGACAGCTCACACGCCGCCTACGTGTTGATCCGGTTCGTGATCGGCATCACGCCCGTGCTCGGCTTCCTGGGCACCGTCATCCATTTCGGCACCGCGCTCTCCGGCATCTCATTCAGTGAGATGTCCGAAAAGCTGCCCACGGTCGTCGGCGAAATGGGGACCGCCTTCAACACCACGTCGGTCGCGCTCATCGCGGCCATGACCATGATGTTCTCGCTTTTCGTCTGCCAGCGAATTGAACGCAGCATGCTGCAGGCGATCGATCGGCTCGTCGATCGCGAACTATTGCGCCGCTTCGAGTTCAAAGATCCGAGCATCACGCCCTTCCTGTCGGCCGTGCAGGCCGCCAACGACGAAGCCCTCGCCACAATCAACGCAACCTTGCAGCGGCAGATCGAGGTCTGGATGGCCGCCCTCGATTCGGTCTTCCAGCGCTTCGACGACCGCCAGCAGCAGGAACTGGGCCACTGGCAGCAGGTGCTCGAAACTCTCGAACAACGCCACGAAGCCCACGACATCACGCTTCACGAACAGCTCCGCGGATCGATCGCGCTCGTCGACGCGCGGCACGACAACCAGTTCGTACAGCTCCAGGCCTTGCTCGAACGGGCCGTCGGCGCTCGCGACGATTTCGCCGCCTTCCTCAAGACGCTCGACGAAATCACCCGCGGCGAAGGCCGGCTCATCGAGCTGCAAGAATCGCTCTCGGACAATCTCCGCGTCCTGCACGAAACGCAGCAAATCGACAAGGCCCTCCACGGCCTGACCGCAGCCATCCACCTCCTAACCGCCCGCCACCACCAATCCGGCCCCCACTCCGCAGCCGCCTAGGCAGGGGCACGCCCCTGCACCCGGTGCGGATGCGGTCCGAGAGCAAAGATGCTGCTTGCCGCGGCAAGCGTTGCGCGCACCGGTGTCGAGGCTGAGTGGCGACAAGCGGAAAGTGTATGTCCGTTGGATGCGCCTGGGCGAAGTAGCCCGGCCAGCGTCGGGCGTAAGCCCGATGGCGCTTCTTCGTCGCTCCGCTTGGGAGAGAAGCGTGCCGTTTCCCTTGGAAAGGCGACCGCCAGACCTGCAAAGGCAACGATCGGGACGATCGGTCGGCGTATCTTCATCGGAACTCTCGCCGTGTCGGTTCGTTGGCGACGTCACGACACTGGTAACGATCAAGACCCGCAGCCGTGCGCGATTTGTCTACTGCCTTCTGTGGTTTCGAAGCGAAGACACGACGGCGGCGGCGCGAGCCGGTTTGGTCTATCCAGGATGCGCAGAATTTAGGATGTTCTCTCCGGAAATGGGGCCTCTGTGGCTCTGGTATCCGGGTTCAGAGGAACACACGATGCTCAAAGTCTCGCTCTTGTCGGCGTTCGCCGTCCTTTCGCCGTCGCTCTTGCTTGCCGCGGAGGAGTGGAAGCCGGAATCGGAGCAGGCAGCGATGGAGCTACTGCAGAAAGCGCGAACCGCAATTGGTCCTCTGCGCCGCTTTGAAGTCGAGTGTCAACGGCGGGTATTGGACGACGCGTTCGGAACCGACACGCGATCGCGGGTGCGGGTCTACCGCGATCAGTCCGCTGGATTCCTCCTCGAGTGCCGGCCGGTCGACTGTGCCAAGTTTCAGGCCTCGCATCGGACGCAGCACGGCGAGCTTTGCCGGCTTCAGACCACGCGAACGGAAACCTGGTTGATGACCACAAGCGTGTGCACAGTTCTCAATGAGGAACGACACACCTACGAAAGCGTGCCAGTTCCACCTCACGAATCCTGGATCGGATCGTTATTACCCGACCCTTACCAAGTCATGCCACCCTGGTTCGACCCGACGGTGGATTGGACTCGATTGAAATCGCGGTTTCGCATCGAAGTCGCGCAATCGACCTCCAAAGACTTCTTCATCAAGCTGGTTCCATTAAAGAAAAATCCCGCCTGGCGGCTTGGCGACGACGAGCGCCTCACGGCTCAGCAGACAGTCATCATCGATCGCCAAAATCTGCTGCCCAAACGATGGTCGATTGGCCGACCAGCAGGTGAGGTCACCTACCTCTACACGCAAATCGATCCTCATGCTCCGCAACGCGAGCTGAAGGTCGACTTGACCGGTTACCGGGACGAAACTCGGATCACTCCGGCCGCTGCCACCACGGAGCCGAGTTCCGTGGCCGACGCGAAGGCTGTCGAAGTCTGCGCTCGGGTCCTGCTTTGGGTGCTGTTTTGAGCGGGGCCGTGCCAAGCCTCCCGCTGCCCGTTATGCACTATGCGGCGGCTTCGCGCGGCAGTGCCCGCCGAGTCGAATCCGGTCCAACATCCCGTCGGGTCTCGTGTCCAGTCCCCACCGATCCCGTCCTGATCGCGGCCCCACCCCACTTTAAGTGTCTCGTCCCAAATCAATCCCGTCCCGCGGCTCTCCCCGACGATCTGCTGACGGGCCGGTGCAATCGCCAAATTCGCCGGGATTTTCTCGGTGAAACAATGTGTCCCGTCCCGGTGTTGGTCCAAGGTCCCGCGGTCCAAAGTCAGGATTGCGAGCCTCTGAATTCTCGACCTTGGACTCGATCGAAAGCGTCCCGTCCCATTCTTCCCCCCTCGCCCGGCCGCTTCGGGTGGGAGAGCGGCTGTGATTCTTTTCAAGGGTTAAGTGGCTGAGATTGCAGGGTTCCAGTGCGATCGGTTTTTGACCATCGTGTTGAGGATCACCAGCAGCTTG
>Ga0210396_10000315_pt1 | contig 69905 bp, 70 predicted proteins | sample IncBWH17OmetaG_FD_155466 | JGI IMG/M metagenome (GOLD analysis project Ga0210396, IMG submission 155466) | Forest soil microbial communities from Barre Woods Harvard Forest LTER site, Petersham, Massachusetts, United States - Inc-BW-H-17-O ... | reverse complement strand
CGTGCTGCGCTTACTACCCGGCGGTTGGGTTTTACTACGGCCGCAGGTGGGGATGGTAAAACTGCCGATTAACCACTTCAAGCATTCAGCAGACACCGCAACGAGAGGGGGGCTCGATTTCACGAGTCCCCTTTTTATTCTAGGCTGCGACGCAAATTTCTCCCATCGCGCACGTGACCAGAATGATTTCGGCGTGGCAAACAGCCGGCACCAGCCTACTTGGACTGAATTTAACGAAACTGTAATAAAGGGCTCTCTTCGTGGGCGCGTACATCGCAAGTAGTTACGTTGCAACGCTGAAAAAGATTGACATCAGTCCGTGTGCTTGTTAATTTTCGTTGCGCGCAGAAATTTTTCCTTTGCGCACAATGGAGGCACCGCAGCTCGGTACCGCTCATGGCGTTCGTCGCGAAAAAAATTTTCCTCACCAAGGGAGTCGGAAAACATCGCGAGCGCCTATCGAGCTTTGAGCTCGCGTTGCGCAACGCCGGAATCGCTGCCTGTAATATCGTTCGGGTTTCCTCGATTTTTCCTCCGTACTGCAAGCTGATTTCCCGCAGCGAAGGTTTGAAGCACATCAAGCCGGGCCAAGTCGCGTTCACGGTAATCAGCGAAAATCAGACGCGCGAACCGCACCGCTTGATTGCAGCCGGCGTGGGACTCGCGTTGCCCGCCGATAAATCCATGTTTGGATATTTGTCCGAGCATCATTCGTTTGGCGAAAGCGAAGAAATTGCGGGCGAGTACACCGAAGAACTCGCCGCGGAAATGCTGGCAACCACTTTGAACGTGGAGTTTGATCCGGATTTGTCGTGGGACGAAAAAAAGGAAGTTTACCGTATCTCGAATAAAATCGTCCGCACCATGAACATCACGCAGTCCGCGGTCGGCGATAAGCGCGGATTGTGGACGACGGTGCTAGCCGCCGCAATTCTGATCGGCGAAGACGATTAGCAAGTCCACCCCGCCTATAATCTCCCGTCTCCACGACTTTCAATACAATCGCAATTTATAGGGAGTGCGGCGGCTTGCCGCCGCTTTTGCGATGCAGGAAATGCCGCCTCATTTACGCTGAGCCGGATTATTTTTGGCAGGCTTCGCCCCATCTTTGTAGCGATAACCGAGGCGCTCGAGCACTGCGCCGACGATCAGCGGCAGAGCGACGGTGGCATCATCGAGTACCTCGGCGAATCGGCCGCCTTCTTCGAGCGGCACAAATTTTCCCCACGACACCGCTTCTGTGTAGGTGCTGCCGGATAGCCCGCCCCAATTCACAGGTTCGGGACAGATGCGCAAGCCGTAGTTGTAGCGCTTGAGCGGAATTTTTTCGTACCCACGGCGCGCGAGCAGCTCAGCGTACACGCCAAATTGCTGTGCCCAGTTGCGCGGCACTCCACCGCCAATGGTCATGATGCCCATGCGTTTTGTTGCGAGCATCGTGGTGGCGTAATGCTCGAAATCGAGAAACGGGTCGAAACGCAGCGGAGGCTTCCCTTCCTTCTTCCGTTGGCGTTGATATAAAGCGAAATCAATTCCAAGCTCAGAATCGGTGAACGCCGGAACGAAGACCGGAACGTTGTGCTCGACGCAGGATTTCAGGATTCCGCGGCCTTTAGCATGACGCGCCAGATACTCGCCGATGCGCTGATTCAGTTTCCAACTGCAAGCAATTTCGTCGTCGGGCCAACGCTGGAGAACGTGGTCCACCACTTCTTCCACTGCATCGAGATTGACCTCAGGCTCCAGCGAATCATAAACGCGGTTGTAGCCGGCCAGGAAGAGCTCGTTATCGTCCATTTTCGGGTCGTAACGGAAATGCGAGCGGCCGGTGGCTTCCACCAGACCGTGAGCCATCAGCGCTCCGGTAGAAACGATGGCCTTCACGATGCCGGATTCCACCAAATCGCAAAAAACCAATCCCATTTTGCCGACGGTGAGCGCGCCCGAAAGGGTCATTACGATGAAGCAATCCTTGTCGCGGGCCATCGCTTCCAGCACGTCCGCCGCGTCACCAATTTGACGCGCGGTGTAAGCGGTCTGACCCATCGCGCGGACCATCTCGTCAATGGTGCGAATGCTCGAAAGATCCAGCGGATAAATCGGAGTGAGACGATCCTCGACGGGATCGTGCAAGATTCGCCCCGTTGCGCCCTTTTTCTTTGCCATTCAGCTTCCTCGCAGGTAATGTATGTTTCCCAAGAGGCTCGGGAGCGCGGAATCGCGCGCGTGTGCGCATCATTGATATTACAAATGCGCGCGCGGCGAAAGAAAAATCTCAAGTTCAATTCAGGAGCTCGCACCGAACATGTCGCGATACACGCCCATGCCGCCGCAGAATTTCGGCGGACTTCCCGAGGAATTTTCGAAGTATGAGACGGCGCGCGCGGTAATTTTTCCCGTGCCTCTGGAGCGCACGGCAACCTATGAGCGCGGGACACGCAATGGTCCCTCGGCGATTCTGGAAGCCAGCCGCCACATGGAGCTTTACGACGAGGAATTGGAACTCGATCCCAGCCAACACATCGGAATCGCCACTTGGCCTCCGATTGACACGATGGACGGCACGTTCGAGGAAGTACTGAGCGAACTTTACACCGCGCAACTGGAATTGCTGGACGCCGGAAAATTTCCCGTGGCGCTGGGCGGCGAACATTCGCTTACCCCCCCACTGGTTTCGGCCACCGTGAAAAAATTCAAGGACCTTTGCGTGCTGCACATCGGCGCGCACGCCGAAATGCGCAACGAATTCCAGGGTAATCCGGGCAGCCACGTGTGCACGATGCGGCGCGTGGTGGAAATGTGTCCCGCGGTGCAGGTGGGCGTGCGTTCGCTTTCTGAAGAAGAATCAAAAGTGCTGCCGAAATTGCCCACCAAGGTTTACTGGTCGAAGGATATCGTGCGCGCACCCGTGAAAGCGTGGATTGCGAAGGTGCTGGAGGACTTGGGGCCGCGCGTGTACCTCACCGTGAACGTGGACGGGTTCGATTCTTCGATTGTTTCGGCTACCGGCGCGCCGGAACCCGGCGGTCTGGATTGGTATCAAGTGACTTCGCTGATCCGCGCCGTGGCGGATCACAAAAAAATCGTGGCGATGGATGTGGCCGAGCTTTCGCCGCGCCCGCGCGACCACGCCTCCGATTTTCTCGCCGCCAAGCTAATCTATAAGACTTTAGGGTATATTTTTTGTCAGGCGTAATTTTCGGAGGATGGACTTATATGACTGCACTCGCAGCCTTGTATCAGCGCACTCCTACGACAGAGCATGACTGGATTGTTTACATTGAGACTCACGGAATCATCTGGTGGATCCTCATCGGCCTGATCGCCGGATGGCTAGCGGGAACGATCGCGCGCGGCCGTGGATTTGGCTGCATCACCGACGTGATTCTTGGTTTGGTCGGCGCGGTAATCGGTGGCTGGATATTCTCAAGGCTGGGAATCGCGACGTTCGGATTTTTGGGCAGCCTAGCAGCCGCCACAGTGGGCGCGGTCTTGCTTGTGGCCGTTGCGCGACTCTTCGCAGGTGGCGGAAGAGAGTAACGCCGCGCGCCCCCCCCAGGAGCATCGCAACCCGAACAACCTGGCGCGATTTATATCGGGTGCGGGAATTTGCTCCCGCCTTGTGCAAGGCCAGGTTTGCCTCGCCGGAGTTGCCGTCGCACGAATCGCACCCCCTCGCAGGAAATTCCGTCCTGGGCTGCAATCGCAAGGCGGCGGCAAGCCGCCGCACTCCATATGATTTTGCGCTTCGAGACCATACGCGCCGTTGCTCCCTCTCGTTTGTGAATGTGATACGATTACGCGAGACTGAGCAACGAGACGCTGCGTAGCACACACTTGAGCCGACCTTCATTTGCGGGCACCGCGGCCGCTGCAGGAAATACCTTTGAATGAGCTGAGCGAGAAAGCCGGAAATATAAATTGAGCCAACCATCGTTGTGGGCCATTCCGCTGGGCGGACTGGGCGAGTTCGGTATGAACATGCTCGCGCTGCGCATCGGCGACGACATTATTGTGATTGACGCGGGATTGATGTTTCCCGAGCAAGAACTACTGGGCGTGGACATCGTCATCCCGGACATCACCTACTTGAAGCAGAACAAGCGCATGGTGCGGGCGATCGTCTTGACGCACGCGCACGAAGACCACATCGGCGCAATTCCCTACTTGCTGGGCGATTTGAACGTTCCGATCTACGGTACGGAATTCACACTGGCGATCGTGCGCAAAAAGCTCGAAGAGCATGCGCTGCTGGACAAAGCCAAGCTGAATGAAGTGAAGGCCGGACAAACCACCACGCTCGGGCCGTTTTCGATTGAATACCTGCACGTTACGCACAGCACGATCGATTGCGTCGCGCTTGCGATCCGCACGCCCGTGGGCGTAGTTATTCACACGGGCGACTTCAAAATCGATCACACGCCGGTCGATGGCAAGCCGTTTGACATGCACGCGTTCGGACGCTACGGCCAGGGAGGCGTGCTGGCGCTTTTCAGCGACAGCACGAACGTCGAGCGGCCGGGATTTACGCCATCGGAGCGCGCCGTAGTGGTGCGTCTGGAAGAATTATTTCGCGCTGCGCCAGGAAAGGTTGTCGTCTCGTGTTTTTCGAGTTCCGTACACCGCGTACAGCAAGTAATTGATATTGCGCGCATGGTGGGCCGCAAGATCGGCTTCGTTGGGCGCAGCATGGTGGATAACGTCGAGATCGCTCATGGTCTCGGCAAGCTGCGCGTGCCGGACGGCAGCGTGGTGCGCCCGCAAGACATTCGCACTTTCGACCCACAAAGGCTGGTGGTTCTAGCCAGCGGAACGCAGGCCGAGCCGCTTTCGGCGCTTTCGCGCATAGCCGTCGATAACCACCGGCTCTTGAGCATCGCGGAAAACGATACGGTAATTTTGTCGTCGCGCATCATCCCCGGAAACGAAAAAGCGATTTTCCGGATGATTGACCATTTCTTCCGCCGCCGCGTTTTGGTGTATTACGAGGGCGGCCGCTCGGCGCCGATTCACGTCTCCGGACACGCCAGCCAGGAAGAAATGAAAATCCTGCTGCAACTGGTGCGACCGAAATATTTCATTCCGATTCACGGCGAATACCGGCAGCTGTTTCGTCATGCGGCGCTTGCCGAACAATTGGGCGCAGTTGGCAGCCAGATATTTTTGCTGGAGAGCGGACAGCCAGTGGAATTCACGGCGGATGGTACCGCGCACCGGCGCGAACCCGTCACCGCCGGGCGCGTGCTGGTAGATTCCGGGTCGCTCGAAGAAATCGAAGAGGTGGTGATTCGCGACCGGCGGCACTTATCGGAAGACGGGGTCGTGGTGCCCATCATGGTCATCAACAAGCACACCGGGCGCATGGAAACTCCGCCGGAAATCGTGACGCGCGGATTCTTGCCGTCCGAAGATGGCGCCGAAATCTTGACTTCCGCGCGCGAGATCATTTTGCGCACGATCGAACAATCCACGCAGGAAGAAAAGACGGACTGGAGTGTGATCAAGGAAAAAATTCGCGCCGACCTGAAGCGTTTCCTCAACAAGCAGACGGCGAAGCGCCCACTCATACTGCCGGTGATCCTGGAGGTATAGACCTCCGGCTGTGAACATCACTCTTAGGAACAATACGCCCGAGGATTTCGAGACTCTTCACGAAATCGATCACCTTTGTTATGAAGAAGAGGTCGCCTACTCAAAGCGCGAGTTGCGCGCCTATCTGCGATTTCGCGGCTCTGAGTGCGTGGTGGCCGAAGTGAATGGCGAGGTTGCCGGGTTTTGCATCAGCGCGCACCAGCACGAACGCGGTTACATCGTAACGATTGACGTGTTGCCGCAATTCCGGCGCCTGCATGTCGGCACGGCACTGCTGAAAGAAATCGAACGCAGATTGGTGGAAAACGGCGTTCGCGAAATAGCGCTGGAGACGGCGACGGACAATCAATCGGCGGTCTCGTTTTGGAACAAACATGGATATCGCAGCCGTGGCGTTCGAGAAAATTACTATCCCAATGGACGCGACGCTTTCGCGATGGTCAAGCTTTTCGACTGATGCCGCACAGCCGCGTTGGGTGCGCAGTCGCTCTGGCGCTCCGGGCGATCACGATTTGAAATCACTGGCACTAATGAAAGTGGGGTTACCCTGATGTGGTTTTTGCACGTAATTCTTCTGGCGATAGTGCAGGGCCTGGCTGAACTGCTACCTGTTTCGAGTTCGGCGCACGTGATCGTCGCCGAACGGCTGATGGGAATGGACGCAACCGCGCCGACTAGCACCTTGCTGCTGGTAATGCTCCATACGGGGACGATGCTGGCTGTCATCGTCTATTTCTGGGGGCGCTGGCGGCGTGCTTTCTTTCAGAATGCTGCTGATTTTAAACAATTTGTTATTGCGCTGATCCTAGCCACGGCGGTAACCGGCATCATCGGCTACGGGTTGATCAAGGCAATCGAAAAATTTGCGTTTCCCGGTAAGCCGCACGCGTGGGTGGAAGAACTGTTGTTTGGACGTCTCGACCTGATCGCCGCGGCGCTGGCTGCAGCGGGAGTCCTGATTTTGGTCGCCGGCCTGACGGAAAAACGCTCTCGCGCGGGGCAAACGCCAGCGACGCAAATGAACACCAAGCAGGCATTTTGGATCGGCGCATTGCAAGGGCTGTGCCTGCCGTTTCGCGGATTTTCCCGGTCTGGCGCGACCATCTCGACCGGCATGTTAACGGGTGTGCAGAAAGCGCGAGCCGAAGATTTCAGTTTTGCGCTGGCAGTGATTCTTACTCCTCCGGCGATCACGCGCGAACTTTGGCGGCTGCATCAAACAGACCACGCCGGACTGGCGACGAGCCTGGGGCCCGGCATGGTTGGCGCCTTGTTTGCGTTTTTGGCCGGCCTGCTTGCGCTGAAATGGTTGAGCCGCTGGCTGGAAACCGGGCGCTGGTATCTGTTCGGCATCTATTGCCTTGTGGCGTCTGTCGTCGTGGCCCTGCTCTATCGCGCGGGCTACTGAGCTAAGGATTTCGAGCCGGGCATCGGGTTTGTTATCAGTGCGGAACGGCCTCGCAATTACATCTCCCATCCGCAACCTGCTTTGGTATAGTCTTGTGGTTGCCCGCGTTCCTCCCACTGGGCTCCGCGCGATAGCGCCGGCGCGACCCAGGTTCTACGCGGCGGCCTTCCCCTAGTTGTATCTGCTCCGCCTGACGGACGCCACGTAGCAAGTCCCAGGGCGACCTTTGTCCGGAGAGCCAGGACATAGTGTTGGTCCTTCGTCGCGCGCGCCCGTGTTGGCCGCGTGGTCGAGGGTTAAGGGGAGATAGCCTTGCGCATCTTGACGCCTAGCGATAACAAACGCATCAACGAACTCATTGGGTTCGTCGGGTTAAGCCTGGCAGTTCTGCTCACGCTCAGCCTGTTGTCCTATTCACCGCATGACGCGTCGTTCAATGTTTCCGCGCCTGCGCCCGGAGCGGGGCCTGCTCGGAACTGGATTGGACCCGTCGGCGCGCACATGGCAGATCTTCTTTTTCAGTTTTGCGGCTTCGCGGCGTTTCTGTTTCCCGTCGGAATGTTTTTGGTGGCGATGAAGTGGTTCCGCAGCCAGTTGTTGGACGCGCCGGTGGCGAAAGTGATTGGATTCACCATGCTGCTGGCTTCTCTTTCATCGGAGTTGGTGCTGGTTCACGTGATGCCAGACGTGCGCGGCGCGCTGCCTCCCGGCGGACTGCTGGGAACAATTCTCGCCGGGGGTTTGCGCGCGGCATTCAATCCCGTGGGCGCAAATCTGGTTTCGATGGTCACGCTACTGACGGCTCTGTTTCTCACCACAAGCTTTTCCTTCCGCGCGGCTGTGCATTGGCTGAAGAAACCGATGGCGAGCGACGGATACGTAGGCCAATTCCTTGCGCGCATAAAAGATTGGCGCGAGGCGCGCGAATCGGACCGTCTGCGCAAGCGCGTCGAGGAGATCAAAATTGCCGGACGTCCTCCGGTGCAGCAGCAACGCGTTTCTAGGAAGGAACTCGCGCAGGATGAGGACGAAGAAGAAGAGGAAGACGAGGAACCAACAGTGGAGGTGCGCCGCGGCGGGCCAGCCGTAATCAAATTTCACGAAGATGAGCCGGCGACCGCCCCGCCCTCGAAAAAGAAATCGTCCGAGCCGAAGATTTCTCTCGGCAAGACAAATTACAAGTTGCCTTCGCCTTCGCTGCTCGGCAGCGCCGAGCGCGGAGAGAAAATGGATGAGTCCGAGCTGAAAGAACGCGCCCGCGCCATCGAACAGAAGTGCATGGAGTTTGATATTGGCGGGCACGTCACGCAGATCAATCCTGGCCCCGTGGTCACAACTTTCGAATTCAAGCCTGAGGCTGGCATCAAATATAGCCGCATCACCGGTCTGGGCGACGATTTGTGTTTGGCGCTACAAGCGGAATCCATTCTGATCGAGCGCATCCCCGGCAAATCTACCGTGGGCATTGAAGTGCCCAACGTGCATCGCGAGACGATTGCCTTGCGCGACGTGGTGGAATCGCCAGAATTCAGTCATTCGCCTTCGAAGTTGACGCTGCCCTTCGGCAAGGACCTGATAGGGCGCATCCGCGCTGGCGACCTGACCCAAATGCCGCACTTGCTCATCGCCGGGTCCACCGGAACCGGCAAGAGCGTTTTCCTCAATTCCCTGCTGATGGGCATGCTGTTCAAATCCACGCCTGACGAATTGAAACTGGTCCTGATTGATCCTAAACAGCTCGAAATGGGACTCTATGCGGATATTCCGCACTTGTTCACGCCAGTGGTGACGAATCCGAAAGTGGCAGCGAACGTCATGCGCAACGCTACACGCGAAATGGAGCGGCGGCTGAAGCTGCTCGCAGCCCGCGGCGTGCGCAATATTGACCAGTACAATCGGACATTCGAGAAGGGCCAATCGCTTTCGCTATTCGATGGCGCCGAGGAAGACGAGCACAAACCGCTTCCCTACATGGTGATCGTCATTGACGAATTGGCCGACCTGATGATGGTGGACACAAATGGAGTCGAGGAATCCATCACGCGCTTGGCGCAAATGGCGCGGGCCGTAGGCATCCACTTGATCCTGGCGACGCAAAGGCCGTCGGTGGATGTCATTACCGGATTGATCAAGGCGAACTTCCCCGCGCGCATTTCATTCCGCGTCGCCAGCAAGGTGGACTCGCGCACAATTCTCGACGCCAACGGCTCGGAATCTCTACTGGGCAAGGGCGACATGCTCTACTTGCCGGCCGGATCTTCGCGCTTGCATCGCATCCATGGGCCATACGTCAACGAGCGCGAAGTGGAAGCGGTCTGCGATTTCTGGCGCGATCAGGCACAGGCCATTTACAACGAAGAAATGCTCAAACCTCCGAAGGACGAGAACGCCACGGGCGAAGGCCCCTCGGGTGCAGCCGGAGGCGAGGGCGGCGAGGAAGTGGACGACGAGCTTTACCAGGATGCGGTTCGCGTGGTGTGCGACATGGGCCGCGCGTCAACCTCGACCTTGCAACGCCGCCTGCGCATCGGCTACGGCCGCGCCGCGCGTCTGATTGACTTGATGGAGAAGGACGGCATCGTCGGCCCAGCTGACGGCTCCAAGGCGCGGGAAGTCCTCAAGAACAGGAATTGGATGAAGGAGTACGACGATTCAGTGAAGTAACCACCTGCAGGGACCCTCACGTTTTTCTGCATTTTGCGGGCTGCAGGCCGTGGTCCGCAGCGAAATTTACGTTTCGATGTAGAGTATTTTCGTTTGTCACACCGCAGAAATTTCCGTAGAATTATTGGACCCACCGGTGCCGAGGTAGCTCACCGGTAGAGCGCGGCCCTGAAAAGGCCGGCGTAGCCAGTCCGATTCTGGCCCTCGGCACCATCCCAACGATGCGAGTAAACCGCTTCGACAGCTCAAGCTCAAGGCGACCGAGAAGGTAGCTGATCGCCGCCGGAGACAACACCGAGGCCTGCAGCTTTGCCAACAATTCACGTTCCAAAACGTCTCGCCAATGCGCCGTGAATTCCCGCAGGTTCCGCGATGAGCATTCGCGGCGCAACCATAGACGGCGTATTTGCGCCGACCGCTGGCCCCAGCAACAATCGAGAAGCTGCCACCGCAAACGCTGCATTTCAAGATGCCACTAAAGATATATGGCGAATCGGCGAGCCGGGACCGAAGCAGTCCGGCTTTCTTAGCTGCATCGCCGCAGGCACGGAGGACAAACGCGGAGCGTGCCTGAACGCGCGCGAACAATTCATCACTAACGATTCGCTGTTCGGGAGTTTCGACACGGACCCATCCGGATTCGGGCTGGCGTCGGTAAACGCGTTTGCCGGATTGCGGATTCCGAATCTTGTTCGTCCGCCCGTAGGTCACGACACCGCGATCGTGCCTCCCATAGTTATCGCGCCGCAGGGGATCCTCGATCGGAACGCTTCGATAGCCGAAGATGCTGCCACCGTGGTGCTGGCATTTCAGGACACGACCTTCGAGACCGCGGCGAGTCTTTGTGGCTAGTTCCCGACCGGACGCGCGCAGAGCTTCCCGCCTCCGTTCACTCCTGACCGAGAACGCGCATCCGGTAAAGCGCTAGCGTTTACCAGGAGCTAAGTGCGTGCCTCGCGTTTGAGGCATTCCTAACGATGCTCCGATCCGATAGGATCTCCCGCATGGAACTCAAGGTCCTGTTTAGCGAAGATCCCGCATTTGTCATAAGGAGGGCTGACAAGTTCCTTTCGTCGGAACCAGTTCTGCATAATCTGATTCTGTCGATTCTGCACTCCCGCGTCGCTCAGGGCGACCCAGGTCGGTATTGGATCGCTTTGCACGGAGAGGAAGCCGTCGGCGTGGTCGTGCAGTCACCTCTGGACTATCCAGCGACCCTGACGCCCATGGAACCGCGAGTCGTGCTGGCAATAGTGGATGCAATTGCGGAAGCCGGAGTGACTCTAGCCGGTGTCAATGGGGACGCGGCGACGGCAGCCAGCTTCGCTGGGCAATGGTGTGAACGATGTAAGTCGGCGGCCACACCGTTCCAGGGAACGCGTCTCTACGAACTCCTGGAACTGGGAGAAGTCCCCGGCGTCGCGGGTCATTTACGCCAAGCAGGTCCGAGAGATCGCAGTTTGATGATTCTCTGGGCCCGTGCATTTCAGGATGAAATTGGGGAGTCTGCAAACGACACCGAGCGTCGCGTAGACCGGGCGTTGGCCGCTGGACAGATCTGGCTGTGGGATCAAAACGGCGAGACAACTTCTATGGCTGTCGGCCGCGAACCGGCGCAAGCCGTAGTTCGCTTGTCTGGGGTCTATACGCCACCCGAGAAGCGAAAGCACGGCTACGCGGCAGCCTGCGTTCATGCGCTATCGAAACATCTTCGCGACTGTGGGTATCGATGCATTCTCTACACGGACTTGGGCAACCCTACGTCGAATTCCATTTACCGGCGAATCGGATATAAGGCCGTAGCCGAGGCTCTCCGTTATCGCTTTGACTGATCCAGGAAAAGCGGCAGTCCAACCCCGCAGGTTACCTGCTGTGTTGTCGGCAAACCGCAAGTTATCGACGGACCACGCGGTCAAGTCCTGGTTTGTCGCGTAATCGGAAATCACTTGAAAAACGACTTGTTCGGCGTTAATCAGAACTTGAGAATAACGAACGCGACGCGCTACTGTGGAGCAACGCTGGGGGAGTGGTTGCTATTGCCTTGGTGCGAAGATTCGGCGATTTTCAGGCCCGGCAGAGGGGTCACCAAATTTGAATCCGCCCATCCACGATTTTGCGTAGGGCACAATCAAACTCTGAGATTTGCCGCCCGTTTCTTCTAACGTCATCCAGATTGCATCCTTCCAATCCGCGATATTGAGGCGAGTGTCCAGTGCTACGCCAGCAGCGCGACAAGTCCCCTTCGCCGCCATGTCTCTAAGGCCAGACTCAAGGAGTTGCAAAGTGATATGTGCGCCGGGCTGCTCTTCTTTCGTATTCGCTATAACGTAACCAATTTTCCCGTCGGAGGACACTATCCTCCCGATTGGCAGGAACGCGCCCTGCTTCTCTAACAACTTTTTTGCCATAGATAACAGCGAGTCAAAAAGAAGCTGAAAGTCCGGGTTTTCTAGCTTCATGCGGAGGCCTCTTTGGCAGGATTCATTTCTCCGGTTTCGGCGCTAATCAGTCACTGCCGTGAGGTGCTTGATTATGGCACCTAAACTGTAAGCAACCGACGTATAGAACGGCGCGGTGCTCACCAACTCTGCTATACACTCCGTTGCGCCGCATCTCAACGTGAAGAAATTGTCCCAGACATATTCCCAACGCGAATACGGCCCGTATGGCCGCGTCGTAATCATGCCCAGGGCGAGAGCCAAGGTAGGTATTACCCACACCCAAAAACCCTCGCGACCTATAAAGTAGCGCCTACCGACGACTCCGAGTAGAAAGCCGGCTAGGATCGGGCCAATAAAGTAAGGGTTATCGCCGAAGAGTTGGACAAAATGTTCGGTCACAACGTCGGTTCGAGCAATGCTGTCGAGCCTGTGAGATGCGACGGCTAAAATTAAGTGGACCAGAATCGTCGAAGTTGAATAGCCGAGCACCATCGCCCCTACCGTAGCAATTGCCACCTGTGCAAAATACCTGGCTAGCGAAGCTCCATATGAAGCGATCTTAGGCATCATCACCTCGACAAACCCACCTTATGCAAGATCAAGTTTTGCGTCACGCTTCCATGAACGTTCGGCCTCTAAGCTAACGTGCTGGCCAGTGGATGTGTAGTCGCGTTACCGGTAACTAGGAAAATCCACTTTACCCGGTTCAAATTCACAGTGGTTTATACTTGCGCCATGGAGTCGCCCACAGATTTCGATATCACCGACTACTCCTTCGACGAGTTTGTCTCATTCGTTTTCGCGCATGACGTGGCGGCTGAGCATGAAACGCAGTGGTATTGGAAAGCAGCGGACGTCACGTTCGCACCTCAGCAAGTTTGTGCATACTACGTGCGGCTATTTCGCAACCCCGAGTTCCTTCTTGAGCGATTTTCCAAGCTTCACCTTGAGCAGGGATTCTGGGCGATATTCAGCGGAATCGACTGGGGACTTGAAAAGCTGCTTTGGGAAACCGAAATACCCTTTCCGCAACGAAAAGAATGTGTGACGGCAATGTTTGACCTTTTCAGTCGCTTCTTTGCAACGGAACCTCTGGAAGATTCCTGCTTCATGTGGTGGGACGCACTTTGCTACGTCTGGCATTCCGGGTGGAGAGTTCGAGAGAGAGGTGGAGAGGACTTGGAAATGCAGGACGCCATGTTCCAGACGATATCCGCCATCCTTTTCCTGGACTCACCACACTGTCAGAAGGCTGCGCTTCATGGGTTGGGTCATTTGCACCATCCCGAGACTCAGACGCTCGTTCAACGGTACATCGAAACCCATCCTTCGCTGACCGAGCCGGAGAAGGAATACGCGCTAGCCGCTGCGAAATTTGAGGTCCTGTGATAGGTGCGGAGAAATCCTCTTATCACTGGTTTTATCACTGGTAATCGATACTCGTTCGCAAGGGGTAATTCCTACAGGTTCGCAAACCGCTGATTTCACTGAGATGAAACTTGCCGCCTGAGCTAGTCCGTAGGGTACAGGTTCTTGACCAGCGTGAACGCTTAGCGGATGCGTTTTGAAAACCGATTAGACGGTCGAGGAACTGGTTCGGATCATTGGCCTTGGACCCGATATAGCCGTGACCGACCAGTAGAATGTACCGTGCTCCCCGACCCAGCGCTTCCTGCACCACAACCCTTGCGAAACACGCGCGAAGGCGAGGCCAGCGAGGAGTCCGGCGAAAAGGCCGAGAGCTGCAAATCGCGTTTACATAGACGTCCGGCTCTCGGAAGCCGATTTGACGACGAGCGTTCTGTTGAATTCGCGCGAAACATCTTAACTGCCACTTCTGACAGTTCCCCGACTGAAACAAGCAACTTAGTATACCGTCCGACGCCCAAAGGAAAGTCTTGTCTGACCCGGAGGTAAGGTCACATGGCTGAATCGCGGAAACCCAACATCTTGATTATCTGGGGCGATGATATCGGCTGGTTATTTCGTCCGACTGCGAGCTGCTCGCCGCAAATCCTTGTTCTCCGTGCGCGACCCATACGCCCTTCGGTCTCCGAATGGGACCGGCTCCGCAGGCAGCGAAATCCGGGAAGGTTATTTTCGATGAGCTGGAACGACGACGAAATTCCGATATGTCCCGCATCCGATTTTGGGTCCGGCCATCGTTCTTCTCTCCCGCTCAGCTCCCTCCCATGTGATTTTTTGGTCTCTGTGTTAGATCGGAAATCAGCTTTCGAGCCCAAGTCTCGCGGCACGTATGGCTGCTGATAAGCACTATTTCTCTTGTCTCGGAATCAATGGATCTCGACCGCTTGTCCAAGCTCCGAGCTAAGACGGACGCGCATCAGCTCTGCACCTGGCTCGCGCGAGCGCAACTCAGCCGCTTGCCAAGTACCGATGCACGAACATTACTGCCATGGCTCCTTCGCCGACCGCCGACGCCAATCGCTTCACAGAATCATGCCGCACGTCACCCGCCGCAAACACGCCAGGAACGTTCGTTTCGAGATAGTACGGATTACGGTCGAGAGGCCAGCCATCGGGAGGCTTTCCGCCATGAAGTAAATCGGGTCCGGTGATGAGGTAGCCGGCCTCGTCGCGCACAACACCAGTCTCTTTGGCCCATTCGGTGTGTGGGCCGCCGCCAATACACACGAAGAGCCACCGCGTATTGCAGGTCTGGGTCGTCCCCGTCCGGCGGTTCGTCAACGTGATGGCCTGTAGAACGCCGTTACCTTGCAAGGCCGTCACCTCGGTATTGGTGAGCACCTCGATGTTTTTCGCGGAATTTATCCGATCCAACAAGTAAGACGAGAGCGTGCTTTTAAACGAATCGTCGCGCACCGCGATGGTCACCTTTCGCGCGAATTTCGCAAAGTGCAGTGCCGCTTGGCCCGCCGAATTTCCACCGCCGACGACAAAAACGTGTTCGTTGCCGCAAAGCGACGCTTCGCTCGCGCCCGCGCCGTAATAGACGCCCGCCCCGTGGAAGCGATCCTCCCCGGGCAGCCCGAGGCGACGATAATCGATGCCTGTGGCGCAGATTGCGGAGCGCGCAATGATCCTCGATCCGTCGGCGAGGTAACCCACTCGTTTGCCGGCGGAGAATTCTCCGCGAACTCCCTCGCGGGCGAGCAAAATCTCGGCTCCGAACCGGCAGGCTTGTTCGCGGGCGCGTTCCGCCAGGTCGGCGCCGCTGATACCGGAGGGGAAGCCCAGGTAGTTTTCGATTTTCGGGCTGCTGCCCGCCTGCCCGCCGATGGCGCTGCGTTCGACCAACACCGTCGCGAGGCCCTCGGAGGCAGCATAAACCGCAGCACTCAAACCCGCGGGCCCAGCGCCGTAGATAGCCACGTCGTACTCGGACCGCGACGGATCGCGGAACCATCCGAGCTTTTCAGTGATCTGGCGGATCGTGGGATTCTGCATTCGCGCGCCATCTGCAAAAACGCAGACTGGCAGCCGGGAATCGTTAATGCTGTCCACGCCGATTGCGTGAGCCTCTTCATCTGTTTTTAACTCGGCCCACTCGAAAGGTACATCGCAGCGATGGAGGAAATCACGGATTGCGTAGGCAGCGGCACACCCAGCCCGCCCGAAGACCTGCACCCGCGACTGAACACTTTGCGCGTCATTCCCGTCCGTCATGATTTTTCACCTGCAGCACGCTCACGTGAACCGGTGCCGGCGAATTCGTCAGAACATCTTTACTGCGGCAATTCGCGGGGCGCGAACGAATCTACGTAACACCAGATCCAGCGTTCTCCCGGCTCGATCGAAACGTATCAGCGGATAGTCCAATTCGGCGAAATAGCTTTCTCGCGTGCTTATTCTTGGACGAGTCGCAGCAACCGACGTGTCCGCAAGAGAGACACATTCTTAAGTAGAGCCAGCTGTCGCCGACCTTGATGCAGTCCTCACAGACGTGCTCATCGGTGTTGGTGATCTTAATCTCGGTCAAATGCGTGCACGCCGCTTTTGACATAACTGCCTGTCGCCCTTAACTCGCCGCAACCTCGCTTCTCACACGTGCTCAGGTCAATTCGGTAACTGCGCGCCGCGCCGCGAGAGAGAGCATCAAGCGGGCCGCGCCGCTAAACAACATGCTGATGCCCGCGAGCGTGCCAATCGCCCATGCGGAACTCAACGGCCAAGTTGCAAAGATAATGATGGCCAGGATCGCGGTGATGATCCCATCGAACAGCAGCCATCCCGACCCAGGCATTGGTCGCAGCCGGTAGGACAGAACAAATTCCAGCACCGCTTCGACGACGAAGTAGATAGCAAGAGCGAAGGTGAGAGAAACCATCCCCAGAACCGGATTTATCAGCATGTAGCCGCCAACCAGAAGGTAGAGAATACCTACCAACACCTCCCAAATCGCCCCGCGCGTAGCGCGCGCGTGCCAGGCGAATACGAAATGCGCGCCGGCGCTGAAAACCAGCAACCACCCGACAAACACGGTCACAACGATTCCGGCGATCGGAGGCACGATGATGGCGAGTATGCCGGCCACAATCATCAGAACGCTCACGACGATTGACCACGTTAAGGACTTTTTTAACACTGTAGGAACAGAAGCTGATGCAACACTCATGACGTTTCCTCCTGCGACCCTTTCAGGGTCTGAATGATTGATTTCCAAGAAAGCGACTGCGGCACTCGTATCGCGAGCGTTGTGAAGTCACCTTGGTGGAAAGTCTTTGAACAACTTCTCGACGGCCTTGTTGAGCTTTTTCGTGTCCTTGTCCGGTTTCTCGGACAAGGTCTCCGTAGCCACTCCGCGCCAAATCAGCTGTTTGGTGTGCGAATCGAACAAATCCACCACCAGCGTTCCGACCTCGTAGGGGTGGTCCGTCGTGTAGGCTTCGCCGAAACCAACGCCCCAATGGCGCCAGCCCCAGCCTCCGCCAAATCCGTCATAGAACGTTTCCAGAGTGTGCCGTTCCCGCGTGGCTACGTGCGCAACAAGGCCTACGTCAGCGCCTTCTGTCACCAGTGTCCATCCTTGTGCCGTGAGCGCCGCATTGATGGCATCCATCAGGCGTGGCTCCATGAGCGGGTCCATCTCGATCTTTGGAGGCCTGATCCACATAAAAGTTTTGTACCGACCAAAACTTGCCCTGGGGTCGAAGTCAGTGGTTATTTTTTGCGCCATGGCTTCGCTGGCCAGCAATATAAAAAGAAACAACCCAACGATGATCTTCGTAAGTCGCATTTGGTCCTCCTACGCTTTGTCTTGATCGATGTGCACTCATTCTTCTTACGTCATGATCAAAGTTTAGTTCGATCAATGATTTCTTGCTTCCAATCGCCGCCCGCCTGCGAATCTCCCAACGCATAGTTGTGTCAATCACCTGTCGCGTTCTTGGGCGTGTAGCTGGCTTGTAGATAAACTTTTGCTGCGACCACTTTGCCGCTGGCGTCATGGATTTTCAGCGGTCCACCGGTGGCGGGGTCAATAAGTTCAACGCGGATATTCCTCGGCGGCCCGATCGTTGCCGTGTTCGACGACACATACTTGATCACGTACCGGACCCGCAGGTTTTCCATGAGGTCGTCGTAAATCGCCGGAACTTCCAAATCGGAATCCGGCACGTAGGCGCGGCCTCCTGATACTCTCGCCAGAGCTTCCAGTTGCTGTTCCGCGCTGTTCCAATCAATGCGCGCGAAGGGCGCGGCGGTTCCGTAAACAGAAGCTTCCCTCTGTATCAGTCGCATCAGACCAATCGTGTAGACCGTGGTCTCGGACTCTTGCGCTGCCTGCAGCACTTGTTGGTAGCTCGCCTTGCTGAACGTGTCGAGACCGCTCGAGATTGCGATGACTGCTTTCCGGCCACTGATATTCCGCATTCGCTCTATCGTTCCCAGAAGCGCATCGTAAAAATTCAATTCGGATTCAGGCGGCGTTCCGAGTACATCGAGGGCCTTCTCAACCGCGGCCCGGCCTTGATTGAAGTCGGCCAGCGTCTGCAATTTGTCGCCATATGCAGAGATGCCGACTTTGTCGTCGTTGCGTAGCCGGTCCATAAATAGCCGAGCAATTTCCGCCACCTCGCGACCGGTGGACTGGTTCAATTCGTGATATCGGCCTCCGTATTCCAGCAGTAATGCAACCGTCACCGGCGCGTGTTCCACGTCCACTGCCAGGTTCTTTTGCCGCACCTCGTCCTCATAGACTGCAAAGTTGTCCCGCCGGATGTTCGGTAGAAAATATCCGTTGGGATCCTCCACCTGAAATTTGATCGTTACGGTGCGGGTTAAGGGAACGAACGTGACCTCCGATTCTTGGGGGCCTTGTTCTCCTTTGTAGAGTGAGCTGCCGGACCTGTTCGGAACCGTGACTTGGGATTCCTGGCCGGATTGCTGACCTGCATTCTGCGATTCCTGCGCGCCCAGAACCCGGCTGCCGTCTGCAAGCGCGAGGAAGAAAACCAGAAGCCCAGCAACGCTGACTAACTTGGTCATCTTCACAGCCCCTTCCTCCTTTCGCCCTGAGGATTTCGCGTGGCCTGGTTCCTGTTGGTGACCGCGTCTGGAATTCCTTGCGGGTCCGAGTTAGCGTCGGGATATTTGCGCTTCAAGTTCATCAGTGCCGGCCGGATGACGGAATAGTCTTCCGCGTCTGCCTTCATCACTGCCTCCGCGAGCGCACACAGAAAATGTCCCGATCGTTCCCCACCAAGCGCCATTACCCATTCGCTCAATTCTCTGTCGTCAAGTGCGGTCTGCCTGGCCATACCTTCTTTCTTCGCAATTCTATTTCTCGCGGCTCGCATCGGCGCTTTCGATTCCACGATGGAGCGGTTCAGCAAGAGGCGTGCTGGCCGTCCGGGAACCAAATGAAAACTCGGAACATCCGAGGCCGGCAACATCGCTCTGGATGACTTGTCCTACGGCCGCCGACGCTCGAGCCCCGGAGGCGCGTGCGAGAGGATGCCCGCACGCGCCGAACCCCCGTCGCCCAGAGGCGCAGCGTGTTCTCAGCGCTTATTAGGCGCTGGCGCCTTTGGTCTTTGGCAAGCTCTTGATTTCGATCTTTCTCGGAAGAGCGTTGGCACTGAGAGGCGCCGTGATTTCCAGCACGCCGTTGTTGAATTCCGCGTTGATTTTCCCCGTGTCCACGCTCTCAGGCAGCATGACCGTCCGCTCGAAGTGCTCGTAGGAGAATTCCTTGTGCATGTAGTCCGAATCCTTTTTCTCCTGCTCGCTCTTGTGCTCGCCGCTGATGTTCAAGTAGTTGCCCTGGAGATTGATCTGCACTTCGTTGGGTTCCACGCCCGGAAGAGCCACGCGCAAGTGATATTGGTTGTCCTTGGGGTCCACGCGGGCTTCAATCGGTGGCAACGTGGCAAAAAGCGTTGCCGGATTTTGCGCCGTAGGAGCCGTGTTCGTCAGCAAGCGGTTGAATATGCCGTCGAAATCGCGCCTGAAATCGAACAACCCGTCGAAAACATTTTCCCTTCTGGTGAGATTTGCCATTGCTATCCTCCTTGTTCAAGCTTCTTGAAGTTTTTGCCGTTCACTTTGCTACAAATCATTTTCCGCGCAGCGAATGTGCGCCTCTCCTTCGTGAATAAGCGCTTCGTTCAGGTCCGACGCGCGGCCGGCACTATGCCGCTGCCGAGAGCGCCCCGATCGTGATTAAATTCTCCACGCTGCGCACGCCAGGCGCCGCCCAAGCGGCGCGTTCCGCTTCTTCGCGCTCGGCCCAGGAGCGCACCGTCCCGCGCAGTATTACCTTGTCGCCGTCTGTCTCGACCTTGATTCGGCCCGCGTCCAGTTCAGCGCTGCGTTTCAGGGCTGCCTCGATCGAGGCCTTCACTTCACCAGTGCTGACCCTTGGCTTAACTTCCACCAAATTGATGACGCCTTTTACGCCGATCAGGTTCCGCACCGCAGATTCGGCTGCCCTCTTCTGAAATTGCCAGTCCGCCGAGCCTTCCAGCGTGACCCAGCCATTGGAAACCTTTACCTTGATCCGCTTCGCGGGAACTGTGATGGACGCGTCCAGAGCGGCTACCGCGGCCTTGGCGATATCTTCGTCGGTGCGTTCGCTTGAGGTTGGCAGATGCACTTCCACCTCATTCACAATCGCTCTCACACCCGCCACGCGCGAGGCGGCCCGCTCCGCGCTCCATTTCTCCCAGTAACTCTTGACCTGGCCGTTGAGCGTGACGACGCCGTCTTTAGCACTCACGCCGATCTCTGCCGCATCAACGCTCGGCTCCCAATTCAGTTCTGTTTCCACATTTCGCTTCAATTCCAGATCAGTCATCGCCATTTCTCCTTTTTCACCTAAGTTGGCGCCTGCGCTGCACGCCTGCCGAAAATCGGTTAGTCCGGCGAATTTCGCCGCGCCACAAATTCACGCCTTTTGCCGCCAGCAACCTCGCCAATTGCTTGCGCGCGCGCCATGCGCGTGACTTTGTGGCGCTCACGTTGACGCTTTCTGTCTCGGCTGCCTCAAAGGCGGAAAGATCCACGATGTATCGAAGTTGAAAGGTGGAACGCAGGGCCGGCGAAAGTTGCTCCATGCCCTTCGTCACCATGTCCCCGGTTTCTGTGAGCGCGCAAGAGTGCTCCGGATCAGGTCGAGGATCGACCAGCCGCGCAGCCCACGTTTGTGGTTGGTCGCAAATGCCTTCGTCGAGAGATAGCTGTGCGCGGGCACGCTGCTTGCGCCGGTTCATCAGCGCAGTATTCAGAACGATTCGTGTGACCCATGTCGCGAGGCTCGATCTCCCCTCAAACGAAGAGAGATTCGTATAGGCGGAGAGCATTCCGATTTGCAATGCGTCCTCTGCATCCTCCTTGTTGCGCAGGATGGAAAAAGCGGCGCGGTATAGGCGCGTCCTCTCACGGGCGAAGAGCAACGACAGCGCTGTGCTGTCTCCTGGGAGGGTGCGCGGTAGTACGGCGTGCTGCTCCTCGCCCGCCGCCGGAGGTTTCGCTGGGATGCGTGAAGGCAATCTCTTTGGCCACTTATGCGTTTTTGCGATCTCGGCATCTTTTGACAATCCCGTAGGCTGCAATTGAAGTGTCCGTGCGGCGCTCATAGCGCTTTTCACCTCGTTGTTGTCATCCGCCCGCAATATCTTTTCGTGCCACTTCGCCGCTGCAGATTGCTTGCTCCGCCTGAAACGCCGAGTCTTGCTCTACGCATCCGATACGAAGCATCTTTTATTCCAATGCGAGATGCGCGACCGTCACTGTGACTATCTTCGTCTCATAGAACGGATTAGCGGCCGTGCGGTGTGCTGGGACAGCTTCTTAGCGGCTTAACACGGGGACTTTACGTCAGTCTTTCGACAGCGTTTTGACAGCACATGAATGAACAGAATTCATAGGAATCTTGCGCGTGCATCAATTATGGCTATTCGCGCCTTCTCGGCGCGTTTCCGCATTAACGCTCTGATGGTCTGCGCTTTGTGGGAGATCCTGGCACTCTCGCAAATCTTCTCTCGCGCTAGATGACACCTGACGCGCGCGCACCACGAAGCGGCTGGGAGCTGGCCCGATATAAGAAAACGGAAAGCAAGTGATGAGTGTCAGAACTGGTTCGGCGGTCTTATCCAGAACTTGCATGTCGCTAGATTCGACGATCTGGATCAAATCCACGCGATAGACGTACGAGCGATTTAGCGTCGTCAATTGGATAACGTCGTCCTTGCGAATGTCACGCAGGCCGCGAAAAAACGTATCGCGGTGCCCCGCAATCGCTAGGTTGCCTGCGTGGCCGGCCCAGGCGCTGCCAGGAATGTGACCAGCTCCGCGGCGCAGCGTTTGCGTGCCGTCACCTTCAAGCACCACCACTGAAAGCCCAAGCCGCGGAATTTGAAGTCGCCCAATCGAGGAGTTGAAGGAGTCGAAAGCCTTTGCGGAAGCCTTGCAATTCGCAATCTGTCCGTTCGAATTAGCCGGCAACGACGGGTCAAAACGCTGGCTCTCCAGCGCTTGGTAGACGTGCGCATCCGCCCAGATATATATGCCAGACGCTAGAACGGCTGCGCCGGCCGTAAGAAAAACGCGTGAGAGCCATCGCAGGCCAGCGTTTCTACGCGAACTGTGCTCGTCTTCGCGCATCATGGACTCGATGTTTGCCCAGCCGCGGACGGAGTCGGCGTTGCACCGGAGAAGTAGTAACCAGCGCGAGTGCGTGAAAAAAGTTTGCCGCGGCCGGGCGCTGTTACGCTCACATGAACCTTGCGGTATCCCGGGTGCGTGTCCGTAGGACTGTAGCCAAGCGTGTATTGGTGCCGTATATCGCCGGCAATCTGCCGGCAAACACCCACGGTTTCTGCCGCAGACTTCGGGAAATATGCCTCTCCTCCAGTTTCCTTCGCAATTTTTGTCAACACTTTCGGGTTTTGATCGAAACTGTGTTCGTCAAACAGGCCAATCGTATATATGATGACGTTCGAACTCTGCGCCATCCTCAGCGCTTCCGGAAAAGTGTGCTTGCTGGCGTTGTCCCCGCCGTCGCTCACCAGCAGCAGGACTTTCCTATCGCGCGAATCTTTTTCCAGGCGCTTCAGCGCCGCAATCAACGCATCGTAAAGAGCCGTTTGCCCGCTTGCGGGAGTGTTCAATACGGCGGCCTCCAGTTTCTGAGTGTCGCTAGTGAACTCGAGGTCCGGCGGCAGGCCAAACGTGACGCTGTCGCTGAAATTGACGACAAACTCGCGGTCCTGCGGGTTGCTGGCTTGCACGAACGCCATCGCTCCCTGAATCACCTCGCCCAATTTTGCTGCCATGCTCCCGCTGTGATCCACCAGCAGTCCTGCAGTCACTGGGGCATCTTCATGGCGAAACACTTCGATTTTCTGCGGACGGCTATCCTCGTCAATTCGAAAATTCGCAACGTCGAGGCCTTGTACAAATTCTCCTTTGCGATCCGTCACCGTGACAGGCAGAACTACCAGGTTGACGCTCGTGGAGATTACAGGGCCACTTTCTTGCTCCGATAAGCCCCGCGGAGGCAAGGAAGCGGAAGCCGCGAGAAAAGCCGCTAGAAAAACGGCCGCGCCCGTGGTGCGATTTTTTTGAACCCGGCTCGTTGGCGCATTCTTTGCTTCCAACATCCTTCCCAGTCTTCCTTGCCCCTGGCGTACTTCAGAAATGGCCGCGCCCAAAAACTGCCCCCGGCCGTTAAGATGCGCGCCTTGCGACCACCCAGAAAAGCCCGCCCAGCAGCAGCAGGAAAAGTCCCCAAACGGAAAGAAGTGGCAATGAGCTCGCCGTCTGCGGCAGTTTTTGGGCAACGGTTCTTGTTCCGTCGTCGGCCGGAGGCGCTTGGACGATGAATACTTCCGCAACCTCTACTTCCTGTCCGCTGGGTTGTTCGGCCTTCAAGGAGCTCGCCTCCATATCCTTTACACTCTGATCAGAGGCGCTCTGAGCCGGTTGATTGATGTTCGAAGCCGTTTGCTGGGGCTGGGAGGGCACGGGCTGATTTGATTGTTTAGCAATTTCCACTGCCCGATTCTTTGGGTACACAAACTCCTGCCCATCTTGATCACCCGGATAGAACCATTCCTTGATTGCCACCGGACCTCCCGCCTTTGTTTCCGAAAACGTGATTATGGGCTTGTCTGACGGGTTTGGCCGATAGTCTGGAATCGCCATTACCGTGGCGTACAGCTTCATTTGATCCTTGTCAAAAATCTGGACGATGTTGCGGTCACCCGGTGAATCGAGGAGTTTGAACGCATAGGTGCCCGCGGGAAGAACCTTGCCACCCGGTATCTCTACCGGTTGGCTGAACGTGAATATAGTCAGCTTGTTACTTTCGTCGGCGTTCACAGGCAATGTAAACGCAGTTATCACAACCGCAACAAAGAACACCAGCATCGTCGCTCTAGAAACCTTCATGTCTCAGCCTCCTTTGTGAAAACGAAGCACTGAGTCGGAGACGACGCACATTTGATTCCAACCGGCATATTTGTGAGCCGGACTCCAGCATCCTCCATTGAATGATTCGATTAGTTTCAATCGCAAGGTAGATTGGGACCTTCCAAGCCGGCGGAGAAGGGTTAGTCGCGTCAAGAACCTGACAGCAAGCCGACAGCGACAAATCGTTCACAGGAACATTTCATGCTTGGCGAGACCTCACGCGGATCTGTGCCCATGCTAAGTATGGGCCCGTAAATACATATAAGACCTTATTGAATTGGGCCTCTTGTAGGGCCAGCGTACAGAAGGTATAAAGCGCACATTCTCGAGAAACCTGTCAGGTTGCGCCCTCACCAGCGCGCCACGCAGGGTTCTCGCTTGAGACACGTCTCCTCCCGCCGGCGGCCGGCGACACGGTTCCAGCTCACCCCAACGAAGCCTTAACTCTTTCGTTCGCTCCCCAGTCCGGCACACAAGGAGGGCACAATGGATATTTTCAGAGGTTTTCTCTCTCCCGATTTCATGCCTCACGGTTATTGCTATTTATGGCAACCGGGCCTGGTATGGCTGCACGTCCTTTCGGACTCGTTGATCGCTATAGCCTATTTCTCTATTCCGATTATGCTCATCTATTTCATCCGTAGAAGAAGAGACTTGCCATTCGATTGGATGTTCGTGTGCTTCGGCGTTTTCATCCTCGCTTGCGGCGCGACGCACGTGATGGAAGTGTGGAATATCTGGCATGGAGATTATTGGGTCGCGGGAATCATCAAAGCCGTCACAGCCCTAGCTTCCCTGGCGACGGCGGTCCTATTGGTGAAGCTGTTCCCTCAAGCGGTTCGTCTGCCCAGTCCGGAAGAATTAAGACTCGAGGTCGCGGAACGCAGGCGTGCGCAAGATGCGCTCTATCAAGCAAAGAATGAACTGGAGCTGCGTATACAGGAGCGAACCGCGGAGCTTCGTAAGATGAATGAGGAGATGCTCGGCGAAATCATGCAGCGGAACCTGGCGGAGGAGGAATTGCGCCGCACCGAGGAACGGTTTCGCTTACTGGTTGAAAGGGTCCAGGATTATGCAATCTTCATCCTGGACCCCTCTGGCCGTGTCGCCAGTTGGAATGCAGGTGCTGAGCGCATCCAGGGATACAGTGCCAAGGAAATGATCGGCCAGCATTTTTCTCGTTTCTATCCACCGGCTGCCCTAAGCCAGGGCAAGGCAGAGGCGGCGCTCCAAGTGGCTGCTGCCGAGGGACGCTTTGAGGAAGAAGGCCGGCGGCTCCGCAAGGATGGAACGAATTTCTGGGCTAACGTGGTGATCACTGCTCTGCGCGATGTCCGAGGGACGCTGATCGGCTTTTCAGAAATTACGCGCGATCTCACTGAGCGAAAGCGCATCGAAGAAGCTCTGCGCTCCAGCGAAGAACAGCTGCGGATCGCCCAAAAAGCCTCAGGTTCCGGCGCATGGGATTGGAACCCTGCTTCGGGCGTTTGTACTTTGTCTGAGGAGCACTGCCGGATCTTTGGCCTCGTGCCAGACAAAGTCAAGCACACCTGGGCGTCATTCTTGGGGCTCGTTCATCCTGACGATCGCTCTCGGGTGCAGATGCTGATACTCCAGGCACTCAAGCCCGAGGGAGAATTGGAAATGGAGTATCGCATTGAGCGCCCGAACGGTCCGGTCCGATGGGTGATGAGCAAAGGCCGGACGTACTGCGATAACTTTGGCGTGCCGTTACGGATGATTGGGCTAACGCAGGACATTACCGATCGCAAGCAACTCGAACGAACGCTCCAGAAAACGCAATCGGAAATTGCTCATCTTTCCCGCGTCTTAACCATGGGAGAACTCACCAGCTCGATCGCTCACGAAGTCAATCAGCCTCTGGCGGCCGTGGTCACCAACGGCGACGCCTCCCTCCGCTGGCTTAATCTCGATCCTCCGAATCTCGCCAAGGCTCGTGAGTCGGTATCCCGGATTATTGAAGAAGGCAGGCGCGCCGGCGAAGTCATCAAGCGTATTCGGGCTATGGCCAAAAACACGCCGCCGCAAAAGACCACACTCGTATTGAATGACGTCATTCAGGAAGTGATTGGACTGGTGAACCCCGAATTGTCCCGCAACCACGTCTCGCTGCAAACCGAACTTGCATCCGAACTTCCGGGCGTCTTTGGCGATCGCGTGCAACTGCAGCAAGTGATCCTGAACCTTGTTGCCAATGGCATCGAGGCTATGAACGCAATTACTCAGTGGCCCAAAGAATTGTGGATTAGCTCGAAGGCGGCCGAGGATGATCGCGTCCTCGTCAGCGTGCGCGACTGCGGCGCTGGATTCGCGCCAAAGCTTATCGAGCGCCTCTTTGAGGCCTTCTTCACTACCAAGCACGAGGGCATAGGCTTGGGGCTCTCCATCAGCCGCACGATCATCGAAGCGCATGGCGGCAAGTTGTGGGCCCTTGCAAACAACGATCACGGCGCCACGTTTCAATTCACATTACCGCGGATGGCACAGGCCGCCGTATGACGAGCGCCGAACCCACAGTCTTCGTGATTGATGACGACAAGGCGGTGCGCTACGCAACCAAGAACCTGCTGGAATCCGTGGGATTGCGGGTGGAAACCTTTGCTTCCCCGCATGAATTCTTAAGTTCGGACCGCAAGAACTCACCGGGATGCCTTGTGCTCGACGTGCGCCTTCCCGGCACCAGTGGACTGGATTTTCAGAAGGAGCTGGCCTCCCTCGATGTGCATATTCCAATTATTTTTATAACCGGTCATGGCGATATTCCCATGACCGTGCAGGCCATGAAAGCTGGTGCTTCGGATTTTCTGGCGAAGCCCTTCCGCGATCAGGACCTTCTCGATTCCATTCAGAAAGCCGTTGGCCACGATCGCGAAAGACGCGAACAGGAACTTCGGTTAACTGAAGAGAGAAAACGATTAAATAGCCTCACTCCGCGCGAGCGCGAAGTGATGGCGTTGGTGATTGCCGGTCATCTCAATAAACAGGTGGCCGCCCAGCTCGGCACCAGCGAAACTACCGCCAAGATTCATCGCGGGCAAGTCATGCGCAAGATGCAAGTCCAGTCGTTGGCGGATCTTGTCCGTGTGGCCGAAAGGCTAGGAATCCCACCCGAATAGTCCGATATGCCTTCCCAAAGGTGTTAGTCCTCCTTCCGAACAGGTAATAGATTCATTTTTGCGCTGCCTTTACTCTCAGCTTGCATGAATGCCGCGGAGGGGAACGGACCATGACGCAGAAAATCCAGGAAATCTACTCGGTAACAATCGTGGACGATGACCAAGCGGTGCGGGACGCCCTCAGCAATTTGCTGGAGTCTGTAGGGATGCTCGTGGAGGTGTTCGCCTCCGCGGAGGACTTCGTCAACTCCAGGCAGTCAAACAAAAGGACCTGCCTGATCTTGGATATCCAGTTGCCGGGCATGAGTGGACTGGAACTCCAACACCAATTGGCGGCTGGCAAGAACTTGATTCCGGTTATTTTCATAACTGCTCACGGCGAGGATCGTCTTCGAGAGCAAACACTGCAAGATGGCGCCGTGGGATTTTTCTGTAAACCGTTCAGCAGCGAGGATTTATTGAGCACTGTTCATTCTGCTCTGAGGTAGGTTCGGATCGATCGTTTTGCATTCATTTGCATTTTCTTATTCACTTCCCAGCCCGGAAGAAAATATTGGAATCAGCAGGAGCGACTTTTTGAAGCATGGGGAGGCTGTGATGGCTCTGACTAATTTCGTCATTAATGAACGTCCGGCGATGGACGTGACACGCAGACCGCAAATAAGCAGTTCGCTTGCTGGAAGCCGGGATTGCACGGACACGGGAATCATCGGAGAGAGTTGGAATCTGAAAAAAGCACTGCGTCAAGTGAAGATCGTCGCGGGCACAAGCTCGACCGTGCTAATCCTGGGAGAAACCGGCACGGGCAAGGAACTCTTCGCGCGATCGATCCATGACCTGAGTTCTCGTCGCGAACACAGCCTTGTGCGGGCCGATTGCGCCTCTATTCCCGCAGGGCTACTCGAAAGCGAGCTGTTTGGGCACGAGAAAGGCGCATTCACCGGAGCCATCGCGCGCAATATCGGCCGTTTTGAGCTGGCGCACGGCGGCACGCTCTTTCTTGACGAAGTCGGTGATATTCCGATGGAACTCCAGTCCAAACTCCTCCGCGTCCTTCAGGAGCAAGAACTCGAAAGGCTAGGCAGTACGCGAACGATGCGCGTGGATTTTCGCCTGGTAGCCGCGACGCATAGGAATCTCTCCGAGATGGTCGCGCAAGGCCAATTTCGCAGCGACCTTTATTACCGGCTCAACGTTTTCCCCATCGAAGTTCCTCCGCTGCGTGAACGGTCGGAGGATGTACCTCTGCTGGTGCTGCACTTCGCTAAAATGTGCGCGTACCGTATGAATAAACGCATCGATACGGTTCGTGCGGAAGATATGGACACTTTTGTTGGTTACCAGTGGCCCGGTAACGTGCGGGAGCTGCAAAACATCGTGGAACGCTGCGTGATTCTATCGCCAGGCCCGGTGCTTGATTGCTCCCCTTTTGCCGACCTTCGCCGCGCCGCGAGGGCGCTCGTCACTAAGGTGAGAACGCTGGCCGAAGCGGAACGTGACTACATTTTGGACGCTTTGCGCGACACCGATTGGGTCGTGGGTGGCCCAGATGGCGCTTCCGCGCGACTCGGAGTGAAGCGCACTACCTTGCTCTACAAAATGCGACGGCTCGGCATATCCCGGCCGCAGAACTGACGGATTCATCTGTTCACATCCCCCGGCAGTGACAGATTCATAAATCGCGATAACAACGTAAAACCGTTTGCATATGGACGTGAAGCAATCCTTAAGGAAGTCGGGAGGTTGAAAATGAAAGGAAGTAGAACTTTTCTATCTTATTTCATTCTATTCCCGCTGGCATTTGTCCTGTCCGCACTCTCGTCGTTCGCCCAAGTCAATCCGCCGCCCGCATCCGATAATTCACAAGCACCAGCCGGCGCGCCGGCTGAAAATCCACCGTCTCGGGTAGCACGCATCAGCTTCTTGAAAGGCAACGTTTCTTTCTTGCGTGCTGGCCTGGATCAATGGAGCCAGGCAACTCTGAACTTTCCAGTGACGATCGGCGATCGCATTTATACCGACGCGAACTCCAGAGCGGAACTCGAAGTGGGTCCCTACGCAATCCGCTTGGCCGCGGCTACCGACCTGACCGTGACAAATCTGAACGACCAAACGGTTCAGCTCGGTTTGGAACAAGGTACATTGCGTTTCAGCGTTCATCAACTTATTCCCAACGACACCATCGAAATTGATACGACCAATGGAGCGCTCACACTCCTCGCCCAGGGCACCTACCGCGTGGACGTCGGCCAGAATGGCACTGGCACGACTGTCAGCGTGAATAGCGGCAGCCTGCAAATTACTGGACCCCGTGTTTCTCAAACGTTGCAGGCTGGCCAAGCCGCCAAGCTCACAGGACAAAATCCAATCAACGCCGAATCCGTTCCCATGCCCACGCTCGATGATTTCGACATGTGGTGCGAGCAGCGCGACTCGCGTCTCGCATCGTCGACGTCAACGCAGTACGTGAGCCGATCTATTCCGGGCTATGCCGACCTTGACGACTATGGGACATGGCAAGTGGTCCCGGAATACGGCCCGGTTTGGTATCCCGCGGGCGTTGTGGTGGATTGGGTTCCGTATCGCTTCGGCCATTGGGCATGGATTGGTCCGTGGGGATGGACGTGGGTGGAAGATGAGCCTTGGGGCTTCTGTCAGTTTCACTACGGACGATGGGTTCACATCGGCGTCGCTTGGGGTTGGCTCCCAGGACCATATGTTGTGGCGCCAGTGTATGCTCCTGCGCTGGTCGCGTTTGTCGGCGGGGCTGGCTTCTCGGTCGGTGTAGGCGTCGGAGACGTCGGATTCGCCGTTTGGTTTCCTCTGGGTCCGGGAGAACCTTTCTTCCCTTGGTATCACTACGGAGGCGACTACTTGCGCGTAGTCAACATCACCAACATTCGGAACGTGACCAACATCACGAACATAATCAATGTCCGGAACATCAACGAGATTCATTACGCTTACAAGACTGTCGCAGCTACCGCCGTACCGGCCAAAGTTCTCAGTGGCGGTGAGCCGATTGCACATAACGTGGTAAGAGTCCCGACGGAGCAATTGGCGAAAGCGCCGATCACTCCTCATCCCAATGTGCGTCCTACCATGTCCGCAGCTATGCCCGGAAAACCCATTGCTGCGCCGCCAGTACGTCCCGCGACCTTGGCTTCATCTCGTGGTCCTGTCACTCCCACCAGCAGAGCTCCAACGGCGGGAAACCGGCCGGCGTCACTCAGCAGAAGTGCGCCTGGGGCGCCTTCAGAACCAAGAGGGGCGGTCGCTCCGACAATGACCACGTCTCCTCCGCACCTGGTCACCAGAAGCAGTCCTCCAGTGGCGAGGGTGCCATTCGCGGATGAGCACGAAGCCATGCTCAATCACGCAGGGCGCCCCTTGGAACCGCAGCAGCTCGAAAATATGCGCCGAGGATTCGCTCCCGGTCCGATGGTCGATAGAGAATTCCCGCCGCACGTGGGCGGGATTCCACGACCGAGGGCAGGCGTGCGCGAGCGATAAGCGAGCCATACGGGCATCGATCAGGAACGCGCTCATCCCCGAATCGAAGGCTAAGCAAAGAGTCGGAAGCAATCCGAACGGCGCAAAGAGTGAAACTCGCAAGTCATCGACCTAAGGGGGCTACGATGAATTCGTGCTCGCGATGTGATCTCAAGCGCAGCGTTTGCTTGTGTTTATTCGCACAGCTCCTCTTCGTTCTAGGACTAACGACCTCGGGCCAGTCTCAAAATCCGGTCACTACGTCCACCCGCGCTTTAGTTCATTCCAAGGGCGGCGAGCTTGAAAGACCTTCTCAGGGGCGCGTTCAACGATTGAAGGTTCGATTTCAGCCCCACATTTGCCACAATGTTCTTGTTGAAACGAAAAAAGGAATTGTGCCGGCATTCACGTCGAACCGGCGTCACCAGAAGGAGGTGCGGCCAACAGGGCCGCTCCTCCTTTCCTTGGCGGAGCATTGACTGCTGACGCGCATGGCCGCCGGAAAGGCAGGTCCCGTTACAATGCGTATCTTCGTGTCACTTCTCGCCCTGTTCCTGTGCTTCACGCCAGCGGCGGGCGACCTGCCTCTCGCTTCGCAACAATCAACGGGGCAGACTGATGTTCAGCAGCAGGCTTGGAAGATTCTCGAGAGAGGAGCGCACGAAGGGAATATAGATCAGCGCGCGAATGCCGTGCAGGCCCTGGGCCTGGACTCCGGAGACTCGGCGGCGGTGCGCTTGGCGGAGGATGCGCTCGGAGATAAAGAAGCGTATGTGCGTGCCGCTGCGGCGAAAGCTCTGGGTGCGTTGGGTTCCGCCGAATCAGTGCCGAAGCTGCAACTTTTGGTGGCGGACAAAGATATTTCGGTGACGCTCGCGGTGGGCCACGCGCTCGTTCAGCTCAAAAGCAACTTAGGATACGACGTTTATTATTCCCTCGTCGCGGGCGTTCGCAAGGGCAGCACATCGCTGATTACCCAGGAAATGGATCAGATGAAGACTCCGGGGAGGGCCATTCGATTTGCTTTTGATCAAGGTATTGGCTTCCTGCCGTACGGCGGATATGGGATGGAGGCGCTGCACGCTTGGAAGAAAAGAAGCACAGCTCCGACGCGAGCCGCTGCCGCGCGAGAATTGGCGGGCGACCCCGACCCGCGTAGCGGCGAGGCGCTTGCGAAAGCGGTGTCCGACAAAGATTGGACCGTCCGCGCAGCCGCGCTGGAGGCAATCGCAAAGCGCGGCGATTCCGCATTGCTGGTGGACATCGTGCCCGCAATGTCAGACAAGAAAGACGTCGTGCGGTATTCAGCCTCGGCCGCAGTCGTCCGGCTGAGTCGTATCGCGCAAGAAAACGGGAGCAGGTCGCACTGAAGACAGCCGGCGGCCCTTTCATGTATGTTGGTTTGGAAATGTGCGATCTTGCAAAGGCGCATGCTCTATTCGCAAAAGTACGAAGCGAACATTTGAGCCGCATGCCGGATTGGACGGCCTGGTTCTCGTTTCTGGCGGAACTGCCATGTGGCACATGAATTGAGACGGCGCGAAAGGAAGTTTTCCCCTCGGTCGAAGATCGCATGAACGCAATGATAAACGCGTTCGTCTCGCGCAATAACAGACGAACGGTATTGGACGCAATTAGGCAAGCGCCCGTGAACCATAAATCGTGGTTGTTCGAACGAATTAATGGATTCCATAGTCTCACTTCGCCCCGCAGCGGCAGACGGGGCGTGACGGCGGCTGGATGAATGATTTCCTAAAAGAAGCTGTTTCGCTTTCACTCCTCGGCAAGTGCGTTGCGGCAGTTGTCGGAATCCTGTTCATCCACGCCACGTTTCGGGTGCTCGAACAAACGCTGCCCAGACGCTTTGGCCGGGCCGATGCGCGTTACAGGGTCCGCAAGTTCGTGGTCTTTTGCGGATACCTTGCGATTCTACTTTTCCTCGCCGTCCTCTTTGAAGATCGCTTGGGCCGTCTGAGCTTTGCCCTGGGTGTCGCTGGCGCGGGTGTGGCCGTGGCCCTGCAGGACGTGCTGGCCAGCATTGCCGGCGCTTTCTCGATCGGCTTTTCAAAGTTATATGCCGTGGGCGACAGGGTTCAGATCGGTGATATTCGAGGGGACGTGATCGATATCGGACTCCTGCGAACCACGTTGATGGAAACGGGGAACTGGGTCAGCAAGGACTTATACAACGGCCGGATCGCTCGCATCCCCAACAGCATCGTCTTGAAAGGGTCCGTCTTCAACTACTCGCAGGGATTCCGGTTTATCTGGGACGAGATTAAGGTAGTGCTTACAAGCACCAGCGACTCCCAACTTGCCAGGACGATGCTTTTGAGGGTAGCCAAAGATGCGATTGGTGAGTACCTATTCAAGGCGCAGTCCTCCTGGAAAAGTATGAGCGAATATTATCAAAGCGAAAATCCTCCGTTAGAACCTACCGTCGCGCTGGTCGTAAAGTCCGGATCGCTCGAATTCACCGTCAGCTATGTTGTGGACTACACGAAGCGGACTGCCATGCAAGATCAGTTGTTCACGAAAATCGCGGAGGAAGTGGCGGGTAGCAACGGACGGCTCAAATGGGCATCATCGGCAATTACTGTCATAAGCCAGTCGGCGACTCTAGACCCGATCGAAGGCCGCCAGACGTCGTCGATCCTCGGCGCGGGCGAAGCGGCGGGTTCCGTAAATCGCGATCGATAAGAAAGTGCTTGTGGGATGTGGCGAGACTAGGTGCCGCGACCGCGGGTTGTCAGAATCAAGAGCTTGGGGACAAATTGGAAAGGCTTGAAATCTTTAGAACCAGGGGAGCCCGCCTAACTCAGTTGGAAAGAGCGTCTGCCTTCTAAGTCTTCCCGCACGTAGAATCAACGAGTTACGACCACATGGGACAAACTACTACGGTGTGTGATAGCCGTTTTAATTCCCACCACTTAAGAGGCAGAGCTATTCACTCCGTAGCACTCCATCGGGGTTGGTGGTGGGCACAAAATTGGGCACATTTGACTGAAGCTGTTCTTCTCCCCCCGCACATTGCGTTCTCATACCCATCGAGAACAGAACCAACCGACACCACTACCGACACCAGCGCAAGAGCGGAAGGCGGCAACCATTGGCTTCGGAGGCCATCGTCGGATAGGTTGGGTGCGACGGTTGTGCAACGAGAACAGGCGTGATTCGAGGCGCCCGAGGAGACCGAGAGCGCACGCGCTCAGTGTACCTCTCGTGCGCTCTCGACCCCATTTGCGAACAAATCTAAGATTCGATTTTCTTTAGTCGGTGCAATGTAGAGAGCGCACCATCCATCTCCTTACGCTCCTCGCGAGGAGCGCGCGCATCTGACGCGCGTGCGACAATCGCATCTTCAGCCGCTTTCAGGCGAGCCTTCAGTAGGGAGGGATTCAGTTCTAGAATGGCGGCTCTATACAAGTCGCGCCAGGTCGTTTCAAACATTTCCTGACTCCTGATGAGGAAGACTTCGATTGACCGCGCGAGGGTTCCTGGGCGGTACACTCCGATTCAACGTGAGCCGCGCACCCTCGACTCCCACCCCCGTGATTTCATTCCGCGCAACGCAGACCGTGCCTCGTCCATGTCCATTCGCTCGTCGCGCGGGACCCAGTGGCCGTCTGAGGCACGCGCGTTAATCGCCGCCAAAGCTTCGTTCACGCGAACCCGAAATAGGGAGGAGTCAGATTCAAGGACTGCGGCTCTGTACAAGTCTCGCCAGCTACTTTCATTGCTTTCATTCATTTTCAGACTCCTGAAGCGGTGAAGGGATTGCGAACTACCGCGTCCTAGCGGATATCGTTCAAGGCCGCGTTGATGGACGCAAGGGATGACCCGAGTGCTTTCAACATCAGCATTTCATGCTGGGATTAATTCTGTCGTTGCTTCTGCGCAATCTTGTAGTTGCTCAAACGCAACAGGTTTGGAGTTGCCGGGGAAGGGGTTGAGGAGGTAAATCGCGACCCGGGCAAAAAGGACCCCGAGTTCGCCGAGAAAACTTTTGTGCGGTTGCTGAACTTTTTTCGCTTGCTGTTTTCTGCTGAATCTTCCAGTCCCAAATGAGACTCCGGCAGCCAAGTTCCGACTTACGCACACACGCCGGGCGGTACATCACAAATGTTTCTTAACCTCTCAGGGTCTACTTCGCCGCCACCAGTGTGGGCTGGGTGCCAGCCACTTGCGCCTGCACCTTCTGCAGAGTCTGGCGTGTAGTCCGAAGCTCAGACTTCAAATCACGAATCTCTCGCAGCTCAGACTTCAAATCACGAATTTCTCGCTGTTGCTGCTTGACCGCCTCGATCAGCAGCGCCGTTAAACGGCTGTAATCCACTCCGGTTGCATCTTTGCCGTTCTGTTCGTAGCTGACCACTTCCGGCACTACCTGTCCTACTTCCTCGGCAATCACGCCAATCTCGTGCTTGCCGGAGTCTTTCAAATCATATGAGACACCGCGCAATCGCTCGACCTTGCTCAATGCGTTCTCCACCGGATGAATGTTGGTTTTCCAACGGCGTGAGCTGTAGGTGTTCCAACCGTCGGCAATTGCAGGACCGCCGCCTTGCAATACGGTCAGAATGTTAGTGGGGTTGGTCACATCGATCCCCACAGAAACGTTGGCGACGCCGTTAAAGGCGGCCGACGAACCCAACACCAGCGCGTAGCTTTCAGTCACGTCGGCAAAAGCCCCGATGGCCGTGGAATTGGTGAGAGCGTGGGTGCTTGGGTCCGGTCCCGCACCAAAGCCTAAGGCGGTGTTGTAGTTGCCCGTGCTGTTGTTGGAGAGCGCGTCCGCCCCGCTGGCCGTGTTGTCGCTGCCCGTGGTGTTGTTTAAGAGCGCCCCGTAGCCGGTGGCGGTGTTGGATCTGCCTGTGGTGGTGTTGTTTAAGAGCGCGTCGTAGCCGTCGGCGGTGTTGTTAGAGCCCGTGGTGTTCTCGTTGAGCGCGAACGCCCCGCTGGCCGTGTTGGAGCTGCCTGTGGTGTTATGGCCGAGTGAACCCAGCCCGTTAGCGGTGTTTTCGTCGCCCGTGGTGTTGTCTAAGAGGGCCTCGTAGCCGGTGGCGGTGTTGCTGTAGCCCGTGGTGTTGGAGTAGAGTGCAATACGGCCGCTGGCCGTGTTGTCGCTGCCCGTGGTGTTGTGTAAGAGTGCCTCGTAGCCGGTGGCGGTGTTGTCGCTGCCCGTGGTCGTGGTATTCCCCGCGAACCCAAGAAATGCGTTCTCGTTGCTGTAGGAACCGAAGGCGAACGGCTTGCCTCCCAGGTTAAAACCAGCCGAACTATTGATGGTGCCATGCACATCGAGCGGCGCTCCCGGCGTGGTAGTGCCGAGACCGACCCTGGCAGTAGTTCCCGTTCCGGTTTGAAATAACGCCGAGTTACCCAAGTTTGTGCTGGTGGTCCAGAGCGGAATGCGGCCCGGCGCACCGCTGCCGCCAATGGTCAAAGGGTTGGCCGCACTCGTGTTACCAGCGGCGAGATTTCCTGGGTCACCGGTCGAAACTGTCGTTTGCGAAGCTGCGGCAGATGCCGCCCCGGCCAGAACAAACGCTGACGACGGCAGCCCTCCCAGAGTTTGCGCGTCGGCTGCTTTCAATGCATAGGGCACACTGACCAGCACCACGCGGGGTAGCTCCGGCCGTTGTTCCACTTGGATCCCCAGCCAACGCGTTTCGCCCGTGGCAAACAGCTCTGCCGGAACCCCGCCCTTACTGGCCGCGCCCAACAGAACCGTGTAATTTCCATTGGCGTCGGGCTTAACATTTTGCGTTTCCATCCACAACGACGCGCCTCCCGTTTGCTCGGAGTAAAGAGCGAACGTCACGCCTGTCATCCCGGTCATCGGACGTTCATCTGCATCAAGAAGCGTCCCGTTAAACTTGATGAGCTGTGGAACCACGGCCGTCGAATCCGATGGAGCGGCAGACGAATTGGTTTGGTTTAGTGACCCTGCCTCTTGTTGAGCCAACGCTGCCGGGGCAACAAACAGACACACCACGAGCATCGCAACCCAAATGTTGCTGGATTTCATTTTCAATCCTCCGCTGCGAACGACAGGGTGCGTTCGCAATTCCAAATCGTGAACGTAGGGGTCGGGACCGCCGTCGCGGTGCTCCGACTGTGCCCCAAGACGGATTGGGGGAGGAAACTTGAGAAGCTAACTGCGGAACGCGAACAGCGGTCGGAACGGCGCTGGGAACTCCAACCTTCTACGGCTCCCTATCTATGTAATCGGAAATGGCAGGCAAAACACGACAGGACGCAACGAACAATTACGGAGGATTTTGGCATGCAAGTTGGAGTTTCTTCCGATTTGCACGAACGAGGGCAATGCTGGGGTAGCCAGGACCTGTCTGACGGCTTCCACATTTTGATGCCAGGTGATGCGCCGACGGCGCATGGGGGGTTGGCGTGGCCCTGCCGGAGCCGATTGCTGGTGGTAAGAGGATTATCACTAGCTATCTCAGTTTGAGATAAAGCGCACCCGAGAATTAGCATAAAGCAATCGTGTGACGGTTTTTGAGGCTCCACTACGCAAGGCTTAGTAGGAATATCCTTCAGTATCTGAGGGGGCGATTCCGCACGCGGTGGAAGTTAAGGGACCATGTTCAACGAATACGACGACATCAAGGAGATTCCAAATGACACGAGTTCTGCGGCACCTGATATTTTGGTCTGCCTGTCTTGCGTTGGTTCCTGGTATGCGGGCGAGTTGGGGAACCCCCACCTCGACCGGTACTAACACTGGAGTCGGCAATCCGTCCTGCGCTTTCGTGTCGACAAAGCTGGTTGCGTGTGCGGTACGGACCGACAAGGCCGCGATCATGGTGAATCACTTCAATGGGACCACGTGGGCAGGATGGACGACCCTGGCCATGTCTGTAAGTTCGGACCCTAGTTGTACGAGCAACGGAGCCGGCTCAGTGATTTGTGCTGCCACCGCTACCACTGGGGGCATGGAAGTCTCCGTTTTCAATGGCACGGCGTGGAGCACGCCAACAACAGTAACCGGAGCGCTCTATTCCGCCCCGAGTTGTGCCGAACTTCCCGCCGAGGAGGTCCTATGCGTGGCTCGCGGTGCGACAGGTGGCCTGTCATGGTCGACGCACAACGGCACGACGTGGACGGCGTTTGCGACCCTTGCCACCACAGCTGTCTCCGCGCCAAGCTGCACTACGGATAACCACAATGGCGTGGTTTGTTCAATATTCACGACCGGGGGCGCCACGCTGGTTAATCGCTTTGCGTCCGGGAAATGGACGGGTTTCCTCAACATCGGCGGAATCGCAGGCGGCGAGCCGGATTGCACATCTTTGAATTCGGCTGGCAGAGTGACATGCTTCGCGAAGGCATGGGACTCGGGAATATTTGTAAATCTCTTTAATGGAAGTTCTTGGGTCGTAGGAGATTGGTCGGGCTACGAAGGTCTCGGAGGTACGGTAAACGACAACGCCAGTTGCACCAGTCAATCTACAGGCGAACTAGTCTGCGGTGTGATCGCCGTCACCGACGCCGCATTCTACGCAAACGTGTACAACGGTTCTTTTTGGACTGGCTGGGAAAAGGTCGGCGGAAAAGGGGTCGGCTCGCCTTCCTGTGCACCGCTCGGCACAGGTAAAGTCGTGTGCCTAATCATGGGCCCGACTAACACACTTACTAGCACCGTTGGGCCGTAACGCAGCGTCGTTATCCTGGTAAACGTTAACGCTTTATCGGATGCGCGTTCTCCTGACGAGTAAACGGGGGCGTGATGCTTTGGCGCGTGTTCGATAAAGCCCCCTATGTGGATTCAAGCTTCCGGTAACGCGACCAGGCACAATGGCTCTGCCTCAACATGAACAGTCGAAACGCCAGCATGTCAGGTCGCGATTGTTAGCTTCAGTTTGAGGCTGGCTCCGCGCTTGGTGTCTACCCGTAGACGGAAACGCAGCGGGTCAAACCCCGGTGCGGAAATCTGAATAAAATAGATTGTCCTGCCCGGCGCTGGAGTAAATGAAAACCTTCCGTGAGTGTCAGTCGAGCCTGAACGCAACACTGTTTTCCAATCCGCGCTAAATTCCTGCACCACCGCCTTTGGCACTGGGGCACCAGTAGGGTCTTGTATCGTTGCGCCTAGAGACTTTGCCAATTGAACATCCGCAAGCTCAATCAGCTGATACTGCGCCTCGATTCTCATTGGAAAACAAAGCAGTGCGACAAGTGCAACCAGTCTGAAGAGTCGATTCATTTCGCAAATTTAACTCAATCGACTGTCCGGGTTCATCAATCTTTGTCAACATCTGATAAACGCTAACCTCCCATGTTGGATTTAGGTGGTTTTCGCATGCCCGACCCCCGATGTCGTGAAGGACGAAGCTATGGGTAGGGGGCAGGGGCTGGACGGCAAGAAAGCTTCTGACTTAGGAGAAGTGTTTTTTCTGGACTTCCGTGGAACTAATCGGAACTTTCCGATGGCGGCTTAATCACTACGGAGGCAATTGGGTTGAATCACGGACCTGGCCTGACAACGATTCGCGACTGCATTGAGAGTGGATGACCGGTCCAATCAGTAACGTATTCGCCTGTTGTTGCCGTTCCCTCAAAATGCTTCCCGAAAGCAAAAACGTGTGCGTGCGGACCATAGCTGCCATGTACATTGAAATGAATTAAGGCAGACAGTGTTCCCAAGAATTGGCCCTGCACCGAATACTCAGTTTCATGGGCAGGAAATGTTGCACGGCCGTTCGCGTCAGTCTGAAGGTCCGTTTCATGTCCTATCCCTTCGACCGAATAATTTTGCCAAGTCTCCCTGACCGTCATGCCCTCGACGGGCTTGCCATGTTCGTCAACTACCGTTACTTCCCATTCAGGCGCGGCGAGCGAACTGACGGGAAACAGCCAGTATGCAAGCACAGCGAAGCTTAGCGCCAAAGCGACCCCAACAAAAAGAACGATTTTGTTGCGACGAAGCATCCGCGAGATTATGGACTCACCAGTATTTTGCAAACGGTTTACGACTCGGAGAAGGCCTGCCAGCCCCGACCACCATTTTGGCCTTGAACGGAGGGTTAGAATCGAATCGATCGCGTCGTCTGGTACTACGCATTCTGCACCTTCCCGACAATACATGCCCCTCGTCCGTGTTTTGATGAAGCCCGGTGGGCATGGCAGAATTCTCAGTGGTTGATCGGTCCATTACAACGATCGCACGGTTTCTTGCTCTTGTCCGGGCGCTTGTCTATGACATACTCCGATTCTGTTGGTTCTCCCCGCAGCCACACGAACCCGCAGCCTTCCATGCATTCGATGTCTTCATAGCCATTGCTCATGATGCGGTGCTCAGCTGGACCCGGGAAAATGGGACACGTGCAGTCGTGAAGTTCGTGCCATTGGTGTTCGCCGTTTCTATCTTCGTCTATGTAAACCTTCATAGTTCACCGCTCCCGCTAAGCACTTCCCTACCCAAGACCTGCGAACAGATCGACGAACAAACTAGGAACAGAACACCCAAAAACACCGTTGAATACCGGATAACCACGTTTACGTAAGTCATTGAAAGGCAAAGACGGGCTACTTATTTTTGCGGCTCATAAGCCAGAGGTCGTTGGTTCAAATCCAACCCCGAAACCAGCTCCTAATCGCATTGCTCAAGCCGCTCTCTTGAAAATCCCGTCAAATGGAATTACAGGCCGCAGCGTAGAAGGCAGTTGGGAGCAATTCCCGCCCTCGGCACCATCCAAATTGCCGCCGTCTCCCAATAGGTCCCATTTTCCGGTGTACTTAATCTCGTCTCCGTCTCCCGGTGAGCGCCCGATTTCTTTGACGTGTTTCGCGAGCTCCATGCGCGTTGCGGCCGCATTGTCGTTCGCTGAGACGAGCGCGCGAAAATCACCGACGCTGGCCAGCACGAATTTTCGCAGGTTACGAATTTGAGAACGAACGCTATCCTTCTTGCACCCTAAGACACTCGCGCTGGCACGACTAACCGGGAGTTAGCCCGAAGTCCGAGAGGGCGTGACGGAGTTAGGGAGTTAGCGCGCCTACTCCTTGTAGACCAGGTGAGGTCCGCTAACTTGCTTTGCTTCGAGGGCGACATCAACCTCGACGCGATCGGCAATTTTTATGAAGGGAATACCGCTATTCATCCCGTATTCCTTACGATCGAACGCCATCGACCCTTGGACATGGCCCGTGCCCGTCCCCTTGCCGGACAAGTTTAGGCTCAGCGTCTCGGGTTTCGACACTCCGCGAATTGTAAACGTGCCCGGAATTTCAAAAGTGGTGGGACCGGTCTGTTCAATCTTGAATGAATGAAACGTGATGTACGGGTTATCTTTTGCGTCGAAGAAATCTTTGCCCTTCAGCTTGCCGTCCTTCAAGCCGCTTCCCGTATTCACGCTCGCGGCATCGACCTTGATGTCCAAAACACCTGTCGTGACATCCGCAGACGTGAATTTCAGCGTGGCGTCCCACTTCTCGAAAACCCCTTCGATCGGCACCGACGCCTTCACGTTGAACGTAATCTTGAAGCCTCCCGCGGGCGGTGTAATCTGAAAAACAGGCACCCCCGCAGGAGCCTGTGCTCGACTTGGGAATGCGAACAAGATGGACGCTGCGAGAAACAAAAGCGCTAGTCGCATGCTATAAGACCTCTCACGAAACGATGCGCCGCCAGCCCACATCACGCCGGAGGCCGTCCCCAACAACTCATAGCCGCACGCTTCTAAGAGCTGGGTAGTTGGAGGGACTTGTCCCGTAACGCGACTCACCGTGAGTTGAGAATCTTTGAGGGAATTCTTGCCAATCATCGCGCATCACCGGCGAGTTGAACTTCGCATCAGAGGAATGTATCTTTCGAGTCCGCGAATCCGGTCTGGTTGATTCAGGGCTGCGGACATTCGCAGGAAACCGCTCCGCAATTATCGCCGATGCCGTCCCAAATGAATTTTCCAATGCACCCATGGATGCTTCTCGCTTTCTTTGACTGCTTCGACTGATAGCACTGCACTTTTGGTGCCGACCCATTTATTGTTCTGGTCGGCTCCTAAATAGTCGAGATCAAAGACTTAGAGGAGATCGCCAGGGTGCGATCGAATTGTGATTTCGGTCCCGTGGTGCCCGCCGGATAACATCCGTCAACTTAATAACACTGCCGGCCACAAATTGAATTCTCAGCCTTATCCCACCGCCTAGTGTTGGCGGACCCATTGAGATCACCCGACACGGGAGTTGCGGAGTGCTTTCGTGATGGCGAGAGCGGTTTCTCCCGGCTAAACCTTGAAGAGATTCTTGTTGATCTTCAGCGAGCGGATCTTCGATTCCAGCGTGGACCGCGGGATGCCCAACTTGGCCGCAGCTCCCCTGGGTCCGAATATCCGGCCGCGACTTTCTTTCAGGGCGGCCTCAATCATTTCCTTCTCTTGTGCCAGGAGTCTTTCGGGAAGCTCCGCTTGGTCTTTCGGTTCTGTCAGAAACGGCTGCTTTGGCAACCAGCTCTCGTCGATTGAGAAAAGGTATTAGCACTTAGCTAAAACGTCAAGGGCGGGCGGCCGTTGAGTTTCGGTCTTATCGGTCATGGCGCTGCTTCGTTTTGGACACGCAAAGTACTCTTTTCGCCGCATCTAAAACCTCGTATGCGGGTCATGCCCTGTAAGCAAGTTACGGAGACAGTGAAGGTGGGGTTTTTGCCGCAGCATCATGACGGCCTGCGCTCCAAACAGAACCGCAGCCCACTCGCCAACTCGAATGTCCTTACTGTCCCTCGGCACTAGCGAAGCGATCAAATCTCCGCGAATTTTAGAAGGACTAAATCGTAGGATTAGGTTTCAAATGTCTCCTCCGGCTCGGGGAGCGTGTCACCCTCTCGCGCGAACCAAACGTACAAGGTGGGCAAAATGAAGATGCTAATCGCCAGGTTTACCATCAGGCCTCCTACGACGACGATGGCAAAGGGTCGTTGCGAATCGGAACCGATCGCATGGGATAGAGCAGCGGGCAATAATCCGAGTGTCGCAACTAACATCGTCATCATGATCGGACGAAGCCTTAGTACGGCGCCTTCAATCGCGGAATCCTCGACGGAGTGGCCCCGGGCGCGAAGTTGGTTGATATACTCCAGCATGATGACGCCCGTTTGCACCGACACGCCGAAAAGCGCCAAGAAACCGACGCCTGAGGAGACGCTGAAATGTGTGCCAGTAATCAAGAGCGCCAGCAGCCCGCCGACACTGCCCATTACCACAGTAGCAAGGATGAGCGCAGCCCACTTCGGCGAACTGAACATGGTATAGAGAATAAGGAAGATGACCAGGATTGTTACCGGCACGATGATGAGCATCCTCGCTTGCGCGCGTTTTTCGCTTTCGTATTCGCCTTCCCAGTCGATGTGGTAACCGCGCGGCAATTGGACATTCGCGTTGACCTTTTGAATCGCTTCCTCCACTGTTCCGCCAAGATCGCGGCCGCGGACGCTGTACTTAATCGCGACATAGCGCTGGTTCGCTTCGCGGTAGATCTCAGATCCACCATCGCGCTCTTCGATCTTGCAGAGCTGCGCGAGAGAGACGCGTTCGCCGGACGGCGACAATAGGCGAATGTTTTCGATGGCTTCCCTCGTGGAACGGTACTGCGGCAGGTAGCGCAGCAACAGATCGTATCGCGCCTCGCCTTGCAGTACTTGCGTAAGAGCGCTGCCTCCCACAGCGGTTTGGATGGCATCCTGCACGTCAGCGACGTTGATTTGATAGCGCGCGGCCTGATCGCGGTCCACCGCGAAATTAATGTTCGGTTGACCGAGGACGCGAAATACACCGAGATCCTCGATCCCCTTAACTCCGCGCATCACCTCCACGATTTGATCGGCTTTTTCCTCAAGGACTCTCAGGTCATCGCCGTACACTTTGGTAGCGAGCTCGCCCTTTACGCCGCTGACCGCTTCTTCCATGTTGTCTTCAATGGGTTGCGAAAAGCCCCAGATGACACCCGGGATTTTGTTGAGTTCTCGAAGCATGGCGGCGATCAGTTCGTTTTTGTCCTCGCGAAAGACGGGCCGCCACTGGTTTTTTGGCTTCAGATCCACGAAGTATTCGGTGTTGAAGAAGCCCGTGTTATCCGTTCCGTCATCAGGACGCCCAACCTGGCTCGTGCATTGGGGAACCTCTGGAAAGGAACACAGCACGACACGCGCCTGATTCGATATCCGGATCGCTTCGGTTGGTCCGGTGCTGGGCGCAAGAGTCCCGCGGACCCACAGTGCGCCTTCATCCAGGTGCGGCAGGAATTCTGAACCGATCACTCCGCCCACCGTCAGATAAATGGCAACTGCCAAGCCCACGCCCGCGACGCCGACCGTTACGAAGCGATGCTCGATCGCCCACCTCGCGGCTTCGCGGTATCTCGTTTTCAAGAATTCCATCACCGGGTTGCGCCACTCGCTCACGCCCTTCCTGAATAAAATGCTCGAGAGCACCGGCGCAACGAGGATGGAATACATGAGCGCGCCCAGGAGTGCGAACGCGACGGTCCAGGCCATCGGCTTGAACAGACGGCCCTCTACGCGTTGTAACGTGAAAATTGGCAAGTACGCAGTGATGATGATGGCGATCGCGTAAAACACCGGGCGCTGAACTTCGTGCGCGGCATCGCGGATCACTTCCAAAGTGGCTACTGAATCGTTGCGGTGCTGGTGGCGTCCCAGATGACGGACGATGTTTTCGACCATCACCACGGCGCCATCCACCACCATTCCGAAATCCAAGGCGCCGAGCGACAGCAGATTTGCGGGAATATCCTTCAGATTGAGACACGTTGCGGCAAATAACAGCGAGAACGGTATCGTAAGGCCGACGATAATCGCTCCGCGGACGTTGCCGAGAAACAGAAAGAGAACGATCACCACCAGAATGATGCCCTCGGTCAGATTGTGCAGCACCGTGCGAGTCGTGTAACGCACGAGATCGCTGCGGTCAATGAAGGGAACGACACTTACGCCGGGAGGCAGGATGCGCTCATTCAGCTCTTTGACCTTGGCGTGGATCCCCGCGAGCGCTTCGTCGGCATTCGCGCCTTTGCGCAAGAGGACGATGCCCGAAACCACGTCGTCGTTATCAATAATTTTGCCGTCTTCCCGATGGATCGCCCGCGCAAATTGGCCCAGCCGGATCTTCGGTCCTTGTGCCACCACGGCGATGTCCCGTATGTGCAGGGGAGTCCCGTTCTTCGCGACGATCACCGTTTTTTCGATGTCCTGCACACTATTGATCAGGCCAACCTCACGAAGATTCACCTGCTGCAAACCGGATTCGATGAAGCTGCCGCCTGCGTTGACGTTATTGTTGGTGAGCTGTTGCTCCACCTGGGTAAGACTCAGTCCGTAGGAGACGAGTTTGTTGGGATCAACGCGAACCTGGTATTCGCGGGTCGGTCCGCCGAAACTGGCCACATCCACGACGTCGGGCACCGCCTTGAAGTTTTTCTCCACCACCCAATCCTCCAGCGACTTCAAATCCATCACGTCGTATTCGGGATTGTTGCTGTGCAGTGTGAAGAAATAGATTTGTCCGACGGGGCTCCAGTCGGTGCCCATCTGCGGCACGACCCCGGGAGGCAACGTAGCTTGCGAGAGTCGTTCCAGCACGCGTTCCCGATCCCACGCGTTCTCCTCCTCATCATCGAAAATCAATTTCAGGTCGGAGAGTCCGAAGAGAGAAAACGAGCGCAAATGGGTGATATGAGGAATACCGTTCATTACGACTTCCAGCGGAATCGTCACCTGTTGTTCGATTTGTTCCGCGGAGATTCCCGGCCATTGCGTGATGATCTCCACGTAGTTGTCCGCGACGTCCGGGTATGCTTCGACTGGCAGGCGATGAAAGGAAATTGCTCCGCACCCGAAGAGCACGAGTGTCGCGGCGATCACGAGAAAGCGGTTTTCCAAAGCAAAATCCACTAATTTCCGAATCATGTGGCACTCCTCGTGGAGACTTCCGTCCCTCGGGATTCATTTTTTTCGACTGTGGATTTGGTATGAGTTGCGCCGCTCGCTTCCAAAAAGGCGTGCTGCGCGCCTTCCTGAAGGGAAGCAGACTTCGCGGCGATGTGCGGCTGCGGTCAGTACACCTACACGGAAAAAGCTAGAGGTTGCCTGCCGATGAGCCGCGTGCTTAGAGGTAGGGAACTGCGGAGGGTGGTGCGCGCCCAGCCGATGAGGCCAGGAAACGGCCGGCCGGAAAACCCGGACTCGGAGGCGGAATCAACCCCGCCAGAGAACGGTCATGCAGTATTTCTGCGTCTTCCGCGTCAATGCCAGTGCCTGGCTCCGGCGGTACGCCAACAATGTCTGTCGGCGGGAGCGCGGAGGGGAGCCAATTCGTGCCGGATTTGCTGAATGCTCCAGGGAATGAAGTCGGTTCTGCACGCGAGAACTTGCCGTGACCGTCGTTTAGGAGTACGGCCACGGGCTGTCTGAACCAGGCTGTGGTGAGGACCAAGTCAATGGCGCGGTCTCCATTGACGTCGCGCGCCTCGATCAGCAGGCCGCCTCTGGGCGCAACAAGCTGAATAGATTGCCGACCCGCGCCGGAAAGTTGCAGTTGAATCCAATAGCTGCTAGTTCCGGAGGTGCTCTCACCAACCTGAACGTTGGCTACGTCCGGGCGAAGGTCGCCGTCAAAATCCGCAACTGCAAACCGTAGCCCCGGCCCGGCCGAAGCGCCCGCACCACTCTGAATCTCACCGGCGCTTGCCGTACAGTTGCCCGCCAGACTACATAGCAACAACAAAAAGGCCCACAGGATCAGGCTGCGCAGTGCAGGGCCATTGTCCTTCAGGTCGATTCGGAGGTCACATTTGCGTGAAATGTCAGACAAGAAACACTCCCGATGCCAGCACCGTCAGGGAATATACCACATCGGAAAACGAGAGGCTTTGAGATGGCACAAATGCAACTAAACTCGCGCAGTCGCTATCCGTCTGGTCGCTCGCTGATTGTGTTGCGTTTATGAATTTGCAGCGTGCGGTTCTTTCCGCGGCCCACAGGAAGCGTGAAGAATTTGGTTTCCTCGGCTCCCATCTCCATGATCCGGCTGCGGCGCGGGATGAATCATTGGCGGCATTGGCATATCCCAGATGATGGTCATCGCCGCATTATTCCCCTCGAAATCTGCCTGCGTAATGCTGCGTCCCTCGATTGCCTCGCGCATCTGTTTCGCTGCGGCGGTCTCGCCCTTGATCGCCTGACGCGCCTGTGCCAGCGCAATAGCGTCGCCGAAAGTCGCACCTCGAGGCAGGCTGAGTGCCGTGCGTATTTCGTCGGGCAGTTCCGTCTCCACGATTCGCAGGTAGCGATCCGTGATCGGTTTCTTCTGTGGCCGCCCACCCGGATTACCCGTCTGCCCGGGCTGCCAAGTTACGAGGTTGGCGAGGCTACGCGGGTGTTCTCTTAGGCGTTTTTTCTCTTTTTTTTCACTGTTGTCACTGATTGGCTTCGCTGTATTGGTCCTCGCGCACATACAGCCCGCGAATCTTGAAAGCCATATCGAGACCGTTTTGGTCCGGCAGTCGCAAGCCGAGTCCACCGGCCAGGCTGCGCACCGCCCGTGGCAGCTGTTAGGCCGCTCGTTTGAAAAAACCTTCAAATGGAGTCACAGGATTAAGCGATGCGCAGTTGGGAGCAATTCCCACCCTCGGCACCACCTCATTCCACACTCCAACACGCGAGCCCCCGCCGCAGCTGCTTTGAAAGTCAAAACCCAGAGGTCACTTAGGCGGCTTAAATAGGTATCCGTGCGGAAGAATTCGATTCAGGCGGACTTAGCGGAAGTTGTATCGCGAAGACGAAGTGGGCGTGATTGCGTCTGGCGGACGTAGTCTCTGGGATCGAAAGTTGTAACGATTGGGCGGTCACCGCTGGGGCACGGTTTACCGTCGTGGCCGACGAGCAAATGTTTCAGCAGGGCGTCAATTTTCTTATGCTCGTCGCGGCTAAGTTCTGAGTCCTGATAAAACGATAAATCCTTGCTCCAGCGAATCCTCCTCGCTTCCAGGACCGCCGTCACAGCCTCGTGCCTCAGTCTATTGTGCTCTTCGCACACGACCTTCGACCCCATGGCGCGTCATTTTATATCCGTTCCAAATCCGTGCAACGGTACTTTCGTACTACGGTCGCTGACGCGCCGACGGGCAGCCGTCTTTCGATTTTTATTTGCTCTGGATTCGATCTTCTCGACCCGACAGGACTGGATTTGAAACCGTCGGCTTCGTGATGAAAGTCGGGCAAGTATAAAAGCAGGAAACTCGTCGAACTGACTCACCTAAGCGCGAGTCTGACGCATCTAAGCAAGTGTGGACGGTATTCAGCGAGGCCGGTTGATGGCATCCGCAAAGGTTCTGATCCTTTTATGCGTTGCGATTGCGGGTGCCGCATTCGCCGCACCGCCCGCGGCGCAAGGCCAGGACTCCGTTCCTGCTGGTACGGTCCTGCCGATTCGGCTAGACAATTCCTTGTCGTCGCGCAAATCCAAGCCGGGTGAAGCCATCACGGGCCGCATCATGCAAGACGTGCCGCTAGGTCCGAGGCTTTCGATCCACCGCGGAGCGCCGATTACCGGCCATGTGCTCGACGTCTCGCCCGCCGCCAGCGGCGTGCACGCGAAGATCTCGTTGGTGTTCGACGCCATCAAGCTTCATCACTCTGCCATACCGATTACTACGGATCTTCGCGCTCTGGCCTCACCGCTCGAGATCGATGCTGCGCAAATCCCGCTCTACGGTGGCGATCGCGGCACGCCTTCAACTGCTTACACGACGACGCAGATCGGCGGCGAAGTGGTCTATCGCGGCGGCGGGCCCGTCGCGCGCGGAGAAACCGTGGTTGGCGAGCCCGTGTTCGGAGGAGTCCTCGTATCCTTGCGCGAAGCCGAGGGAAAGCCCTGCAGAGGCGCTATCGATGGCAACAACCGACCACAAGCGCTGTGGCTGTTTTCTTCCGATGCCTGCGGGGTCTACGGATATCCCGAGCTTGAAATCACGCAAGCAGGGCGAACCGACCCGGTGGGTGAGATCAAGCTTTCTTCGACCGATGGTCGCGACCTCGCTATTCGAACTGGCAGTGGAATGTTGCTGCGTGTAGATGCTGCTGGAAACTTTAGCACGCGATAGGGGCCCGAGCTCGCCGGCGGTTGCGACGAATTCGATCCATTACGGCAGTGCGGTAAGAGCCTTGTTGATGCGATCGCCGAATCCGGTGCCGAAGGTCGCTTGCTTCTGCGGATCGCCAAGGTAAGGATCCACAAAGGGACCGGCCTTATCGAGAATCAGGCGGTCTCCCCATCCGATCAATCCAAAAAGGCGAATCAATTCCTTAGTCGGATCGTTGATGGGAACAATGTAATTCGGCTTCAGCGAATATTGCACGCGCTTCAGCGCCGTCGGTGCCAGGCGGCGCAGCGCAGCGTGCAGTTCACCTTCCGACTCAAACGGACATTCCACCGCGTAGCTCAGGAAAAATCCGCGCCGGCGGAAATCGCTAAGGGCGGGCTCCTCTTGCGTAACGGCTGCCGCCAGCGATCCCGTGGCTTTCATCAGTTCATCGAAATACATGCGCGACGCGATCGACCGGGTTCCGCGATCTTTGGCCGGCTGGTAGAAGAAGTCCTCGGCGCGCACCGGCGGCGCGGCGTCGAGTATGAGAACCCGGATTTCAACGGGACGCTGTCGCAGCGCCAGTTCGATACGCTCCGCGCGCTTTTGGATATGAGCGTCGTCCGTTCGCGTGCCGCACCCTTCGCAAACAGGCATTGCATGGCCTCCGGCCTAGGTGAAATTCAGGTGCAGAAGGATGGCACGGAGATTCAAATCGAGCAAGTCCGAGAAAGAAAACTCTCTAATTCGCAGTGCTCAGGCGCGTACGCGAGGGCAGGTTCAATACTTTCGATTCGGGCAAGCTATGCGTGCGGACAGCGCGATGCCGCTCGAGAAAATGCTTCTGCGCGCGGCGTCCCCACGAGCGCACGAAATAATAATTCAGCGTGCAGCCAAAGCCGGAACTCAGCAAGGGGATCAAGCGCCCGGACCACTTTTCGGCAACCTCGGCGCCAACGCGCACAGCGATCCGGTCAATAATGCGCGGGACGATGCGCTCGACCGCCTGTTTCTCAATGAAGTCGCGTCCTAAATCCAAGCCTGCGGCGCTAGCGGCAGCAAGCCAAAGCTCGTTTACTTCGTCTTCTGTTTGATACTCGAAGCCGTAAATCAGGCTGAGCTTTTGCAGCATGCGTATGGTGATCGCCGAAAGAATTCCGGCGTCGGGCAAGATCGTCAACATTCCGCCGAGGCCGAATCCCGCGCCTTCCAGGGCGGCTGTGCGCGTGGACGATTTGATCACACGATCCGCGTAACGGTTCACCACTGATTCCTCGACGTTGAACATGTCCGTCCACGTCTGGATCGGCAACCGATGCGCTTTGCGGAATTGATGCAGATATTTCTGCGGGTCCACTTGGACGCCGTGATACGCGCGGCGAAACCCCGCACGAATGGACGCCTGGAATACGTTGGAAACCAGGTTAGATTTCGGTCGTCGCGGCATTAATGGTTAGACGGGCGGGCCAGTCGGACGGTTTACGGCGCTGGCCAGCCAATGGTTAAGCATAGCAGGATATCGCCTACGGCGCTCGCCTCGCGAAATGCGAACGTATCACAACTCCTCCCAGTGGAATGGCGGGACTTTTGTCCCGCCGGAAACCCTCGGCAGTCCATCGGGATTCAGCCCCTGAAGCTATCTTTGGGGTTGCCACACAGACTCTTGCTGGCTCACTACCCCCGTTGCTTGCTGTCGTGAAATGCATTGTGATCTTACTTTGCCCTTGGTTTTAGCTGGTTTTAGCTGCTTTTATCTGTGTTCATCTGTGGTGCCTTTCGGCCGTGCAAGCTCTTTGGCCCGCTCACGAACGGATTCCCGCGCTCGTAGAAACGCAGCGGGCGATGAGCTTCCTTGGTGATGCCGATGCGTACGCTTACCCCGATTCGCCCCCTTGGACGCGCGGCTGTTCCGAGCCAAAGCTTGCCGGGACCGCAAAGGTCGACTCCATCAAGCTTTCGCGTAATGCGAAACGCCTCAGCGAGGCGGCCAGGGCCGCGCGCGAGATCGTGCAGCCGTGTCGTGTGGCGATAGCGCTTCATGCGTTCCATGCCTTCCAGAGGTTCGACAGCGCGGAGTAACACGCCTTCTCCGACGCCCTCGTGCTCCCCGGAAACGTTGAGCATGAAATGATTGCCGTAGACGAAATAGACGTATGCGTGCCCACGCTCGAGGAACAGCGAGCGGTTGCGCGCCGTCATCCCACGGAAAGAATGTGCGGCTGCATCGCCGACGACATATGCCTCGGTTTCGACGATACGCCCTGTAAGACGCGCGCCGGGCAGATCATGCACCAACGTCTTGCCAATCAAAAAGCGCGCGAGCTCAACGGTTGCAATGGGAAGCTGGTCACGCAAGAGACGCCGTACGATTTCAGCGTTCATGTCGCCGCATGTTCCACCGCGCTCATTTCGCTAAACGCACTCCTCGACTTTTTCGTGAATCTTTAGTCACGGATTTCCTGGCGGACGCAAAAAGTTTCTGTAGAATGAAACCCCGGCGTGAATGCACCGGAACCGAACGCCATGAACAACACCGTCGATATACGGGATCATTTCTGGCCGGCGCTCCCCTTGCATGCGTGGAACGACACACGCGCCACGCTGCACATGTGGACGCAAATTGTAGGCAAAGTCCGCTTGGCGCTGACGCCCTATGTGAATCACTGGTGGGAGGTCCCCTTGTACGTCACCGCCAGCGGCCTGACCACTTCTCCGATACCCTACGCCGGCGGAATTTTCGAAATCAGCTTCGATTTCATTGACCACAAGCTGGACATTGCCACCAGCGACGGCCAGCACCGGACCGTGTCACTTTACCATCGCACGGTGGCGGGATTTTACCGCGAGTTCATGGAGCTGCTGCGCTCGCTCAACATCCGCGTGAAGATTTGGCCGATGCCAGTGGAAATTCAGAATCCTATACGATTCGATCACGACGTTACTCATTGCACTTACGATCCCGCTTACGCCCACCGCTTCTGGCGAATCCTTACCACGCTCGATCCGATCTTGAAGGAGTTTCGCGGCCGCTTCATCGGCAAAGCCAGCCCGGTGCACTTCTTCTGGGGCAGCTTCGATTTCGCCGCCACTCGATTTTCCGGCCGCCGCGCTCCCGAACGTCCCAACGCCGACAAAATCACCAAGGAAGCCTATTCGCACGAAGTTTCCAGCGTCGGCTGGTGGCCCGGTGGAGGCGCTGTCGCGACGCCTATGTTTTATGCCTATGCCGCTCCTGAGCCGCCAGGTTTCAAAGAAAGCAAAATTCTGCCGGCAAACGCATTTTACAACGCGCAACTGAACGAGTATCTCCTCTCATATGACGACGTGCGCTCCGCCCCCGATCCTAAGGCCGCTCTGCTCGATTTCTGCCAAAGCACTTACGAGGCCGCCGCAACTAACGGCAAGTGGGACCGCGCCGCGCTCGAACGTCCTGCTCCACACACCAGGTAACGTATCGCAACCCGCCTAGAAGCTCACGCGATGCGACGCCGAGAACGTTGCTACAATTTCCTCGACGGCGGAGTGCTCCAAGCTTGGCTTGGATCGAGCTTTCGGGTTCGATTTCAGCCTCTCTGGGGCTACCCCAGAGAAACGTGAATAACTAGCATTTCGTCGCGTGAGCGCCGCTGCGAGACCACGCAGGAATGCTCACGCAGGGTCCGATTCGTTGGAGCATTCTGCCGTCATCTGCCATGCCGAATGCCTCTCTTTTGAGGATGCTCGCTACATCCTTCCTTGCCGGCCAGCCTTCAGCCGATGAAATCGCAGTTCGTGCCAGCCAACTTTTTGGCAGGTGTTGGCCATGGCTCCGCCCCTTGGCGAAGCGATACCTCAAAGCTTTTGCCGGCCGCACGCGTCCTCGGCGCCGCGATGTCGTTGAGTTTCTGCTTCATGACCAAGCGTTCACGGAAGCGTGGTCGAAGCATTTCGACGAATTGTCGGTGGCTCAATGGCTCGCGGAGCCGCAACGGATGCAACCCGTCGCGGCGACCTCGACGTCGGATATACCGGGGATCGAGTCTGTGGGAGCACTGGCCGATTGGCTCGGCGTAACGGTTGGCGAACTGGAGTGGTTCGCCGACGTCAAAGGCCTCGGGTACAAGCGACCCGGATCAAAGCTTGCGCACTATCACTACAGAATTTTGGCGAAGGACGCCGGCAACATTCGTTTGATCGAGGCGCCAAAGCCGCGGCTCAAGGCGCTGCAGCGCCAGATTCTGATGCAAATTCTCGAAAGAATCCCGGCTCATCCCGCAGCCCACGGCTTTCTGAGGGGACGATCGATCAAGACGTTCGTTGCTCCGCACGTTGGCCAACGCGTTGTTCTGCGGACGGACTTACAAGATTTCTTCCCATCGCTTTCGGGCGCCAGAATTCAGGCGGTCTTTCGCACGATGGGTTATCCCGAAGCAGTCGCCGATTTGCTCGGCGGCATTTGTACGAACGCGGCCCCTCGGCACTTGTGGAAAGAAGTAGCACCGAGCGCTGACACCCATCGCCTTTACGACGCTCGTGCCCTCTATTCTCGACCGCACCTGCCACAGGGCGCGCCCACATCGCCGGCGCTCGCCAACATCTGTTGCTACCGTGTTGATTGTCGCCTAAGCGGATTGTCGAAAGCGGTTGGCGCTACATATACGAGATACGCAGACGACTTGGCGTTCTCCGGCAGTGAAGCAGTGGGACGGCAAATTGAGCGCTTTTCGATTCATGTCGCCGCGATTCTGATGGAGGAAGGCTTTAGCGTGCATCACCGCAAGACCCGCATCATGCGCCAAGGCGTGCGGCAATACCTCGCTGGCATTGTCGCGAATCGCCATCTAAATGTCATACGAGCTGACTTCGACCGTCTCAAGGCCACGCTTACGAACTGCGTTCGGCTGGGTCCAGCCACGCAGAACCGTGAGGGCCATCACCAGTTTCGCTCGCACCTCGATGGCCGCGTGGGATTCGTGGAGCTGATCAATCCCGCGAAGGGTAGACGGCTTCGCTCCATATACGAGCGAATTCAGTGGGAATAGCGCGCAGCCCGCATCCGCTTCATCTCCCAGCAGCGGTGGCGCTTCGCCATGCCTCGATGGGGGCATCCGAGCGAGCGAGTTTCTCCATTTGCCGAATCACCGCGGAAAAATCTTCCTCGGTTTCGTTTGCAGACTCCGCAATGTTGACCTGAAATGCAGCAGCGGTGGCTGGCAGCGGCACCCAAATGGCAGCGGCAACCTCCAGGATCAGCCGAAAATCCTTATTCATTAGACGCAGCGGAAACTGGGGACTGTAGTCGTTACGCGCCGCTCTTTCGAGTTTGCCGACCAGAGCGGGAGGAATCACAGCTGTCTGCGAAAGCACCTCGAGAAACCGTTCGCGTTCGAGGCCAGATTTATGGGCGAAGGCTACGGACTCGGCGATTGCCTGCATGCCCAGGCCGAGCATTAGGTTTACCGCAAGCTTCATCGTCGCTCCGCAACCGCTCATGCCAACATGAAAATATTTACGGGCGAACGTCTGAAAAATCGGCTCCGCGGCTTGGAAAGGCTCCTCCTCTCCGCCACCGAAAAGCGTCAGCGTTCCCTGCTCAGCGGCGGGAGTGCTGCCGGAAATCGTAACATCCAGATAGCTAGCGCCACGCTGCGCAGCGATTCGATGTAGTCCTCGCGGTGTTTCCGGGCTCACGGTGCTCATCTCGATGATTACGCACTCCTGATGCACCTGCGAGAGCAGGCCCTTCATTCCGCCATAAACATTCCAGACGGCTTCGTCGTCAGTCAGTGAAGAAAGGATCACGTCCGCGTTCGCTGCGATTTCCGTAAGGTTTGATGCGGGAGAGGCGCCACTCTCAATGAGTTGTTCCACTCTAGTTCGGTCTTGGTCGTAAACGATCACCTGATAGCCGTGCGCGAGCAATCGTTGCGCGATGCGTTGGCCCATGAGTCCGAGTCCTATAAATCCAAGCTTAGTTTTGCCTGGTGCGAAGGAATTCATTTTCAATCTCCTGGAGCGCATACGACGACGGCGGACTTTTCGGCTCCGACCTAGTGATACCCGCCCACAATCGAAGCCTTACGTTCCGCCGGACCGGACGAGTGTGAAGAGTGAGGGCCGCCGGCGGACCGAAGTGGTCAATTGCAGCGGCCCTCATCGTGGGAGGGAGAGAGGACTTTCGGGGATTTGGAGGAGTCGTCATTGCCATGGCCTGCAATTTGCATGTGTAGTTCCAGCGCGAGGTTTCGCGACGGCATTCGAGCATCTTGATTACAACGAATCAGTTACCGGGTTGGACAGACTTCGCGCAACGCGGCAGCCGCAGCGAAAATAATGAAATCATGTCGGCAGTTCGACAGTGTCTCGACACACTGTCAGAAGTTCAGATCGAGGAGTTCAGAAACGACGCAATCAGGCCGCAGAGGCCGCAGGCACTGGATTGACTTGCCGCCCTCAGCATCCTAAGATTCCCGCTCCCGAATAATATTGCGTCGGTTCCTGAGTACTTGGAGGAGCACCGTGGACGACTGGCAGTATGCGCAAGCCGACCGCACTGAGGAGTTGGCGCAGCTCCATTACTTCACCATGATCAAGCATCAGGATGGCCGCCAGATTCCTTTCGCCGTGACCGTGAAGGAATTTGCCGTGGCTCCCAAAGGACAAAATCTACGCTTCTTCGCTGAGGCGGATAAGCAAGTGAATCAAAGCACCGCTGGATTTGTGCCGTCGGGTTGGGGTGACTCCGTATTGAAAGCGCTGGCGGATTGCATGCGTTTGATTCGGCAATTTCCGTTCGAGGGATAACGCACATGATGCTTTCGAAAAAACAAATCAAGCCGGGCGTCTGGGTGCTGGAATTGAGCGGCCGCGTGCAGATGGGGCCGGATTGCAAACGCATCGATCACGAAGTGAACCATCACATTGACCAGCACGAAAACTCGATCATTCTGGACATGTCGGGAGTGGACCACATCGACAGCGCCGTGATCGGCCAAATCGTCAAATCGTTCGGCCGGCTGCAAAAATCCGGAGGCACGCTGCGGCTCGCTGCCCTTACCCCCATGGTCGAAGGCGTCCTCAAAATGACTCAGGTTAACCGCGTAATTTCAATTTATCCCACGGCGGCAGAGGCCAGCGAAGGCCTCCCAGAGACCAAGTAAGTTCGCGCACCATCACGACCTGGATTTAGCTCGCTAAGGGCCTCGAAGAAAGCCATGTTCACTCGCGGAAGTGGGCATAGGACTCCGGCACCGACAGCCTGGGCTTCGGCATTCAAAACACACAACTTACGGTACGGCCGCCTATGCGTAATGCCACCCTCATTTGTACTTCCGTAAGCGCCTAATGGTACTGCCGCTCTATAGGCAGCGGTGCGGCCTCAATCTACAGTGGAATCAACGCAAGGAACCGTATTCATCGGAGGGTGTCCATGGCGACGGCAATCCGTACCCCGAACATCCCGGCCTACTCTGCGGCTCAGGCAAAAGCGTCGAAAGACGGCCGCCGACGCGAGCGACTGAAGCTCTCGCTGCCACTGGAAGTGCGTCCGTTCGACGCCCGCTTCGCCGAGATTGTGGATGTCGGCGAGGTGGTGGATTTCACTCGCGATGGCCTCTATTTCGCCACCTGCATGCCGCACTATTTCGTGGGAATGCGCCTGCTGGTCACGTTTCCGTTCGGTGAAAAGGTAGCTGCTCATAAGAAATTCTTGGGCACGATTTTACGTATGGAAAACCGGCCGGATGGAAGCGCCGGGATTGCCGTGCGATTCCTGCTGTAAGCAAGATCGAGTTGTCGCAGGGTTAGAGTTCTGTAAACGGGGGATAACACCCGATAGTTTATCGCAGCCTACAAGGTGGCCACCCAAGGTGGTGGAATCAGGACTCGCAGGCTGCAAAAAGGACGCCAGAATGTACAGTTCGTCAAATCGAAAGAATGTTCACACGCTCGGCAAGACGGTTGAGATGCAGGAGACAGAGCGCCGTATCGCCGAACGCCACATGTTTACGGCGTCTGCCGAGGTCATCGAGTTAGTCTCCGGCGCGCGTTTCTGTACGCGCACCACGGACCTGGGTCCCGGCGGTTGCTTTGTGGACACCACCGTCCCCTTCCCGGTGGGATCGAAACTGCGCATCGCGCTGCAAAAGGGTAAGAACACATTTCAGACCGCCGGCACAGTGGTCTATTCGCAGGTTGGACTAGGCATGGGTATCGCGTTCGAAGACCACGATGCCGAGCAGCGCCTCGCTCTCGCCGAATGGTTGGCTGACATCACTGGCGACCGGCAGATCATCCAAGAGATGGCACGGATGCCACAAACGACGGCGGCAGACCCACGGCACGGCAGCGACCGTGCCACCCTAGTTCGACTCGTCCGCCTGATGATCGGCAAGGGTATCCTCACTGAGGCTGAGGGCACGTCAGTGCTGCACGAGCCGGTCCTGTAGGAATGGATTGTGGGTGGCTTAACAGCACTATTTCCCATCCCATACGGTCCCGAATGGGCATGTCGCTATTTCCCTAACCAGGAAAAAATTGCAATATGATTGTAACTTTGGGGGTCTCCCCTAGATGCTAAACCACGTACTATCAGTGCGCCCTCGGTACTAACGCCCTTGGCCACCGGCTTGCAATTATAACAGCGGGGGGTACACTATGGGTGAGCGCAGAAAAGCAAGAAGGTACGAAGTTTACCTGCCTGTACAGGTTTGCATGTCGAAGCAGCGCCCGCTGGAATATCATACTGGCCAGCTGCGCGATGTTTCACGCACCGGGATTTACTTCCATTCGCAGGTTCCGATTGACTCAGGGGCTGGCCTCGAACTGACTTTTTCGCTGCCTGCGGAAAGAGACCGTGGCACGTCGGTCCTCGTTCGTGCCAGCGCGAAGACCATTCGCACGTCGCAATTGGCTGGCGAGGTAACGCCGGTTTATGGCGTCGCAGCGGCCATCGACCGAATTGATTTCGTTCGTCCTATGGTTTCCACCGCAGCGTAAATTCCGAGGCTAGGGGCTCCTCCTGGGGGCCCCTCGTTTGCGGTTCTTCTTCCCTCCCTTCGCAACCATTTCCTCTCCGCCGGTGGTCTGCATCCAACTACAATGAACCTGCGATTTTGGAAAATTTGATTGTTCAACACTTGCCCAGTGCCTACCGCAGACAAATCGCCCACCATCATCGAACTTGAGCGCGAGATCCTTCGCATGCTCTGTGACCCACGTGAGGAAGCGGACGGCAAGTGGCGCGAACGAGCAGTTTTAAGGTTGCAGGCGCACAGTTGGCGCGACGCCGAGCATCGCATCGTTTTCGAGGCCGTCAGCAAACTGCCGGGACGAAACGCCACTGAATTGCGCCTTCAACTTCCCGCGCAAGCCACGCGAATGGGTTTCCCGGATGTGCACTGGGAAACGTATTTCGCCAGCAATACATCCCCCAGCACCGAAGGCGCCAAAGAAAACAATCCCAACATGGAGACGCTCATCGCACGATTGCGTGCAGCGACGCGGGAACCTGCATCATGAACCCGCGCACTCTGCGCTGGTTTTCTTTGGCCGACATTACGCTGCTTCCTGCGTTCATTCTCTGGTTCATCTGGCAACTGCAATTTACAGCGCGTTGGACCTGGGTGATCTTCGTGGTGTGGCTCGCCGCGAGTTTTCTGCTGCATCGCGATACACCGAAAACACTGGGCTGGCGCGCGGACAATTTGTTGCCCGCGACAAAACTCGCCGCCAGTGTAATCGGTGCCATGGCCTTGGGACTGACCGCGATCGGCTTCGCGCTTCGTTTGGCGCTCAGTTCAGCCTTCACCGTGTCGCCACGGCTGCCGCCGAATCTTATCTCCTGGCATCGATTGTGGGGATATTTCGCCTTCTGCGTGCTGCAGCAGGTCGCGCTCAATTCGCTGGTGCATAACCGCATGATGTCGTTGATAAGAAATGAGTGGACCAGTGCCGGCCTTACCGGGGTGGTTTTCGCGGCGTGCCATTGGCCCAACCCCGTGTTGGTGCCCTTGACGTTCGTCGGTGGCACCGCGATGGCGTGGCTCTTTGGCCGTCATCGCAACATCATTCCGCTGGCGATAGGCCAGGCGATCCTGGGCTCGATTATTTTCTGGGCATTCCCGATTGCGTGGCATCACCACCTGCGCGTCGGCCCGGGGTTTTACGGCGGGTAGATCATTCGAGGCCACTCTGTCACTTCGCAATCTCAGTCGATTCCTTCAGACGGCCGTGCAGCATCAATGTGCGTCGGGTAGCGAGTACTCAAAGTCGTAGGAGTGTTTTCCTTCGGCGATGATGATCGTCATCCTACCCGCAAGGCTAATCAACTCGCCCGTGCCCGAGTCTGGCACCACGATGATTGACATCTGCAGCGCGCCTTTGGACATCGTGCCGCTGTGCTGCAGGACGAAGCTTCCTTTGCGTCCGTTCAATGTCCCGGTGACTCGCTCGATCGCTACATAGCCGGCCGAGCCTTTCACATCCGTCGCGGCCGTCAGCATCTGGCCCTTCGAGGTTCCTTCAATATCTCCGTGAAATTGCTTGTCAAAGGACATTCGGCCAAGCGTTGAGCCCTCGGCCTTATCCTCCGGCGGTTCGGGATTCACTTTCACTTCGAATGTTCCCTTGGCGTGTTTCTTCACGTCTGCATTTTGCGCCGCTGTCGTGGCTGGAGATTGTCTCCGCGCATACGCCAAGGAACCGAACACCACAAGGTAAGAAGCAAGAACCAACCCTGCAGCGACCCTAAGCACTAGCAATGCCCGCCCTGGCATATTCATTGGCACCCCTACGCTGCTGTGTTCCAGAGTCCCCGAGTTGCGATCAGGAATCGCCAATTGTGGCTCCGGCGAATTGCGGGCTCATTGGCCAACGCTCCCGCGCCCGCACCGATACCGGTGTGAATCTCCCCCGAGGGCGCGTGGTACAGCCTCACGATTTCCGCGGAGATCGGAGCGCGGCGGCCGTCCGGCATCACCAGGCGATTGAAAACCAGAATCATGGTCGTGTGGCCGCGGAACCTTCCAGAGGTATCGATCGTCTGGATCGTGCCATAAACGCGAGCACCCTGATAGTCGCCCGCATCCATCACAGTCGCACTGAAGGGGTCGCCCTCCACCGAATATTCGCTGGTGAGGGTATCGTCCAAGCGAATGCGAAGAGAGGTCCATTGTGGAACGCTGAATGGCGTGCCGGACTGTGTCATGCCAGCGGTTGGTCGGATTCCGGCCGGGAGCGCCGAGGCCAGCCCAAGAAGGAAAATAAGCGTCGCAACAATTCCCGCACCGCACCCCTGGTACCCTGCCGAAAACGATAAAGAGATCTTCGTCACAACACACCTCCATCGTCGTAATGGCGCAGGATCGCGGTTCCATCCCGCGAAAGGAAGTGGCATTTTACACTGGCGCGCTCCACTTTCAAGTCAGTGCTGAAAGTTTGAGGAGAGGAGCCTATTTTGCTGCTGGGGTGAGCCCGAACGCTCGCGAATGGAAGGCCAATGACGCGGGCAGGTGGTCGGCGAAATAACTCCAGTCGTGTCCGCCTGGGTAGAGGTGAAATTCGTTGAGGATTCTGCGCGTCTCTAGCAAGTCGTGGAATTGTTGCGCTCCCCTGTTGAATCCATATTCGTCGTCGGTTCCGCAATCGAAGTAAATCTGCAATCCCGTGGGACGCGGCCCGCTGCTCACGATCGTGAACGGGCTTTCGCGTTCCCAGAAGGCAGGATCAATCGGCGAGCCGAACGCACCGCCGAGAATCATCGCGACGGTTGTGGCTTGCTGGCTTGACCCCTGCATCTTGGGCAGTTTCTCGATCAGCGCGGGGCTATGCGCGCTCACCGCGCCAAAAAGATTCGGATGACGCAGCGCGAGATGCAGCGAGCCGTAACCTCCCATCGAAACGCCGGTGATGCCGCGCGTCTTGCGTCCGGCGCGGATGCGATAGTGGCTTTCGATGTACGGAATGAATTCATGTACCAAGAAATCTTCGTAGCGCACCTTCCCATCGCGCGAATTGATGTAGAAGGTTCGACCTCCATTGGGCGTCACTACTAAAAACTCGCCGATTTTCTTCTGGTCGCGCAGGTCCTGTATCAGATCCATGCCGCCGGAATTGAGCAGCAGCTGTTCGTTTCCGCCGAGGCCATGCAGAAAGTAGAGGACCGGATAGCTCACCGCCTTGTCAGTGTCGTAGTTCGAGGGCAGGATGACGCAATATGCGACGGAATGTCCCAGGATTGCGCTGGGAATTGAGCGACATTCCGCGCGCCCCGGTCCGGCAGCGCTCGTGCGAATCGGAATTGCACCGAAGGCGAACAACGCGAAAAATAAAATGAGCGCCCGGCGGCGGGCCTTATTCATACCTGAGAGCCTCGACAGGGTTGAGCCGCGCCGCGCGCGCTGCGGGATAGATACCCGCAGCCAAACTCACCACAAATGAGAACGCAATGGCCGCGCCAACCATCCACAACGGCACGGAAGACAAATCAATCGGGGGCAGTTGCTGCCGCGCGAGATAAGCATTAGTGCCAAAGGTAAGCGCACGCCCGATCAGCCAGCCGAGTACGACTCCGAAAACACCGCCAAGCAGCCCCATGGCACCTGCTTCCGCGAAAAACAGACGGCGCACATCGCGGTCGGCGGCACCTAGCGCCTTCAGGACGCCAATTTCGCGTCGTCGTTCGAGGATGGCCATCACCAGCGTATTGATAATTCCGAGCGAGGATACCGTGAGCGCCAGGCTGCCAAAGATTCCAAGCAGTAGATCAAAGACAGTAAAGAATAATTGCAGATTCTTCGTCGCGTCCAGAATTGAAAACGTGCCGAAACCCATTTTTTTAATCGCATCTTCCACACCCTGCACCGCTTTGGGGCTGGTGACACGCACGGTCAGACTCTCATACGTGGGCTTGCCAGAACTTCCGCGCAACATTTCGCGCAGGTCGGTCGGTTGCGCGATGCGCAGTCTCTGCGCGATCTGTAGGGGGATGAGCAGGCGCCCACGACCCGTGCCCCCAAATCCGGCGGCGGGTTCGGTCTCGACAATGCCGATAATGCGGAGCTTCATCTCTCGCGGAATGATCGAAAAGCCGGGAGAGAAGTCCGACGTACCCGCAGCGCCATCTGCGGCAGCGGATTTATCTCCGGGCGAAGGCTCTGCCGGCAGCGATTGCCGCTCGGCATAGCGCAGCGTGATTTCCTTCCCGATCAATGAGCCGGGTGTTTTCGAAAGGTCCTTGGCCAATTCGATCTGTAAAATAGCTTCGTCCGCATCCGGCGCGGAGAAATACGTTCCCTTTATCTCGTCAAATGCTCCATCCCCACGCGCCGACGCGGGAATGCCTGCAACGGTGGTCATATACGGCTTGCCGTCAAATTGAATCTCGGTTGGAAAACGGACTTCGGGATACACCTCCACAACATTTTTGATTTGCGTCAGCTGCTGCCTCGCGTCGTCATCGAGCCGGCGCAATGGCTGCGTGCGATCAGCAGCCGGTCGCGGCGGCCCTCCGAACGCGCGCTGGTTGGCCTGCGACATCACAAAAATGGCATCAAAGAGTCCCGTTTTCGATAGCCGCGTGCTGGCTAATTCCTGCAGCCCGACTCCCAACGAAAGCATTGCCACGAGCGATGCCACGCCCACCGCAATGCCGAGAGTCGTGAGCGAATTGCGTAGCACGGCTTCGCGCAGGTTGCGGCCGGCCAGTTCGGTGAGGTCACGCAACTTCATGCGGAACTCCGTCGCTGATCAGTTTTCCGTCGCCCATCGTAATGATGCGGCGCGCGTAGCGCTCGGCGCGGGCGCGGTCGTGCGTCACCATCACGATGGTCATGCGCAGCGATTCATTGATTTCCTGCAAGAGACTCATGATCGTGTCGCCCGTCGCACTGTCCAGGTTACCGGTGGGTTCATCGGCGAGAAGAATCGTCGGGCGATTCACTAGTGCGCGCGCCAGCGAAGCCCGCTGCTGCTCGCCGCCGGAAAGCTCGCTGGGACGATGCGTCAGCCGCGCCGCCAGTTTCACGCGCTCGACCGCTTCGCGCACGCGCGCGGGGCGCTCGGCGCGATGCACCTCCGCGAGGCGCAGCGGCAGCTCCACGTTTTCTTCCAGCGTCATGCGCGGCAGCAAATTGAACGCCTGAAAAACCATCCCTACCGTGTGACTGCGATGGTCTGCAAGTTCTTCTGAGTTCATCGCTGCCAAATTCTTTTCGTGTGCGTAGATGGCGCCGGAAGTCGGGCGGTCGAGCCCCGCTAGTAGGTTTAGAAGCGTTGATTTGCCCGAGCCGGAACTGCCGAGAAGGGCTACAAATTCCGCCGGCTGAACCGCGATCGAAACGTCGTCCACCGCTCGCACCAAGGCATCGCCCATTTGATAGTGCCGGGAGACGCGGTCGGTGCGGATGGCAAAACCATTAGAAGGGCCGGTCATGTCTTCCACAATGGTATTACGGATGGCGCAGACCGTGAGTTACATTCCAATTCGATTTTTGGTTGCCTACAATTCGCGGTATGAGCGCGAATCCTTTGGACTGCGGCGGCTTGCCGCCGCCTTTCCAGACTGAAGTTGGGCTCCCAATAACGAAGGGCTGCGCGTCGTCGCAGAAATGCGGGGCAAGCCTCGCCTGCAGACTTGCGTGGAGCCCTCGCGATCCGCAAAGTGGCAAACTGCCGCACTCCCTATGGATGCGCGCCGCCGGATGATCGTTCGTAAGAAACTGTGAGGGTTACCCCAGGCTTGTTCTAGAGATTCAGGTCTCCGTATTTGAACGTCGCCGTGTGCACTGCGCGCTCATACACTTTTGGCGCCGTTTTGCCATGAGGGTTCGACCAGCGGCCGGGAATAGCGAGGCCGCATTTGGGGCAATGTCCGTCTTTCAGGCGATTCTGTTGCACATCGTGCCAGGAACGTTTGATCAGTAGCGTGTTACATGATGGGCACGATGTATGGGCACCATCGCTCAAAATATTCCCTTCGTAAACGTAATGCAGCCCCGCTTCCAGCGCGATGCGCCGCGCGGCGTGCAAAGTTTCCGGCGGCGTGCGCGGCTTATCCTGCAACTTGAAGTCCGGATGGAACGCCGTGAAATGCAGCGGCACATCGGGACCGAGATTTTTCAATATCCAGTCCGCCAGCTCACGAGATTCGGCTGCTGCGTCGTTCAACGTCGGAATGATGAGATTCGTAATCTCGAACCAAACGTTCGTTTCGTTCTTTAGCCATTTCAAAGTGTCCAGAACCGGCTGCAAGTGCGTCAGCGTGATTTTGCCGTAGAAATTCTCGGTGAACGCTTTCAGGTCAATGTTCGCCGCGTCCACGTGATCGTAAATATCGTGAAAAGCCTCATAAGTGATGTATCCATTCGAAACCATCACCGTGTTCAGGCCGGCTTCCTTCGCGGCGTGGCAAATATCGATCACGTACTCGCCCCAAATGGTCGGCTCGTTGTAAGTGAAGGCAATCGAATCGCAGTGATTACCGATGGCCAGCAGCACCACATCTTCCGGCGGCAGGAATGACGAGCCCACTTGATCGGCCCGCGATTTCGAAATATCCCAGTTCTGGCAGAAGAAGCAGCCCATATTGCACCCTGCCGTCCCCATCGAAAAAATCCGCGTGCCGGGAAGAAAATGGTTCAGAGGCTTTTTCTCGATGGGATCGATCTGCAGAGCCGCGGGATGCGCGTAGCCCAGACTGTAGAGTTTTCCGCCTTCGTTCACGCGAATGAAGCAAAATCCGGCCTGCCCTTCCCCGATGTGGCAATGCCGCGGGCACAGATAGCAGTGCGCTTTGCCGCTCGCCTCTGCCTCCCACCAACGGGCTTCATGCAGCTGCGCGGATTGTTGAAGAATCTTGAGGTCCCGCAAGGGAGTCGTCCTTCACGATAATTATACGCCTGAACTACGCGCGAGGCACCGTGGTGCGAACGTGCATGCTACAGCGCTGTTGCGAGCGCGCCAGAACATGGATATCGTGGCATGGTGGCAATGGGGTGTGTGTTCCTGGTTTTGCGAGCTGCTCGCCCGCGATGACAATCTCCGGACCAATCAAGTGCGTTGCCGTCGTTTGCTGCCTGTTCACCGGTGCCGCAGCAATGGCGCAGTCTTCTGAAGGCAACGCCGGCAAAATTCACGAATACAAGGATGATGTGGCGCTCTCAACGGGCCAGATTCGCAAAGGCGACGTGTGCGTGAATTTCATTCCGGTACTGCAGTCGGCGGGTTTCTTCAACGGCTTGGAACGAATCGACACCGAGCAAGGCTCCGAATTCCGAAAGAACTCCCGCGTGATTACCAATTTCCCGGACTACATGACGGTAGAAATGAACGTGCGCATCGAGGACTGCGACACCGACGTTTACACTCCCGCACGAACGCCCGATTTCGTGAAGGGCCTGCACTTTCGCGTGCAATGGAAACGCGGCGTGTATTTGCGTCCCGTGGCCAACGTTTTGATCGAAAGCAAGCCGGTTTCGATGCAAGTAGGCGACAATCGCTTGCTGTTCGTTATGAAAATTCGCGATCACGACGTCCCGCTCACGGATCACTTAATCATTTCAGTGATAGGGCCGGATGGAAAGCTGATGTCGCGCATGTCCGCGCGACTGTAGCGCCGCCAGCGTTACGATTGCGCACGCCGCCGGTCCGCCACCCACTCGAGAAAGCGCTTCATTTGCACACGCTCGCGCCACATCAGACGCACAAACCTGGCCGCATCGAGATCGGCCGCTCCCCTGCCGAAAAAAGTTTCTAGCCGCCATCGTATGTAAGGAGACGCCCACGGCCGCAAGCGAAATCCTTTGGTGATGATCCAGTAATACCGCAGGGCGTTCAACACAGCACAAATCCTGCGCGCCCACGAACGCGCATCACCGCGCCGGGTGTCGTCCCGAGCGCAGCGAGCGATCTTTCTTCTTTCTTGGCCCGATTCACGCCAGCGTAAGGAGCGTTTGCCCACATCTCCCAGAACGTCACGCGCCATGTGAATGATAGAATGACAGCGTGAGCAGCACTCCGAATAGCACCGCGGAAGATCACTACTACGCCGGAATTGACCTCTTCGGCGAAGGAAAATTGGCGGAGGCCATCGCGGAATACGTGCGGGCGCTCGAACTCAACCCCCAATTTAGCGACGCGCTGCATGGCCTGGCGCAAGCCTACCACGCTCAACAGGATTTTGACCGCACGATTGAAACCGCGCAACGCATCCTCGCGCTCGATCCTGAAGACATCCTTGCCTGGACCACAATTTCGCGCGCCTACCAGCGCAAAGGCATGGTCCCCGAAGCTGAAGAAGCCGGCAACAAAGCGCGCATCCTCGGCTGGAAGCAGCAGCTGCGGGAGCAAAAAACTGGTTCCGGCAAACCCTAGGTGGACGACGGAGGTTTCGCTAATTTCAGCTCGCAGTTCTGGAACGCCCCGCTCGTTTCACAGCTTCCGTAACTAGCGCAGCGTTACTTTCGGCTTGCGCGCCGTTTGGCAGCATGAGCGTATCCTCAAAACCGATCCGCGTGTCGTATCCGCGCTTCACGGCCGCGTCAATCAAATCCCAAGCGGTGCGGTTCAATCCGTGCAGCAAGCGCGGAATTTTCAACCCGGCACGGTCCAGCATCTTCTCAAGTCGTTCGACGGCATCAAGCGCGGCCTGCAGGTCTTGCTGCTCTGGCTCAAACATTACGCGCAAGCAGCGATTCGCGGTCCCGCTCGCCACGAACGCCTCGACAGCTTGCGCGCTGCCGACTCCTGCTTCGATACCAACGCCTCGCGATAGCAACAATTCGGCCAGCGTAACGCCGCCTTCTTCGTTGAAATTTATGGATGCGAAAGGAGGCAGCACCTTCCACTGCGCCACTTTTTCATGGCGTGCCTTCACATCCGGCACAATCCACGCACCGGTGCTGACGCCGAACGGCGTCCCAGGAATTGCAGCGCGCACAACCTCGACGGCCCTCGCCACATCCTCAGCCTCAAGGCTCTCGTGCCCATCTCGATCCCGCACATGGAAATGGGCCGCGCCAGCACCTGCAGCGACGGCCTCGCGAGCCGAATCAGCCAGCTCCTGCGGCGTGCACGGCACACCCGGATGCTCCGAGCGCGTCCTGCCACCATTCAAAGAACATTCGATCAGCACATACCTCTTAGGAGTGCGGTGGCTTGCCACCGCTTTTTCTTGCGCGAGCAGAAAACGATGGGGGCGGGTCGAAGACCCGCCCCTAGCTACATTCAACGATCAAATCACTCTACAGCGCTGAACAGACCGCCTTGACCTCGGTGTAATGTTCCAGCACTTCGTGCCCCATTTCGCGGCCCCATCCGGATTGCTTGTAGCCGCCGAACGGAAGCGCCGCGTCGAACACGTTGTAGCAATTAATCCACACGGTGCCGGCACGAAGCTTGCCCGCGAGAGCGTGCGCCTTCTTCACGTCGCGCGTCCAAATCCCCGCTGCGAGACCGTAGATCGTGTCATTGGCAGTCTTGGCGATTTCGTCCAGGCTGTTGAACGGAGTCGCCGTAACCACGGGTCCGAAAATCTCTTCCCGGACCACTTTCATGTTTTCGTTGGTATTAACGAGCACTGTGGGCTTCACGAAGTAACCCTTGTCGCCCTCGCGGGAGCCGCCCGTAACAGCCTTCGCGCCTTCTTTCTTGCCGGAATCCATATAGCCAACGACGCGATTGAGCTGTTCTTCGGAAACCAGTGGGCCCATGTCGCAATCCGGATCGAAGCCCGGACGCACACGGATCTTCTCCGCGCTTGCCGCGACGCCGTCCACGACCTTGTCGAAAATCTTCTTATCGACGTAGAGCCGCGAACCGGCGCAGCAGCACTGCCCGTGATTGAAGAATATCGCGCTGGAAGCGCCGGGGATCGTGGAATCGAGATCGGCGTCATCGAGAACGATGTTGGGAGACTTGCCGCCCAATTCGAGCGACACTTTCTTCAAGTTGCCCGCCGCAGCGTGAATGATTAGCTTCCCTACTTCGGTGGAACCCGTAAACGCCACCTTGTCCACGTCGTCGTGCGCTGCGAGCGCAGCTCCAGCTGTTTCGCCGTAACCAGGGACGATGTTCACCACGCCATCCGGAAAACCCGCTTCCTGGATCAGTTCACCCAGTCGCAGCGCGGTGAGCGGAGTTTGTTCCGCCGGCTTCAGAATGATCGTGCAGCCGGTAGCAAGCGCCGGACCTAGCTTCCACGCGGCCATTAGCAGCGGGAAATTCCAGGGAATAATCTGTCCCACGACGCCCACCGGCTCGCGAACCGTGTAAGCAAAGAATGAGCCCTGCTGCGCGCGAGTCAGAGGAATCGTGTTGCCTTCCATCTTCGTGGCCCAGCCTGCGTAATAGCGGAAATGTTCAGCGGTAAGCGGGACGTCAGCCACTCGCGCAATCTTGAGCGGCTTGCCGTTGTCGAGCGATTCAAGTTGCGCGAATTCCTCGCGATGCTGGTCAATCAGGTCCGCGAGCTTCCACATCATCTTCCCACGCTCCGCAGTCGATATCTTCGACCACGGACCGGATTCGAAAGCAGCACGAGCGGCTTTCACCGCGCGGTCAATGTCTTCCTTGTCGCCTTCCGCGATGTTGGCCAGCACTTCGCCCGTCGCGGGATTGTAAGTGGCAAAAGTCTTTCCGGAAGCGGCTTCAACCCACTTGCCGTTTATCAGCATCTTGCGAGTCTTGGTTACAAACCCAGTTACGTTTTCATTCGGCTGTACAGCTGCTGTCGCAGTTGCCATATCACACTCCTCCTTCGCCTATTTTCTTTTGGTTCAAATTCTCTCCGCGTGATGCCTCATGCGAGTGATTCCTTGGATCCTTGTAGCCCTCGCCTCTGAAGCGGGGGGCAGCCGTCTGCGGTGCGTGGGCCGGCGAATACGGAAGGAACTCGAACGATCTAAGATCTGCCGGGCACCTTTGAATTCGAGCGGACAGCCGTATCATAGTCGCCCCAGGCGCCCGGTTGCAATAGGCCACGCAAATGCCATGGATTCGCTTTTTCTATGCTGAAAGGTTGCGGACCCACACTCGCTGGGTGGCCGGTTTGCCAAGATGGATGCGCGGCGAAGAATGGCCAGCCACTGTGAGAGCCATGGTTTCATCGTATTCGCGCTGATGGACGCGCACGCGCGCGCCCGGACGCAAATTCAGCCCCGAGACGAAGTCCAGAAACTTGGGATCCTTTTCGTAAACGCGCAGTACTTCGTAACTTCGCCCCACCTCGGCATCCGACAAACGCACCGCTCCGAATTTGCGTCGCAGCTTGGCCATGCCGCCGAGCAGTGGCACTCCATGCGGGCAGCGGCTGTCGCGGCCAAAGCGTTTCAGTAGCAACTCGGCAACTTCCGACGAAATGCCGTGTTCCAGGCGCTCTGCCTCCTCGTGAGCCCGCGCCCATTCCAGGCCGATAACGTCGGTGAGAAGCTTTTCCGCCAGGCGATGGCGCAAGACCAAATGCTGTGCGATGGATTCGCCCTTCGCCGTCAGCTCAATCCGTCCGTCCCGGCGAACGTGCAGATGGCCGCCACGCGTCATGCGCTTGAGTGCGGCGGTGACGGCGGGCGGCGTAACGCCAAGATCTTCGGCAAGGCGCGCGCTGATGGGCTCTTGCTCTTCCTGAACAAGCTCCCAGATCGCCTTCAAGTAATCTTCTTGCGAGACGCTGGTTTTTTCACGGCGCATGATTCTATGCTCGGGGCGCGGCCCGCAGGCGCGGCTAATCCGAACTGTCTGCCTTCGTGCGCAATCGCGCGGCCAACAAAGTCACACGCGCCTCGATATCATCACAGATGGCGCGGTGAACTTCCATGTTCTCGCCGAACGGATCGCGCACGGCCCATTCTTCCACATTGTGCTCAGGAAATAGCGACTTGCTGTGAATCCCGGACATGTTGATCACCAGGTCCGGTTTCTTCAGAGTGTGGCTGTGCAAGCCCTTGGAAAATTGCCCGTCGATGGAAATGCCGCGCTCCTGTAGCACGGCCTGCGCCGTCTTATCAATGAAACCTAGAGGCGAAACTCCGGCGCTTTCCGCGGAGATGATATCCGCGCAGCAGTGCCGCGCAATCGCTTCCGCCATTTGGCTGCGGACACAATTACCGACGCACACAAACAGCACTTGGACCAATGAATTCGCATGCTTCTGCGCATCGTCTTGTCCGATAACGGTCATTCGTCCCT
>Ga0210396_10000314_pt1 | contig 69937 bp, 65 predicted proteins | sample IncBWH17OmetaG_FD_155466 | JGI IMG/M metagenome (GOLD analysis project Ga0210396, IMG submission 155466) | Forest soil microbial communities from Barre Woods Harvard Forest LTER site, Petersham, Massachusetts, United States - Inc-BW-H-17-O ... | reverse complement strand
GCGGTGCTGGCCTCAGAATACCCGGAGAAGTTCGAAAAAGTCCGAAACACCTTGCCTGAATACTTTCAGGGAGGAATGCGCTTGATGGACATCATCTCGCGCGCGGGACAGAAAATGGCTCAGTTCTCCGAGCAGGGTGGGCAAGAAATCTGGGATGAGATTTCGTCGTAGCGGGAGCTATTCGATCCCAAGTTGTTTCCGGGCGTCCGTGCTCAGGCGTTCGGGTGTCCAGGCGGGACTCCAAACAACGTTCACATGCGCATTGCGGATCCCCGGTAGTTGCTCGAGCCGCGAGCGTACCTGATCGCTGATCTGGACGTGAGCCGGGCAGCCCTGTGCCGTCAGCGTCATATCGACTGTCACGTCTTGCTTGTCCTCTGACGCTGGTTCGAAGCGCACCTCGTAAATCAACCCCAAATCCACGATATTGACCGGGATCTCCGGGTCATAGCACTGCTTTAGCGCGCTCAAAACCTCTTCTTGCGTGACGGCCATCTACTCTCCCGAGGCGAAATTCTGTGGGTAGGAATCAACCCCGCCCTCACAACATTCTACCCCAGCGACCGAAATCTCACCCAAACGCGCTACAGGGACTGCAGGAAAGCAAGCAAGGCGTTCTGGTCTGCAGGCTTCAGTTTTAGAAATTTTTCTGTAACTTTGGCGGACTCGCCGCTGTGCCGCTTGATAGCTTCTGTGATTTCGACTGAGTTTCCATCGTGCATCAGGCGCGACCGAATGCGCAGTCCCCACAAGGGCGCGGTTCTGATTTTGTTGCGCGCACAAAGGGTGTCACGCACCAGGTTGGGATGTTTTTCTCCCTCGGCGATTGCTGACTGGTAGCTTTCGCTGCATTCGTCTTCAGCTTGTGCCGCGGGGGTGCTGGCCGAGCCGGCGTTCTTGTCTTCGTTGAGCCGTTTCTCCAGGCGCTCCCTTCCAAAATGTTCGACCAACGCGATCGAGATCCCATCGCCCGTGCCGACGTCATGCAATAGAAAGTCGCTGTACGGATGGATCGTGCGATTCTCCAGCGCCTCGGGATGAAGTCCCGGACCGCCGGGCGCTGCCGGACTCTTCCCGGTCACGATGGTTTCCACGTGACAGATCCCACAACCGATTTTGGCGAAAACCTCCGATCCATGCTTCACGTCCCCGTTTGTGGCCGTTGTCGAATCGGGAGCTGGCGCCTTGAGAGATCGCGTGAAGCTGGCGAAATGATCGATGTCCTCCAGGTTGTTGTCGGTTGGATCTGGAAGACTGTTGGGTTCGGTAATTTTCGTCGGATCGTTGTTCGGCACCGTCGTGGTAACGGGCGGATTGCAGATGGTGGTGACCTCGTCTTTCTGGAGCGAATTGGTAATTCCCATTTCGTTCAGATAAGCGTCGCCGGCGAAGGCCAGGAGGCTCGCATGCTGGTCTTTCCATCCGAATCGACCGATTCGATTGCGTCCTTCGCTCTCGGGGACGGGCACTAGAACGGCTTGCCCGCAGATTTTCCCGTGAGAGTTCTTGCACTGTTGCCTCCGGATGTCCCAAAGCGTTTTGTCAGCGATGGCTTCAACATAGCCATCTCCTAGGATGTTCGTTGCCAGGCGGGTCGTCCGAATCGTTTCGGTCGCTGGAACGTGCTCCTGAATCTCGGCGCAGATGGCTCGATCGTTGACCAGGGTTCGGCCCTTAATGATTTCGGCGCCGTGGTTGATGGGAATTTCAGGATTCTGGAAAAAGCCGTGCGAATCCAGGTGTCCAACGCGGAACTCGGTCACTTGACTGGCGGCACCTGATACCGGCGTTTGGTGGCATTCGCGGCAAGATTGGGCATTGTAGAGGGGACCCAGCCCATCGGGGGCGATATGTTCAATTTCCTCAAAAAATTTCTGGTCAGCCTTCCGCCGATCGGCATCCGAAAACCCGTTGCTCAGGTCATCAAATCCGGTAAGTGCTGCGGTGGGCGGAGAAGGGGACTGCCCGTGAGACCCGGCCGCGAATCCCAGCAATATTGCCCCTACGAGGACGAACACCAGCGTCATAACTTTCATGCAACGCTCCTCATTCGAGGCCAGAGGTGTTCGCAACAAAATATTGGGATTGCGGACCGCCGTCAATCACTATTCCGGGACACCCGGCCAGACAGAAATCGTACCGCACGTGACTCCCAATCCGGGTAACCAGGTTCTGTTTGATACCTTTAGCCGATGGAATTCAATCCGGAATCAAAACAAAAGATTCAGATCTTCCTGACCGTTGCCATCGCAATTGCTGCGCTACGTACCGGGTACGTGCTTTACGAGCGTCATGCGGACAAGAGCAAGCCTGAGGTCCAGCAGCAGTCGGCGCCTCCGCTCAATCCCGACTACTACGTGGTTCCCAAGCGACTTCATCCCTACGATCTCAGGTCGGCCCGTGAACTCACGAAGCAACCGGTATGGGTCAAAGAGGGATATCGATACCCGTACTACCCATACGACTCCGGCCGCCACCACACGAATTTCGACCACGAAGCCGGTATACTGCTTCCCATTCAGAAGCTCGAAATCAAGGATGTGATCACCGATACGGCGCCGAACTCGGGCGGCCAGAAGCAGGTGATGGCAATTTTTGAGCAGGGAGGGAAGACCTACGCAGTCCAGATCGGTCTGGTGAAGGGTGGCGACTACAAGATCTACTCAGACGAGATGCTCTACATCCAGGATCCACGCGAACTTTACAAGCATTGGTCTCCGGATGTCTGGCAATCCATCGACAAGCACGAAGTGAAACAGGGCATGAATGAGCTTCAAGCCGATTTTGCCATCGGCGTGGGCCGGCCCGAGAAGCAGGACGATCCATCCTGGAAGACGGTGCACTACGAGAATGGCGGAAGTCCCATGACCATCACCTACCACGACGGCAAAGCCGTGCAGGTCAAAGCCGACAAGGCATCCTGAATCGCGCAGCGCCGAAATACCACGCCATCGCGATTTGGCCAAACTACTTCAGTTTGGGGGAGCTTGCGTCGGCGGCCTTGGTGTCGTCGGCGCGAATGATGCCGTCCTCCTCCGCATAAAAAGAGCGGTGCTGCGCGTCGAGACTCTTTGGGGTCATCGTCAAGACATAACTGTCCTTCTTCCCCTTGAATCCCACCGTGTAGTCGCCTCGATCCTTGGTTTGCGCCATGCGCCGTGTAAAGGAGCCGTGGTTGATCAGATCGGTGAAAGAGGTGGCGTATTCGTTGTGTCTCTTGTAGTAGTCCTTTTGCGCACGAATGACCACGCGCATATACCCAAGCGCCCCGGCTTCCGAGTCTGAGCGGGCCGGATCACCCGGAAACTTCGGTTGATACGTCGTCTGGGTGCCCGCTGCGGCCTGGGCGGGAGCTTCGGATTGCGGTGCCGCCAGGGCCATTGCTACCAGCATGCCGGCCACCAGAAGTGCTGCGAGTAAAAAGGCCAATTTCCGAGAATTCATGCGCGCCTACCGTCTTTTTGGACTTGTACGAATGTTACCGCAGTAATTTCCCTTTTGTTACTGGCTCTTTGCAATGCAGGCCGCACGGTCTATTCTGACTCCAGTTCGATACTACCAAGGACTGCTATGAAAGCTGCGATGGCGAAAAAGCCTCTCATCCGTATTGCCGTAGTCGAGAGCGACCCGCTGCGGTTCGTGGGCTTCCGGGCCCTTTTTGATTCCGAGTCGGATTTCGAACTCGTCTCGGCCACCCTGCCCGATATCAGCGTGCTTCAAGGGATCGACCTGGTCCTGTTAGGAAGCCGCGCCGGGCAGAATCTGTTCGACGTAATGGCCAGCCTGAAGGCCACGCGGCCTGACCTGCGGATCATCGTCACGGGATCCGGCATGGACGAAGAAACCATCCTCAAAGCCATCGCCTCCGGGGCCAAAGGGTATGTCGACGAAGCCGCCACACCGGCAGAGTTTGTCCAAGCGATTCGCATCGTGAACCAGGGATCGGTCTGGGCCCCTCGCCGTGTACTTTCGATGTTTATTGAAAGGGTAACCTCGTCGCCGGGCAGAATCTTCCCCGCCGGTCGGGTGACGTTTACCGATCGCGAAAAGGAAGTGCTCGAAATGCTTGTGGCGGGCCGGTCGAACAAGGAAATCGGCGCAGCACTCGGGATTGAAGAGCGCACCGTCAAGGCCCACGTTGCGAAACTGATGCGCAAAGTCGGCGTACAGAATCGTATCGCGCTGTCCGTGCATGCCATCACCCATTCGCTGGTCACGGCGAAGTAGCCCGACTCGCGACATTACTTGGGGACAGTGACCGCGGTAATCTTGTAGGTGGAACGTATGTACCGCATACTCCATCCACCTACCACAGAACCTGGGAGACGGGGTTGGGGGTGGAGATTAGGGTCGCCACCATCAGCCCCGATTTTTTGTTCCCGCCGTTCCCTGCGAATCCTGAATTTCCTTTAAAATCAGTGCGCTAATCCCAAGCAAAAATTCCAATCTACCAGGAAGGCCGAAGACTGATGAAAAAGACCCTGCTCGTACTCTTCGTCGTGGCCGTGTCGGCTCTAATGTTCGCCGACGACCAAAACAGCGAGCCCAAAGACAACACCAAAGCCGAGGATCGTATTCAGGCTGCTGCCACCGTCATTGATGAGATCGAGTCCGCGCCCGACACGGGCATACCCGAAGACGTTCTAGGTTCGGCCGAATGTGTTGCCGTCGTGCCGTCGCTGCTGAAAGGTGGATTTATCCTGGCCGCCAACTACGGCCGAGGAGTCGCCAGCTGCCGAACTCCCACCGGCTGGAGCGCGCCGGCATTCTTGTTTACGAGTGGAGGAAGTGTTGGCTTCCAGATCGGCGGGCAAGCCATCGATCTCGTCATGCTGATCATGAACAAAGACGGTATGAAGAATCTGCTGTCAAGCAAGTTCAAGCTCGGTGCCGATGCCTCTGTGGCTGCGGGCCCTGTCGGCAGGCATGCCGCTGCTGACACTGATTGGAAAATGCGCGCCCAAGTGTTGACCTACTCCCGGACACGCGGAGTTTTCGCCGGAATCAGTCTCGCGGGAGCGGTAATCAAGCAGGACAAAGACGCCACGCGGGAGTTTTACGGCCGTATGGTGCCCTTCCGCACGTCGCTTACCGGCAAAGTCGAAGCTCCGCAAAATGCGTATCCCTTCCTCAACACTTTGGCGAAGTGGGCGAAAAAGGCTGCGGAAAAAGACCAGTCTTCTACACCAGCTAAACCGGCTGACAACAAGTAATCTCATCCAAGCTGAATCCAGCTTGTGAGTTCTTTAGCGCTTGCGAGCTGGATTGGCGGTCCGTGTAGAAATGCCTCTCCGCATCATCTCATTGACAGTCAAAAATCCCGGGTGATACGGTCACGCTTCCTCTTGATGCGTTTCCGACTCGAGTACGCCCTCGCCTGGTGCATCGTAAAGACGATCGGCATTCTCCCGCGTCCCCTTGCGCGCGCCGTTGGAATTGCATTAGGCCAGCTGATTTACCTGCTTCACCGAAAGCTGCGGCGTGTCGGAATGCGCAATCTCGACATGGCCTTTCCCGACAAGAGCCGCGCCGAAAAACGGAAGATTCTACGCGGGGTGTTTACATCCCTTGGCCGGCAACTGGGCGAGATTTGCCTCTTTCCCCGATATACGGCGGAGAATGTCAGTGACGTCGTCATCTACGACGGCTTTGAAAACTTCCAGAACGCCTCCGACGCGAGGAAGGGCGTGCTGTTCCTCACGGGCCATCTGGGCGGGTGGGAACTCTCGGCGTTTGCGCACTCGTTGTACGGGCACCCTCTGCGCTTCGTCATGCGTCCCCTCGATAACCCGTATCTCGACCGTATGGTGCGCGACTATCGGACGATGCATGGGAACATCCCGATCCTCAAAGATGATCCTGTGCGTGAGCTGTTGCGTGCGATGAAGGAGGGCGCGACCGTCGGCATTTTGATGGACACGAATATGATGCCGCCTCAAGGGATCTTCGTGAATTTCTTTGGCATCCCCGCGGGTACGCCCAGCGGGCTGGCGCGAATCGCTCTCCGCACTGATGCGGCCGTCGTGCCCGGATTTACGTTATGGGATCCGGTCTTGCGGAGATATCGCCTGCGTTTTGATCCTGCGGTCAAGTTGGTTCGAACGGGCGACAATGATGCCGACATCGTCACAAATACCCAGATTTTCACGAACGTCATCGAAGGTTTTGTGAGGAAGTACCCGGATCAATGGCTGTGGGTGCACCGTCGCTGGAAAACTCGTCCACCTGGCCAGCCTCCGCTCTATTCAAACCACTCACTGCGATAGGCGACCCACCACGCAATAAACGCGATCGGGACGATTGCAAAGACCTGCCACCAGAATGGCAGCCAGAAGGCGGCGATCTCCAGGGCAACGACAACCAGCCAGAACACTCTTCGTTGCATAGCACGATTGTAGGGGAGCGAGAACGCGGATCAGCGGCAACTTTCTTTCGGGGAATCCGGCTGCTATACAAGATGCATGAAACGCACGCTGCGAGAAGTGGCGGAGTATCTGGGCGCAGTTTTGATCGGCGATGCGCATGCGGAAGTGTCAGGAGTTGCGAGTATCCGGTCAGCGAACGCGGGCGACTTGGTGTTCGTGGACGACAGAAGAAATCTGGAATCAGCGTTGAGGTCGGGCGCAACCGCCGTGATTGCTGGCGACTTCGGCGGGCGTCAACTTCAAGCCAAGCCCCTGCTTATTGCGGATCAACCACGGCTTGCGTTTGCGAGAGCGGCGGCGTGGCTGCTCCAGGAGAACTCCATTCAGTTGGCGGGTGTACATGCGAGCGCGATCGTGGCTCCGACTGCGCAATTGGCTAACAGCGTTTCCGTCGACGAACGAGCCGTGATTCGTGAGGGTGCGAGCGTTGGCGAGAATAGTTCGATTGGAGCCGGGTGCGTGATCGGTCGTGACGTGAAGATCGGACGGGATTGCCGAATCCATTCGAATGTCACGATCTATCCGGGAGCTATGCTCGGAGACCGCGTCATCGTACACGCCGGAGCTGTGTTGGGCAGTGACGGCTTCGGCTATGTGCGCGACTCGAAGACCGGCCGATACGAGAAATTCCCGCAGATCGGGCGGCTGGAAATCGAAGATGACGTTGAGATTGGCGCGAATTCGACCGTGGATCGCGGTGCCCTGGACGTAACGCGAATCCGCCGAGGCACGAAAATTGATAATCTCGTGCATGTGGGGCACAACGTCGACATTGGCGAGGATGTCGTGATCGCAGCGCAGACAGGCCTTTCCGGCAGCGCTGTCGTCGAGAACCAGGTGATCATTGGCGGACAGGTTGGCATCGCCGATCACGCAAGGATCGAGTCGGGGGCCATCCTGGGTGCGCAAAGCGGCATCCCCAGCAAGAAGGTGATTCGAGGGCGTGGCGTTGTGTTCTGGGGAACGCCGGCGCGTCCGATCAAGGAGTATTTGAAAGAATTGGCAACGCTGGCGCGCATTACCCGGCGCTCCGGAAGCGACTGATGTGTCAAAGATTGCGGTGCGATCAGTGAATTTGTACTGGCGCTAACGGGCCAAAAACCGAGAACTAGGGGGCTGTCTTCGTGCCCATTATTGTCATCGGCGGACACTCGCGGAGCGTGGGAAAGACCAGTGTCGTCGCTGGTCTTATCGCCGCCCTGCCTGATTTTCACTGGACCGCCGTAAAGATCACGCAATACGGTCACGGCATCTGCTCTGCTAATGGTCAAGTTTGCGACTGCGCAACTGGCGATCACTCATGGGCAGTCACACAAGAAAAAGATTCCGCCGGCGACTCCGATACCTCGCGTTACCTTGCGGCGGGTGCAGTGCGCTCCTGGTGGGTTCGCACCGAGCAGGGAAGACTCGCGGAAGCCATGCCCCGTGTTCGCGAACTATCGACGACGTCCAAGAATGTCATTCTCGAATCCAATAGCGTGCTGAAATTCCTGCGCCCTGATCTCTACCTGACAGTTCTGGATCCCTCTACCGCCGACTTCAAGAACTCCGCGCGCGAATTTCTCGACCGAGCCAGCGCGGTCATCATTCATGAATCGCGCGCGGGACGGCCAATCTGGTCCGACGTTTCTCTTAAACCAGCGGAAGGCAAACCTGTCTTTCGAATTGCGCCCCCACCCTACATCACACCTGAGATCGTCGAATTTGTGCGCATTCGACTGGGATCAGCAAATCACCTCACACCGTCACGCCCGTCAACAACAGGTTGAAGCCATCGGCCAGAGGCTGCCGGCCGCGGGCAGTTCATGGGTCAGCTGCCGCTTTGCTATTCTTCCTCGGTGCGTAAGATTCGCAGAAATGCATGGTTGCTGGCGCTTCTGTCGGCGGCGCTGCAAATCCTGAGCTTCCCGCTTCCAGGCTTGTACTTTTTTTCCTGGATTGCTCTGGCTCCGCTCGTGGTTGCCATCCTGCGCGCCCGCATACCCGAGACCATTCAGCTCGATGAGTCCCAGAAGCTGATTCCCGCAACGCCCTGGCAGGGTTTTTTTCTCGGTTACGCCTGCGGGATCGTTTGGTATATCGGAACGTGCTACTGGGTCTACGACACGATGCACCAGTATGGTGGCCTTGCATCCCCGATCGCTTTTTTCGTGCTCTTGCTCTTCGCCCTCTATCTGGGTCTCTACCACGGTGCGTTCGGATTGCTCCTTTCTCTGCTGGCCAGAAGGGATTCTTACAATCGCTTGGCCCTGGTAGCAGCGCCCTTCCTTTGGGTTGCTCTGGAGTTGGCACGAACTCGCATCAGCGGTTTTCCCTGGGACCTTCTTGGGATTGCGCAGATCGACAACATTCCGCTCACCAGGATCGCTACATTCACGGGTGTTTACGGGCTATCGTTCGAGATCGCTCTGGTCAATGTTGCCTTAGCGGCGGCATTTCTCGTTCCGCGTGCCAAGCGCAGAACACTCCTGATTGCTTCACTGTCAGCAGCTGTCCTGCTGCAGGCCGGTAGGTGGATGCCGGCGCCTACCCTCCCCGCGGATCACACGGCCGTGCTCCTTCAGCAAAACTTACCCGTCGCCGAGTCGGAGCCTTGGACTACCGAGGAATTCACGCGGAATCTCCAGGAATTTTCGTCTCTGAGCCTTCAAGCGACGGCTTCGGAGCGTCCGGATTTGATCGTGTGGCCCGAATCGCCCGCTCCCTTTCTGACGAACGACATGATTTTCCGCGACGCCGTCAGTAATCTCGCACGACAGTCGAAAGCTTGGCTCGTGGTGGGCTCCATTGGAGTCGATAGTCCGCAAAGAGTATTCAACTCCGCCGCACTCGTAGGCCCAACCGGTGAGTGGGACGGACGCTACAACAAGATTCACCTTGTGCCCTTTGGGGAGTACGTTCCATTTGCTTCAGTCTTTTCGTTTGCTTCCGGCCTCACGCAGGCAGTAGGGAACTTCACACCTGGAAGATCGCGCGCTCCTCTGCAAGCCGGAAATCAAAAACTCGGAATCTTCATCTGTTACGAATCCATTTTCCCCAACGAAGTTCGGCAACTGGTCGCGCAAGGTGCGCAGGTGCTGGTGAACATCTCGAACGACGGCTGGTATGGCGACTCCGGCGCGTGGGCACAGCATTTGAATCAGGCTCGGATGAGAGCGGTCGAAAATCATCGCTGGCTGCTGCGTGATACGAACACAGGGCTTACCGCTTCGGTCGATCCCTACGGCCGGGCGGTCGCGCAGCTCGAGCGAAAGACGCGAGCCGCGCTACCGGCACCCTATGCCTTGATCTCTGCCACCACCTTCTACTCGGAGTACGGGGACTGTTTCGCGTACCTGTGTGCGATAATCACTATAGGAGCGCTGATCGCGCGCTTCTCATTCCACCCAAAGACAGAGTCCTGATGGTTGAAGAACTGGAACAGCAGTTTGGCGCTTTGAAAGAAAAGGTTCGCACTCTGCGGGAGTACCTTTGACGCAGGTAAGCTAAGCGTGCAATTGACCGAGGCCGAGAAACAAGCTTCGGACCCTAACCTCTGGTCCAATCCCGAAAAATCGCAGCGAGTAATGCGCGAGAAAAAGCGTCTTGAAGACGCTCTCGCCACCGATGCCGACCTTGCTCGCCGGAACGAAGACATCGCCGCTTACTTCGAACTCGCTCACGAAGGCGAGAAAGTCGACGCCGACCTGCAACGCGAGATCGGCGCTCTTCAGCAACTCGTCGATCGTCTTGAGACCGAAACGCTTCTCTCGGGCGAGCACGACGCCCTCAACGCCATCGTTACGATTCACGCGGGCGCCGGCGGAGTCGATTCCCAGGATTGGGCCGATATGTTGCTCCGCATGTACCTGCGGTGGGCCGAGCGCCAGGGGTTTCAGACTGTGCTCTATGACTATCAGCCCGCGGAAGAAGCCGGCATCAAGTCCGCGACCTTTGGGGTGAATGGACAGTATGCCTTCGGCCTGCTGACCAGCGAGATCGGCGTGCATCGGCTCGTCCGCATATCCCCCTTCGATCAGGCCAAGCGCCGCCACACCTCGTTTGCAAGCGTGTTCGTCTCGCCGGAAATCGACGACAGCATCGAGGTTGTGATCAAGCCAGAAGACATTCGCGTCGACACTTATCGTTCGAGCGGCAAGGGCGGACAGCACGTAAACACGACCGACTCCGCCGTGAGAATAACGCACATTCCCACCGGGATTGTGGCGAGCTGCCAAAATGAGCGCTCGCAGCACAAGAACCGCGAACGCGCCATGAGCATGCTCCGCTCCAAGATCTACGAGTACGAATTAGAGAAGAAGCGGGAAGTCACGAAGAAGATCGAAGACTCGAAGCTGGACATTGATTTCGGCTCACAGATTCGTTCCTACGTTCTGCAGCCCTATCGCATGGTGAAAGATCACCGCACCAAGCAGGAAGTCGGCGACGTGGATCGCGTGCTCGACGGCGATCTGCAGCCCTTCATCCGCTCTTATCTGCTGATGCGGCGGGGAGAGAAGGTTTCTTGAGCAATCGTTCGCACGCACCGAAGCTTGGCCCGAAGTTCGAAGAAGCATTCCGTTTTGCCGCCGAAAAGCACGCCACGCAGACTCGTAAAAGAACCAGCGTCCCTTACATCTCGCACCTGATGAGTGTGGCCGGTTTGGTACTTGAGGCGGGCGGCGACGAGGATCAGGCCATCGCTGCTTTGTTGCATGATGTCGTGGAGGATTGCGGCGGCAAGCCGACGCTGGAAGAAGTCTCCAAGTGCTTTGGGATGCGGGTTGCAAGGATTGTCGACGGTTGCACGGATGCTTACACCATTCCGAAACCGCCATGGAAACAGCGAAAGCTGGATTATCTGGAACTGCTTCGCAAAGCGGACGACGACATCCGTCTGGTGAGCGCGGCGGACAAACTGCACAATGTTCGGGCCATACTGACGGACCATCGTGCCGAAGGCGACTCCGTATGGGCACGCTTCAGCGGCGGCCGGGAAGGGACGGTTTGGTATTACCGGGCGGTACTCGATATCTTGCTCGACGGACGGCCGAATCGGCTGATTGGCGACTTGGAACGAGCTGTGACCGAGTTGGAGAATCTCCCCTCGGCAAAGTTTGGCGAGTCTCTGCCCGGGCTTGACCAACTTCCGGCGGACTGACCGAGCGCGCGAAGCCCGGACGGGATCCTACCGCGGCTCCTGCAGATGCTTTCGGGCCTATCTGTAGGCCATTCCGTGCCCGCGGGTCGCTTTTTCCATCTTTCCCCCTGTCCCAGCCATCTATTACTCTTAAACCTGCCCTCGTATGGCGAATCAGGAAGAAGAAGTACTAGGAAAAGCGTATGACGCCCGCCTGATGCGGCGTTTGCTGACGTATCTGCGGCCCTACCGCTGGCAGGTCACGGTGGCACTTCTGGCCATCATTACCAAGGCCGGGCTCGATGTCCTCGGCCCCTTCCTGACCAAGATCGCGATCGATAAGTATCTGGCGCACACTCCCGGCACGCACTCCATCCTCAATCGTTGGCTGAGTCCGCAACCCATGCGAGGGATCGCCCAGTTGGCTGCCCTGTACGTGGGCACCTTGGTGTTCGGCTTTTTCTGCGACTTCCTGCAGACCTACTACATGCAGTGGACCGGGCAGATGGTGATGTTCGACCTGCGCAGCCAGATCTTCCGCCACCTGCAAAGCATGCACATCGGGTTCTACGACAAGAACCCCGTGGGGCGCCTCGTCACGCGTGTGACCACCGACGTGGACGCGCTCAACGAGATGTTCACCGCCGGGGTGGTTTCCATCTTCGAGGATGTGTTCGTGCTGTTCGGCATCATCACGATCATGGCCTGGATGAACTGGAAGCTAGCGTTGATCACGTTCGCGGTGTTGCCGCTTATTTTCTGGGCAACCATGATCTTTCGCGTGAAAGTCCGCGATTCTTACCGCCGGATTCGCGTTGCCATCGCGCGCATCAATTCGTACCTGCAGGAAGCGGTTTCCGGGATGCTGGTGCTGCAGCTATTCAACCGCGAAAAGCGAGCTTTCCGGCAATTCTCCGACATCAATGCCAGTCACATGGAGGCGTTTAAGGACGCCATCATGGCCTATGCGGTCTATTACCCGGTGGTGGAAATTCTTTCGGCCGTCGCTGTATCGGCCATCGTCTGGTTTGGTGGCAAACAGTGGATTCAGGGGATTGTCGTCAACACTCTGGCGATCGATCGCACTCCGCACTTCTTCACGATCCACGTCGTATCTACGACCGCGACCCTGGGCGTGCTCTTCGCTTTTACTCAGTATGCGCAAAGATTCTTCCGCCCTATTCAGGATCTGAGCGACAAATACAACATTCTTCAGTCTGCCATGGCTTCAGCCGAACGCATTTTCAAGCTCCTCGATACGCCAGTCGACATTGAAACTCCTGCCGTCACCCGGAAGCCGGAGGGACGCGGTCGCATCGAGTTCGAAAGTGTCTGGTTTTCCTATGGAGCGCGCGGCACCGTGGCCGACACTCTCAGTAAGGATGAAACTCGCGCGCGTACCAATCCGTCATCCGGTGCACAGCCCGACGCGGAGCCCGATTGGGTGCTGCGCGACGTCTCCTTCTCAATCGAGCCCGGTGAGACGGTCGCCATCGTCGGACACACGGGGGCGGGCAAGACAACGCTGATCTCGCTTCTGCTGCGTTTTTACGATGTGCAAAAAGGCGCGATTCGCTTTGACGGCGTCGACCTCCGCGAGATGGATCTGAACGATCTCCGACGCCGCTTCGGTGTCGTACTGCAGGATCCGTTCCTTTTCAGTGGCACCGTCGCCGGGAACATTCGCCTCGGGTCGGATTGGATCGAAGACAAAGACGTGGAACGGGCTGCGGAAGAGGTGAACCTGGCCGATTTTATCCGCACGTTGCCCGCAGGTTTTGGTGAGGAGGTCCGGGAGCGCGGTTCGACGCTGTCCACCGGGCAGAAGCAATTGATTTCTTTCGCCCGCGCGTTGGCACACAACCCACAGATTCTTATCCTGGATGAAGCCACGTCGAGCGTCGATACCGAGACCGAATTCCGGGTACGCGATGCACTGTCGCGCATGGTGGAGGGAAGAACCTCCCTTATCATTGCCCACCGCCTGTCCACCGTGCAGCGCGCCGACAAGATTATTGTCATGCACAAGGGGAGAGTGCGTGAGATGGGCACCCACCAGCAGTTACTCGCGCAGCGCGGGATCTACTACAAGCTGTATCAACTGCAATATAAAGATCAGGAGATGCCTGCGGTTCTCACCCAGCCAACAGTGAGTGCAGACGACTAGCCCGCGATTGCCCACCCTGGTGCCGTTTTGACCGTTCCACCGACTCGCGTCCCCAGGGACGGCAAAGATGGGTCGTCGTGCGCTTTCCTTTAAAATACCGGTGTGCGAATCCTTGTCTCTGCCGGAGAAGCATCGGGGGAAATGTACGGCGCGCAGCTGATCCACGCTCTTCGGCGGCGACTCGCGGGCCTCGAGTTTTTCGGAGTGGGTGGCGAGCGGATGCGAGAAGCGGGCTGCGACACCGTCATCGACGCTAAGGATCTCGCCGTTGTTGGGATCACCGAGATCCTCAGTCATCTCCCGAAGATCTACGGCCACTTCCATAACCTCATCAGTGAATCGGATCGCCGCAGGCCCGACCTAGCAGTCGTGATCGATTCGCCGGCCTTCAATTGGCGCGTCGCGCGGCAGATGAAGAAGCGAGGCATCCCGGTGATGTACTACGTCGCACCGCAGTTCTGGGCGTGGCGCCAGGGCCGGGTGAAGCTTCTTCGCAAATACGTAAACAAGGCGCTCGTCATCTTTCCTTTTGAGGAGAAGTTCTATCGTGAGCGCGGAGTGGACGCGACGTTTGTGGGACATCCTCTTGCCGAACTTCCTGTCCCTCGAATCAGCCGCGAGGCATACGCCGCGCAGTACACGATCGACTCCGCCAAGCAATGGATCACTGTGATGCCAGGCAGCCGGGTCAAGGAAGTTCGCATGAACCTGCCCACGATACTTCAGGCCGCTGACCAAATCGGCCCGGAGTATGTTTTCCTGCTGCCGGTTGCCCCTTCTTTGGATCGCGAGTTCCTGCGCACCTGTACCGTCGGTCGCCCCGTTACCCTGGTTCCGGACGCTCTGCCGGCCTTGCACCACTCCCGCGCCGGAATCGTAGCCAGCGGCACAGCTACGATTGAGGCTGCCATGATGGGCACTCCGTTCGTGATGGTCTACCGCGTCTCGCCGCTCACCTATCTCCTTGGTAAACCCCGCATCAAGGTTCCGTATTTCGCAATGGTGAATCTGATTGCCGGCGATAACATAATCCCCGAACTCGTCCAACATGACTTTACGGCTGCTAACGTCGCGGCTCACTTGCGAGAGATTCTGCCAGAAGGCGACGCCCGGGCGCGCATACTTGCTGGGTTGGCGGAAGTACGAGGGCGCCTCAAACCGACGGGGACGGATCTCCGTTCCGCCGCTGACCGGGCGGCCGAAGAAGTCCTGCGTTTTTTGCCCTCCGGCCCATCAGTTCCTTCACTTGTATCGGCGAGTGGCAACCCGGCTGCCCGAATTGGAGTCCAATAGGGTGAGATCGGTGTCCTGAGAAACGCCGGAACGGCCCTCGAACGAAACTGTCGTAAAACATTGCTAGCCCTTGTCCCACCAGTATCTTTTGCGTCAAAATCTTCATCATAGGGACAAGGGTTCCGCGAGGAGATTCCTCTTGATTCGTACTAGCCGTCGGCGCTTTCCGGCTCCGAAGTCCAGCTTCTTAGTCCTGCTGTTGCTTATCAGTGCGCTCCCTGTTTGGTCGGCGGAGAAAACCAGGCTCCGCGTGGACGACTACCAGATCGACGCAGAACTGAACCCGCATGCGCACAAGATAAGCGCCAAGGCCAAAGTGAAATTCACCGCGCTCGACGACCTGAGCGTGGCTACGTTTGAGCTCAACAACACGCTGCGCTTGACCAAGGTGACCGATGCCAACGGCAAGACTCTTTCCGCCGAGCGCGTGACGCAGGATTCGACCGTGCGTATTCCGCTCACCGCTGGCCTGACTAAAGACACCAGCACCACGCTGACATTCGAGTACGAAGGAGTTCTGGATTCGGCCGACGAGAGCCCGGTCGCGGGTTTGAAGCTGGCCTCAATTGGTGACGACACGAGTTATTTGCTCTATGCCAGTCGCTGGTTTCCCGTTAACGCCTATGGACTGAACCGGTTTACCTCGACCATCAACATTACGATCCCTGCGCACATGGTTGCCATCGGCAGCGGCGACGTGACCGTCGCGACCGCGGCCCCTAACAAGAAGAATCCGGGGTCGTTAGAACAGAAGACCTACACTTTCGTCAGCAACCGACCAAGTTTCCCTGGAACGATCATCGCCGGAATTTTTCAGGAGACCAAGAGCGACGATGCCGGCGTGGACCTGCATGTCTTCTTCAAGCCGGTCCATCAGAAGCTGACACCTCAATACACTGAGACGGCGCTTAAGGAGTTCACCTACTACATCACGACGTTTGGCCCTCTGCCTTCGCCGACACTTCGCGTGGTAGAACTCCCGGATGACACCGTGCCGACCGCATGGGCTCCCCAATTGGCCGCAATTGCCAGCCGCACCGTCACCGAGAAGGTCAATTACCGTTTGCTCGCCAACACCATCGCTCACCAGTGGTGGGGATGTTCCGTGAGCCCCGCGACCAAAGACGACTGGTGGATCACCGACGGCTTCTCGCGCTACTCCGAAGCGATGTATGTCGAGCAGGCCTCCGGAACGATGGGCATGGAAGAGGCCGTAAAGGACATGTCGGTGGGTGCGCTTGCCTACGATACCGTCCCGCTCTCGAGCGCTAATAAACTCGACGTCTTCTCGCCCGAGTTCCAGACGCTCGTTACCGACAAAGGCGCGATGATTCTGCACATGCTACGGTGGGTCGTCGGCGACAACAACTATTACAAGATCATGCGGACCTTTGCCACCCAATATGCGGGCAAATCCGCGACCATCGACGAATTCCGTGGCATCTCGGAGCAGGCTTATGGCCAGCAACTGGTCTGGTTCTTTACCCAGTGGCTGGACTCTACAGGCGCGCCGGAATTCAAGACGAAGTACACGGTGTATCGGCTGGGCAATAACAAGGGATTTCGAGTCGTAGGCGAAATCGCTCAGGATCTCGACCTCTTCCGCATGCCGGTGGAACTGAAGATCGATACCGATGGCAAGACGGAAGAGAAGCGCATCGACGTGGTGGGAACGAACTCCGCCTTCAGCATTGAAACGTTCGGCAAACCTCGGCGGATCGTTGTGGATCCCGACGACAAGGTTCTCAAAAATTCCAGCGAGGTTCGCATGCGAGCCTCGATCACCCGCGGACAGGCCTTAGTCCAGCAGGGAGACCTTGCCGGTGCGCTCGTCGAGTTCAACAAGGCGCTGGATGCCAACAAAAACAGTTCCCTGGCTCACTACCGGGTAGCAGACGTGTTTTTCTTGCAAAAGAACTACCAGTCGGCGGCGAATGCGTATCGCGAGTGCCTTAACGGAGATGGCGATCCGAAGTGGACCGAAGTCTGGAGCCACATCCAGTTGGGCAAGATCTTCGACATTACCGGGCAGCGTGAACGCGCTGTGAACGAGTATCGCCAGGCACTTCAGACCAACGACAACACGCAGGGCGCAGAAGACGAAGCGCGGCGCTACATCCAGAAGCCCTACGAGCGCGAGAAAGGCACTCCGGGAATTTAGGTTCCTCGGGTCAAAGAAAATTTCTGGAACCACGCAGCATGGGAGCGGCGGGCGTCCTCGCCCGCCGAATCGCCTCTCGGATCATTTCCCAAAACTCAATCCAGTCAGACTCTCCACCACCTCGCGATTCACCCCCTTGCTTGCCACCAGCGCATGGAAAGTCTCGCCCATACCCATGGGCGTGACGAGATGCTTCAGTTGCAACGCTACTTTTGCTTTCTCCTGCGGAAGCCGGCATTCTTCGAACGCATCAGCAAATTGATTCTTTTCTCCAACGCCCAGCAAGAATTGAGACTGCGTACGTAGCTTCTGCGTCTCCATGCCGCCCGATTCGAGCGCCGCTGCCAGTGCAGTGAAGTTCACGTGTGCGGTAATGTCCTGCTCCCCCGGAGACTGATGGGGATCCGGAGTCGCCGAGTGCTTCCTATACGTCATGACTGTATCGAGATGCCGCCCTGCCAGTTGTTCGTCGCGTGTATACCCATAATCGATTGCGATCAGGAAGCCGGTCTGAATTGTCGCCGCTATACGCCGTGCCCACTCCATCGCGGCAAGACAAACTTCGGTTCGTTCCCGTTCTTGGGGATGAATCCCCCACCGATCAAGAAACTCATATTCGCTCGGAGACGAACCCGCCCACTCCTCGAGGAACAAATTTTCCCGCGCGCCGATTCGTAGCGATCCGTTCGTAGACAAAACTTCCACCGGCAGAGCGTCGAAGAATTCATTGGCGAAAACGATGAGCGGGACGTCGGTAGCCAGGCACCGAGGAAGCGCCGAGAGGACGTCGTCGGAATTGGGGGAACGCTTATCCGCACGTCTCGAAGTATATTTTAAGAGTTTTGCTTTTCCGGACTCTATATGTTCTAGAAGTGTCGCCCTTATGCGCTCTCGCAAGACGGCTGAACTCTCCAGCAGGCTGTAGCACAACGCGTTGAAGAAGTCAGGAAATTTCTTTTCGGACCAATCCAGAACGTCCTGCGCAAAAAGTCCACGTCCGGGGCCGAGTTCGAGTACCTCGATCGCTGCCGGCGATCCGATAGCACGCCACATCTCGTCGAATTGCCGAGCCAGCAGTCGTCCAAAAACCGCATGCACATCGCTCGACGTGTAGAAATCTCCAGACTTGCCAAACTGCTCCGCATTCCGCGAGTAATACCCATATTCGGGATCGTAAAGGCACATTTCCATGTAGCGCGAAAACGGAATCGGCCCTCGCTCATGGATTTCGCCGAGGATTTTCTGGCGAAGGCTCACAAACCTCTCTCACGGCGATCGGCCCGATCCTGCGGAGTACGGATAAACATTTCCACCAGATAGTCATGGAGCGCGTCATAGAGCTGGCGCTGAAACTGCCATTCGAACTGAGGATGATCCAGATCGCGCGGATGCATTTCGAAGGTGTAGGTGTGCACCGGGACGGTGCAATGGGTAAGCTGGATGAGAACCTCGACTCCATCCTCCTTTTCGCGCGCGTCGAAGGTGAGCAGAGGATGCTCGTAAAGACGCAACTGCCCATGGACCCTGCCCAATCGCGAATTGCTCGTTTCGGCCATGGCTGTGATTGTAACGGGTGCGCGTGGAGAGCCTGCGCCCGTTTTGGTTGGTCGGCCGCCGGCGATTTCCCAAGGCTTCGGCGGTGCTTTACACTAAAAAGTTTGAAAAGCGACCTCGAAACCTGGGTGGAACGGTTGCGCTCCGGTGATCCTCGCGCGCTGGCGCGAGCGATCAGTACTGTCGAGAATCGCGCGCCGGACTCCAACCAGTTGTTGAAAGCGCTCTTCCCGCACAGCGGAAAAGCTAGAATGATCGGCCTGACAGGCCCTCCCGGCGCCGGGAAGAGCACGCTCGTCGACCAACTGGCTCGAGTCTATCGCCTCGAACACAAGACGCTCGGCATCATCGCCGTCGATCCCACCAGTCCTTTTACCGGCGGCGCAATTCTTGGCGATCGCATCCGGATGCAGGATCACCACGCCGATACTGGCATCTACATCCGCAGCATGGCCACGCGCGGGTCTCTCGGAGGACTTGCCCGAACCACTGCGGACGTTGCGACGGTACTCGACGCTTCCGGGCGTGATCTTATCCTGATTGAAACGGTTGGAGTAGGCCAGGATGAAGTGGATATCGTGCGCCTCGCCGATATTACCGTCGTGATCCTCGTCCCCGGCATGGGAGATGACGTTCAGACCATCAAAGCAGGGATCATGGAGATCGCCGACCTTTTTGTCATCAACAAGAGTGATCGCGAGGGAACTGAACGGGTGGAGCGCGAAATCCGCGCGATGCAATCGCTGGCCCAGCGGCATGACGGCTGGACCCCGCCGATCGTGAAGACTGTCGCCAGCGAAGGGAAGGGAATTCAGGAATTGGCTCTGGCCATCGCCGACTATGAGTCCTATCTGCGCAAAGAAAATCGTCTACTCAAGCACAACGTCCAGAACTGGCGAGAGCGGCTGATCGAGATGGTGCGCGATGCCATGCTCGACCGGGCGCGTGTCGAGTTGAGCGATGGGCGCGTCGATCAATACGCGAAACAGATCGTTGAGCACAAACGCGACCCATATTCGCTGGTCGAAGAAATCGTCGGGAAGGCAGGCGTCTGATGTTCCAGATTGATCATCTTGGTATCGCCGTGAAGTCGTTGGAGTCGGCGAAGGCGATCTACGAGAAATTGGGCATGAGCGTTTCCCCGGAAGAGACGGTGGAGCAGGAAAAAGTGCGGCTTGTGATGGTTCCGGTGGGTGAGAGCCGACTGGAGTTGCTCGAGGCGACCTCCGAGGATTCGACCATCGCCAAGTTCATCGCCAAGCGAGGCGAAGGCCTGCACCACGTCTGCATGCGCGTTCCTGATCTTGCGGCGGCAGTGAGTAAACTGAAGCAGGACGGCGTGCGCCTCGTAACAGACGAAATCAAAACCGGTGCCGGCGGACACCGTTACGTTTTTGTCCACCCGTCCAGCGCCGGCGGAGTGCTGCTGGAATTGGTCGAAGGCCAATAGCCGTGTTGTTTAGCAAGCCGTCATTCGATGTGTTGCTGAAATGAGTCTGAACGATTTCAAACGCGGGTATAACGCGGGGGTGATGACTACCGGAATAAAGCCGGAGGGTGGTCCTACTGGCTCATCTTCCTCCTTGCCCTCGTGCTGACGCAGGTCGCTGGTCGACGCTTCGGATTGCAGTGGTACTCCACCGTCGGTGTCGGAATCTTTTCTGTCTTTGCGTCATCGGCTCTTGTAACGCTGATGAGAAGGCTGAAGTCGCCGTCCAAATGATTCTCCTCGCAGCTGACACTTCCGGGAAAAACGGTAGTCTTGCCTTGGCACGCGTTCACGGGGCGTCAACCAACGCGACTTCTGCAGGGTTGGAGGTCCTCGAACTTGTCCCTCTTGAGGGCGGAACATTCTCCGCTCAGCTGGTACCACAGATTTCGGCGTTGCTGCAGAAGCAGGGTCTCGCGAAACGGGATATCAGCGGATTTGCTGTTGTCTCGGGTCCAGGATCCTTCACCGGTCTCCGCGTTGGACTCGCCGCGATCAAAGCACTTGCCGAAATTCTTCACAAGCCCATCGCCGCAGTTTCACGTCTCGAGGCCGTTGCCCGCAGCAGCGCATTGCGTGGATTCGTTGTCGGCGTGATCGATGCAGGTCGAGGCGAAGTCTACGCGGGCGAATACCAACTCAGTTCCCGTTCCATACGGTTGAAGGAACGCTTACTCGCAAAAGAAGAGTTCTTCGAAGAATATCGCGGCCAAAGGATTGTCGTTTTCGATCCAGCCCTCGCGGATGCCGCCCGCTCGCGTGCCTTGCACCCGGAGCGAGTGCCGGAACCTCGGGCCGATGTGATTGCCCGTCTAGGCTGGGAGAAAATTCAGTCGGGCGAAATCGCCGCGGCCGATGAACTCGAGGCCAACTACATTCGGCGTTCCGATGCGGAAATCTTCGCCAAACCTTCTTAGGAACGGCTCCAGGGACGAGTTAGCAGTCATGAGCGACGACTCACTAGCCATGAATCAGATCGTCATTCGCCCCGCGACCCCGGCCGATATCCCCGATATGATGCGGCTGACCGATCATTCCGCCACCGCCGCGCACTGGTCGCGCGAACAATACGATCGAAGTTTCGATCCCGGTTCTCCCAACCGGCTTGCAATGGTTGTGCAGGATTCACAAAGCCTGCAAGGATTTTTGATCGCGCAGGGGATCCTCGACGAGTGGGAGATCGAAAACATTGCGATCGCCAGTCCGGCCCGCCGCCGCGGTCTGGGTACCCGGCTTCTCGGAGAGTTTCTTGATGAAGCCCGCGCAAAAGGTGCCCGCGCAGTGTACCTGGAAGTCCGCGAATCGAATCGCGCCGCGTGCTCGCTGTACGAAAAATGGTCCTTCGAACAAAGCGGCCGCCGACCTCGTTACTATTCCGACCCCGTCGAAGACGCGATCATTTACCGTCATACATTTGCCTGATTTTGCCTCGAATGCGGTGCAGTTTTATCACAGGGGCATGTGACGTCAAATACACCCTAGGCCGAAAATAGCATTGAAGCGCTCTATGGCGTATGGTACGTTTTAATCCTCAACCCGGTTAGGAGGTCTGCTGGATGCTCACTCCGAAAGACCAACTCCTGGCCAGCCACGATGAATTCCGCAGGCTGGCCTCGGAGCACACGCAGTACGCACAACGGCTTGATTCACTCACCCAAAAACGCTATCTCACCGAAGACGAAAAGCTGGAAGAAGTCCGGCTCAAGAAGCTGAAACTGCGCCTCAAGGATCAGATGGAATCCATCGAGCGCCAGTTCCGGCAGCAGTTAGTACACAACCAGGTCGCTTAATCTCCCTCCAAAAGGGCTCGGCTCAGCCGCTCAGGGTGCAATGTCTGTAGAATACGGCGCTTGTAAGCGCCGATTTTTGTTGCAGTTAAGTTACAATCGGCTGAGCGGTCGCACTGCACTATAATTTTTTGTCAGGTCTCCATGGTTCGCGACGGATATTTCTACGCGTTGCCCTTGATCCTTGCCGCAGCCTTGATTAGCTGGCTCACACATCCGTGGTGGGCTCTACCTGCCGTGTTGCTGGCCGCATTCTGTTTGTGGTTCTTTCGCGATCCGGAGCGCGTGGTACCGCAGGTAGCCGGTGCGATTGTCTCACCCGGCGACGGCAAAGTTACCGACATCTCGAACGTCTCTCTGGGTGGTACAGAACGCAAGCGGATCAGTATTTTCCTCAACGTCTTCAACGTCCACGTGAACCGCTCTCCCATCGCCGGCACCATTCGCGACGTTCGCTACCAGAAGGGTAAGTTCGTCAATGCGATGGGCGCGAACTCCGCCGAGGAAAACGAACAGAACATCGTAACCGTGGAAGGTGAGGGACATACCGTAGTCTTCAAACAGATCGCCGGGCTGATTGCCCGCCGCATCGTATTTACGAAAAAAGTGGGAGACGTCGTGGCCCGTGGCGAACGCGTTGGCCTCATCAAGTTCGGCTCGCGCGTGGATGTCCTCATGGAACCCGGCGTCCAGATTGCCGTGAAGGTCGGAGATCACGTGAAGGGCGCCTCGAGCGTACTCGCATACGCGCACGCTGTCTCGGAACTGACGACGGCATCCAGCCAGACTGTCAACACGGGAGTGCGTTGAATGCACGATCCCGGCGAACGCGCGGTGGTTGAGATTCCGAAACGGCGCAGGGAAGACCGTCCGCAGCGCCGCATGCGCAAAGGCATGTATATCTTGCCCTCGCTGTTCACGACGGCCAATCTTGCCGCTGGGTACTATGCAATTCTCCAGGTCATGCATGGGACGCTGGCGGAACCCTGGCACTTCGATTTCGCCGCCAAGGCGATCGGCTTTGCGGTACTTTTCGATGGTCTCGATGGTCGAATTGCGCGCATGACCAGGACTAGCAGTGATTTCGGCAGGGAACTGGACTCGCTGGCCGACGTGATCACCTTCGGCGTTGCCCCGGCCCTGCTGGCATACATGTGGGGTTTCCATCTGCTCCCGCAATTTCTTGATCATCCGGAGTTCCGCACGAAGCTGGTGCAACTGGGTGCCGTCGCGAGCTTTTTGTTCCTGGTGGCTGGGGCCAGTCGCTTGGCTCGTTTCAACATTATGGTCAACCCGCAACCGTCTAACCCGGGGCGACCCGATAAGAAATACTTTGTGGGCATGCCGATTCCCGCAGGCGCCGGGGTCGTCGCCGCAGTCGTGCACTTCACCAGCGGAGAACCGGTCGATGACCGCTGGCTCTCCATTACATGGCTCCTGCTCGTGGTCGCCGTCGGCTATCTCATGGTGAGCACCTGGCGTTTTTATAGTTTCAAGGACATCCATTTCAATTCCCGCCAGCCGTTCCGTATCATGATTCTGCTGGCGGCGGTTTTCGTTTCTATCTGGTTCTGGTCACGCTGGGTCCTTTTCGCGATTGCGCTCATCTACATGATCTCTGGTGTCTGGTGGCGCTTGCAGTGGATCATCCGGCGCAGGCCCAGTCCCCCGGCGCCACCCGTGTACAAGGAGGCCTCCCAGCCCTCATGAGTTCTCAGTTCAAACCTGCCACAGCGTCCGGGGCGGAAACTCTTCGCGGAAACCTGTACCGCGTGGCGATCGTAGGGGCCAGTTCGCTCAGAGGCAAAGAAGTTGCCGAGGTCCTCAACGACCGTAATTTCCCAGCTGTCGACATCAAGCTGCTCGACGATGATGAAGCTCTGGGTCAGCTCGAAACGATGGGCGACGAAATCACGTTCATCCAGAGTGTTCGCAGTGAACAGTTCGACCGGCTGGACTTCACCTTTTTCGCCTCCGATCAAACTTGCACGCGCAAGAACTGGAAAATGGCTCGCGATGCCGGCAGCGCCATCGTCGATCTTTCCTATGCGCTCGAGGATGATCCCGCCAGCGCGATCCGCTCGCCCTGGGTTGAGCGTCAGTTAGGGCAGACGCCTGCTCTGGAATTACAGCCGGGCCCCTGCGTGATTGCTCATCCCGCTGCGGTGACGCTCGCACTTCTGATTTTGCGCGCACAGAAGGCCGGAACGGTTCAACGCGCCATCGCGACGGTCATGGAGCCTGCCTCGGAGCACGGTCAGAAGGGCATGGACGAACTCCACGAGCAGACGGTGAATCTGCTCTCCTTTCAGGAACTGCCGAAAAACGTTTTTGATATGCAGGTTGCGTTTAACATGGCCGCTGCCTACGGTCCGAACTCGAGCCCGACTTTGTTATCCATCGAGCAGCGCATTCTGAAACACTACCAGCGAATCGCGGGCAAAAATGCCTTGCAGCCTTCGTTGCGGCTGGTTCAGGCGCCTATCTTTCACGGCCATGCGTTTTCCATCTACTTGGAACTTGCAGAGCCGGTCGCGATCGGCGATCTCTCGCAGGCGTTGGCCGGTGAACACGTCACAGTGAGCCGCCAAGCCGAGGATCTCCCGAACAATGTGAACGCCGCCGGACAAGGCGATATTCTGGTGTCGTTGGCTCGCGACGAAAATAATCCAAAAGGTGTCTGGTTATGGGCAGCCGCGGACAATCTGCGCGTCGCGGCTGTTACCGCCGTTGAATGTGCGGAGACCATGACGCCTACCCGCCCGCGAGGGAAGATTCAGTGAGCGTCCGCCCGAGTAGCGCTGGCGTCCCGCCGGCTACACACTCCAAGCGAGCACAGCAAACTGGAATCATTGTCCTGATCTTACTGGTCGTGATCACGTTCACCGCTTGCGGCTATCATACTGCCGGCCACAACGTTACGTTGCCGGAGAACGTGAAGACGTTGGCGATTCCTGCCTTTGTCAATCAGTCGCAAACCTACCGCGTCGAGCAGACACTGACCGCGGCTGTCGTTCACGAGTTCACCACTCGCACCCACTACCAGATCCTTCACGCCGAAAGCGATGCCGCCGATGCAACTCTGCACGGCACCGTCCTGACCACTACCGCTTCGCCGCTCACCTACGATTCGAAAACAGGACGTGCGGAAAGCGTATTAGTCGTGGTTAGCATGAAGGTGTCTCTGGTTGACCGGCAAGGCAAGATTCTCTTCCAGAATCCTTCGTACATTTTCCGCGAGCAATATCAGGTCTCGCAGGAACTCTCCAGCTTCTTCGAAGAAGACTCCCCGGCAATGGGCCGGCTCTCGCGCGATTTTGCCCAGACGCTTGTCAGTAATGTTCTGGAGGGCTTCTGATGAAAGCCTTCGCGCAGGCGGATCGTTTCGTATCCGAAGTTGAAGGCAAGAAGCTCCGTCCCGCCTACGTGTTCGTCGGCGACGAAGTGTTCTTCCGCAAGCGCTTTCGCGACGCGATTCTCGAACACTTGGTGCCCGAAGATCTCCGCGACTTTAGCTTCTTCGAATTCGACCTCGCCGAAACGGATCTGACCGAGATCCTCGATCGCGCGCGCACTCCGTCGCTCATGGCCCCGTTCCAGGTGTTCTTCGTGCGTGGCGTGAAGACGTTATTTGGCCGCGGCTCGAACGAGGAAAAGCTGGCCGCCATCGAGGAGTACTGTAAAAGCCCCAATCCCGACGCCCTTGTGGTATTCGTCGCCGACCACATCAGCATCCCCGCCGATGTCCGTCGCATGGACATGACTGACAAGGAACGCTACGAGCGCATTCGCGAAACCATGGGTCAGTTCTGTGGGATCGTCGAACTCGCGCGCGTGGAAGAGAGTGAAGCCGTTCGCTGGCTCACCGATTATTGCAACAGCCGTGATGTGAAAATGGAAGCCGATGGCGCCCGCGAGTTGGTCGATGCGCTCGGTGGCGACATGATGATGATCTCGAACGAACTCGAGAAACTCATCCTCTACGTCGGCGAGAAGAAGCGCATCACCCTGGGCGACGTGGAAACGATGGTGCTCGCCGCCAAGCAGAGATCACTCTACGAACTGACGGACGCGATCTCCTCGAAAGATCGTGTACGCGCGCTCGAGATTCTGGACGCAATTCTGTGCACTGGCGACGGGGACGAGGCCGCAATCGGTCACCTTTATATGCTGGCCAAAACATTCCGCCAGATGCTGGTGATTCTCGAGCGCAACGTGCGCGATCAGCGCGCGCTCTGGGCCGCCCTGTGGCAGGGCTTCCGTGTGCCTCCGTTTGCGGCGGAAGACATCATTCGCCAGGCTCGGCGCTACAAATCCAAACGTGAGCTCACGAGTGGTATTCGCCTGATCGCGAAAGCCGACTTGGCCTTGCGCTCCAATCCGCCCACCAAGCGCCTTGTGCTTGAAAAGTTGGTGCTGGATCTGACCGCCGAGCCGCGGCCGGAGTCGGGCTGGATGCAGGACGAGTTGCCCGTGTGATGCCGCTGTCGGCAATCTGCAGGCGGCGCGCCCAATAACTTTGGAACTGTGAACGTCTCGGCCTACCTCGCGCGTATCGGATTTTCCGGATCCACCCAGGCCAGTTCCGATACCCTTCGCGGCCTCCATCTTGCGCACATGCGCACCGTTCCCTTCGAGAACCTCGACATTTCTCTGGGCAGAGAGATCATCTGCGACGAGCGGCGCTTCCTCCACAAAATCGTCGATCTGCGCCGCGGCGGATTCTGTTATGAGCTGAATGGTGCATTCGCCGTCCTGTTGCGCGAGCTTGGTTTGTCCGTAACGCTCCTCTCCGCGCGCGTCTCGCGCGAGGACGGTAGCGCCTCCCCCGAGTTCGACCACTTGGCTCTGCGCGTCGACTTGGACGAACCCTGGCTCGCCGATGTCGGTTTCGGTGATTCTTTTCTTGAGCCGTTGCGTCTAAAACCTGAGCTCGAGCAGGAACAATCGAGCGGGCGGTTCCGTATCGTCCAAGTAGGAGACGTGATGATCATGCAACGGGTGCTGCCGGGAGAATTCTGGAAGTCAATGTATCGATTCACACTGACACCACGTCAACTGTCCGACTTTGCGCCGCGCTGCGAATTTCAGCAAACCTCGCCCGAATCTCATTTCACGCGCCAGCGCATCTGTACGTTGCCGACCCAAGATGGCCGAATCACCCTCTCCGACCTGAAGTTGATCCGCACCATTGGAGAACGGCGGGAGGAAAGGATCCTTGCGAGTGAGGACGAATGGCGTTCGGCGCTGGCCGAGTTGTTCGGAGTCCAACTGTGAAGTTGACCGAGGTTCCCAGGTGGTTTGCTGTCGTGGTCTGTGCTTCGATGCTGACCGCCGAGATTCCTGCGTCGGCGCAAACCCCGCATAACAAATTTGACGGGCACATTCAAGCCTATGTCCGGAATGGTGACTTCACTGGTTCCGCGCTTGTGGCCAAGGGTGGCCACGTGCTGTTTCGCAAGTCCTACGGTTTTGCCAACACGGAATGGAGAGTCCCCAATTCGGAAATCACGAGGTTCCACATCGCCTCGATCACCAAAACGTTTACCGCCGCAGGGATTGTTCTTCTCGAGCGCCAAGGAAAGCTGAAATACAGCGACCCGCTCAGCAAATACATTCCGGGCTACCTCAACGGGGACAAAATCACGATCGAGGAGATGCTCCTGCATTCCTCCGGCCTCCCCGACTACTACACGCTGCCCGAGTACGCGACCAAGAAGTACGAACGTGTCACACTGCCCGACCTGATTGCGTGGGTGAAGAACAAGCCTCTGGATTTTCTCCCCGGCAGCAAGAGCAGCTATAGCAACACCGGCTACGGTTTCCTGGCCTACGTCATCGAGCAAGTTTCAGGGAAGCCCTACGACGAATTCATTGCCGAAGAGATTCTCACGCCGGCGGGAATGAAAGACACGGGCACCCTCCGCGACGAAGGATTGATCCTGAACCGCGCGAGCGGTTATCAGCCCGCGCTTGAAGAGTCGGGTCTTCGGAACGCGCCTTTTTATGACAAGACGATTCTCACCGGTTCGGGATCACTCTATTCCACAACCGACGATCTCTACATCTGGTCCCAGGCCATCCAGCGTGGCCGTTTTTTCGACATCCGCCGCCTGCCTCATCCGTATGGATGGGGCGAGCGTCAAACCAAGAACGGGCATAGGTATATCGAGCAGAGCGGCCGCGCCCCTGGCTTCGCTGCTCATCTCTCAATTTTTCCTGACGACGATTTGACCGTAGTTGTTCTTGGCAATCTCGAAGATGCCGCCGTGAACGTGATCGCAGACGATCTGGCGAAATTGGCCCTCGGTGAGAACGCGAATCCCCCGTCCCCGCGGCCTAAGAAAAACGGGTCTGACACGAGACCGGAAGATTACGCGGGGACGTACGAAGTGAATCCCACATTCCTGCTCGATGTTCGCGCACACGGCGACGATCTTTATCTGCGCGGGACCGGAGGAGACTACCTGCCGCTCGAACCGCTCGGCAAAGAGTCTTTCTTTTATCGCCAGCTATACGTGAAAGTCGATTTCAAACGCGACAAATCCGGAAAGATCGAAGCGCTTCTCTGGAACGGCGAATATCCCTGCAAGAAGGTCAGCGACCGGCCTCAACCGTGAGGTTCTAGTAGCGCCGGCGTCCCGCCGGCTGGCGTGGCGGCATCTTGCCGTCACAAGTCCCACACAAGCACAACAAAAATGGCAGGCCGCAGCCTGCCATTCTGAACCGAAGATGTAACTCCTACTTCGCTCCGACGGCCTTCACTCTGGCTGACAGACGGGATTTGTACCGGGCAGCCGTGTTCTTGTGGAGCACGCCCTTCTGGATCGCCTTATCCAACGCAGATACGGTTTCGCGATACGACTTCTCTGCACCTGGCTTGTCGCCCTTTGCGAGCGTTTCCCGCAGTTCGCGCAGCGCGCCGCGGAGGCGCGAGGTGTTGGCACGGTTGGTGGCAGTGCGCTTCTCGGTCTGACGGGCGCGTTTCAGCGCCGAAAAATGATTGGCCATGTCTTGTCTGATTACCTTCGTTTCTACTTAAGAGATATTCCGGTGGGTACCGAATACGCTATTGTACGAGACTAAGTCCTGACTGGTCAAACGGATATGGACAAGGTTCTGGAGCGCCTGAAGGTTCTCATCGATTCATCCACACCCATCGTGGTGATGGAGACGGTGGAAGAGGTGCGCGCGGTTCGCATGGCACGCGCTGCATGTTCCGCCCTGAATCTGGCAGTCTTCGAGTGGACGATTGCCAGCGGTTTGGCACGATCTGGTTCGGGTTCTCTCGAGTCCCGTCTGGAGCAGCCGATTCCAGGCGGCTATCACGCTGGAACGGTCGACGACGTCGCCGAGAGTGCCAAAGCTCTCTACGACAGCCGCGAGCCGGCTAAAATGCTGGCTAATCTGGAAGGCATTACGATTGAGGCCGCTTTCATCCTGAAAGATCTGCATCGCCACATGGATGACCCGGTCGTGGTGCGTCGTCTACGCGATGTCGGACAGAAATTTGCCACGAATCGGCGTACCGTCATTCTGACCGCCCCCAAGATCTCGATCCCGGCTGAGCTCGCCAGCCTGGTCGAGTTTCTAGAACTTCCCATTCCCGATCGCCAGCGCCTTCGTCAGATCATCGACGAAGTCCTGGTTCGAGTTTCGAAGACGCACACGCTGCAACGCCGTCTCGATCCTGGTGGCCTCGACGCTATGGCGGAGAATTTGCGCGGCCTGACCGAAGAAGAAGCCGAGCGTGCTATCTCGCAGGCTCTGGTGTCCCGCTATGCGCTCTGCCCCGAAATTGTCACCGACGTTCTGGAAGCCAAGAAGGCCCTGCTGAAACGCTCCGAGATGCTCGATTTCGTCGAGGTCTCCGACACGCTCGCCAGCGTTGGCGGCCTCGATAATCTCAAGCGCTTCCTCGCGCAACGCCGTGGCTCGTGGGAAGAACAGGCTCGCGACTTCGGGCTCGATCCGCCGCGCGGCGTCATCATTCTTGGCGTACAGGGTTGCGGCAAGAGCATGTGCGCTCGCGCCATCGCGGGTGAATGGAAACTTCCGCTGGTGAAATTTGACACCGCTGCCGTGTACGACAAGTACATCGGCGAAACCGAGAAGCGCATACAGAAAGTGTTTAAGGTCGCGGAAGGCCTCGCGCCTTGCGTGCTCTGGATCGACGAACTGGAAAAAGTGTTCGCGGGCAGTGGCCCGGATTCCGCCTCGGCCGACGCAGGTGTATCGTCTCGCCTGCTCGCGTCTTTTCTTTCCTGGATGCAGGACCGCAAAGCGCCTGTCTTCGTCGCCGCAACCTGCAACAACGTCAACGCGCTACCGCCGGAGCTAATTCGCAAAGGCCGCTTCGACGAGCTCTTTTTCGTCGATCTGCCCAGCCAGGCTGAACGGAAACAAATTTTTGCCATCCAGCTGGGCAAGCGAAAGCGCAATCCCGCCGACTTCAATCTCGATCAGGTGGCTGCTGCTGCCAGAGGATTCTCCGGTGCCGAAATTGAATCGGTGGTGCAGACAGCCCTCTACGCCGCTTATTCGCAGAAGCAGCAACTGACCACCCAGCACTTGCTGGCCGCGATTCAGGCCACCGTTCCCCTCTCGACAACTCGCGCGGAAGAGATCGAAGCTCTGCGCGAGTGGGCAGAAAAACGCGCGGTCCCGGCATCGCTGCCCGAAGCGAGGGCCGAGCGAGCCTGAGGGTGCGACTCGCGCCGTGCCCGCAGATTCCGCACCGCGGCTTAGGGCGATCGTTTTGTAAATTCTTTCCCACGAGCACAACGGTCTTGAGACTCTGCCTTTTCAAGCACCTGCGATCACGAGGGCTCCGCGCAGAAAATGGCCCTAACGGGTGGGAAACAGGGCCGGACCCATGGGCTATAATGACAAAACAGTTTTCCCCCTCCAGTGTGGACCCATGGACAACGGTTTGGGGCTTTTAAGTCCGGAGACGACTGCTATTCCTATCAAGGCAGATCCTCGTCTCAAGCTCCTGTTCGAGCTCGAACCGCGTTACATCGTTTTCCTCGATAACCTTGCCGATCTTCTTTCCCCGCCGAAACTGCCGCCGCTTGAGCTGACGTCGCCGCCGGGAGAGTTTTGGCCCGATGTATTTCAGCCAACGCAAATGCCGTGGCGGTCGTTTCAGGAATCCGTCATCTGGCATCTGGTCGCAGTCGTGGCGATCTGGAGCCTTGCGGGGAAGGGCTGGATCCTGCACCGAGAGCCGCAGGTGCGCAATCCACTGCGCGATGCGCAGCACATCACCTACTATCCTCCATCTCGCGACTACTCGGCACGCGCGAGCCGTCCGGTTGTGCGTCCGCACTCGAAGGCTCGCCCAGCCGCACCGCATCAGAAGCCGCTCGAAGTGGCGCGTGAAGCGCGGCGTCCCGGAAGCCTGACCGTGCCACCGGATCTCAAGACTGCGATCGCTCGCCCGAATCTCGGCGCCGCAAGTCCAGTCCCGCCTTCTGTGCCTCTCGGTGCAACCGCGCGATCGACAAATCTGCCGACCGGGCTGAATTCTGTCGTCGCTCCTCCACCTGACGTAAAGGGGGGTATTCGCGCTGGTGGGGGCTTGCAGGCCTCGGTGGTAGCACCTCCACCCGACGCTAGCGGAATATCCGCCGGACACTCTGCGATTTCTCCGAATGCCGCCGTGATCGCACCGCCACCGACTCTGCAAACCTGGGTTCGGAAGATCGAAAGCTTGTTCGGGGACTCGGGCGGTAAGGGCGCCGTTGTTCCCCCGCCGCCGAGCGTCTCTGGAACGGATGGCGGTCGCGCAGGTTCTCTCGGAAATGGCTCGCCACAGGTCGTTGCCCCGCCACCCTCGATAGACGGAGTGGGTGGGCCAGGGGGTGGCCGTTCCCTCACGGCGTCCGCTTCGAACATTGTGCCTCCGCCCCCATCGGTTCAAGGCCTCGGTAGAGGACGCGGCAACGGCTTCACTGAGGGCGGAGGGGCAGTCGTTCCACCTCCACCGTCGTTGCAAGCGGGTTCAGGAACGCACGGAAGCATTGGATCTCTCGCCGCCGGATCCGGCGCCATCGTCCCGCCTCCGCCCGGCGTGCAGGGTGTCGAAGGTGGAAGAGGTAGCATGCTTTCCGCCGGATCGCCTTCCATTGTCCCTCCGCCTCCGTCGATGGAAGCTCGAGGTGGACTTGGAGGAAGCGGAGTCGGCGGGACCCGGAAGAGTTCGCTGAACGGTACCGGCAGCGACATCGTTCCGCCGCCGCCCAGTATGCAAGGCTTGGGTGGAGGCGGAAATTCTCAATCGGCTTCAGGCGCTGGCGCAGGCGGCGCGCGCAACCGGAATGCTCTCGGAGGACTCGGTGGCGACATCGTTCCACCGCCTCCATCGTTCGATCGCGGTTCTGGCGGTGGCAATGGTGGCGGAAAGGGCCACACAGCGGGCATGCCGGGTACGGGCAGCGGGATTGTGCCACCCCCGCCATCCATGCAAGGTGTAGACGGGGGCGGTACCGGCGGCCGCATCAAATCGTTATCCGCAGGGGGTGGTTCGGGCGTGATTCCTCCACCACCGTCGGTCTCCGGCGCGCCGGGCGGTACAGGACGCACGCCATCCGGCGCAGGTTCAGGTTCCGGCGTCGTTCCACCTCCGCCTTCGATTTCCGGAGACGGCCAGGGAGGTTCAGGTAACGGACGTCTTACCGCAATGAATGGTGCACCCGGCGGAGGTCCAGTTCCTCCTCCACCCTCGACTTCTGGCCTCGGCGGCGGGTCCGGCAACGGTTCCGGAACTTCGCTCAGCGGTCCCGAATCTGCCGCACCCCCGGCAGGAGGCGGCGGTTCTGGAGGCAACGGTGGTTCCGGCGGCGGACCGGCATATTCCGGCTCCACCGGGCCTCTGCAGCAGATGGACGATATCCCGGATGCCAATATCCCGCCGAACCCCAATGAGCCTCCTCCGGGACCCGCTGAAGAGTTCCCGCTGCGCTTCATAACCCTTCCGCTGCCTGGGCAGGGCTCCTCGTTTTTCTCAAATTACGAGGTCCTCATGGCAGAACGCACGCTTCCGCGGGGACGTACGCAACTAATCAAGCTCGTTTATACCTTCCTCCCATATCAGAAGAGGCTTTCCGAATACATTCAGAGCAATGCCCTCGTCTATACGTTGCGCGTCACCCGCGACACCAGGTGCGACGAATCGTTGATAGGGTTGATGTGGTCCGACGCGAATCCGGATGCCGCCGATATGTTTCCGGGCATCGACAAGAACACCAAACTGCCGTGCTACGTCACCACGGCAGACGACTATCAGCGAGCTCTCGTCCGACGACGGTGAAGTGGACCGACGGGCGTCTCGCCCGTCGAAAGAACCTCCCGCCGCTCGCACTGTTCGCTGATTTTCCGCTCCCATTGACTCCCTCCCGCACCCGCGCTACGCTTAACCGTAATGGTGGTTGCTTGCACCTCAGGAGCGAGCATTCCGGCTGGTTCCATTTCCCCGCAGAACAATCGTTTGCTTTTTGAAGGAACCGTCGCGGGTGTGTCCCGCACCGTGCGCAACTGCATTTCCTGCTGTGACTTGCCGATGACTGGCAGGCGCAGCATCAGGCTGGCTGCAGCCTGCCCGACGGCATGGCCGTCATCCTCATGGGGCCCTTGGAGGAGAGCATCCGCTTCTGAATGAAGAAAAGCATTGAAGTCAGTTCGAATATTGAGACGTTATTCGGCACTCGCGACGAGAACCTGCATGTGCTTGAGGATGGACTGAACGTCACCATCGACCTTCGCTCCAATGGGCTTGAAATCGAAGGCGCTCCCAAGGATGTCGCGCGCGCCGAGCAAATCTTCAGCGACTACGATCACCTGCAACGCTCCGGCTACACCTTCAATAACGGGGACCTCAATAGCATGTTGCGTGTGATTGCGTCCGACCCGAAGGTGACGTTGCGCGGCCTCGCCGAAGCGGGACGCCAGCGTTCCTTTGGACGCCGCACCGTGCAACCCAAGAGCGCCAATCAGCGCCGTTATATTGAAGCCATCGAGAAGCATGACATGGTCTTTGGCATCGGCCCGGCCGGAACGGGCAAGACCTATCTCGCCGTGGCTATGGCGATCTCCGCTCTGCTCGCGAAGCGCGTGAACCGCATCATCCTGGCCCGGCCGGCCGTCGAAGCCGGCGAGCGCCTCGGCTTTCTCCCAGGCACGCTGCAGGACAAGATCGATCCCTATCTGCGCCCGCTCTACGACGCCCTTTACGACATGCTCGATCCCGAGAAGGTCGATCGCTATTTGGAGAAAAATGTCATCGAGATCGCGCCCATCGCTTTCATGCGCGGGCGCACGCTCAACGACTCATTCGTGATCATGGACGAAGCCCAGAACACGACCTCTGAGCAGATGAAGATGTTCGTGACGCGCCTTGGATTCAACTCGAAGGCCGTCATCACCGGCGACGTTACGCAGATCGATCTTCCCAATGCACGCCGCAGCGGTTTAGTGGAAGCGATCGACATCCTGAAGCCGGTGGATGGTCTGGCCTTCGTCTATTTCGATGAGTCCGACGTCGTGCGCCATCACTTGGTGCAGCGCATCATTCGCGCTTACGACGAGCACAAGGCTCGCGTGGCCGAACAACAGATGCTCTTGTCGCTTGGCGCCAAACAGGCAGATGTGCGCGCCGCCAATATGAGAGCTGCAGAGCAGAGTGCCACAGACGCTGCGGGTTCGAACGAAATTGAGGCAGAAGATCCAGTGCCACGGTCCGATGTGCCGCCTGTGGAAACGCGACGCGCGGAATAAGATCTAAAAATCTTAGGAGGGCGCTCGCAGCCCTCCTATTTTTCTTTCTGCTGGTCAACTATCGGGATGGTGATTTTCAAAAAACGCGTGCCGGGACTCAATGAGGCCTCACTCGACCGCTTTCTCCGTCGCGCCCGACGTGCTGTCGGACTCCGTGGCAGAGTCACGGCGCTTGTCACGTCCAACCGCGCCCTCCGCGTTTTGAACGAACGCTACCGCGGCAAAGATCAGCCCACCGACGTGCTTTCTTTTCCCGCGGAGCCAATCGCAGTGCATGATTTTGCCGGTGACGTGGCCATCTCGGCCGAAATCGCCGCTCAGAACGCCCGGCGCCTGGGACACTCTCTTCCGGAAGAGATTAAAATCCTCGCCCTCCATGGGGTTTTGCATCTGGCGGGGTACGATCATGAGCGCGATCGCGGCGAAATGGCTCGCAAGGAGGAACACCTTCGCAAACAATTGGGCTTGCCGGTGGCCTTGATTGAGAGAACGTTCACCGCGCCGCGCCACGACACCGCCATAAGGCGTTCTCCAAGGACACCCGCTCCGACCGCCAAGCGTTCCAGTTCTTTCAGTGTTCTTGCCAAGGGGAGATCCGGTCGATGATCTACAGCGGCGTCGGTCTCGCGCTTCTGCTGCTCTCCGGAGTTCTCACGCTGGTCTCTTACCTTGATCGGGTGTACGCCGAGATCGGCAAATTCCTGTCGCGCGAGTTTCAGGACAATGTCGACTCGTTCGAACAGAAAGTCGAGCCCAAGCTTAAGGTCAGCCGTTCGCGCGCTTCGCTCTCGATGGCCATCCTCGTCCAACTCACCATGGCCGCCATCGCAATGGTGGTAGGATTCACCGTCTTCAGCGACAATGCCTGGAGCATCCAGGAGATTTTGCAAGCCACTCTGAGCCTTATTCTCATCGTCATTGTTTTCAATCGATTTCTTCCCTTCGTCTTTTTCACGCGTACCAGCGGCGAATGGTTGGCGCGCTGGGTCCCGTTGCTGCGCGTCATGATTTTCGCTGTGCTTCCGGTGACTCTGATCCTGGGATTCCTGCAGTCGGTGACGTCCCTTACCCGGCAACAGGCCGAGGAACAGCCTGAGAACTCGACGGAAGCCGTTGACGCTCTCATTGAGGCCGGGCAGGAAGAAGGCATCATCCAGGCGAGTGATCGCGACCTGATCCAATCCGTCGTCGAGTTCAGCGGCAAGACCGTGCGCGAGGCCATGAAGCCCCGCCCTGAGATGGTCGCCGTCGCCGTCGGCACAACGGTGGAACAGTTCGTGGAACTGCTGCGCGCGAAGCCTTTTTCGCGCGTGCCGGTTTATCGCGACTCCATTCACAATATCGTGGGCATCGTGTACGCCCAGGACGTCCTGCAGGTTCCCGACACCGAGGCCCGCACCCGCACCGTCGAGACGCTCATGCGGAAAGATGTCTATTTTGTCCCCGAGAGCAAACTGGGCAGCGATCTTCTCCGCGAGATGCGCAAGGGCAACGTCCGAATTGCCATAGTTGTGGACGAATACGGTGGAGTCGCCGGACTGGTGACGATTGAAGATCTGGTGGAAGAAATTGTCGGCGAGATCCGTGACGAACACGAAAAATCTCAAGTCGTAAAGGAAAACGACCACTCCTACATCGTCCCGGGCAACATGGATGTCGATCATCTCGACGAGCTTTTTGGTGTCCGCCCAGACGGCAAAGAAGCCACCACGGTGGCCGGACTCGTCAGCGAACTGGCTGGGCGAATCCCCCAGAAAGGCGAGGTCATCGAAGAAGACGGCCTGCGCTTCGAGGTTCTGGAGTCGACCGATCGCCGGGTCGAGCGTGTGCGTATCGTGGCCTCAGAACCGCGGCAAATGAAGCTCATCTAAATGGCCTTCCACTCAGGATTCGTCTGCATTCTCGGCCGGCCGAACGCTGGCAAGTCCACCTTGCTGAACGCCCTCGTCGGCGAAAAACTCGCCATCATCAGCCCCAAGCCCCAAACGACCCGCAACCGGATTCAGGGCATCATCCATCTGCCCAAGCTGGGCAAGCGCTCTGGCGCGCAGATTGTGCTCGTCGATACTCCCGGCGTGCATAAGCCCGACAGTTCGCTCGGGCGCAAGATGATGGTTGAAGTCCGCGAGGCGCTGGAGGCCTGTGACCTCATCCTTCTGATTCTCGATGTCACCAAAAAGCTTGCTAGGGAAGACCAGTTCGCTCTCCAGATGGCCCAGCAGACCATGACTCCGGTGTTTCTGCTGCTGAACAAAATCGACCTGCTCAAAGACAAGAGAAGCTTGTTGCCGCTGATCGCCGGCTATCAAAGCCTGCACGACTTCAAGGAAGTCATTCCGTTGTCCGCGCTGAAGAAAGATGGCCTCGACTTGCTCTTGGAGAAGGTCGTCTCGGCCTTACCAGTCGGGCCCGCTTACTTTCCCGAAGATCAACTGACCGACCAGCCGGCGCGCTTCATGGCCGCCGAAATCATTCGCGAAAAGGTACTCCTCGATACAAAAGAAGAAGTGCCGCACGCCACTACGGTGGTCGTCGATCAGTTCGAAGAAGGACCCAAACTGACCCGGATTGCGGCGACGATCTACTGCGAGCGCGACGGCCAGAAGGCGATCCTTGTCGGCAAAGGTGGACAGATGCTGAAGAAGATCGGCACCGCCGCGCGCCATAACATCGAGCGTCTGTTGAATAGCAAGGTCTTCCTGGAGCTTTACGTCAAGGTGCAGCCGGGATGGCGCGATTCCCGTGCCTTTGTGGATGAACTCGATTGGCGCCGTCAACTCGCGAATCTGGCGGTATCGCCCCCGCCTGAGGACTGAGACCAACCGGCCATTGTCGGCTGCTCATTCTGCCTATAGAATTCCCAATCAGAGCGCCGCATCTAACCTTTTGGGGTATCCGAAAGATGTCCGAAGAATCGTCCAACGGGTGCAATAACTTCGACCCCGACAAACTCGTTCTCAAGCTAAAAGTCACCCTGGCCGCCGACCGATGCGCCATTGATCCTGTGGTGCAGAGCATCATGGAGGTCGTCCGCAGCCAGCAATGCGCGACCGGCAAAGAGGACGCAATCGAACTCGCCCTCAGTGAAGCTCTCGCGAATGCCGTTGTCCATGGCGCGAAGGGCGATCCGAAGAAGCTTGTGGAATGTGACGTAGCCTGCGACGAAACGCGCGGGATGCTGATTGTCGTCCGCGATCCCGGCCCCGGCTTCGATCCCGGCAAGATCCCCAGCCCACTCATGGGCGAAAACATCTACTCGAATCACGGACGCGGCATTTTCCTTATCAACACATTGATGGACGAAGTGCAATTCAAGAACAACGGCAAAGAAATCCACATGCTGAAGCGTTAGGAACGAAGCCACTAGCTTCTGGCTCCTAGCTACTAGCCCCAAATCAGACCGACTACCTGTATTTCCCCTGTCAGCTATTTCCCCTGTCATCCTGAGCGGAGTGAGGCGCAGCCGAACGCAGTCGAAGGACCCCTTGCCGATGGAGAGCGTCGGAGGCCCTAAGAGGCATTCTTACAACGAACATCGCGCTGAACGACTGTTGATGGCCTGATAGCTGAGACCTGACACCCGATCTCACTCCTTCGCCGCAATTCCCAGCGTCTTCATCTTCCGGTACAAGTGGCTCCGTTCCAGGCCCAGCATCTCCGCTGTGCGGCTGACGTTCCCGTGGTTCTCATCCAATTTTTTCAGGATGTAGTCACGCTCGTAAGCATCACGCGCCTGGTGTAGCGTCGAGAATTCGGTCCCCGCCGCTCGCCGGCTACCGTCGCGATACACCAGTGGCGGCAGATGCTTGCGCTCGAACTTCGTCGTGGTGGGATTCATGATCACAATGCGCTCGATCACGTTGCGCAATTCGCGCACGTTTCCCGGCCACGAATACCGGCTCAGGGTCTGGATCGCGTCGTCGGTGATCTCCCGTGACCGCCGGCCGTAAGCCGCGGCAAATTCCTTGACAAAATATCGCGCCAGCAAAGGAATGTCTTCCTTGCGCTCGCGCAGTGGCGGCACGAAGAAGGGGATTACGTTCAATCGATAAAAAAGGTCCTCCCGAAAGTTTCCCTTCGAGATCTCCTCCTCGAGATCTTTGTTAGTCGACGCAATCACGCGAACATCCACGGTAATCGGGTCCGAGCCGCCCACCGGCGTGAACCGCTGTTCATCGAGCGTTCGCAGCACCTTCGACTGCGTCTTCAGGCTCATGTCTCCCACTTCGTCGAGAAACAGAGTGCCCCCGGTGGCCCTCTGAAACTGGCCTTCTTTGTTCGACGTTGCGCCGGGAAATGAGCCTTGCTGGTGCCCGAAAAGCTCGCTTTCAATCAAGTCTTCCGGGATCGCCGCGCAATTCACCTCAACGAACATTTCTTCTTTGCGCAGGCTTTGCGCGTGAATTGCGTGCGCCACCAGTTCCTTGCCCGTGCCCGACTCGCCGTAGATCAACACCCGGCCGTTGGTCGGCGCCATAATCGCGATCTGCTGCCGAAGCGCTTTCATCGGCACGCTCTCGCCTGCGATCACGCTCTTCGACTGCAACTGCCGTCGTAGGTCGCGATTTTCTCGGCGAAGGCTCTTGGAGTCGATCGCGTGCTTGATGAGGCTCAGTGTGCGGTCAATAGAAAGCGGCTTTTCCAGGAAGTCGTACGCGCCCAGCTTCGTGGCTCGCACTGCCGTCTCAATCGTGCCGTGCCCGGAGATCATGATGACCTCCGGCGGGCTGTCCCGTTCTCGGATCTTTTGCAATGTGTCGAGTCCATCGATCCCGGGCAGCCAGATATCGAGCAGCACCACGTCTACGTCGTGCTTCTCGAGAAGACGCAGGCAGGCCTCTCCGCTTTCGGCCTGGCTGGTTTTGTAGCCCTCGTCTTCCAGAACCCCCTTCAATGAATCGCGAATCCCCGATTCATCGTCCACGATAAGAATGTTATGCATGCTGAGTGACAGGTGTCCTGACCTGTTCAGAGGCCAATGGCAATTCCACGATGAACTTCGCGCCGACGGGACGGTTCTCCTCGACTCGGATTGATCCCCGATGATCCTCGACGATCCGGCTAACAATAGACAGTCCGAGGCCGGTGCCGCGCTTTTTCGTGGAGAAGTACGGCAGGAACAGCTTCTCCTTCAGTTCCTGGGTCACGCCGTTCCCCGTGTCGGCGACCACGATCTCGACTGCGTCCCGACTGGTTACGAGATTCGTAGACACTCGAATCTCGCGGACCATGGATCCCTCCATCGCCTCGGCCGCATTGTCCACAAGGTTCGCAATCGCCCGCCGGATCGCGTCCCCGTCCGCCATGACGTCGGGAAGGTCGGGCGCCAGGCGCTTGTCCAATCGAATGCCGTCCAAGCGGCCATCAAACATGTCGAGCGCGCTTTCCACGATGCGATTGATGTTTGCCGGCTGTGGGCGTGAAGCAGGGAACCGGGCCAGCGTAGAAAACTCGTCGACCAGAGTGCGCACGGTTTCGACCGAAGCGGCGATCGTTTCGGCACATTGGCGAATGATCTCGGAAGACGCCGCGTCCGGCGGCGAGCCGCGTTCGAGGTGCCGCCCGATGCGGTCCGCCGAGAGAGCAATCGGAGTCAGCGGATTCTTGATCTCATGTGCGATCCGCCTTGCTACTTCCCGCCAGGCCGCCTGCTTCTGAGCCTTGAGCAAGTCCGAAAGGTCTTCAAAGATCAGCACGTAGCCGAGGCGGTCTTCTCCGTGTTGCAGGGTAGCCACCGTAAGAGCAGCGTTGAGCTTCGTGCGCGGCACAGTGATTTCCAGTTGGCTAGTGGTGATGCCCATGCGGTCCGCGCGTCGCAGCAGCACGACGAGATCGTTCTCCACGTCCTCCGGAAACACGTCGCGCAGTTCGGCTCCGATCATTTCCGAAGACCCTCGCCCAGCCGGTGTCCCCGGATCAAACATCCGTAGCAGTGCCTGATTCGCATGCGTAATCCTGCGGTTCGCATCGAGCGACAAGACGCCCGTCGGAATACTCTCCAGGATGGTCTCGATATGGCGACGCCGTTGTTCGAGCGCCGTGTTGGCCAGGCTCAGCTCCCGGCTGGACGCGTCGATTTGATGACGGCTTGATTCCAGTTCTTCCGCCATGCGATTAAACGACCGGACCAGGTCCCCGATTTCGTCGGCCGCATTTACCTCGACCCGGTAATCCAGACGTCCACGAGAAATTTCCTGCGTGGCTTCCGCCAGGGCCGCCACCGGCCGCGTCACCAGTTTTGATAAGAACAAAGCCAGCCAGGTCGTCGAGAAAAGTACTAGCACCGTGAGCAGCAGCAGAAGGCTCATGTAAGTGCGGCGCAAAAGGCGTCTTTGCCGGTAGAGATCGAAGTACCGGTTCTGGCTGCTCTCCAGTTGTTTCACGGCGGCCGAGAACTTCGCAGGTAGCGGCATTGCCACCAGGATCAAGCCGTCATTCCCGACTGCCGATGTGCCCAGGATGTACTCCGTATCCTCCCACATAAACGGCGACGGTGACGGCCCGGAGAGTTGTTCCGGGGCCGCTTTGGACCGTAGCGTCGCCCAGGGGGCCGGCTCCCGAAAGCTTGCCTTTTCGCTCCCGCCCAGCAGTGCAATGGCGAAGCCTCCCTGCAGGGTCGCCTCGTGCCGCACAAACTCGTTTTGCAGGGATGAGAAGTTGCTGCTCGCAAAGGCGCGCTGCGCCTCGGGTGACCCCGCGATGGATGCGGCTTCGGCGACGGCGTTTTGCTGTGCGTACGTCGCCAGCAGCGATGCCATCGCGCGCGTATCTTCACGCACTTCCTGGACCGGCCGCGAGAACCACAGTACGATCGTGCGGTTCATCAACCCGTAGGCGAACCAGAACATCACGATCACGGGTAAAAACGAGAGCAACAGGCCCGCGACCACCAGCCTCGTCCGGAACTTTGATCCCAAAACGCCCAGCCGGCGTTCGGCGAACAGCTTCAGCAGGTTGCGAAACAACACGAACGTGAGAGCGACGAAGAGGAGGAAGATCAGCGCCGAAAGCGCCGCGAACACCAGCAGTTGCTGATTGTTGTCGGGATTCAGAAAGGCCGGCTGGTCGAAGGAAGACTGCGACAACAGAATTCCGAACAGCACAGCGATCCCGATCGCCAGCGGGATGATGATCTTCTTGCGGCTGCGCTGCTTGTCCGAAGTTTTCTCTGCTGTCGACACGCGTCCCAGGCTCGATGCACGAAGCGAAACTCGCTTCCGCTCCCGCCATTATAGCCATGGGAATGCAGGATTTTCCTTACTTCGCCGCACTTCGCGGAAGGCCGCGCACCTCCGACAAGGCAGATCGCAGACCGAAGTATGCCGGCTTTGGCCTGTAGTCTCGATCGAAAAGCAGTGCCACCCCCTTTGCCCCCTTTGTTGTCGAACGGATCCAGGAATACTTGTCCGTGAAGCCCCAGGTCTGTATGGCCGTGCATCCCGGGTGATTGACGCAGATCCTCGCGACCGCTCGGTAAATCTCGGCTTGCTTCTCCAGATCCTTGGAATCGCTCACTGTTCCTTCAGTGTTTGTCGGCAGCGCCACGTCCATCTCCGTGATATGTACCTGCACCCTAAGGGAAGTGAAGCGTGCAATGTTCGCCTCGATTCCGGCCAAGTCGGGCTGCCGATCGAAGATGTGGATCTGCAGCCCGACACCATCGATCGGCACTCCACGACTGCGGAAGTCTTTCACCATCGCGTAAATCGCATCCGATTTCGCATTCATGCCCTCACCTTCCGCGTCGTTGTAGAAAAGCAGCGCGTCGGGGTCGGCCTCATGCGCCCAGCCGAAAGCTTGCTCGATATACTTCGTCGACTGCCCCGCGAATCCGATGCCGGGCTGGTCGTACCAGATCGTGGACCGTAGCCTTCCTTTTTCGTCGAACGCTTCATTCACGACATCCCACGCGAACACCTTCCCTCGAAAATGCCCGGCAACTTTCCGGATGTGATCTTGCAGCACCGAGTGAAGAGCCTGGGGATCGCGATACTCGGTCACCCACGACGGATTCGATCGTCCCCACACGAGCGTATGACCCCGAACTTGCATTCCATGCGCCTGAGCAAAATCGACAATGCGATCGGCCTGGCCGAAGTCGAATGTGTCACGAGCCGGCCGGACCGCCCACCACTTCATCGCATCTTCGGCTTCGATCATGTTGAATTCGCGTGCCAAGGTGGATGCGTAAGCCTGCTCCGAGAGTTGATCCGAGCGCACCGCTGTCCCGATCAGAATGCCCGCCTGGCTGGCCTCTTCGCGTAACGATGGAGTGCCGCTTGGGGGTTGAGCGGATTCATACGAATTCACCCCGATCAGCAGGAGGAGCACCGGTCCGGCTGCTCGGACAACAGGTCTAAATTTCATCCTTCCAGCTTTTCGCCTCGAAGCGGGAACAGCAAAGGTCAGCCGTCACACGCCCGCCGTGATGCCTTCCCGCCCTGCCCTTGTACGAAAGTGCATGTCCCTCAGAGACGAAGGTCCGCGAACAATCTCGCATTTAGGCTCAGAACAAGCGGTTTCTGATGAGCGTCGATGCCGTTGAAATCATTGCCGCAGAGTACAGGTACCTAAGTTACTGGAACGGTAATCCGTCTGCGTTGACAATTTGTGTCAACGCGAAATCTGCTGCTGGTTCTCCCTAGAAAACAAGCGGTTTCGCGCACGCACGACCAGGCTGACCATACCCCGGGTCTGTCGATCGATAGGAGATCGAACGTATGTCACAGCGGCTGGGTGATCTTCTCGTCAAAGAGAAGGTCATTTCCCCGGAACAGTTGGTGCAGGCTACGAAGGTCCAGAAGGAGACCAACTGCCGCCTCGGCTCCGCCTTAGTAAAGCTGGGCTTCCTTACTGACGAGGATGTCACCAATTTTCTGTCGCGCCAATATGGTGTGCCTGCGATCAATCTCTCGTACTTTGAAATCGACCCTGCTGTCGTCAAGCTGATCCCGTTCGAGACCGCCAAGCGTTACCAGATCCTGCCGCTCAGCCGTGTAGGCGCATCGCTCACCATCGCCATGGTCGATCCGACCAATGTCTTCGCGATGGACGACATCAAGTTCATGACCGGCTTCAACATCGAGCCGGTAGTGGCTTCGGAAAGTTCGATCACCGAAGGCATCGATAAGGCCTACGGCACAACCAAGGAAGAAGACCTTGAGCAGGTGATGCAGTCGATCAACGAGCTCGGCGAAGCCGACGTCGAACTGCAGGCCGAAGAACAGGAAATGAATCTCGGCGAGCTTGAGAAAGCCGCCGACGAAGCGCCCATTGTCAAGCTCGTGAACCTCGTCCTCACCGACGCGGTCAAACGCGGCGCCAGCGACATTCACATGGAGCCGTACGAGAAGGAGTTCCGCGTCCGGTTCCGTATTGACGGCATTCTGCAGAGCATCATGTCGCCACCCCTCAAGCTGAAGGACGCCATCACGTCCCGCCTGAAGATCATGGCCAAGCTCGACATCAGCGAAAAGCGCTTGCCGCAGGACGGCCGGATCATGCTGAAGATGGCCATCGGCGGCAAAAAGAAACAGCTCGATTTCCGTGTCAGCACCCTGCCCACGCTGTGGGGCGAAAAAATCGTCATGCGGTTGCTCGACAAGGAGAACCTGCGCCTCGATATGACCAAGCTTGGCTTCGAGCCCGAGTCGCTGGTCAAGTTCGAGAAGGCGATTCTGAAGCCGTACGGCATGGTGCTGGTCACCGGGCCGACCGGATCCGGCAAGACCAACACGTTGTATTCCTCGATCGCACGCCTCAATCAGCCTGACACCAACATCATGACCGCCGAAGACCCGGTCGAATTCCAGTTGCAGGGCGTGAATCAGGTGCAGATGAAGGAGCAGATCGGCCTGAATTTCGCGGCCGCGCTCCGCGCCTTCCTGCGGCAGGATCCCAACATCATTCTCGTCGGTGAGATCCGCGACTTCGAAACCGCAGAAATCGCAATTAAAGCTGCTCTCACAGGACACCTCGTGCTTTCCACGTTGCACACTAACGGCGCGCCCGAAACGATTACTCGTCTCATGAACATGGGTATCGAGCCCTTCCTGGTCGCAACTTCGGTTCACCTGATTTGCGCACAGCGTCTCGTGCGCCGCATCTGCAAGGACTGCACGGAAGTCGTCGAGGTTCCGTATCAGACGCTCATCGAGGAAGGCTTCACGCCCGAAGAAGCCAAGACGATCAAGATTCAAAAAGGCAAGGGATGCGGGGTCTGCAATAACACCGGCTACAAGGGGCGCACGGGTCTTTACGAAGTTATGGAAGTTGACGACGAGATCAGGGAACTGGTGCTGGTCGGCGCATCCGCGGTGGAACTCAAGAAAAAGGCAATCGAGCGCGGCATGATCACGCTGCGGCGCAGCGGTCTGATCAAAGTCAGTCTGGGCATGACCACGCTCGAAGAAGTGGCCCGCGAAACGATTCACTGAGGCATTTGGCTGAAGGAAAGGGAAGAAGAAACCTATGGCGCTTTCGTTAAGCGATCTGCTCAAAAGAATGCTGGAGATGGGAGGCAGCGACCTCCATATCACCACCAATTCGCCGCCGCAGGTGCGCGTCCACGGACACCTGGTGCCGCTCGACCTGCCGCAATTGACGCCGGCCGAAACCAAGCAGCTGGCCTACAGCGTCATGACCGATTCGCAGAAGCACCGCTTCGAGGAAAATCTCGAACTCGACTTCTCCTTCGGTTTGAAAGGGCTGGCCCGTTTCCGCGCCAACCTGTTCAATCAGCGCGGCGCGACGGGAGCCGTCTTCCGCGTCATTCCTTTTGAAATCAAGTCCTTCAACCAGCTCGGCCTTCCGCCCGTGGTCAGCAAGCTCTGCGACAAACCGCGCGGACTCGTGCTGGTTACAGGCCCCACCGGTTCCGGCAAGTCCACGACGCTCGCGGCGATGATCGACAAGATCAACACCGAGCGCCACGATCACATCCTCACCATCGAGGATCCGATCGAGTTCGTGCACATGAACAAGAACTGCCTGGTGAACCAGCGCGAACTGCACGCTGACACCAAGAGCTTTACCGATGCGCTGCGCGCCGCTCTCCGTGAAGACCCGGATGTCGTGCTCATCGGCGAAATGCGCGACCTCGAAACCATCGAATCCGCGCTGCGTATCGCGGAAACCGGCCACCTGACCTTCGGCACGCTTCATACCAACTCGGCGTCGTCGACCATCAACCGTATCATCGACGTGTTTCCGGCGCACCAGCAGCCGCAAATTCGCGCGCAGCTGTCGCTGGTCCTCGAAGGCATCATGTGCCAAAGCCTGCTGGCCAAGGCCGACGGCAAGGGCCGCGCCATGTGTATGGAGATCATGGTGCCTAACGCCGCCATCCGCAACCTGATCCGTGAGGACAAGATTCACCAGATTTACTCCGCCATGCAGTCTGGTCAGGAAAAGTTCGGCATGCAGACGTTCAACCAGTCGCTCGCGACCGCGTACTTCCAGAAGCAGATCACGCTGGAAACAGCCCTGCTGCGTTCCAGCAATCAGGACGAGTTGCAGGAAATGATCAATCGCGGCGCGACCTTGACGAATCGTGCGGCCAGCACGCCGGGAATGGCCAAGGCGGCTGCACCCACGAAGCGCTAGGGACCGCAAACGAATTTGGACTTTGATCAACAACGCGGAGTGAGCCAACGCTCCGCAAGGCTAGTAGGGAACTGAGGAGAGTCACCATGCCAGTTTTTACATTCTCGGGAAAAAGCGCATCCGGAGAGAAGGTTTCCGGCGAACGGACTGCCGCGAATAAAGAAGTCGTCCTGCAGCAGTTGCGCAAAGAGCGGATCACGCCGGGTTCCGTCCGCGAAAAGGGAAAAGAGTTCTCTTTGCCCATGTTCGGCTCGGGCAAGGTCAAGACCAAGGACATTGCCATCTTTTTCCGGCAGTTCTCCGTCATGATCGATGCCGGCCTGCCTCTCGTGCAGTGTCTCGAGATTCTGGCCGCCAACCAGGAGAACCAGACCTTCCAGAAGACCCTGAACGGCGTGCGCACCACGGTTGAGGGTGGCGCGACGCTGGCCAACGCCATGCGTCAGTATCCCAACGTCTTCGACGACCTCACCACGAACATGATCGAGGCAGGCGAGACGGGCGGTATTCTCGACGTCATCCTGCAGCGCTTGGCTCTCTATGTGGAAAAGGCTGTTCGCCTGCGTTCGGCGGTGAAGTCGGCCATGATCTATCCCGTCGCCGTCGTCAGCATCGCCGGCCTCATCGTCGGCGCCCTGCTTAAGTGGGTGGTCCCGATTTTTGCCAATTTGTTTGCCGGCTTGGGCGTTGCGTTGCCTTTGCCGACCCGAATCACCATGGGCCTCAGCGCATTTGTCGGTCACTTCTGGTGGTTCTTCATCGCAGGCGGCATCGGTGCGGTCTTCGGGTTGAAGCAGATCCGCAAACACCCGAAGGGTCTTTACATGACGGATAAGTTCCTGTTGAACACGCCCGTCATTGGCATGCTGCTGCGCAAGATTGCCGTGGCGCGCTTTACGCGGACTCTTGGCACCCTGATCACCTCCGGTGTGCCGATTCTAGAAGGCCTCGCCATTACCGCGCGCACTTCCGGCAACGCCGTTCTGCAGGAAGCCCTGATGAAAGTGCGCAAGGCCATCGAGGAAGGCCGAACTATCGTGGATCCGCTGAAAGAAAGCGGCGTGTTTCCCAACATGGTGACCCAGATGATCGGCGTCGGCGAAGCCACCGGTGCCATGGACAACATGCTGCAGAAGATTGCCGACTTCTACGAAGACGAAGTCGACGCGGCCACCCGCGACATGATGGCCATGTTAGAGCCAATGATCATCGGCTTCCTCGGCGTGACTGTCGGCGGCATCGTGATCTCGCTGTACATGCCGCTGTTCTCGATGATCGCGAAGTTGGCCGGATAGTTCAAAAAAAAAGGGTGTCAGGTCTCAGGTGTTGGGTGTCAGGACAACCAATACCTACCGCCTCGCGAGGGTCCTGACACCTGAAACCTAGCACCTGACACCTGAAACCCAGGTTTTAAAATGCAATCCACATTCGACGAGCGCAATTGGCTGGGATGGCTGGTCAAGATTCGCATCATCATCCTGACCTTCCTGCTCGGCATCGAGCTGATCGTGTCGCGGCTGGCCGACAGTCCGCTGCCGCTGCGCATCTTCGTCAGCACGATGCTGCTGTGGTACGCCCTCTCGGTGTTCTATGCTCTGTTGCATTCCTTCTGGGAAGACAGCCGCGTTCAGGCCCTTTTGCAGGTCGTCACTGATCTGGTCCTCGTCAGCCTGGTGGTTCACTTTACCGGTGGCTGGGACAGTTCCCTGAACTTTCTCTACCCGCTGGTCATTATCGTGGCCTGCATCCTGCTGCCGAGAGTCTGGGCTTACCTGACCGCTGCGCTGGCGTTCATCTTGTACGGCGCGGTTCTCGATCTGAATTACTACGGGATGGTTCCGTCGTTCGCCACCACCCACCCGGAACTGAAGGCGCTGGAAGCGATCATCTTCGTCAACCTGTTTGCCTATCTGGCCGTCGCCTACCTCGCCGGATTGTTGGCCGGGAAGTTGCGTCAGGTGGATGTCCAGCTCAAAGATACAAGCGGTGCGCTCGAAAGCCTGCAGGCCCAGCACGAGAACATTATCCAGGCCATCAGCTGCGGCCTCATCACCACGGCGCTGGATGGCCGAATCACGCTGGTGAATGCCGCCGCCCGGCGGTTGCTGGACGCCGGCGACGAGTTGCTGGGAAAAATCGTCAGCGAACTCTTTCTCGATCCCCTGCCGGTCTTCGGCACCGAGCGGACGCATGGCGAGGTGCGTTTCCAGCCCGAGAACGCCTTTCGTAAGACATTCCGCGTCATCGTCTCTTCCTTGACGGGCTCGGGACAGGAGATCGTAGGCTACGTCTACACCTTCGACGACCTGACCGAGATCCGCCGGCTCGAGCGGGAAGTCCGCATGCAGGATCGCCTCGCGGCCGTGGGACGCCTGGCCGCCGCGATCGCCCACGAGATTCGTAATCCGTTGACCTCGATCGCCGGCTCCGTCAGCATGCTTTCGGGCGCCGAAATGACCGAGGAGCAGCACCAGCTCCTCAAGATCGTGACCCGCGAATCGGAGCGGCTCAACAATATCATCACCGACTTCCTCGCCTATTCGCGCGGCAAGCAGTATCGCTTTGACCGCGTGGACCTCCTCCCGCTCCTCGAAGACACGCTGACCCTGCTCGAGAATCGGCTCATCAAAGACAAGGCCGGCATTCACATCGAGCGGAACTTCAAGGTGCGCGAAGCCTTGACCTTGGCGGACGGCGACAAGATCAAGCAGGTGTTCTGGAACTTCTGCCAGAACGCCGAGAAGGCCATGAAGGATGGGGGCACGCTTACGGTCTCCCTTGAGATTGTCGGCGACGACTGGCAAGTCAGTTTTGCCGATACCGGGCACGGCATGAGCCCACAGCAGACCGAGAAAATCTTCGAACCCTTCCAGTCGGGCTTTGAAGGTGGAACGGGCCTCGGCCTTGCCATCGTGTATCAGATCGCACAGGCGCACGAAGGAAAAGTCTGGGCGCGCTCGCGATTGGGCGAAGGGACCACCTTCATTTTCCGGTTGCGCCGCCTCGGCTTCGTCACTCACGTGCCAATTCCGGTGGGAGTCGGCGGAAGTGTTTCACAGGGGCGTTTGGAAGCGGGAACTGGAGCGGCAGCGACCGCGGGAGGGAGAGCGCATGGCTAACATTCTCGTTTGCGATGACGAGCGCTCCATTTGCGAAATGCTGGACATCGCCTTGCGGCGCGAAGGCCACAAGGTGGAAACGGTCAACTCGGGAGAGGCGGCCAAGCGTAAGATCGACGGCGCGCTCTACGATCTGATCATCACCGACATCAAGATGCCGAACATCGACGGCATCGAAGTGTTGCGCCACGCGCACGCCACCTCGCCGGAATCCGCTGTCATTCTCATTACCGCAGTCGACGATTACGAAGCCGCTGTGCAAGCTGTTAAAGCGGGTGGCGCTTCCGATTACATTCGCAAGAGTCCCGGACTGGTCGACGAAATCAAGCTCGCCATCGGCCGCACGCTCGAGAAAGCTTCGTTGAGCAAGCAGAACTTCGCGCTTCGCCGCGATGCCGCGTCCCGTAACTCGCTCGACAACATCATCGGCGCTAGCCCCGCCATGGAGAAGCTGAAACAGACCATCCGCACCGTGGCCTCCACCGGCAGCACGATCCTGATTTATGGCGAAAGCGGTACAGGCAAAGAACTTGTGGCCCGCGCCGTACATGTCTGCTCGCCTAGGGTCACTGAACCATTCGTCTCGGTGAACTGCGGCGCGTTTCCGGAAACACTCCTTGAAAGCGAACTCTTCGGTTATGTAAAAGGAGCCTTCACCGGCGCCAACCAGAACAAACGAGGCCTTTTCGAAGTTGCTGACGGCGGCACCATCTTCCTCGATGAGATTGGCGAGATGACCCTCGCCATGCAGGTCAAGCTCTTGCGTGTGCTGCAGGAGCGTACCGTGCGTCCAGTGGGCGGCACCACCGAGATTCCTATCGATGTGCGCGTGATTGCGGCCACCAATCGCGACCTCGAAAAACAGGTCGCGGAGAACACCTTCCGCGAAGATCTCTACTACCGGTTGAGCGTGATCCCCATCCGCGTTCCCGGGCTGCGCGAGCGCCGCGAAGACATTCCATTGCTCGTCAACCACTTCCTGAAGAAGTACGCGCCTGCGGCTGGAAAGAGCATCGTTCGTGTCGATCCTCACTCCCTCGCCGCCCTTTGCGACTACGACTGGCCGGGCAACGTCCGCCAGCTCGAAAACACGGTCGAACGTGCCGTCGCGCTGGAAACCACCGATGAACTGCACGCCGATCTGCCCGGTGAGCGCCCCAAGGCGAAGGCTGCCGCGGCAGCCGCTGGAGTTGCCGGTGCTCCCGAAGTTTCCCCCGGGTCGATCCTTCCCGAAGGGCTCGACATGGAGAAGTACGTCGCGCAGATCGAGCGCTCGCTTTTGCTCGCCTCGCTGAACCAGTCGCACGGAGTGCAGACAAAAGCCGCCGAGGTGCTGGGAATCTCCTACCGGTCGTTCCGGCATTTGATGAAGAAGTACGAGCTATAAGAGCGGGTGTCAGGTATCAGGTCTTAGGTGTTAGGTCTTGGGTCCGGGATCTTGACCTCTCTCGCTGCAGCGATGCGCAACAAGCCTCGGGCTAGGGCGCAGGCTTCCTCACAATCCAAAATACATTAGCTATAAGATAAGTTTGTGCTACGATGCGTTTTAAGCCCGCCGTGCCCGGGCCGGACAGCCCAAACCACCACCTGAGCCTCGAATTGCGCTCAGCGGGCTTCCAAGCGCAACCGAAGGGCATTCTGTGCGCGATCCCTTGGGTGATTTTCAATTACTTACGGCGCTCTACGAACTTTAAATAACTTAGCCCGAAGTGAATCATTATGAGACGTGCCGATGCAGGTCTTGGGTCATGGGTTTTAGGTCTTGGGTGCGTTGTCGTGCGTCTTCGGTTTGACGTTGAGTCTTGCACGAGTCTAAGACCTAAGACCTAAGACCTAAGGCCTGCGCCCAAGACCCACGAGATACCTAAGGTCCTGTTTTCTTCAACTGCTGCTTCCATCCCAGAATGCGCGCCTTGTTTCCTTCGGCTTCGGCCTCGGAGATCATGCCTTTTTTCTGATAGAGCACCGACAGGCTGGTATGTGCGAGCACGTCGTCAGGGTCGATCTCGGCGATGCGGTTCGCGACCGCGATCGCCTCGTCGAGGCGGTTCAAATCCTGGAAGGCGCGCGCCAGGCCGTGCATCGCCTCCGTGAAGGTTGGATCGGCGGCGATCGACTTCTGATATTCGGCCACTGCCGCCTCGGCCTGACCGGAGGCGAACAGATCCAAGGCTGCGTAGTAGTGGTCTTCGGCCGCTTGGCGGGCTTGGCTGTCGGACATGAACTGGAGTATTCCTCGCTTCGGATTTTACGATACCCGCAACGAGTCGAAGGCAGTCTGGGCGCTCTCGCGCGTCCGCAGGCGGTCCAACCGGTCCTCCTGAGGTCCCAGCAGAGCTAACGGCCGAGCGGTGCTCTCCGGCTATACTGACGCTGAACCCATGAGCAACATCGTCCGCTTCTTGTGGAATGCCACCAAGGGCCACCATCTCACGCCGTGGCGGAGTCCGTATTTGCTCTGGCGCATAGAGACCTACACCGGAGTCAAGATGACCCAGATCGGGTTCGTTGAGTTCTGGGGGTTCTCCTGGCGCGAGCGCCATAATTTGTGGCGCTTTCTCAAGTGGACAGGAGAGATGGAGCGCTACGCGCATCCGAAGGCAAACACCAGGTCTTAAATTATGCGTCTCAAGACGTTCGGCCCGATCTTCCTGTTAGTCCCCTTGGCTTGGATTTCCGGTGCATACGCGCAACAGTCTGAGAGGTCCGCGCCTCTCTCCCGTATATGGAATGACAATTCTTTAATCACCATTCAAAGAGACGGCGGAGACCCTACTCGTTCGGGAGACATCAAGATCGAATTCTACGGACACGACGCATTCAAGATCACATCGCCGACTGGTTTGACCGTTCTCACTGATCCCTGGCGGAATGATCCGACGGGCGTGTACCCAAAGTGGTTCCCGAATGAGTTTCCCGCCATCCGAGTCGACATCGTTCTTTCAACCCACGCTCATTTCGACCACGATGCGGTCGAGCGCCCGAAAGGACTGATGGTTCTCGAGCGTTTGGTGGGGCAGTTTAAGCTGGGCGACATCGAAGTGATGGGCCTCGCCGACAAGCACCAATGTGACGCCACCCCCGATCAAAAGGCGAATAGTGGCTCCGCAGATGTCCATGTTGAGACCTGTCCACCGAACAACGAGATTCCGTTGGATAATGCGATTCAGATCATTGAGACTGCGGGACTGCGGATCGCGGTCTGGGGCGACAATCGCGCAGTGCCCGATCCCTCCCTGGATCACTACTTGAAAAACGTCGATGTTCTCATTCTGCCGATCGAGACTGTACTCACCCGCGACGAGGCGGATGCAATCGTGCGGAAATATGATCCCAAGGCTCTAATTCCCGCCCACTATTTTCTCAATGGCTTGACGACCAACATCTCAGGTCTGGAGTCAATCGACGGATGGGTAAATGACCAGCAGAAGGTTCATCACGCTGATGTTCGTCGCCTCGATCGCGCGGATTTAACGCTTAATGCGGCCGAACTGAAAGGATCCCATCACAGGGTGTATTACTTCGGCGATCATTTTGAGAACAAGTAAAGGTTCGATGCTTTTGATGCGCGAGATGAATGAGCGAAGGGGTTTCTTCGACCGCACAGTGCCGTGCATCAAGTGAGATTCGGTCGATCAGATCTGCTATGACCTAAGACCTGACACCTGACACCTGGCACCTGCCTTACTGCCCGTTTCCCGCCGCAGCCGCCTCGCCGAGGATGATGTTCACATCGCTGCCGCGGTTCACGCCCAGCAGTTGCGCTGCGGCGGCACGGTTGGCGGCGATCTCCAGGTATCCCATGCTGCCGAGAATCCCGAAGACCTCTCCGGGAGCGCCCAAGGCATACGCGGGCTTGATCTCGGTGATCTCGCGTTTGCCGACCACAATCTTGAAGGCGGGCGGCGTATCCGAGAACAGCATGGGCGCGTCTTGCGGGGTGATGTTGGTGATGAGGTTGCCAAAGCGATCGACTTTGAGCACAACGCCGCGCAGCGTGTGCTCATTGGCGGCTTTCGGTTTCGGGGCAGAGAAGCGCACGAAGTCGGAAACCTCTTCCCCGAATTTCGCGGGGTCGACTCCCTTGGCAAGATACGCGGCTACCGGAGAGAACACGTCCCGCGCGTGAAACGTCTGGCTCACCGGCTGCAAATAGTAGTGCTCGGCCGTCACATGGCGCGCCGATAGCCGCTCTTCGTTCTGGTAGATCAGCGATAGCACGCCGTTGTCGGGCGCCACGAAATGATGCCGTTCGCTCGTAACCAGCAACGGCCGCCGCGCCGTGCCCACGCCGGGATCGACGATCACCATGTGAACTGTGCCCGAAGGAAAGTAGGTGTACGCCTGCGAGATGGTCAGTGCGCCATCCAGCACGTCGAAAGCCTGCACGGAGTGGCAGATGTCGACGATCTGCGCCTCGGGCTCAATGTTCAGGATCACGCCCTTCATCGTGCCAATGAAGTGATCGTTCAGTCCGAAGTCGGTGGTCAGGGTGATGATCGGCTTTCGTGCCACAAGTTCCTCGCTGCCGGGACACACCCGGACGCAAAATTTTGCCGCAAAGAACGAAAGTAATCTTCGCCGCCGGGCAGGGTCAAGGCACGTAGGTAATGGGAGGGCTTTGTGCAGTGAAGTCTTTGTCCGCGTGAATCTGCAAAACCGCGATTCGATGTCGGCACTTGCGTGGCGCTCCCTGCTTTTCGGCTTGGGGGACTGAAGAGCAGGAATCTCCTACTTACCAGCTTTTGCGGGGCTTGCGGGGAACGATAAAAAGCTGACTGCTGTCGGAGTTGCGTTTCGGATGTCGGGTAGAGAGATTCACCCTTTGCAGTGCGTCGATTGTTGTCGGCGTGCCCGACGATAAGCGCTGGATTCTCGAGACCGCTCGATCAACCACGCGAGCGAACTGCTTTCCATCGGGGCCGTTCCGGTCCTCGCGAAGCCGTCGTTTTGCTTTTTCCGGGGAGAACCACGAAGGATTGCGTCCCGACTCCTCAGGTGGTCCCATCCATAGCACCTCGCAGAGATGCGCGCTCACCACGATGTCGCCTCCACCGGACGCCCGCGCAGCGCTCTTCTTGCATACGTAGCTGGCGAAGCGCGCTTCTTCAATACGTCCGTGCACACCAGCCTCTTCGAAGGCTTCAAGCGCAGCGGCCTGCGCGGGTGTCAATCCAGCTTCTGCGCCTCCCTTGGGGAAGGTCCAGCGTCGGCCTCGGGTTTGCACCAGCAGGAACTCGATTTTGCGGTTGCGGATCCGGTAGCAAACGGCCGCCACCTGGTCCCGCCGGCGCATCTCGCGAAGCTGGGAGGGCGGAATGAATCGCGCCGGGATCGGGCTGGGCTTCTCGGGGGACCAGCTTCGACGAATGTGCCAATCGCGAGCACTCATGAAGGTAGAGTGCGTGACGCATTCATCTTTGGCTAGAGCACAGCTTGGTTCCGTTCCGGGGCAGGGAATCTTCCTGCCCACTTGTGCCAAAACCGTTCGAGAATGAGTATTTGGAAAGTCATTATCCCTGCCGAGGAAGGAAAGCTTGGAAAATCTGTTTTGTCTTCGATGCAATCGCGAACTCGAAGGACGGAACAAGTCCGTGGCCGTGTATATGTTTGCCCAGACAGTTGGCATCCGGCCCCGGCAGAAATCGACGGCGCAACGAATCTGCTTCTGCCCACAGTGCTCGGTCTCTTTGGCGATGGGCCCGCCTCCCGAGGGAGCGCTAAACATCGCCGCGTGGAATATGATTCGCGATCTCGTGGGCGCGGATCCCGCGCTGAATCAGGCGGCATGGGACGAGTTGCGGGGAGTGGTGGGCTCTTTGCCGTCAGCGGACGACGAAGTAGGGCAACGCTCCGCGGTGCGCGGCGGCTACTTCGAGTTCTGACTCCCCGGCAGTACTCGCACGCAGAGTTTCGTCGCTACTTCAGTAGGCTGACGAGATCTTCCTGGTGCACTGCGAATAGCAGGGCATCCTCACGTTCTACAGCGCCGCTCCGAACCAGACTCGCCAGCGATTCCTCCATGGTCGTCGACCCCTTGCTCTTCGTCATCGTGATTTCCTGGTGCAGATGCTGAAGGGCGTTACGACGGATATGCTGGCGCGCGCCGTAGCCGATCAGCAGCAGTTCCGCCGCGGGCACGCGCCCCCCACGCTTGTCGGGTAATAGGATCTGGGTCAGCACCCCCGAAAGGGCCATGGCCAATTCCTGTCGGATCGTGTTTTGACGCTCCGGTGGGAACGAGTCGCAGATGCGCGAGATGGTCGAAGCGACGTCGGTTGTGTGCAGGGTAGAGAGCACCAGATGCCCTGTCTCGGCCGCGGCAACGGCGATGCGCATGGTTTCCGGATCGCGCATTTCGCCGACGACGATGATGTCGGGCGCCTGCCGCAGCGCGGCACGCAATGCGGTCGGGAAATCCGGGGCATCGACGCCGATCTCAACCTGCTCGACGACGCTGCGAACATGTGGATGCTCGTACTCCACCGGATCCTCGATCGTCACGATGTGGCGCGCTTCGCGCTGATTGATTTCGTTGACGATGGCTGCGACCGTGGTCGACTTTCCCGATCCCGCCGGGCCGCCGATCAAAACCAGTCCGCGCTGAAGGTGTGAGAGCGCTGCCACCGATGGCGGCAGGCGTAACTCTTCCAGCCGGGGAATCCGGTTGGGCAAGGCTCGCACGGTGGCGGCCGCCATCCCGCGTTCGCGGTGCAGGTTGATGCGAAAGCGTCCGACTCCCGCGATGCGATGCGAGGAGTCGGAGATCTGGTGATCGCGATACTGCTGAAGCGCATTCGGAGTGAGGGCGGGAAGTGTCGCATTTTCGATCTCGGCCCCGCTCAGGGGAGACTGACCGATCGGCTGCACGTTTCCTTCAAATCGAATGCATGGCGGTACACCGGAAACGAGCAGCAGGTCACTTCCGTGGCGGGCGACAAGTTGGCCCAGCCATTCGTCAATGCGGGCAGTGGCCGGGAAGTCAGCGCTTCGTTCGCCCGCGACCTGCGGCTGGATGTTTCCGCCGTTCGAAGGATCGGTCATCGGTGCGTCGCTCCTGAGTTCTAGTTCTTCGTGGCGGTTCCGAGGTATCCGCGGACAACTTCAGCATAGTCGGCGATCGCGATCTCCGGTTCCTCGAGATCCGGATGCCATACTTTTTCCCACTCGAAACAAAGATATCCCCTGTATCCGATCGACTGTAAGGCCTCGATCTGTTTTTTCACCGGTACCGTCCCGCGCCCGGTCAAAACGTATTTTCGGTCGTCTCCGCTCACAACAGAGTCTTTCAAATGCGTGTGCCGAATCCACTTGCCGATTTGCTTCACGGTGAATTCGGGATCTTCTCCTCCCGTGGCGTAGGTATGATGCGCGTCCCACAGCAGTGCGACGTGCTGGGAATTGACGCGTTCGAACACTTCTTTGAGTGTCATAGAAGACGTGAAGTTGTCATGCGACTCGAGAATCACAGTGACGCTTTTCGGACCGGCATATTCGCCGAGTTGCTGTAACCCATCCACGACTCTCGCTTTCAGTTCCGCTCCCGGAGCGGTGCCCTTTGGCAGAGTGGCGCCATCGCCAAACACGCGGACGTAAGGCGCGCCGAGCGCGGACGCGAGATCGATAAATCTCTTGGCGTCCGCGATTTCCTTGGATCGCTTGGCGGGGTCTTCCTCCCCCATCCTCGCGGAACTGCTGACGCACGCGATCTTGACGTGGTTGTCGGCAAACTGGCGCTTCGTTTCTGCGATCTGAGCGTCCGCAAAAGCCGGCTGGGAGGGCAGATCCATGTTCCCCAAGAGGCCCCTCAGTTCGACCGCGGCGAATCCATGCGAGCGGGCGAAACTCAAGATCTGCGTTAGATCCCACTTGGGGCAACCGAGGGTGGAAAATGCAATTGGCACCGCGGAGGTGCCTGCATTTCGCGCAAAGGCGGCCGCCGCGGTCACGAACGACAAGCCGACTAAGAATTCGCGTCGCGTCCTTTGCATGTTTCACCTCGATGCGTGGAATCGTTTCTTACTGCGCTGCGTTTGGTTCGGCGTAACCCAAGTGTGTCAACTTGTAAGTAATTGATTTTACGTAAGTTAATAATGCGGAGCGGCTCCAGCATGGTCGCCGGTCCCGCAGAGGAATGCAAGGCGCCTCCGGGTACCCGATGTTTCAATCTCGACCGAAATCGGGTCCAAGTAATTCTTGACCTGAGATGCAAGTGCCGCTACATTATGGCGTTCTAAAGCATACGACGTCCGATCGCTTTTGGCCGTCCGGAAGTAGCCCCTGCGTTGAGCCCGGGTCCCTGTACCCCAGAAAAATGAGCAACTTTCGGGGTTGGTGAAGCATCTATACGGTTGACTCGTTCATCCGTGTAAATCCATCTTAAATCAGTGATTTACGCTTGCTCGGTCGATGTGGGACGAGCCGGGCGGGAGTGGGTTGTCACGGAGGAAATTGAAAGCTGGAAGTCCAAGGAGAAATGTCATCATGCGTTCTGATCGAGTTTTTGAGGCTTTGCATACTTTGCGAAATCGGTATATGCTTTGTCAGCTTGCCTCCAAGGCCACCCGGAAGTTTCACCGGCCTAGCACCCGCATTCAAGAGACGATGAATCAGGTATTGGACCGGATTGCTGGCTCGGAGCGGCAGGCCGTTCTGTCAGAGCCGGAAAATTTCGCCGAGGCGCAACGGCGGGCTGCGTAACACCAGCCCCGCCTTCCTGCCCCGCGTAGCACTTCCAGCCGCTACCCCCCTTTGTAAATTCCCTGTAGGTGATCAATGACCATCGCTGAACTCAAAGAAAAGAATATTACCGAGCTGACCAAGATCGCCCGATCTCTGGATCTGCCCGGGGCCAGCGGTCTGCGCAAGCAGGATCTGATCTTCAAGATCCTCCAGGCGCAGAGCGAAAAGGAAGGCCACATCTTCGCCGAGGGCGTTTTGGAAATCCTGCCCGACGGCTATGGCTTCCTCCGCTCGCCGGATTACAACTACCTTCCCGGGCCCGATGACATCTACGTCTCGCCCTCACAGATCCGCAAATTCGATCTCAAGACCGGTGACACCATCAGCGGTCAGGTGCGGCCTCCGCATGAAGGCGAAAAGTATTTTGCGCTCGTCAAGATCGAAGCGGTCAACTTTGAGTCGCCCGATGAAGCCCGCAACAAGATTCTGTTTGATAACCTGACGCCGCTTTATCCGCAGGAGCGCCTGAAGCTGGAGACGACGCGCGAGAACGTCAGCGCCCGCGTGATGGACCTGCTGACGCCCATCGGAAAAGGGCAGCGCGGCCTGATCGTTTCGCCGCCGCGCGCCGGCAAGACGATGCTTTTGCAGAACGTCGCCAACTCCATTACGACGAATCATCCGGAAGTTGTGCTGATTGTTCTGCTGATCGACGAGCGCCCGGAAGAAGTTACCGACATGCAGCGCTCGGTGAAGGGCGAAGTGATCTCCTCGACCTTCGACGAGCCCGCAGCTCGCCACGTGCAGGTTGCGGAGATGGTGATCGAGAAGGCGAAGCGCCTGGTCGAGCACAAGCGCGATGTTGTCATCCTGCTCGATTCGATCACGCGTCTGGCACGAGCTTATAACACCATCGTTCCGCCCAGCGGCAAGGTTCTCTCGGGTGGCGTCGACTCCAACGCATTGCAGCGTCCGAAGCGCTTCTTCGGTTCGGCGCGCAACATCGAAGAAGGCGGTTCGCTGACCATCATCGCGACGGCCCTGATCGACACCGGTTCGCGCATGGATGATGTGATCTTTGAAGAATTCAAAGGCACCGGCAACATGGAAATCATCCTCGACCGCAAGCTGGTCGACAAGCGGACGTTCCCGGCGATCGATATCCAGCGCTCCGGCACGCGAAAGGAAGAGCTGCTGATTCCGAAAGAGGACCTTACCCGTATCTGGGTGTTGCGCAAGGTATTGAATCCTCTTTCGCCGGTGGAAGCGATGGAACTGCTGATTGAGCGGCTCGCCAAAGCACAAACCAACAGCGAGTTCCTGGCGAAGATGAGCCAGTTGTAGCCCGCCGATCTGGTTCGCCGAGAGATTAGTAAGAAAGTCGGAGGTGAGAGCGAGGGCTTCGGCCCTCGCTTTTGCTTTGGCACTCCACTTGGGAGGAACTCCGCTTCGGATTGACGCAGCTGCATTGCCGTTAGTTATGATGTTCCTCTGGATGGCGCAACCGATAGGCGAATAGCTGGTTTTGAGTGCGATGGCGATGTTTTTATCTAATTGGTGCCATACCCAACGAGTCAGAATGCCTGCGCTAGAATGAAACGCCAAAGGAATCTCTCGTGAACCAATCTCCCTCTGTCGCGTCTGCAGCGATTGCTCTTATGTTGACGAGCTTGATGGTTTTGGCCGGTGAAGCGATACAGGCTGCAGGCGCTGTCTAAATCTTGGGAAACCGTGGGGAAACTCTAAGTGCCTTGATGGGTGTTCGGTCAGATGTACTCATGGCTCTTCCCGTAGCCTTCAGTCTGCTAGGCCTCGTCGCTGCCGTTGGGCTTCTCCGGTTCCGAGAGTGGGGACGCAGGGCAGCTCTTTTCCTTGCGACAGCTCCCGTCACGATCTATTTGCTCTTGGTTTCTTTCCAACCCGTTTCCATATTTGGCAAGCACCGAGGCGCTGGCAGTCTTAATCTTGCATTGCCCGTTTGTATTTACGCTCTTATATTGTTTGTTCCCCTCAGTCTATGGTGGCTGATCCTGCTGACACGAGAAGGGGTACGCTCTCGATTCCGATAATGTGGTGAAGATTACCTCAGCTTGATTGTCGCAATCAGCGTTAGCAAAAGTTTGCACCGCTTTCTCGCCCTGCAATGGGGCAAAGGGGATTCATGTCGCTGGTGCATTCTGATCGACCACGAAAACCCGCCCGGGCCCGGGTGTCTTGATGCCCTGCTTGGTGAATTCCTCCTTGATGCGGCGTCGCAGCTCCCGGCTGATTGCATACTGCTTTCCGGGGAGCGTCTTGACCAGCATCAGGTAATCGGCTTCGCCGATTCCGACCCGGTCAATTCCGGGAACCTGGATGTCGCTCACGATGTCCTTTTCGAATGCCGGGTCGTGCCGGACGTCTTCTCCAATTTGCTGCAGCAGCGAGACGATGCGGTCGCTCGGCTCGTCGTAGGCCACGGTTACTTTCAGAGCAACCTGTGACCAGTCGCGGGTCATGTTCGAGACGAGCGTGATCTGGGAATTCGGAATGATGTGCACGGTTCCGTCGTCGTCGCGCAGGACGGTTCGCCGGAGGCTCATCTGTTCGACGGTTCCTTTGACGCCTGCCGTTCGAATACCATCCCCGATGTCGAAATGATCTTCCATCAGGATGAAGAAGCCGTTGATGACGTCGTGCACGAGGGTTTGCGCGCCGAAGCCGACCGCCAGGCCCACGATTCCGGCGCTCGCGAGCAGCGGGCCGAGGTTGATCCCGAGAAGCGCCAGGATCTGCAGCAGCGCAACGAAGAAGACGACCGCGACGCCAACACCATTGATGACGCCCGCCAAGGTTTGGATCTGCTGGGAGCGGATTCCGGAGGGCAGCCGGTGATGCAGGCGGGTCATACGGCTGGTGACGACGCGGAGAAGGCGGATCGTGACGAAGGCACCGATCAGAATCACCAGCAGCTTCGGCGCATCGTGGTGGAGGAAGTTGAGGGCGTCCTCACGCCAGTTATGCAGGAGCTCGGAGACTGTGGCGCTCTCGTTGGGAGCGAGAATGAAAAGTGCTAAGCGTTCCATAGTTTAGGAGTACGTAGAGTCTCTGATATCGGCGGCCACGTTGTCTCCCGGCAGCCTCGCCCTATAATGAATGCATTGAGGATACATCTCTTCCTGTTCGAGGTGTTTGTGACTTACAAGCGGCTCGCCTGTCTCGTTCTTACGATAGTGGTTCTATCTTTCAGCCTTTCGGCTGCAGCACAGAACTCGCGAATCCCTCCCTCTCAGCTGCCGGAGAACCAAACTCCGTCCCAGGAGGACGAGGCGCGCTCGAAGCTTGAGAAGGAGATGGCCAAGAAAGCCAATCAGGAACGGCAGGCTGCGCTCAAAAAAGACACTGACAAGCTGCTCAAGCTGGCCACCGAGTTGAAAGAGTACGTCGACAAAACAAACGAGAACATGCTCTCTATGGACGTGGTCAAGAAAGCCGACGAGATCGAGAAACTCGCTCACAGCGTCAAAGACAAAATGAAAGGGAACTAGAAGGGGCTTCGACAGGGTGCGCTCGCGACCCACCGTATAGTAGAATTGCAACCCAGTTGCAATTGGAGATCGAAATGCCCTTTCCGCAAACCGAGGTTCCCGGCCGCCTGCAGGCAGAACTCATGGCACGTGGACTTAGAATGACTCGCCAGCGGCGGACGATTCTGGGCGTCGTTGAGATCGCGAAACAGCACTTGGACGCGAGCCAGATCCTGCGCAAGGCGCGGAAGATCGATGCGCAGATTGATCGTGTCACCGTATACCGGACCCTGAATCTCCTGAAGCGCCACGGCCTGATCGACGAACTCGACCTGATGCATTTGCAGGGGGAGAAGCATTACTACGAGCGACGGCCCCAGCGCGATCACGTTCACATGGCATGCCTGCGCTGCGGCAAGATCACGGAATTTGAAAGCCATCTATTCGACCGGCTCAAGGGACAGATTCAGCGCGACTGCCGTTTCCACATCGTTGTGACACGCCTGGAAGTCGGCGGTTATTGCGGCGATTGCCGCTCTGCAAACCCGACCTGAAAGCGACCGTTGCATCTGGTTGCAAGAATTCTGAAACAAAAAATACTTCAGAGGGTTGACCCCGCGCGTGGTCGTTTCTAGGATGATGCTTCCCATTTATTGCAACTGAATTGCATGTAAGGAGAAACTTACATTTGAGATCTTCGATTGCCATTCTCTCGCTAATACTAGGGGCATCAGGAATCGGGCAGGCGCAGGAGAGTCCTTATATCGTCACCTACGATCATCATCTCGAGGAGCCGGGAAATCTGGAAATCGAAACATTCGTTACGCTGGGAGTGCCACGATCCGCGCAGAGCTTTTATGCCGCGCCGTGGATGGAGATCGAATACGGAGTAACCGGACGCTGGACTTCGGAAATCTACATTGAAGGGCAGGGAACTGCCGGGGATAGCGCCGTGTTCACCGGTTGGCGATGGGAGAACCGCTTCCGCCCTCTCAAACGCGAACACGTCATCAATCCAGTCCTCTATCTTGAGTACGAAAGCCCGAACGAAGCCAGCCGTATTCAGAAAGAGATTGTGGGCGGCGCCCCGGACGTAGAGTCGCCGAACTCAGACCTGCAGGGGACGAAAAACCGCGAAATCGAAGGCAAGCTGATCCTGTCGGGCACGGCCCACGACTGGAACATCGCGGGGAATTTCATTACGGAGAAAAATCTGTCGCGGTCTGAAGGCTTTGAATTCGGGTATGCCTTTGGCTTTTCGCGGCCCCTGGCAAAGCTCGCTTCTGGTGCGTCCTGCCGCTTTTGCCGCGAGAATTTTCTGGCAGGCGTCGAATTTTACGGCGGTCTGGGAAGCACGGAAGACGGTTTTGGCGTTCGGAACTCGGCGCATTACGTGGCGCCGGTTGTTTCCTGGCAGGTGAGCGAGAATGCCTCCATCCATTTTTCTCCCGGGATCGCACTCAACGGGCTGGGCAGTCCGATCCTGATCCGTTTTGGTTACAGCTATGAGATTCGCGGATTCGGAAGCAGGCTGACCCAGTGGTTCGGAGGACGCTGATGCGAACGATATACGCCGCACTTCTGGGCTTTGCGCTGACCACGAGTGCCTTCTGCCAGAATCCTGAGTACCAGCAGGATGCGAAGTGGCAGGCACCCGCAGAGGCCGCCAGCCGTGCGAATCCTCTCGCGGGCCGGCCCGACACTGCCGCTGGAGGCCAGAAGCTATTCCGACGTAACTGCGTTGAGTGCCACGGCGCGGACGGTAGCGGTCTCGCGAAGAAACACGCTGCCGATTTAAAGCTGAGTTCGGTTCAGCAACAGTCCGATGGGGTGCTCTTTTGGAAGATCACCAACGGCAATCCGGACCGCGGGATGCCGTCATTCAGTAAATTGCCGGAGTTGCAACGTTGGCAACTGGTCCTGTTTCTGCGCACGCTCAAGCCTACGGATAGCGCGCCTGCCAAACCTTAGCTTTCGTTGAACGGGCAGTATCTTCCGCGCAAAAAGAAAAACGCCGTCCGTGATCCGGACGGCGTTCGCGAATCCAACAGCGCGTTCTAAGACTTAGTCTGCCGCTGCATGCGCGGCGGCCTTGGCAACCGGCTGGTCGGCTCCGATCCGCATGGCGTAGAAAGAACGGTAGACGAACGAGACCGAAATCAAAAAGAAGACCAGTGCCAGGATATTTGTAAACACACTGCCTTTCTCTGCCAGCGACACAGCCAGCTCCACTGCCAACAAGCCGAACAGCGTGGTGAACTTTATGACAGGGTTCATTGCCACTGAGGAAGTGTCCTTAAACGGATCGCCCACCGTGTCGCCGATCACCGTGGCATCGTGAAGTGCGGTGCCTTTCAGTTTCAGTTTAGTCTCGACGATCTTCTTGGCGTTGTCCCAGGCGGCGCCGGCGTCGGCCATAAAGATTGCCTGGTAGAGGCCGAAGATCGCGATCGAGATCAGGTAGCCGATAAAGAAGAACGGCTCCACGAAGGCAAAGGCCAGCGTTCCGAAAAAGACGGCCAGGAAGATGTTGAACATCCCTTTCTGGGCGTATTTGGTGCAGATCTCAACCACCTTCTTACTGTCGGCAACGGAAGCCTTCTCCGCACCCTCGAGTCTGATGTTGGCTTTGATGAACTCGACTGCGCGATAGGCCCCGGTCGTCACGGCTTGGGTTGATGCGCCTGTGAACCAGTAGATAATCGCTCCCCCGGTAATCAAGCCCAGGAAAAATGGAGCATGCAGCAGCGAGAGTTTGTCCACATTCGTGGTTAGCCCATTGGTCAGCGCCATAATGATAGAGAAGATCATGGTGGTGGCGCCTACCACTGCTGTTCCGATCAGCACGGGTTTAGCCGTAGCTTTGAACGTATTACCCGCGCCGTCGTTCTCTTCCAGCAAGTCTTTGGCACGATCGAAATTCACATCGATGTTGAAATCTTTCTTGATCTCTGCCTTGACGTTGGGCACCTGTTCGATCAGCGAAAGTTCGTAAACAGACTGTGCGTTATCGGTCACGGGCCCATACGAATCGACCGCGATGGTCACTGGACCCATGCCGAGGAAGCCGAAGGCCACCAGGCCGAATGCGAAGACCGGGGCAGCAATCATCGTAGCGGCGACGGCCAAGCCCATCTGGCTAAACAAGTAGGCAATCGACATCAGAGCGACCATCGAAAGCCCCAGCCAATATCCGGAAAAATTTCCGGCTACAAAACCGGAGAGAATTCCGAGCGAGGCGCCACCCTCCTTTGCTGAAGTGACCACTTCGTTTACATGGCGTGAATCTACGGACGTAAAGACTTTCACGAGTTCGGGAATGAGCGCCCCCGCGAGTGTTCCGCAGGAAATGATCGAAGCCAGTTTCCACCATTGCGAGGGGTCGGGAACCATGTTTGGCACACCGTCACCAAGCCTGGGGATGATGAAATACGAAACAAAGTAGGTGGCGATGATCGACACAATCGAAGTGAGCCAGACCAACGTAGTCAGCGGAGTTTCGAAATTCATTTCGCGGGCGTCACCGTACCGCGCTTTGGCGATCGCGCCATTGATAAAGTAGGCAGCCGCGCTGGAAACCAGCATCATGATGCGCATGACGAAGATCCAGACCAGCAACTGCACCTGAATCGTAGGCTCCTTGACGCCTAGCAGGATGAACGTGATTAGCGCGACGCCCGTGACACCGTAGGTTTCGAATCCATCGGCGGAAGGCCCGACGGAGTCGCCGGCGTTGTCACCCGTGCAATCAGCGATCACGCCCGGATTGCGGGCATCGTCTTCCTTAATCTTGAAGACGATCTTCATCAGGTCCGAACCGATGTCGGCGATCTTGGTGAAGATGCCGCCGGCGATACGGAGCGCCGCCGCGCCGAGCGATTCGCCGATCGCGAATCCGATAAAGCAAGGTCCGGCATAGTCCCCAGGGATAAAGAGAAGAATGAAGAGCATGATCAGCAACTCGACGCTGATCAGCATCATGCCGATGCTCATGCCGGCTTCGAGTGGAATCTGGTAGATGGGATACGGCTTTCCCCTCAGGCCAGCGAACGCGGTCCGCGAGTTTGCGAAGGTGTTGACGCGGATGCCAAACCATGCGACGCCGTAACTGCCGCCAATTCCCACCAGGCTGAACATCAAAATGATCGGCAATGTAACCGCGATTGATTTGCCGGGAACAGGTGCCAGCCATCCGAAGTACACCGCGATGATCACCGCGATGAACGCCCACAGAATAAGGATGAACTTGCCCTGGGTTACGAGATAGGTTTTGCAGGTTTCGTAAATCAGCTCCGAGATCTCGAGCATGGCCCGATGCACGGGCAGATTCTTGAGCTTGGTATAGATCACCAGGCCGAACAGAAGCCCAAACACGCAAAACAAGATGCCAATCAGGAGCAGTTTGTGGCCGTCGATTCCGCCCAGAAACGTGACCGAGGAAAGATCGGGAAGTTTGAGGCTGGCTTCGCCGCTGGGCGATTCCGAAGGCTGTGCGAGGGCCGTTGAGGTGGCGATAAGAAGAAGGGTGACGATCGAAACCGCTGTATTGCGAATTCGGGGTCCCACGGACGCAAGAGTCGCGATCCAGGTGAGCATAGAGGAAGTCCTCCGGTATGAGAGCGTTACGAGGTCAATACGTGTCTAAACACGGTGTATAGGCGTGTCGCGTCCCCCCACGCCGATAGGTTGGCGCCGGGTGAAGCGCATTGCCGCTGTTCCGAACACGCTTCCACTACAAAACATGAAAATATGGAGTGCCTGAGCTTGGCCGCGTCGGATTTACGTTTTGCGCCAAGTCCAGCCTTGGGAAAGGAGGTACGACCGGTCCCGGACAGGCCACGGCACAAAACGGGCTTTTATAGCATGTTGGGGAGGGCTGGTCAAACCCTCGAAAGAAGAGAAGCGACCGATCGGTCGGCGACTTTCCCAAAGTGGAACCTCATGCTTTGTGCCCATGCTGCGCATGGTGTGGAGACTGAGCGGCGACTGGCATGGGGCGTTGGATGCCGAACGGCACGGCAAGCGCAAGACCTATTTATGTTTAATTCATCAAGTTTACGCTCAGAGTTCATCAGCATTTGTCGAAAACGTTGGCAAGCGCAGGCATCAGGGTCCGAGGAGACAGGACGATTGGGATGCGGCCGTCGGACACGATTATGTCCAAAGCCCTCCCCGTTTGTCCCGAAATGGTGCGCTGCGAGGACGCTGACCAGTGGTGAATCGACGGAGGCATCGGTCCGGGGAAGAAAGCAGCGCCTCCCCGGACGCATCAGTGCCACAAAAACAAATTGGTCAACGCGGCACGGGCAGTCGATGCATTAATGCCGCTGTGATCGCGCAAGAACCGCTTTCGGACCTCGCGATGCTTTGGTATGATCAAGATGCAACAGATCAGGGGGCTTCCTTCACGAAGCCGCCACAATACTCCTCAGTAGCTCAATGGCAGAGCATCCGGCTGTTAACCGGAGGGTTGTAGGTTCGAGTCCTACCTGAGGAGCCATTCTTTTGCCCGCATAAACACTGGCGATTTTCATTTCAGCCCCCAACTTTGTCCTAGATTTATACTAGATCGGGGCTGACCAAATTCCGCGGATTTCTCCTTTTCCCAGTATTTCAGTCGTAGGGGCAGAAAAGGAGACCCCAATATGGAAATTACGATTTACCGCCGCCACTGGGCGGGCTGCAAGCACAAGGATGACCGCTATCACCCCCGGTGTGGATGCTCACTCTGGTTTCAGTTCAACTGGTCGGGGACGCCGAACGCGACGCTGGACGGGAACAAAGTTCATCGTGGGCAGAACAAGAGGTCTGCCGAGACCCGCATCTGGTCGGAAGCGCAGACCAATGTCAAGCGGCTTAAGACTGACCTTGAGGCCCTGCTGGAAGGTAAACCAGTTCGCCTGAACATCACGGTTCAAGCTGCGGTCGAGGAATGGCTGAAATTTAAGGAGCAGAACAGAATCGGGATCAAGAAGGCAAAACTCATGAGCGACAAGCTCGTTGCATGGTGCAAGGAAAACGACGTGATCCTTTTGACAGCCCTCACCCCTGAACGGGCGATGAGGTTCCGCAACAGCCTGCCGTACCGCACGGGCGATAGCAGTAGCCTTTCGGTTCATTGGGCGGTCATCACCGGATTCTTCAGTTGGGCGGTCGGTATGGGCTACATCGAAAAGAACCCGAGTCCAGACACCCGCATCTTCCCGCAGTTCCGGATCAAATATGAACAGAGGGAAGTCGTTCCACCTACCAAGCAGGAAATGGAAAGGGTGCTTGCCACGGCGACCGGGCGGGTCGGCGTCCTCGTCCGCCTGATGCGTGAATCAGCGATGGCGATTGTGGATGCTCACAAATTCGGCATGTCGCTGAGTGATGGCGAGAAGTACGGTGTTTCGAAGCCGGAACGTCGCCCGGTCGTGCAAAACCGAACGTTGATTCGTGGTAACCGGACGAAGACAAATGAACGCTACCGTGTTCGCATCAGCCAATCTCTGGCTGAGCAGCTTGAGGCTTTGGGTTCTCCGGCATTCCCGGACACGTATGTGAAGTGGCGTGAGGACGTGAACAAGGTGATCCGGCAATCAGGAGTCAAAATGACGCCGCACGGATTCCGGCACTACCGAATTACTGAATTGCTGGCTGCGGGTGTCCGTGTCGAGGACGTGGCTGATATGGTGGGCACGTCTCCCAAGGAGGTTCGCGAGACCTATCGCCATTGGATCAAGGAAGCGGAAGACAGGCTTGACGAGGTTCAACGTCAAGCGTGGCTTGCCCAAGGCTTGGACAAGAACGGAAATCCGAAGGCAGATCAGGTTCACTTAGACGAGGATGGCGATTCCAAGCCGAATCGCCTTCAGTGACTCTTATTCACAGCTTGTGCGATCACTACAGTGTGCTGCGTTGAGTCGTGCCCCAGTGCGCTTGGTTCCCGTGGGGAAGCCGACCTTCCCAGATCAGCAGCAGGACTTGCAGAACGCAGCGAATCACAGTCTAACGGATCAATGTGACGGGAATGTGAAGTTTCGGTAGATTCGGCGTGAAAGCCGATTCTAGGGCGTTCCGGCTGCCGGATGGGGTTCGGGGCGGATGGGGCGTATCAGAAGTGCGGGCAGCCTTTGTGACCACCCAGATTGGTCACCCTAGCAATAACCGCAAGCCAGTCTGAGGTAATTCGAAGCCCACACACTTGACAGGGTCACGACCCGCTTATGATTTTTCTCCGACTCGCGGCTCTGAACGACTCCGGCGAACCCTTCACAAGTTCGACCTGATACAAGCGACGATCTAGCACTCCTAGAAAGTCCATGACGCTGGAATCCTCAATGATCAGTTTGCCCTTAACCTCCTCTACCTTGACGCCCGTGTTCTCACAGAGTTTCAGCAGAGAGGATTTGTCAACGTTGCGTGCCTCTTTTTGCGCACGGATCGAAGCGATATAGCGGGCAGCACGAGGATGTTTCGAAGCGTATTGCACAATGGGAGCAAAATCTACGAACGGTAAGTCGCTCTGAATCAGCTTCACATTGGCAGGTGCCGCAGCGAGAATTGCTTCCTTGAGTTGACCAACAAACTCGAAACCGCTGGGTCTCAAGATGGAGACCCCTCCGTCGTCGGCGAGAATATCGAAATCACTGTCAAGTTTGAATACCTTGTCTGGGACAAGCCTTAATGCGTCAGTGGTGAATTGAACGAGCCTACTTTTGAGAATTCCTTTGAAGGCGGTCGCCCGCCTAATCGCCGTCAGACGATGCTTCTTACCATCGACCATTCTGGCGAAGTAACAAAACACATTTGACGTGTCCGACATCACCTTCCCGTTCACAGGCAAGTTGTTAGCCTGATGAAGGGTTCGAATCTGCGCTGCCATTTCGTCATCAAGCGCCAGATACAAGTGTTCGAGGCTGGCATATTTCTGAGAGGGTTCGTAGGGGAGCGGAGGGTCGTCAATCTCACTCATTTCGCTCTGCGTGGTTTGTACCATCTCACGCAACGCGTCTTGCACGCTGCCATCAACTGGCACTAGCACGAAGTGCTGCCCTTCGTTCTCTTCCAAGCCGACGTGTATGGAAGACGAATACCCCGGCCTCTGGCATACCTGGTTTCGGGAGCAGATTGTCGCAGTGGGGTTGGCCACCGGACGAATATGGCCTTCAGACACCCACAAAAGTAAGAGCCTGGTCCGACGCTCGCAGATACCTTATGCAGATCAATGCTGGAGACAAAGTCATAGTCCAGTTGAAGAACTGGCGCGTGG